>Ga0055487_10000002_pt1 | contig 37181 bp, 39 predicted proteins | sample RushMan_ThreeSqC_FD_57940 | JGI IMG/M metagenome (GOLD analysis project Ga0055487, IMG submission 57940) | Wetland microbial communities from San Francisco Bay, California, USA, that impact long-term carbon sequestration - RushMan_ThreeSqC_D2 | ecosystem: Environmental > Aquatic > Marine >...
CGCCTACTTCCGCAACGGCGGCCTCGCCGAGCTCTGGCTGCGGATGGAGGCGGGCGAGCTCCGCCCCGACTACGGGCCGGGCACGCCCCACCGAACCGCCGGGGCGACGCTGGTCACCGCCCGCCCGCCGCTGGCCGCGTTCAACATCGAGCTCGACGGCGGCGATGCCGAGCTGGCCCGGGCGGTCGCCGCCGGCCTGCGCCAGTCGGGCGGCGGCCTGCCCGGCGTGCGGGCGATCGGGCTGGCGCTCTCCAGTGGCCGGGCGCAGGTGTCGACCAACGTCCACGACCCGTTGGCGGTGCCGCTGGCCGAGGTCGTCGAGCGGGCCCGTGCCCTGGCCGCTCCGCTCGGCGCCCGGCCCCTGGAAGCCGAGCTGGTCGGCCTCGTCCCCGCGGCGGCGCTGCGCGGCTACCCAGGCGACGTGCCGATTCGCGACTTCGATCCCGCCATACAGACGATCGAGGGCCGCCTCCGGCCGCCGTCCGCAACGCCCGAACGCTAGATTCAGGCCATGGCCCAGACGAAGAAGAAGCGTCGCCGCAAGCATCGCGGCACCCAGGGTGGCCGCGTCGACCCCAACCGCCGCGCGCAGAAACCGCGCAGCCGCGCCGAGGCGAAAGCGCGCGTCCGCTCCGGGGCCAAGAAGAGCGCGCCGCGAGCCGACCATCCACCGACCTGGCGCAGTGCGACGACCCGCGGCCTGGTCGCCGCCGTCATCTTCACCGCCCTGCTGCTGCTGATCTTCAAACGCTCGCTCGGTGCCGCCCTCGGTCTCGGCGCCTTCATGCTCGTCTTCTACATACCTGCCGGCTACTACATCGACTCGATGATGTGGCGACGCCGGGAGCGGGCGCGGATGCGCGCCTCCGACCGGCCGTGAACCTCGACATCCGCCAGCTGACGGTTGGCGCGATTGCCGAGAACTGCTTCATCGTCCGCCTCGAGGGCTCCGGGGCGGGGCTGGTGATCGATCCGGGCGAGGAGCCCGACCGCATCCTCGCCGAGATCGAAGACCTCGGGATCAAAGTCGAGGCGATCCTGATCACCCACTGTCACTTCGACCACGTCGGCGCCGTCGCCCCGGTCGCACGGGTGACCGGGGCCCCGGTCTACTGCCCGAAGATCGAGCTGCCGGTGCTCGCCGACATCATGGCCTACGTGCCGGTGGCGGGCTTCGGCCCGTATCAGAGCTATGAGGCCGATGTCGCGGTGGAGGGGGGCGAGACCCTGGAGCTGGCGGGGCTGAGCCTGGACGTGATCTTCACCCCCGGCCACAGCCCCGGGCACGTCACCTACTCGATCCCCGATCACGAGGTGATCTTCTCCGGCGACGTGCTCTTCCAGGGCTCGGTCGGTCGCGTCGACCTGCCCGGAAGCGACGGCCCGGCGCTGATGCAGTCGCTGCGCACCCTGGTCGAGACTCTTCCCGCCGACACCGGTGTCTACCCAGGTCACATGGGCGTGACCACGCTGGGCGCCGAGCGGGCGACCAACCCCTTTCTGGCGCAGCTCGCGGGGTAGGACGCCGGCCCTCTCCCGGCAGGTAAGGTCGCAGCACTGTGGCGGGACTCAAGTACCAGGCGCCTCGCGGGACGTTCGACGTCCTGCCCGACGCTGCCCGCAGCCGCGGCCGGGTCGAACATGCCGCGGCGGCGATCTTCGCCCGCGCCGGCTACGAGCCGATCGCCACGCCGAGCTTCGAGGACACCGAGCTGTTCGAGCGTGGCGTCGGCCACTCGACCGACATCGTCCGCAAGGAGATGTTCACCTTCGAGGACAAGGGCGGCCGCAGCCTCACCCTGCGTCCTGAGGGGACGGCGCCGATCTGCCGCGCCTACGTCGAGCACGGGATGCAGCAGCTGGCCCAACCGGTGAAGCTCTGCTACCGCGGTCCGTTCTTCCGCCACGAGCGCCCGCAGGCGGGGCGCTACCGGCAGTTCCACCAGCTCGGTGCCGAGGCGATCGGCGCCGACTCGCCGCTGGCCGATGCCGAGGTGATCGGGCTGCTGGCCGGGCTGCTGGCCGAGCTCGGCGTGCCCGGGGTCGAGCTGCGGCTGGGGAGCCTCGGCTCGCTCGACGCCCGCAGGGCCTACCTCGACGAGCTCAAAGCGCACCTACGCGCCCATGAGGACGAGCTGGCGAAGGAGGTGCGCGAGCGGATCGACGCCAACCCGCTGCGCGCCTTCGACTCCGACGACGAGGGGACGCGGGCGGTGATGGCCGCGGCCCCGAAGCTGGTCGAGCGCCTCGATGGCGACGACGCCGCCCACTTCGAGGAGGTGCGGGCGCTGCTCGACGCCGCCGGAGTCGAGTACACGATCGACCCGGCCCTGGTTCGCGGCCTCGACTACTACACGCGGACGATCTTCTCCTTCGTCTGCAACCGCCTCGGCGCCCAGTCCGAGATCGGCGGCGGCGGCCGTTACGACGGCCTGATCGAGCAGCTCGGCGGCAAACCGACCCCGGCGGTCGGCTGGGCGGCAGGGATCGAGCGGATCGTGCTGGCGCTGGACGAGGAGGTGGCGGCGGCGGGACGCGATGTCTTCGTCGCCACGGCCGGCGAGGAGCACGGCGACCGCTCCCTCGCCCTCGTCCTGGCGGGCGAACTGCGCAAGGCCGGCCTTTCCGCCGAGGTCGACCTGGGGGGGCGGAGCCTGAAGGGCCAGCTCAAGCAGGCCGACCGGGTCGGGGCGCGGCGCGTCGTCATCCTCGAGGGCGGCGGCGCCGCCCAGCTGCGCGAGATGGCGAGCGGCGAGCAGCGCTCGGTCGACGCCGGCAACCTGATCGAGGAGATCACCGGGGGCGAGGCGTGAGCGACTTCCCCGCCCTGCGGCCGAACGGCTATCGCGATACCTGGTGCGGCCAGGTGCTCTCCGACCGGGTCGGCTCCGAAGCCCGAGTGTCCGGCTGGGTCCACCGCCGGCGCGACCACGGCGGCCTCGTCTTCATCGACCTGCGCGACCGCACCGGTATCGTCCAGCTCGTCTTCAACCCGGACGAGGCCGGCGGCGCCCTCGAGCTCGGCCACAAGCTGCGGGCGGAGGACGTGCTCTCCGCCGCCGGGACCGTCGTCCAGCGCTCGCCGGAGACCGTCAACGCCGACCTTCCCACCGGCGAGGTCGAGCTGAAAGTGAGCGCGGCGGAGCTGCTCGCCGACGCCGAGACGCCGCCCTTCCAGGTCGAGGGCTTCGCCGGCGAGGTCGGCGAGGACGCGCGGCTTCGCCACCGCTACCTCGACCTGCGGCGCGAGCAGATGCGCGAGGCACTCGTTCTCCGCCACCGGGTGACCGCGGCGATTCGCGGCTTCCTCGACGGCGAGGGCTTCCTCGACATCGAGACGCCGGTGCTGACCCGCTCCACCCCCGAGGGAGCGCGTGACTACCTCGTCCCCAGCCGCCTCCAGCAGGGCTCGTTCTACGCGCTGCCACAGTCCCCGCAGCTGTTCAAGCAGTTGCTGATGGTGGCGGGCTTCGAGCGCTATTACCAGGTGGCGCGCTGCTTTCGCGACGAGGCGACCCGGGCCGACCGCCAGCCCGAGTTCACCCAGCTCGACCTTGAGATGTCGTTCGTCGAGATCGACGACGTGATCGAGGTCAACGAGCGGCTGCTCGCCCATGTCTTCGACCGGGTCGGCGGCCCGGCGGTGAAGCTCCCGATCGAGCGAATGTCCTACGACGAGGCGATCGACCGCTTCGGCAGCGATCGTCCCGACCTGCGCTTCGGCCTCGAGCTGGTCGACCTGGGCGAGGCGTTGCGCGCGACCGAGTTCAAGGTCTTCCGCTCGGTGCTCGATGGCGGCGGCGCCGTGCGCGGCCTCAACGCCGGCCGCCGCGAGATGCCGCGCTCGGAGCTCGACGGGCTGATCTCCCGCGCCCAGGAGCTCGGCGCCAAGGGCCTCGTCTGGGCCCTCCGCGAGGGCGAGGGATGGCGGTCGCCGACGGCGAAGTTCCTCTCCGAGGACGAGCTGCGCGACCTGAACGCGCGCCTCGGCGCGGAGGAGGGCGACCTGCTGCTCCTCGTCGCCGACGAGCGCCCCGTCGCCGACGCCGTCCTCGGCCAGATGCGCATCGACCTGGCCGAGCGCTTCGGGCTGATCGACGAGGACGAGAACCGCCTGGTCTGGATCGTCGACTGGCCGCTGATGGAGTGGAATGCGACGGAGGGCCGCTGGGACGCCCTGCACCACCCGTTCACCGCCCCGGCGGGCGAGTTCGACCCGGACGATCCTGGCTCGGCCCGGGCGCTCGCCTACGACATCGTCTGGAACGGCCAGGAGCTCGGCGGCGGCTCGATCCGCATCAACAGCGCCGCGGTCCAGGAGGCCGTATTCGCCGCGCTCGGGATCGACGCCGAGCAGGCCGAGGCGCGCTTCGGATTCCTGCTCGAGGCGCTGCGCTACGGGGCCCCGCCGCACGGCGGCATCGCCTACGGCATCGATCGCATCGTGCAGCGCCTCTGCGGGGCTGAGACGATCCGAGACGTGATCGCCTTCCCCAAGACCACATCGGGCTTCGACCTGCTGACGGGCGCGCCGGCCCCGGTCGACGCGATGCAGCTGAAAGAGCTCGGCGTCGCCCTTCACAAGCGCGGCCTCGCCGGGCACTGAAATGGGCCTCTTCGACCGGATCCGGGCGGTATTTAGGCCCAAACCGGGCCCGGGCCTGACTCCAGTCCACGTCGACGACCCCCGCTTCGACGGCTGGGAGGTCGTGCGCGACTTCGTCGATGTGCGGACTGCACGGGCCTGGCACCAGGCGGTGGAGGAGGGCGGTATGGAGGCCGTCTTGACCGCCGACTGGCCCCTCGACCGCTACGGCCGGGGCGACATCGCCCTGCGGGTGCAGGGCGATGATTGGAGCGAGGCGGAGATGCTTCTCTCCAACCTGGACCTGGACGATTGACCACTGGCCCTGGGGGCCCGCCGGTGGTACGGTTGCCCCGAGACTCGAGCCCGTGCGCGAGCCGCTTCACCGTTTGACCCAACACAAACGGCGCGGGAGCCGTTCTCTCTCGGTCCTGCGGGACTGCGAGGAGGCCCCCACCCTTTACTTCAAGGGATCAAAGCCAGAGGCGGTACCGGCGGGCTGGAGTCTCTTTTTCGCTGCACTTTCGTGACATCGTGCGCACCACACGTGCGCTCTCTTCGGCCAGGCTTTCGCCCGTGGAGGCGCCGTTCAAAAACGATTCCCGTATTGACCGTCGATATGACGGCGAATACGGGAATGGCCACCGCGCACCGATGCCGGTCGATGCGGTGATCGCAACGCTCGCCCAGCGACAGCACGGGGTTGTGGCGCGGCGACAGCTCACCGAGCTTGGAATAGGCCGGGGAGCAATTGAAATCCGGCTGCGTCGCGGCTCCCTTCACCTCATCCATCGCGGGGTGTATGCAGTCGGGCATCGCAGGATTGGTTCCTGGGGGCGCTGGATGGCGGCAGCGTTGGCATGTGGCCCAGAAGCCGTGCTCGGTCACCGCTCCGCCGGGCGAGCCTGGGGTCTCCTGCGTGGCTTGGACGGCGCCGTGGTCGAAGTCAGTCGACCTGGAGGTCATGGGATGCGGGTTGGGATAGCGATGCACCGGGTGCGCCTGCCCGCTGACGAGCGCACTACGGTGGATGCGGTGCCCGTAACAACGGTGCCGCGGACCATCTTCGACATCGCCGGACGCGGAGGCCGGCGCGAGACCGAGCGGGCCTTTCACGAGGCGGAAGTGCAGGGACTGACCGATCGCCTCTCGCTACCGGATCTTCTCGCCCGTTACCCAGGACACCCGGGGACGCCGCTGCTAGGCGAGCTTCTCGGGATCGGCCCCGGCGGCGGCGCGACGGCCAACGACTTCGAGGCGATCTTCGCCGACCTGGTCGAACGCCACCGACTTCCACGCCCACGGTTCAACCCGGACCTCGTCGTGGGCGGACGGCACTTCAGCCCCGACTGCGCGTGGATGGAGCAAAGAGTCGTGGTCGAGCTTGACGGCCGCGCGGTGCACGCGACGCGACGCGCGTTCGAGGCCGATCGCGAGCGGGACCGCATCTTCGCCGCCGAGGGATGGCGCGTGGTTCGAGTCACCTGGCGCCAGCTATCCACCACCCCCACGGCAGTGGTCAATGACCTGCAGCGTGTTCTGAGCGCCACTGCTGCATTCGCCATCGCATAGACGGCGAATGCAGCACTGGCCCGGCTACTCTCTGTGGGTGAACGCTGAAATTTTCGAGGCGTATTTGCGCGACGAGAGCCGGCGTGGGCCGGTGGGCGACGGTGCCTTCACCGGCGCCGCCGGCGGGGCCGCCTGCGGGGACCTGTCGCGGCTCTCCGTAGAGATCGAGGATGGAGCGGTCGCGGGCGTGAGCTTCGATGCCGAGGGCTGCGGGGCGACGCGGGCGGCCACCGCTGCGGTTGCCGAGATGGTCGACGGCGAGCCGGTGCTGGAGGCGGCCCGGATCGGGACCGACGAGGTCGACGCGGCGATCGGCGGGTTGACGCCGGCGAAGCGGCACGCGGCGCAGCTGGCGGCCGACGCGCTGCACCGGGCGCTGGCCCAGGCGGCGGCGTCGCCGAAGCGGCTCGGGGAGCCGAACGGCGACCGGGTGCTCGTCGCGATGTCCGGCGGCGTCGACAGCGCGGTCGCGGCGTTGCTGGAGCGGGAGCAGGGGGCGGAGGTCGTCGGCGTAACCCTGAAGCTCTGGGCCGACCCGCAGACCGACGGGGCAAAGGCCTGCTGCTCGCCCGAGGCCGTGCTCGGCGCTCGCGCGCTCGCCCACTCGCTCGGCATCCCGCATCTCACCCTCGACCTCGAGCAGCAGTTCCGCCGCCGCGTCGTCGCCGAGTTCGTCGACGGCTACGCCGCGGGAACCACCCCCAACCCCTGCATTGCCTGCAACGGCGAGGTGCGGATCGCGGCGATGGTCGACCTTGCCCAGCGCCTCGGCGCGACCCACCTGGTCACCGGCCACTATGCCCGCATCGTCGACGACGGCGACGGGCCGCTGCTCGCCGCCGCGTCCGACGAGAACAAGGACCAGAGCTACATGCTGGCGGCGCTGCCGCCGGGCCTGCTCGACCGGCTGCGCTTCCCGCTCACCGAGCTGACCAAGCCCGAGGTGAGGGAGATCGCCGCCCGCCACGACCTCGCCGTCGCCCGCAAGCCCGAGAGCCAGGACCTCTGCTTCCTTTCCGGCCAGGGCAAGGCAGATTTCCTCCGCCGCCATGGCGGCCTGCGCGAGCGCGAGGGCGACCTGGTCGACCGCGCCGGCCATAAGGTCGGGCGCCACCGCGGCCACCACCACTTCACCGTCGGGCAGCGCCGCGGCATCGGCGGCGGTGCGGAGGAGCCGATGTACGTGCTCGCCACCGACGCCGCGTCCAACACGGTCACCGTCGGCCCGCGCGCGGAGCTGGAGACGACGGCGGTCAGGGTCCGCGACGCCGTGCTGCACCGTGACGGCGCCCAGGTGGACGGAGTCCGGCTCCGCTACCGCTCGCGGCCCGTTCCCGCCGCGCTCTCCTCGACGGGTGCCGGCCGGCACCCCGAACTGCGGATCGAGCTGGAGGAGCGGTTTGCCGGCGTGTCGCCCGGCCAGACAGCGGTGCTGCTGGCCGGGGACACGGTCCTAGGTCACGGCACGATCTGCAGCTAGGACTGCGACTGTTCTTCAGTCGGCTGTTCGGCTTCTTTTTCTTCGCGTTCCTGGCGGCGTTCGTCGCGTCGCAGGTGGGCGACCGATTGGACGCAGCGGGAGAACGCGGTGCCCTTCTCGCCTTTGACGTGCTTCTTGCTTTCGCCTTGGCAGGCCTGGCGCGGCGACCTGTTCTCGTGTTTTGCGGCCTGGGCGGCGGTCCGCACGCAGCGGGAGAACGCGGTGCCCTTCTCGCCTTTGACGTGCTTCTTGCTTTCGCCCTTGCAGTACTTGCCGTAGGCCTTCGCCTTCGGCGACGGCGAGCCTTCGTGGTTCGGAGCGCTTTCGGGCTTGCCGTTGCCGTTTCCCGCCAGTGCGAGCGTGGGCGCGAGCAGGGAGATTGCGCCGATGGTGAGTATGTACCTGATGCTGTGCTTCATCGTGCCTCCTTCGACCTTGGGTCGAGCGTTTTCGGTTCTGGGATGAAAACGGGCGCCAGGCGGCCCGGTCAGGGCTAACCTTCGGATTGGGCGTGCGAAACCGGGCCGCCGGGGGGAGATCCGGACGTTTGTTCTACTGGCGGACCGGATTCGCCGCTCGGCTGGCCCTGCTGCGCTTCGCTGGGCGCCTTGGGCGGGGCCGGGGCGGGCGCCTGCTGCGGCGAGGGGGAGCCGCCGCCGGACTTTGGCGGTGCGCTGCTGTGCCCAGGGGGCGAGGCGGGCGGCGAGGGATGGGAAGCCGGAGGCCCGTGGCCCTGGGAATGGCTGGCCCTGCCCTTGCGGTGTGCGGCGGCGGTTTCGCGACCGTGGCGCGATGCGTTCCGCCCGGCCTGCGGCGATCCGTGCCTGTTCTTGCCCGCGGGTCGCTTCTTCGCGGCGTCGGCCCCCTTCGCCTTTCCGGCGCCGCCCGAGGACGACTGCCCGCCGGGCGCCGCGGCGCGGCCGCCCGTCTCGACCTTGGCCGGTGTCGCGTGGCCGCTGCCGCCAGTGAGCCCGGTGTCGATCAGCCCGCCACGATCGGCGGCCGTGACCCCGACCGCGGCGACGACCGCGACCGTGGCGACCGACTTCGCGACGATGCCCGCGGTGACCGCCTTGCCGGCGCCAGCCGCGACCGCGGCTCCGCCTGAGGCCGTCGCGACGCCCCCGCCGGCTGCCCCGGCAGCCGCGCCGGAGGCGTTGCCGACGCCGCCGAGGATCGCGTGGAGGACGCCCGCGGAGGCGATCGCGGGAAGCGGGGCCAGCGCGCCGAGGTCGCGCTGCCGCGACTCGATCCCGTCGCGGAACGCGCGGCAGTCCGCGCAGGTGCGCAGGTGGGCCTGCAGGTCGCGCCTGCGGCTGACCCGGCCGTCGGCGTTGGAGAGGCGGTGCATGACTTCCTCGCAGCTCATCTCACGGCCCTGCTCCATGCCGCGCAGGCTCAACCTCGCCTCGTAGACGGTCTGCCGGGCGACGGCTGCAGTGGTGTCGAAGGCTTCCCCGATCTGGGCGAACTCGAGGCCGCTCAGCTCGCGCATCACCAGCGCCGAGCGCTGGCGCTCTGGTAGCTCGGCCAGGTCGCTGAAGAGCTGCGCCATCCGTTCGCGGCGTTCCACCGCCTCCACCGGGCCCTCGCCGGGGTCGGCGAGCTCCAGGTCGACCGCGGGCGACTGGCGCCGCCTGCGGAGAAGTTCGACCGACTCGTTGCGGGCGACGCGGTAGAGCCAGGGCTTGAGCCGTATCTGGCGGTTCTCTCCAGGCAGCGACCCCAGTGCCTTCACCATCGTGTTCTGCAGCGCGTCGCGAGCGTCCTCGGGGTTGGCGAGGATCGAGAGGCAGAAGCGGTAGATCTCCTGGTGGTAGCGGCGGAAGATCGCTTCGAAGGCCCCCTCGTCGCGCCTCGCGGCGCGCCGGGCCAGTCTCGCGTCGGAGGCGCGCGTTGCCGGGGAGGCGCGCCGCCGCGTTCTCTTCGAGGTTTCCGGATGAGCCATGCAGTGGTTGTCTCGACACCTGCGTCCTTCCAGTCAAGCGTAGGGCTGGGTCCTTCATCGAGTCAACGGGCCTGGGGCCCCGGCGTCAGCCGCAATCTGGGGTGCGAGCGTTACTGCGCGACGGCGGCGCGCCGCTTAGGCTGCCTTCCATGAAGGCCGCAGAGATCCGCCGGACCTACCTCTCCTTCTTCGAGGAGCGCGGGCACAAGATCGTGCCTTCGGCCTCGCTGGTGCCCTCCGTGCACGATGCCTCGGTGCTGTTGACGACGGCCGGGATGCAGCCGTTCAAGCCCTACTTCCTCGGCCGCGAGGAGCCGCCCGCCCGCCGCCTCGTCGACGTGCAGAAGTGCTTCCGCACCACCGACATCGAGGAGGTCGGCAACACCGCCCGCCACCTCACCTTCTTCGAGATGCTCGGCAACTGGAGCTTTGGCGACTACTTCAAGGAGGAGTCGATCCCCTGGGGCTGGGAGTTGTCGACGCAGGGCTTCGGCATGGACCCCGAGCGGATTTGGGTCACCGTCTTCGGCGGCGACGAGGAGCTGGGGCTCGGCCCGGACGAGGAGGCGATCGCGGTTTGGCGCCGGGTTGGCGTCCCCGACGAGCGGATCGTCCGGCTCGGCCGCGGGGACAACTTCTGGCAGGCCGGACCGTCCGGCCCCTGTGGCCCGTGCTCGGAGCTCTATCTGGACCGCGGCGAGGACTTCGGCGCCGCCGGCGAGCGCCCCGGAGACGACACCGACCGCTTCCTCGAGTTCTGGAACCACGTTTTCATGACCTACGACCTCGGCGACGACGGGTCGCTGACGCCGCTGCCGATGCGAAACATCGACACCGGCATGGGCCTCGACCGGATGGCGGCGATCCTCCAGGACGTGCCCTCGGTCTTCGAGACCGACGTCGTCCGCCCGCTCGTCGATCTCGCCGAGGAGATGTCGGGCCGCTCCTACGCCGAGGGAGGCGCCGTGACCCGGGCGATGCGGATCGTCGCCGACCACTCGCGCGGCGCCGCTTTTCTGATCGCCGACGGGGTCGTGCCCTCGAACGAGGATCGCGGCTACATCCTGCGGCGGATCATGCGGCGTGCGATCCAGCAGGGCAGCACGCTGGGCCTCGAGGCTCCCTGGCTGGGGCGCTTCGCCGAGCGCACGATCGAGATCATGGCCGAGGCCTATCCCGAGCTGGCCGCCGAGCGCGGGGCGATCGCCCGCTGGGTCGGCGACGAGGAGGAGAGCTTCGGCCGCACCCTCGAGCGCGGCACCGAGTTGCTCGAGCGGCTGATCGTCGAGGCGAAGGAGTCGGGTACGTCGTGGATCGACGCCGCCGACGCCTTCAAGCTCCACGACACTTACGGCTTCCCCTACGACCTGACCAAGGAGCTGGTCGCCGAAGGGGGCCTCTCGGTCGACGATTCCGGTTTCGAGGAGCTGATGGAGGAGCAGCGCCAGCGCGCCCGGGTCGGCGCCGCGACCGCGCACGGTTCCGAGAACACCCACGAGCGGGTCGCCATCTTCGCCGCCGCCGCCGCGCCCACCCGCTTCGTCGGCTACGAGACGCTGCGCGCCTCAACCGGCCTGGCCGGCGTCGAGGGCGGCGACGGCCGCGCCCTGGTCAAGCTCGAGGAGAGCCCCTTCTACGCCGAGGGTGGCGGCCAGGTCGCCGATTCCGGCGTGCTGCGCTGGGACGGAGGCGAGGCCAGGGTGCTGGACGTCTACCGCGTCGGCAACGACCAGGTGCTCGCGGTCGAGGGAAGCGGCCCGGCGGCGCCCATCCAGGTCTCGGCGGAGGTCGATCGCGAGACCCGTCACGCGACGATGCGCAACCACACCGCCACCCACCTGCTGCACGCGGCGCTGCGCGAGCGGCTCGGCACGCACGTGCGCCAGGCCGGCTCGGCGGTGCGGCCGGACAAGCTCCGCTTCGACTTCACCCACGGCCAGGGGCTGGGCGCCGAGGAGCTGCGCGCGGTCGAGGACCGGGTCAACGAGTGGATCAAGGCGAGCCGGCCGGTGCGCTGGCTGGAGATGGAGCGGGCCGAGGCCGAGCGCCTCGGGGCGATGGCGCTGTTCGGCGAGAAGTACGGCGAGTGGGTGCGGGTGGTCGAGGTCGACGAGGTCTCTCGCGAGCTCTGCGGCGGCACCCACGTCGCCAACACAGCCGAGATCGGCATCTTCAAGATCTCCTCCGAGGGATCGAGCGCCGCCAACGTGCGCCGGATCGAGGCGCTGACCGGGCCGGCGGCGATCGACTGGTTCCGCCAGCGCGAGGACAGCCTGCGCGAGGTCGGCGAGCTGCTCGGCGCTCCGCAGGACCCCCTCTCCGCCGCCCGTCGCGCGGCGGAGAGGCTGCGCGAGGCGGGAGCCGGCGCGGAGCAGGCCCAGAAGCAGGTTCTCGGCGAGGAGGCGGAGCGGCTCGTCGGCCAGGCGACGGAGGTGGGCGCGCTCCAGGCGGTCGTCGCGCGAGCGCCGCTGGCCGACCAGAAGCAGCTGCTCGAGCTCGCCAACCGGGTCCAGTCGAAGCTGGGCGGCGACTCGGCGATCGTCCTCGGCGGCGCGGAGGGCGAGAAGGTAGCCCTCGTCGTCCTCGTCTCCAAGGCTGCCGTCGGGCACGGCCTCTCCGCGGCGGCGATAGTCGGCGAGGCGGCGGTGGTCGTCGGCGGCGGCGGTGGAGGCCGCGATGACATGGCCCAGGCGGGCGGCAGGGATCCCGCCAAGCTCGACGAGGCGCTGGCAACCGCTCGCGGCGCGATCGAGCGCGAGGCCGGGTAGCGGCGATGCGCGTCCTCGCGCTCGACCACGGCACGGCCCGAATCGGCTGCGCGATCTCCGATCCGAGCGGGACACTGGCGACGCCGATGGCGGTGATCGAACCGCCGAGCGCCCGCGCGGTCGCCGACCTGGTGGCCGAGTACGAGGTCGAGCGGGTCGTCGTCGGCCTGCCACTCCACCTCAGTGGCGAGGAAGGCAGCCAGGCCGCCCTCGCCCGGACCTTCTGCAACGAACTGGAGGCGATGCTCGAGATCCCGGTCGAGGCCTTCGACGAGCGCTTGACGACCCGGATGGCCGAGGCGAGCAAGCGCGAAGGCGCCGCCGCGGCGCCGGATTCGATCGCCGCTGCACACCTGCTACAGGCGTACCTCGCCGGCCGGGCCGCGGTCGAGGGGGGCAAGGATGCCTGAGCAGATCTTCAGCGAGGCCGACGATCCGGCGGCGGCCGAGCGGGCGCAGCGCCGGCGCGAACGCGAGCTGCGCCGCCAGGGGCAGTCCGGGACGAACGTTCGCCGCCTCGGTGTCGCGGCCGCCCTCTTCGCCGTTCTCCTCGGCGTCGCCGCGATCGCGGCCCTTGCCTACCGCCACTTCCACCGCAGCACGCCACCACCGGTCGTGGTGCGGACGATCGCGGTGACGATCCCAGAGGGCTATGCCCGCGCCCAGACCGCGGAACTGGCTAGGCAGGAAGGGCTGCGCGGAAGCTACGAGAAGGCGAGCCTGAGCTCGAAGTACCTCGACCCCGCCCATTACGGTGGCAAGAACGCGAAGGACCTCGAGGGCTTTCTCTTTCCCGACACCTTCGAGCTGGAAAAGCGCGCCAGCGCGGCGAGCCTGGTCCAGCTCCAGCTCGAAGACTTCAAGCGGCGGATCCGTGGGGTGAAGATGGCCTACGCCCGCTCGAAGAACCTGACGGTCTACGACGTGGTCACGATCGCCTCGATGATTGAAGACGAGGCGGTGAGCGAAGCGGACCGGAGGAAGGTCGCCGCGGTGATCTACAACCGCCTGCACGAAGGGATGCCGCTGGGGATCGACGCGACGACTCGCTTCGCCACCGGCAACTACACCCGCCCCCTGACCGAATCGGAACTGGCGGTCGACTCGCCCTTCAACACGCGGACCAACGCGGGCCTGCCGCCCGGACCGATCAACAGTCCCGGGCTGGCGGCGCTCAAGGCGGCGGCGCGGCCGGCCAAGGTCGACTACCTCTTCTACGTGGTCGAGCCGGGGGCGTGCAACAAGCTCGCCTTCTCCTCGACCGAAGCCGAATTCGAAGGCGACGTGGCCCGCTACAACGCGGCCCGGGAAGCGGCCGGCGGCAACTCGCCGGACAGCTGCGGGGAATGAGGATGAAGCGACTGGCCGTCCTCGGCCACCCGGTGGGCCACTCGCGCTCGCCGGCGATGCAGAACGCCGCGCTGGCGAAGCTTGGCCTGGGGGAGGAGTGGAGCTACGAGGCGATCGACGTCGCCCCCGACGGTTTCGAGGCACGGGTGCGGGCGATGCCGGGCGAGGATTTCGTCGGCGCCAACGTCACCGTCCCGCACAAGGCCGCGGCGCTGTCGCTCGCCGACGAGAGTTCGGCGACCGCGCGCGCGATCGGCGCCGCCAACACGCTGGCCTTCGACGGTGGCCGGATCAGTGCCGCCAACACCGACGCCGCGGGCCTCCTCAACGCACTCCCCACCTCGCCCGCCGGTATGCAGGCGCTCGTGCTGGGGGCCGGGGGAGCGGCCCGGGCCGTCGTCTGGGGCCTGCTCGGCGAGGGCGCCGAGGTGGCCGTCTGGAACCGCACCGAGGAGCGCGCACGCGACCTCTGCGGCGAGCTGGGCGGGGAGCCGGTGGCCGAGCCGGACCTGCCGTCCTACGAGCTGATCGTCAACTCGACCGCCGTCGGTCTGGGAGGCGAGGACCCGTTTGCGGAGCTGCCGATCGACCCGGCCAAATTCGGCTCCGGCCAGGTGGTCGTCGACATGGCCTACGGGAGCGAGCCGACGGCCCTCCTGCGCGCCGCCGAGGCAGGTGGAGCCACAACGATCGACGGGCTCGAGGTCCTGGTCCAGCAAGGCGCCCTCTCGCTGGAGCTCTGGACCGCCCGCAAGCCGCCGCTGGGCGCCATGCGCGCCGCCGCCCGCAAATAGCGGACTTCTACCCCTCCGTATCTCACCGTTCGATGCATTGACCGTGCTGGGGCGGGGCAAACCCATCGCGCGCCGCGCCTATAGCCTTGCGGGCAGGATGAGCGGATTCAGGTTCACGACGGCGGGGGAGTCGCACGGGCCGGGGCTCGTCGCGATCGTCGAGGGGATGCCCGCGGGGCTCGCCCTCGACCGCGAGGCGCTCGACCGGGATATGGCGCGACGCCAGCTCGGCCACGGCCGCGGCGGGCGGATGAAGATCGAGACCGACACGGTCGAGGTCCGATCCGGTTTGCGCCACGGCCTCACGCTGGGCAGCCCGATCGCGGTCCTCGTCGCCAATCGCGACTACGCCAACTGGGAGGAGCGGATGAACCCCTGGCCGGTCGAGGCCGAGGTCGACGAGGTCCACCTGCCGCGGCCCGGCCACGCCGACCTGGTCGGGGCGCAGAAGTACGGCCACGCCGACATCCGCAACATCCTCGAGCGCGCCAGCGCCCGCGAGACCGCGGCGCGGGTGGCGGCCGGCTCGATCGCCCGCGGCTTCCTCACCGCGCTTGGCGTCAGCGTCCACAGCCACGTCACCCAGATCGCCTCGGTTACCGCGCCGGAGCGTCCCGACCTTGGGCCAGATGACTTTGCCGGCGTCGACGACGACCCCGTCCGCTGCCTCGATGCCGAGGCGAGCGCGGCGATGGTCGAGGAGATCAACCGCCTGCGCAAGGCCAACGAGAGCCTCGGCGGCACCTTCGAGGTCTGCGCCTTCGGCCTCGTCCCCGGTCTCGGCTCCCACATCTCCTGGGAGGACCGGCTCGACGGGAGCCTGGCCGGCGCCGTCGCCTCGATCCAGTCGGTCAAGGGCGTCGCGATCGGCGAAGCCTGGGATGTCGCCGGCCGCCCCGGCTCGGAGGCACACGACGAGATCTTCTGGTCGCAGGAGCGCGGCTACCACCGCGAGACCAACCACGCGGGCGGCCTCGAGGGCGGGATGACCAACGGCCTGCCGCTCTCCGTGCGGGCCGCGATCAAGCCGATCTCGACCCTGACCAAGCCGCTGCGCTCGGTCGACACCGAGACCAAGGAGCCGGCCCAGGCGCTACGCGAGCGCACCGACTCGACCGTGGTTCCCGCGGCGGCCGTCGTCGCCGAGGCGATGGTCTGCCTGACCCTGGCCCGCTGCTACCGCGAAAAGTTTGGCGGCGACCACATCGACGATGTCCTAACCGCAGCCGAGTCCTACAAGCAGCGCATCGACTGGCGCGGGTGAGCGCTGCATTGACCGTGCCATGGACGGCGAAAGCAGCACTCGTCCAGTGAAGCGGGCGGCGATCGTCTTCATTGGGTTTATGGGGGCTGGGAAGTCGACGGCGATTGAGGCTGCGGGCGGCCTAGGTCTGGAGGTGGCCGAGACGGATCGGTTGATCGAGCAGGCGCTCGGCAAGTCGATTGCCGCCGCCTTCGAGGAGGACGGGGAGGAGGCTTTTCGTGCGCGCGAGGCCGAGGTTGTCGGCTCGCTGCTGGAGCAGGCGGACGGGGGGGCGATCGCCCTCGGCGGTGGCAGCGTCCTCTCCGGGCGGGTGCGCGAGGCGCTCGGTCGGCACCTGGTCGTCTGGCTTCAGGTCGAGGCGGCTGAGGCATGGGCCCGGATCGCCGGCACGGATCGCCCGCTTGCCACCGACACCGAGGCCGTTTCGCAGCTGCTGGAGCAGCGCTTGCCGTACTACGAGGAGCTCGCCGACGCGATCCTGCCGGCCGCCGACCCCGAACTCGTCTCACGGGCGATGCCCTCGCTGCTGGCGCTGGCGGATTTTCCGGCCGGCACCAGGATGCTCTGGGCAACCAGCGCCTCGGGCGAGTACCCGGTCTTCATCGGCCCCGGCCTGCTCGGCACGACGACCTGGCCGCTGCCGGGACGGCGCTTCTGCGTCACCGACAAGACGGTGGGGAGACTCTACGCCGAGCGTCTCGCACCGCTCGCCGGCCGGGTCGAGGTAGAGCCGGGGGAGTCGGCGAAGACGATGGCCGAGGCCGAGCGGGTCCTGCGCGAGCTGGCCCGGGCCGGGATGACCCGCGAGGACCACGTCGTCGCCCTCGGCGGCGGCGTCGTCGGCGACCTGGCGGGGTTCTGCGCCCACCTCTACCAGCGCGGCGTTCCCGTCATCCAGGTCCCGACCTCGCTGGTCGCCCAGGTCGATTCCGCCTACGGCGGCAAGACCGGCGTCGACCTGCCGGAGGGTAAGAACTACGCCGGGGCCTACCACCTGCCTGCGGCGGTGCTTGCCGATACCTCGACCCTGGCCAGCCTGTCCGCCGAGGAGCTCGCGGCCGGCTTCGTCGAGCTGCTGAAGACGGGACTGCTCGCCGGCGGCGAGCTCTGGGAGCGGGCCCGGGGGCTCGAGTCGCTCAGCCCCGAGGCCCTCGCCCCGCTGGTCTTCTCCTGCGCCCGCTATAAGTGCGGGGTGGTCGCCGCCGACGAGCGCGACGCCGAGATCCGCGCAGTGCTCAACCTCGGGCACACGGTCGGGCACGCGATCGAGGCGGCGAGCGGGTACGGCCGCTACCGCCACGGCGAGGCGATCGGGCTCGGCCTGCTGGCGGCGCTGCGGCTCTCCGACGCGCCCGTGCTTCGCGACGAGGTCGGGTCGGTCCTGCGCCGCCACGGCTTGCCGCTGACCCTCGACCCGGGCATCGACGTCGACGAGACGCTGGCGGCGCTGCAGCGCGACAAGAAGCGGACCGCGGACGGCGTCGGCTTCGTCCTCCTCAGCGAGCCCGGCTGCCCCCGCACGGGCGAGCTGGTCGATCCGGCTAAGGTCCGCTCCGCCGTGGAGGAGTTGATCCCTTGACCAGCGCCCACAACCGCGTCGCCGTCCTGCACGGCGTCAACTTCGACATCCTCGAGCGCCGCGACCCCGAGGTCTACGGCGGGCTCTCGCTGGTCGAGCTGGAGGCCAAGATCGCGCACTGGGCCCGGGATTTCGGCCTGGAGACGATCTTCTTCCAGACCAACGCCGAGGGCGAGTTCTGCGAATACCTCCACCGGGTGCCCGAGCTCGCCGATTCGGCGCTGGTCAACGCCGGCGCCTGGACCCACTACAGCCGGGCGATCGCCGATGCGCTCGCCGTCGCCGCCGTCCCCACGGTCGAGGTCCACCTCTCCGACGTCGAGGCGCGCGACGACTGGCGCAAGCTCTCGGTCTTCGACGGTCTCGTCCTGGCGAAGGTCTCCGGCAAGGGCCCGGACGGGTATCGCGAGGCGCTCGAGCTACTCGCCGGCAGGCTCGGCGCCAGCGACAACTGATGGAGGCTCGCGCCGACCGCCTGGCGGCCGCGGTGGCGAAGCGTCGGCTCGACTGCCTGCTCGTCACCGACCTCGTCAACGTCCGCTACCTGACCGGCTTCGGCGGCACCAACGGGGCCTGCGTCTGCGGCGCGGACGCGCGCGTCTTCCTCACCGATTTCCGCTACACCGAGCGCGCCGAAGCCGAGGTCGAGGGCTGGGAGGTGATCACGGCCAAGGACGACTGGCTGGGTGAGATCGCCGCCCACCTCAGCGGCCGGGCCGGCTTCGAGGACGACAAGATGGCCGTGCGCACGCTGAGGAAGCTCGAAGGGAAGCTGGCCGACGGCGTCGGGCTGGAGGGTGCGGGCGGGACTGTGGAGAAGCTGCGCCGGGTCAAGGACGAGGCCGAGCTGGCCGCGATCGCCGCCGCCTCCGAGCTGGCCGACGAGATCTGGCGCTGGTCGCTCGAGCGCGGCCTCGCCGGGCGCAGCGAGGTCGATGTCGCCGCGGCGGCCGAAGCGCGGATGCGCGAGCAGGGGGCGGAGCCGTCCTTTCCGGCGATCGTCGCTGCCGGGCCCAACGGCGCCCTGCCGCACGCCGAGCCGGGCGAGCGGACGATCGGCTTCGGCGAGCTGGTCGTCTTCGACATGGGGGCGAAGCTCGACGGCTACTGCTCCGACGGCACCCGCACCTTCGCCACCGGGGAGCCGGGGGAGCGGGCGCGCGAGGTCTACGAGGTCGTGCGGAGCGCCCAGGAGGCGGCTCTTGGCGCGGTCCAGGCCGGGGCAACGGGCGAGTCGGTCGACACCGTCGCCCGCGACCCGATCGCGGCCGCCGGCTACGGCGAGCGCTTCGGCCACGGGCTTGGCCACGGGGTCGGGCTCGAGGTGCACGAGGAGCCGCGCCTCTCGCAGCGATCCGAGGACGTGCTGCGGGCCGGCGAAGTGGTGACGGTCGAGCCCGGGGTCTACCTGCCCGGCGAGCTCGGCGTTCGGATCGAGGACCTCGTCGTGGTCACGCCCGAGGGTTGCCGCAACCTCAGCGGCCTGCCCAAGGATCTCCAGCTGGTCGACTGAGCGCAGGGGTCCGCAGACAAGTCGTCTTGCGCTCTCAAGTCCGGGCTTCGCCGCGCCGATGTCACCGCGTGGTCGCAAGTACTAAGAGCCCGAGCCCCGCCCGCGGCGCCCTCGCGGCGCCCCAGCGCCAGCCGGATTCTCTTGCCGAAATTCGCAAGGACGCGCGGCGCGAGCGCCTGCTCGACATGCAGGTGAGGCTGCGGCCGTACCGGGCGGGGTGCTTCGCCATCCTCGTCATTGCACTGGTCTCGGTCTCCTCTGAGATCGGCTGGTGGTGGCTGGCGCCGCTTGCGGCCGGCTTTCTCGGAATGATGCTGGCCGATCGCTTCATGCAGAGCAGTACCCACCCAGGCGTCTGGGCTGCCGCCGGGTGGGGGATGCTTTCGCTGCTGCTCGCCGACGCCGTGGTGATCACCGGGGGCGGCGAAAGTCCCGTCCTGATGTGGTTCGCGCTGCCGGCAGTGACCCTTGGCGCCCGCTTCTCGCCGCGGGGGATAGCCATCGGAACCGCTTACATCATCGGCCTGCTCCTGCTCAGCACCTACGGCCTCGACTCCGCCACGGCAGCCGAACACCACCTCTCGGTGATCGCCGCCGTCGCGCTGATTCTCAGCGCCGTGATCCTCTCGGGCGCCCTGGTCGAGTCCGACCGCGCCCACCGCCGCCGCTCGACCCTCGACCCGCTCACCGGCCTCTTCAACCGCAACGCGCTCGAGCAGCGACTCTCCGAGCTCGACGGCCAGCCGTCGAGCCGTGAGGAGGGGCTCGCGCACTCCCTGCTGCTCTGCGACCTCGATCACTTCAAGCGGGTCAACGACCAGCTCGGCCACGCCGCCGGCGACGCCGTCCTTCAAGATGTCGCCTACACGATGCGGGCGACCCTGCGGGCAGGGGACTCGATCTACCGGGTCGGGGGCGAGGAGATCCTCGTCATCCTTCCGGGCGCCGGCGAAGAGGCCGCTGTGGAAATTGCCGAGCGCCTGCGAGAGGCCGTTCGCCAGCGCCGCCCGGTCGGGGTCGCGGTCACGGTCAGCATCGGCGTCGCCGTCTCCGAGGCCGACCTGGTCAACACCGACGACCTCCTCACCCGCGCCGACGTCGCCCTCTACTCGGCCAAGGCAAACGGCCGCGACAACGTCGTCGTCTCGAACTGAGTACCTGAGCGGCGTCGCTCAGCGGCTGAGGTCGAGATCGCCGTCGAGGCGGGCGGCAAAGGCCGCGATCAGCTCGACCGTGGCCTCGACATCGGCGAGGTCGGCCATCTCGACCGGGGAGTGCATGTAGCGCAGGGGGATCGCGACCAGGCTGGTCGGGATGCCGGAGCGGGCGAACTGGACCGCGTCGGCGTCGGTACCGGTCGAGTTGCCGGTGGCGCCGACGGTGTGCTCGATCCCGGCCTCCTCGGCGGTCTCGACCAGCAGCTCGAAGACCTTCGGCGAGAGCGTCGCGCCGCGGAAGATCACCGGACCCGAGCCGAGGTTGTGGGTGCCCAGCTCCTTCTCCTCGATGCTGGGCGCGTCGGTGGCGTGGGTGACATCGACGACGATCGCCAGGTCGGGTTCGGTGGCGAAGGACGAGGTGCGGGCGCCGTAGAGGCCGATCTCCTCCTGGACCGCGGCGATCGCGGCGAAGCTGGCGCTGAGCGAGCTGCGCTCGTGGCAGCGCCGCAGCGCCTCGAGCGCGACGTAGGCGCCGAGGCGGTTGTCCATCGAGCGCGAGATCGTGCGGCCGCCGGCGAGGCGCAGCGGCTCGCTGGCGATCACTGCGGCGTCGCCGACGCGGACGAGCCCAGCCGCCTCGTCGCGGTCGGCCGCGCCGATATCGATGTGCAGTGCCTTCAGCTCTACGACTTTTTTCCGGGCCTCGGCGTCGAGCAGGTGCAGCGGCTTGCGGCCGACGACGCCGAGTACCGGACCGTCGCGGCCCAGCACCTCGACCCTCTGCCCGACCAGGATCTGCGGGTCCCAGCCGCCAATCGGGGCGAACCAGAGAAAGCCCTTCTCGTCGATGTGGCGGACGACGAGGCCGATCTCGTCGATGTGGCCGATTACGGCGAGAAGCGGCGAGGCCTCGCCGAGGCGGGCGATCGACGAGCCGATGCCGTCGGTCGAGATCGAGGCAAAGGATGCCTGCTCTCGCCAGAGTGACGCCGCAGGCGTCTCATAGCCCGAGGGGGCGGGGATGCGAAGGAGCTTGTCGAGCAGTTCGGGGGTCTCGCTCACGAGGGCGGCAGTATGTCGCTTCCAAGAGACGGCCGCATTAAGTCATTTGGAATACCGTTGGCATCGTGAGCGAGAACCACCTCGTAGCAGTGATCACCGGCGCCTCGAGCGGCATCGGCGAGGCGGCGGCGCGGCGGCTCGCCCGCGAGCCGGGGGCCGAGCTGATCCTCGTCGCTCGCCGCGAGCAGCGCCTCAGGGACCTGGCCGAGTCGCTGCCCTGCGAGGCGACCTGCATCGCCGTCGACCTCACCGAGGCCGACGCGCCCGAGCGGGTCCGGGCCCACGTCGCGGCGCGGGGGGACCGGCTGACCCTGCTGGTCAACAACGCCGGCGCGGCCTGGCGCGGCACCTTCGACGAGGGCGGCTACGCCAACGTCCATCGCCACATGGAGCTCAACTTCGACGCGGTCGTCCGCCTCACCGAGGCGGTCCTGCCCCTGCTGCGCGCCTCGCAGCCGAGCGCGATCGTCAACGTCGCCAGCACCGCGGGTCGCGTCGCCCGCGCCGGCACCGGTGCCTACTCGGCGAGCAAGTTCGCGCTGGCCGGATGGAGCGACTCCCTCTACGCCGAGGAGCGCTCCCACGGCGTCCACGTAGGCCTCGTCCTGCCCGGCTACATCGCGACCGAGGGCTTCCCGGCCGCGGAGCTGCGCGAGAAGGCCCTCACCCGCTGGGTCGTCTCCAAGCCCGAGAAGGTCGCCGAGGCGATCGTCCAGACGGGGCTGCGCGGCAAGGCCGAGCGCTACGTCCCGCGTGGCTACGGGCTCGCCGCCGCGCTTCGCGCCCTCGCGCCCGGCCTCGTCCGTCGCGTCCTCGCCGGTGGCTCGGCCTCGAGGTTGACGACCGCTACCGCAGCCGAATCCGACCAGCACAGCTAGCGAAACCCGCCGGGCGGCGGCTCAGGTGAACCGCGACGGCGTGAACCGGCATTGGTGGAATTCGAAGACGAAGCCGACGTTGTTGGCGGCGTTGCCGCTGCGTTCGACCCGGATTCGTTCGTGGGCGGCGAGGATCCTGTTTTCGCCCTTGAGCGCCTTGCCCAATTTGCGCAGGTTGGCCTGCACGATTCGCAGCTGCTTGAACCATCGCCGCAGCCGGGCGTCGTCTTCCCCCGGCCGCGGGACCGCGGCGAGCTTGCCGACGGTCGCGCCGAAGGCGGCCGCTGCGTGGATGAACTGGGCGCCGGCCTCCCTCAGCCTCCCCTTCTTGACCTTGGCCCGGACGTTCCTGAGGATGCGTTTGTTGGCGACGGCGTTGGCCTCGCAGATCGGCTCGAGCTGGGCGACGTATTCGGCCCGCGGCGACGCCGCCTGCTCCGCGCGGGCGGCCGCCGCGAGCAGCAGCGTCGCGGCGAAAATCGATACGGCGACTCGAGCGGTTCCCCTCATCCCTTGGCCATCGACAGGTTAGCGGCCCGATGGCCGGGAGCTTCGAGGTTGCGCGCGAGAAAAATCCCAATCCAGGAAGCGATTCGGTCGACAATCGGCCTGCGGTTGAGATCGACGCGCCATCTCTTCGCGGTTGTCTAGTCTTCGCCGCCGTGATTTCGACCAACGAATTCAAGAACGGCTCGCACATCGAGATCGACGGGACGGTGTTCCGGATCATCGAGTTCCAGCACGTCAAGCCGGGCAAGGGCGGCGCCTTCGTGCGGACCAAGCTGCGCAAGATCGAGGACGGGACGGTCCAGGACAAGACCTTCCGCGCTGGGGAGAAGTTCCGGCCGGTGCGGACCGAGTCGCGCAAGATGCAGTACCTCTACGACTCCGGCGATGCGGTGGTCTTCATGGACAGCCGCGACTTCGAGCAGATCGAGATCGCGCGCGAGGTCGCTGGCGAGGCGATGCAGTGGCTACTGCCCAACGCCGAGGTCGACGTCCTCTTCGTCGACGAACGGGCCAGCGACGTGCAGGTGCCGGGGGCGATCGAGATGAAGGTGACCCAGACCGAGCCCGGCGTCAAGGGCGACACCGCCTCGGGCGGCGGCAACAAGGCGGCGACGCTCGAGTCCGGCGTGACCGTGCAGGTCCCCCTCTTCATCGAGGAGGGCGAGACGGTCCGCGTCGACACCCGCAGCGGCGAGTACGTCTCGCGCGCCTGAGGGTCCCCGGCCCTGCCCGACCGGCGCAAGCGCGAGAATGAAGGCCGATGCGTAGATCCGACCAGCGCCGCGACGCCGTCTTCGCCTGCTACCAGCGCGACGTGACCGGGCGCCCGCTCGACGAGCTCGTGGCCGAGTCGCGACCGTTCACCCGCGAGCTGGCGGCGGGGGTCGAGGCCCATCGCGACGAGCTCGACGTGGCGATCGCCCACCACGCCAAGGGCTGGGAGCTGGAGCGGATCGCGCCGCTCGAGCGCAACGTGATGCGGGTGGCGCTGTATGAGATCGAGCACTCCGACGACGTGCCGACCGAGGTTGCGATCGACGAGGCGGTCGAAATCGCCAAGGAGTACTGCGGCGTCGACGCGCCCGGCTTCGTCAACGGCGTGCTCGGGGCGATCGCCCGTGAGCGGGAGGGGGTGCGGTGAGCCGCCTGCGCGAGATCTCCGAGCGACTGAACGCGATCGCGGTCGAGCTCGGGGGCAGCGAGGCCGACGACGCCCGCGCCGCCGAGCTGGCGCATGAGGCGGCCGAGCTGGCCGCCGAGGCCGTCGAGGAGGCGAACCGTCGCGCCCGCGAGGCCGAGGCCGGATGACCCCTCCGTTCCGGTGCGCTTTATGCCACTCATGCCCACATAAAGCGCAGCGGAAGCCGTGAGCTACCCCGAAGACCTGCGGACCCTGGTCGATGCCGAGCTGGAGCGGCTGCGCTTCGTCGAGCCCGGCCCGGCCTCGGGGCTGGAGGAGGCGATGCGTTACTCGCTGCTCGCCGGGGGCAAGCGGGTGCGACCGGTTCTGGCCCTGGCGACCGCGCGGGCGCTCGGCGTCGAGCCGGCCGGCTTACTGCCGGTCGCCTGCGCGGTCGAGCTGATCCACACCTACTCGCTGATCCACGACGACCTACCGGCGATGGATGACGACGAGCTGCGGCGGGGACTGCCGACCTCCCACGTCAGGTTCGGCGAGGACGTGGCGATCCTTGCCGGCGACGGGCTCTTCGCCGAGGCCGTGCGGATCTTCTCTGGGCAGCCGGGGGACCCGGCGCGGGTGCTGGCGGCGCTGCGCGAGCTGAGCGGGGCGACGGGGGTCGACGGCATGGTCGGCGGCCAGTACGTCGACGTGGTCGGCGGCCAGCGAAGCGCCGAGGAGCTGCGGGCACTGCACGCGTTGAAGACCGGCCGGCTGATCGCAGCCAGCGTCGGCGTCGTGCTCGTGCTCGAGGGCCTCGGCGAACCTGAGACAATGCCCTACCGCCGATTCGCCACCGAGCTGGGCGTGCTCTTCCAGATCGTCGACGACATCCTCGACGTGACCGGAAGCGACGAGCGCCTCGGTAAGCCGCGAGGAAGCGACGCGCGACATGGCAAAATCACGTACGTCAGCCTTTTCGGCCTCGAGCAGGCGCGCCAGCTTGCGGCCGAGTCCCACGCCAAAGCGATTGAGGCCCTTGCCGGGGCCGCTGGCGATACCACCGACCTACGGCAGGTAGCCGACTACATCTTCACTAGAGACGAATGAGCGACAACGGACACCGAGCGGAGCGCAAGGACGGGGAGCCGCGCCTGCTCGACCGGGTCGACGGGCCGTCCGACCTGCACGGCCTCGACGACGAGCAGCTGCAGCAAGTGGCGCAGGAGATGCGCGCCTACATTATCGACACGATCGGCGAGATCGGTGGGCACTTCGGCGCCAACCTCGGAACCTGCGAGCTGGCGGTGGCACTGCACAGCCTGCTCGACTCGCCACGCGACAAGGTGCTCTGGGACGTCGGCCACCAGGCCTACCCGCACAAGATCCTCACCGGGCGCCGCGAGGGACTGGCGACGATTCGCCAGCACGGCGGACTCGCTCCGTTCTGCTCGATCTTCGAGTCCGAGCACGACATCATGGGCGCGGGCCATGCCTCGACCTCGATCGGCTACGGGGTCGGGCTGAAGGAGGCGATGCGCAAGGGGATCGGCGAGGACGGCAAGGTCGCAGCGGTGATCGGCGACGGGGCCCTGACCGGCGGCGTCGCTTACGAGGCGCTGCACGCGGCCGGCGGGCTGCAGACGCCGATGGTGATCGTCCTCAACGACAACGGCATGTCGATCTCGCCGAACGTCGGCGCGCTCTCGCGCTACTTCAACCGGGTGCGGCTCAACCCGCGGCTCTACCACGCCCGCGAGGGGGTTGAGGACCGGCTGACGAAGCTGCCGCTCGGCCTCGGCGAGCGGATCGAAAGGCTGGGGCCGGAGATCAAGTCGGCGATCAAGGCGTACTGGGCGCCCGGCCTCTTCTTCGAGGAGCTCGACCTCGCCTACATGGGCGTGATCGACGGCCACGACGTGCACGCCCTGCGCGAGGCCCTGCGCGAGGCCTTCGACGCGGACCGTCCCGTCGTCGTCCACATCCACACCGTCAAGGGCAAGGGCTTCGCCCCGGCCGAGGACGGCGGCCTCGAGGGCATGGAGAAATGGCACGCCGCCAAGCCCAACTCCATAGTCGACGGCGCCCCTGCCGAACCCCCCGCCGATGGGCCTAAAACCCCCCATATGGGGGGGTTTGAGGCCCATCGGCCGGTGGTTGGGGTGCGGGAGTCGGACTCGCCGGAGTCGATCGCGCCGGAGCGGCTTGAGGTGGCGCCGGCGCCGAGCGCGCCGCCCCAGTACACGCAGGTCTTCGGCGAGGCGATGGTGGTTGAGGCGCGGCGCGACCGGCGGGTGGTCGGGATCACCGCGGCGATGGCGGGGGGGACCGGCTTGCAGAAGCTCGCCGACGAGGAGCCGGAGAGCTATTACGACGTCGGCATCGCCGAGCAGAACGCGGTGCTGCTCGCCTCCGGGCTGGCAATCCAGGGGGCGAAGCCGGTCTGCGCGATCTACTCGACCTTCCTCCAGCGTGCCTACGACCAGATCATCCACGACGTCTGCCTGCAGGACCTCGACGTCACCTTCGCGATGGATCGGGCAGGGCTGGTGGGCGACGACGGGCCGACCCATCACGGTGTCTTCGACATCTCCTATTTCCGCCCGATCCCCAACGTCGTCGTGATGGCGCCGCGCGACGAGGCGATGCTGGTCCACATGCTGCGCACGGCGATCGCCCACGACGGCCCGGCGGCATTGCGCTACCCGCGGGGAGCGGCCGAGGGCGTGGATTTGCCCGCGGAGCCGCGGGAGATCCCGATTGGCAGCGGCGAGGTATTGGCAAGCGGCGAGCGGGTTGCCCTGCTCGGCTTCGGCTACGGGGTCGCGGTCGCGCTGGAGGCCGCCGAGATCCTCGCCGGCCACGGGCTCGACGCGACCGTCGCCGACGCCCGCTTCGCCAAGCCGCTCGACGCCGAGCTGGTCGAGCGCCTCGCGGCCGAGCACGACCTGGTCGTGACGATCGAGGAGAACGTGCTGCCGGGAGGTTTCGGCTCGGCCGTGCTGGAGCAGCTCGAGGATGCCTTTGCCGACCGTCCCGCCGATCGCGCCCACGTGATGCGGGTGGGCCTCCCTGACCGCTACGTGACCCACGGAAAGCCCGCGTTGCTGCGCGAGGAAGTCGGGCTGACGGGGGAGGCGGTTGCCCAACGGGTCCTCGCTTCCATGCGCTCTGGAGAGCCGGTCCTGAGCTGAAGCTGCTGGACGGATGTACAGCTTGCGCCAATCGGCTCAATCGGTTAGCCTCCTCGCGTCTCTTCTGGGGTTACTTGAGGGAGGAGAGACATCTCTATGTATGTGGGTTCGAGCGCCCAGGGAGCGTCTCGAGCTTGCAACGTTGACCGCGCCGGCGCCTTGAGCGTCGCGTCGCGGTGGGCAAGCTCGGGGCTGTCCCGCCGAGCATTGTGGGCCGATGGCCTAAGACGCCTGCGCCGCGACGTCGCGCCTGCCGATCCGCATCGCCAGGCCCGGCGAGCAGGTAGGCGATCGCCACCGTGAGCAGGATGAACTTGCATGAGGCGAAGATCGTCGCCAGAAAAAGGGGATATCTGGCGCCGGAGCCGTCGAGGGTCAGAAGCAAGCAGACGTTCTCTAGCGCGTCGAACCCGGCCCCAAGGGCACCGAAGGAGGCGACAACCCCGCCGGTCGCCCCCGGCACGTCACGCGGGCAGTATCTCGGCAGAGCCTCCACAACAGAAAACGCCCCTCCGGGGAGGCGGGGCACTATCTGGGGTTACTACAGGGAGGAGAGAAGCGGACGGTTCGGGATGCAAAGCCAGATTTCGCTTGAACAAGCGGAGCTGGAGCCGCTGTAGACCGCTCGAAACCGCTGGAATCGGAGTGGGACTGGCGCATTACTCCGAGTCGCGCACCCCACCTGCCCTGACCTACCCGCACCACAGCGCCGCGAGGGCGGCAGTCAAGGGCGCTTGCGGCCGACCCCCGCAGGGGGTTGACGGCCGCCCTCGCGGCGCTTCAATCGGCGGTGGTCAGTGGCGGCGGCTCGTACACGTCGCGGCTTGCCAGCTCGCTCAAGTCGCCACGCCCCGATTCAAACATGCCGATGCAGGTCACGGGAGGCTGTTCGCCGTCCCCGGGGCCAAGCTCGTGCTCAAGGGCCTCATTGACAAGCTGGGGCACTGCCACGCCGCGCTCGCCCGCCACCTTGCGGGCGCGTTCCAAGAACTCGGGATCTACTTCGACGGTGTTTGCGGGCGTCGCGGCCATGCCTGGATTCTACCGTTGCCGCTCCCGGCGGCCTGCACACGCGGGCATGCTGGTGGTCTTAGATCGCAAAATCAGCGCCGGACTGGCATTTACTGGCGCATTGGCCACTTACTCGCCTGCCAGAAGGACGCCCGGGCGGTCCGGCATCCGACCGCAAACGGCTCTAGCGAGCCTCACAACAGAAAACGCCCCGCCGGGGAGGCGGAGCGTCTTCTGGGGTTACTACAGGGAGGAGAGGTACGGGTGGCACCGCATGGACAAGCGGGATTTCGCATGGCCAAGCCAAGTGCCGCACGGTTACGCCCGGTTGAAACCGGCTGGCCACTGGTGTGACTGGTGCACGACTGGTGCATGACGCGGCGGAGATCAAGCCAGAGGGACCAGACCCACGCGGTAGTTCTTCCATTTGACGCGCAGGGGTTCAGCCCCCACTTGGCGGCACCTGGCCTCGAACGCAGGGCGCTCCCTTCCCCCGAGACATTGGCCCGCAACTACGTGCGTGAGCGCATCGCCGTAGTCGATACTTAGAGGCGTGCAGGGCGGGTCCGCCGTCTGCGAGACCACGACGAAACGGTACTCGTGCTCGGTCTCCCAATCGAGCGTCTTCCTGAAGAAAAGCGCCTCGTGGTGGGTGGCGATGTATCGGTCGAAGTAGCCGGGTTCCGCTTCAAGGGCGTTCTTGTCAACGATCGGTTTCCGCAGGCCGTTGTCGCTGTACGTCACCGGCCGGTGATAGAGACCACCGGAACCGGAGCGAGCCAGGGCCGATTCAGCGAAGCAGCGGGTTAGGCGCTCTCGGTCAAACACCAGGCACATACCCCGGTGCCTCTCGGCGTACTGCTCCCACAGCCGCGCTCTCGCCCAGCCCCGATGGAAGAACTCATGCTCGCTGCCGGGGCTCGGTTCCGCATCGGCCGTCAAAGAGAGCAGGTGGCAGCCCTTTTTGATGCGGTCGTTAGCCATTTGCTCGAAGGTGTCCTGTGCCTCCGCTTCGCGCACGATGGCGGCATCGTCCACGGGGCCGGAACCGCCGAAGAATGTGAATCGCCAGCGGTGGTTTTCCAGCGGATCGCGCATCTTCTCGTAGGGAGATAGGCGCAGTCGGTGCGCCGAGAGGATGCCGTCGAAGCCCAGTCGATTCGTGTAGTGGAAGAGGTACCTGCCGGGGTCCAGGTTCACGATCACGGCCAAACACTAGATCCATGCACGGCGAGTACGATCTCGGGCCATGTCAGATCAGCCACCTGCGTCTGTCCGTGCTCGGGCCGCCGAGCTGCTGCGCGAACTTGACTCGGCGATCAACGATCTGGGCAAGTCGCCCGACTGGCGAGACACGCTCCCCGAGCAGCCCGAGAAGTTTGCCCCGCTGGAGCAGGCGGTCAGCGCCCTTCGGAAACTGCCGTAGTCCCAGGCGCGCGCGTAAGCTCGGCCTCATGGCCGTCCATCCATCGGCGGGTCGCATTGCTCCGCAGCCCCCGCAGCACTGCCGGTGCTCGCGGCCAGTCTTCGCCCGCCAAGCCGACGACCGGGACGTCGGGCTCAGGTGCATGCGATGCGCGAAGCGACCCATTGCGCTCGCGCACCTGGCGGCGGCTCGATGGAACCCAGAGGCTCTGGGGCGCTGAAAAACCTGCGGGATTTACGGAATTGACGCCCCCATCAGCAGCCGGATAGTCCGGTTGCTTCATCCTCACCGCGGAGGCGCTCCCTAAACTTCCTTGCAACATGTTTACCGGCGCACAAGGGCGAATGAGCGACCGCACGGCCGCGAGCCGCCGGGTAGTGGGGCCGCTGCACAGCACCTCGATCAACGGAAGGGAACCGAACCCCGACCACGAGGTGTTGTTCCGATGGCCCGAGCAATCGTTGCCGCTTCGGTTGACCCCGAGGTAGCCGCTGCGCTCCGGCGGCGGGCTGCCGCTGGAGATAGGACGGTTAGCGCCGAGATTCGCCGGGCGCTCCGCTCGCACCTACAAGACAGCAACGGCACCGCCGCCAACGGTGCCGATGCCAAGACGGCCGGTGGTGGGCCGCGTGCCCGAACTTAGCAACGCCACCCGAGCCCCTGCGGATGCCCGCGACGACGCCCGACAGGGCGCGACGGCGCGGCTCTCGACCCTGGCCGTGGAGATCGACGCTGCCCACCGCGCCACCTGCGTGGCCGCGGAGGTCCACTACGCCGAAGCGCGTCGAGCCGGTCGGTTGCTGATCGAGGCGAAGGCGCTCGTCGCTCACGGCGAGTGGGGCGGCTGGGTGCGCGAGAACTTCAAGGGGTCGGCCACCACCGCCCGGAACTACATGCGCCTGGCCCGAGAGCCCGAGCCCGAAAACAGCAGCGCTGCTGATATCAGCATCCGGGCCGCGCTTGCCCAGGCCCAGCGTCGCCGCGAGCGACTTCGGAAAGAGGCCGGGCCGAAGCCGGGCGAGCACGTGAGCGCGATGTGTGGCCCCTACCCCGACCTGCCCGCCCGCGAGGCATCCGATCTGATTCGGGCAAAGCAGGGCCTGCCTCCGCTGCCACCTACGCGCCGCGAGCAGGCTCGATCCCAGCTTGACGAGATGGACTTCCCAGCAGCGGGCACCGAGCGGGAGGTGGTCTTCACGGAGGCCGATGGTCAGGGCGGCCGGGCGCGGCGGGTGATCCGCGAAGGCGACCCCGAGGCAGGCGCGGTGTTCGAGGCAATCGACCGGGCGAGAGGGGAGCAGCCTTGCCGATGAGCCACACGGCGGTGAAGGCCGTCCTCGATCACTCGCAGGCCAAGGGTGCCGTCCGGCTCGTTGCCCTGGTCTACGCCGATGCGGTCAAGGAGAAAGACGTGAAACTGGGCCGCCCGTGGACCGCGTGGCCTTCGCAGCGCCGCGTTGCCGAGCGAGCGGTCATCGCCGAGCGCACGGTGCGCCACGCGCTGGCCGAGCTTTGCGCCCTGGGCGAGATGCGGCGCACGGGAGAGTTGAAAGGCCGCGGGGCTGTGGTCTACGACCTGCTGCCCAACGCACCTGAGCGTGAAGTCGATCCGGCAATGGGTTGCCTATCCGGCAATGGGTTGCCGGATGAGGATTCCCAGAAGCGGGAAGCGCGCCAATCTGCACTCCGGCAATCTGCGGCACCGATCCGGCAACGGGTTGCCTCCCAATCCGGCAATGGGTTGCCGAAGAACAAGAAGGGAACCAGAACCTCAGAACAAGAAGGTGTTTTTTCGGATTCAGATTCGGGCATCGAGGCTGGGGTAGCCGGTGTCCCTTCCACTGCCGAGCTACGAGGTTTCGAGGGCAATGGCAGGGGCGGCGACTTCGAGCCCGACCAGCTGGTCACCTCGATGCGAGAGCGGTTCGGGGGTTCGGGTTGAAAAAGCTCTCGCCTCCGATCCCGCGTGTTGCGTTGTCGCCGACCGAGGCCGCAGCGGCTCTGTCGCTCGGACCTGACGCCTTCAAGGCCGAGGTGCAGCCGAACGTCCGGGTGGTGCGGGTAGGGCGGCGCGTACTTGTGCCCGTTGCTGAACTGGAACGGTGGCTTTCGGAGAACAGCGAACCGGCACTCGCGGATCAGGTGGGTGCCCGATGAACGATCTTGCTTCGGCGAGTAGCACCGGCCCTGCCCTGCCGGTCGCCGAGGCCATGGGGGTGTGCGGCGCGCGGCGGGTTCCTCTTGATGCGCCCGCCGTCGCGCCCCACCCACTTGATGCGCTTCGGCACGGGCGAGGGCCGAGGAACCGGCGGCGGCGGCTCGTGGCAGTCGTCGCCGGTTCGCTGCCCGCGGCTGCAAAGCCGGGGCGAGGCGGCGCGTCGTGTACCTGTGGACGCGGCGCGCTGCCACAACTTCTGCGGGAGGCGATCCGGTGATTGCGCGGTGTGTCGCGTGCGGCAACGAGGTGCGCCCCGGCCTGGCCTGGCGTGGTGTGCGCGGCTTCGAGCAACCCCGCACCGCCGGAGGGCACCACAGCCTTGCCCTGCGCCGCGTGACCGACGAGCGGCTATGCGATCCGTGCATGGCGAAACTCAAATCAGGGGTCAGCACTGCACAGCAAACCCTCCAAGGAGGTACCTAAATGTCCGGTGTGGTCGAGCGCGAGCGCGAGCGCCAAGAAGCCTGGGAGCAGCGCGGCCTGGCTGACCCCCTCGCGGTGCTGGCCGAGGAGAAGATCGCCTGGGACCTGTACGGCACGCGGGTTACTAGCCCGCGCCGCGCGGCCCTTGAACAGTTCTACTCGGATAACCCCGACGAAACCCCACCTCGGGGCTGGTGAAAAGGAGTAACCGTGTCAGAGATCAAGAAGCACAAGACCGAAGACGAAATGAGCATGACCGAGCTGCACGAGGTCGTGTCTGCCCGGCGCAACGGCAAGGCCCCCCCACGGTTCTTGACCGATGCCTACCGCACGGCCAGGCGCGAGGCACTGGAAGACGCGGGCTTGGACCCAGACGACGAGCCCGGCGAGCCGGTCGCGCTTGAGGACATGGACGTGGCCCAGCACGTTGACCGCTTGCAGGCGGGGCGCAAGTGAGCCGCCAGCACAGACAGGACCGGCGGCTGGCCGAAGAAGTCGTAGACGCCCAGCTTGCCGCTGACGACCACCGCGCTTCGGTGCGCCGCGATGCACGGCGCTGGGGCTCGTCCGATGCAGGGCGCGGCCACGTCGCACATCGCAGCCCGACCTTCGAGCCCAATGGACCCAACCAGTACACGCCGCGAGGCTGAGAGGAGAACCGAGCATGACCACTTCAACCGCAACCCGAGCGTTGCAGCGGCAAATGCCGAACGTGCAACCGATCCCCGACCATCTGCTCGGCCTGGTGCCCGACGCTGTGGTCGCAGCCAGCAAGGCCCTGGCCAGCCGCCAAGCCCAGCTTGAGGCCGCGAACGTCAAAGCGCGGGACGCCCGGACGGCAGCGGAGCAGGCCCCCGCTGAGGACCGCAGGGCAGCAGCCGCCGCGGCAGAGGCGGGCAAGTCGGTACCAAAGGAGAAGGCACCGGCTGCACGCGCCGCGCTCGACGGCGCGTTGCGCGAGCAGGAGGCCCAACGTGATCTGTTCATCTCTTCCGCCGATGCCTTTCTTGCCGAGGTACGAGCCGCCCACGGCGAGATCGCCAGCAGCGTTGCCGCCGAGATCGAGAGCGTGGCCATGCAGACGGGCGAGGACTTCGAGCGCCTCGAAGCCGCGCTGATCCGCGCCCACGGCTTGCGCATCTTCCAACGCGCCATCGGCGAGGACACCGGGCACCTCGAAGGCCGCAGCCCCGACTTCACGCCAGCACGGCGAGGTCGGCAAGCTCTCCGCGATCCGCTTATCGGGTCGGTGAGGGAGATGCTCGATGGGCTGCGCGAGGCGGTGGGATCGTGACGCCCTACAACCAGGACGAGGCGGTCGCCTTTGGGGCAGCGCTGGCCGAGGTGAAGGCGCGCCTTCCGTTCGGCCGGTTCGGTCGCTGGCTTGACGCGGTTGGGCTCGGTCGTCGTCGCGCCGCGCTGCTGATGCGCCCTGCTCGGAGGTCGGCTATTGGTCAGAGGGAGGGGAGCATCCCCCTCGGCGGCCATACGGAGACCGGAGACCTGTGCGCGAAAGGCTCTGTGCGATGCGGCCAGTGCGAAAGCGGGGTGCCCTGCGGTGCCTGAGAAACCGCCGAAACCGCCCAGCGGCTTGCACGCGGCTGGCAAGCGCCTGTGGGTCGAGGTGCACGAAGACCTCGACGCTGCGGGTTGGGACGAACTGACGAACCGCGAACGCGCCGTCCTACGCGCAGCCTGTGGGCAGGCTGACCTCGTGGTCGATCTGGAGAAGGCGCTGAAGGCCGAGGGCGTGATCGTGCAGGGCGCGGCGGGGCAGAAGCGCCTCAACGCCACCACCACCGAGCTGCGGCAAAGCCGTATCGCCCTGGCGAGGCTTCTTGGGGAGCTTGCCTTCCCCGACGCCGAGGGCGAGCCCCCTGTGAACTCAGCAAGCGAGCGCGGGCGCAAGGCGGCACAGGCCCGGTGGCAGCGGAGGAGGGGCGGTCATGCCGCGGCGGCGTAAGGCGACCCCGTGGGACGGCCATGTGCCACCCCCTTGGGTGCCTATGCCGAAGGCGCAGGAGGCCGAGGCGCGGAGAGCGTATGAGGCTGCGGCGCGAGCGGCAGGGGGCTGCCCGGTGTACCGACATGGAGAGCGCACCGCCGACTACAAGCGGCGGGTCGGTCGCACGGTTTGGAACTGCTGGGCTGGTGCGCGCTTCGATGCTGATCCCGAGGTGCGGCGGCTGGCGCTGCTGGCGGGTGTCGAGCATCTTCGCCGAGACGTCGTGGGCGAGCACGAGCCGAAGGCTGCGCCAGGTGGCTTTGGTGGCTGGCAGCTTGAGCGCCTTGGTCCCGGTAGCTACCGGGTACGGGCCGCCGTGGCGGGCGAACGTGACGAGGCGCTGGCCGACCTGGCCCGCGAGGCGACTACATGCGGCGTTCTCGTTACCGCCAGCGTCGTTGAGGAGTTCAGTCGGGGGGATCGCCGCTCGTGAACAGTGGCTCCGGAAGGTCGAGGCGCGGCTCGCCCGTGATGCCCACATGCCGGAGCTTGTCGATGTCTAGGCCGCTGATCGGGCGATCGTCTGAGTACAAGAGCTTCATCGCGGCTTCAACACCTGGGTACTGTGGAACGCGGCGAAGCCGCCTCCACGAGAATCTCGTGAACATTCTGTGCTCGCCTTGGAGCGTCCAGTAGTGCGGTCGCTCGTAGAGATCGCGGCAGAAGAACACGCCGTAGTTCTTGGGCGGTTTGGGTGGTGTCTTTGGCCTTGGAAGGGTGAAGTGCATCTCGACGGTGGTGCCCTGACCGGCTCGCAAGAAGCCAGCGGGCGGGGGGACCACGGCTTGGCAAATCTCACCCAGGTTGAGCATGAGAAAGCCAACCCCCTTCGCGATGCCGGGGCCATCGTTCACGATCTCGATCAGACGCCGACTGGATACGTCCACAAGCTGGGCGTGAAGGTGGGGAAGCTGCTGCTCGCGTGCCTCGGCTCGCGCTTGCACGTTGCTGCGCCACGAAAAGAAAGCGGCGACGGCAGCAGCGACCGCGCTCGCGGCTGCGCTCCAGGTTGCGAGATCGCTCATGGGCTACAGATTCGCTGGCAGCGCGGACATACCGTCTTTCCCTGGTGGCGAGGAACGGCGCTACGAGAATGGCGGGCGCAGCATCGCGGACCAACGGTCGCCATCGCCACCTCCGGGTGCTCCACTTGCGAAAGGCATCTCACGGGAATTAGGCGGCTCGCGGCTCGTTGCACCGCCACCGGGGCTCACCAGCCGCACGTCAGCGTATTGCCCAGACAGGGTCGGAATATCTCGCCGCGAGAAGAACGGCGGGTGCTCGGCGCGGGTATAGATCAGCGCCGCGTGCTGGCCGACGATGACGAGGATCAGCGACACGAATGCCATGCCGAGATGCCGCACGAGCCAAGCTCTATAGCCGACGACAGTCATCGGCTCAGGATGCGCAATCGGGCGGACGGTATCGCTGGAAGGGGCGCTGAAACGGCGCGACTCACCGAAGGCGGCGCGCTGTCCGGCCGTGTCGCGGATCGAACGGGCTCCCCGCAGGTGATCGCCCCCCCAGCCCTAGGCATGGGTACGACACGCCGAAAGGCTTTAGCTGTCCGTCAAAGAGTTGCGAGCTACCGACGATCTCCCTACGCTCATCGGCAACATAAACGGGGCGGCACCGCGCGAACGGCCCGCCCCCGGCGTCGGAAACGGAAGGAGTCCGACGCGCTTCGCAGGCTACCTCGCCAAACGTTGCGCCGACTTCCGCGACCGTGCCGCGCGAACGGAAGGAGCACGACGGTGAGCACACCACAGGGGCAGCCGGTTGCCCTCATAATTCCACCGGAGCACGTGGACCACTTGCGGGGCTGGTTTACGGCCTGCATCGAGGGCCGCCGGGAAGACGCCGAGAGCGAGCCCGAGGCCGAAGCCAACGCCGGGCGGCTGGCAGAAGCCGAGGCGTTCGAGCAGCTTCTCGGCGCGCTGACCACGTACACGATCCGGCCCACCTCGGCGGTGTGCGATGCCCTGGCGAATCTGGCCCGCGCCATCGACCGCGACAACGACTACGAAGCCACCGTCCGCGAGCACGAAGCTGTACACGGGCTGCTGGTGCAGATCGAGGGGGTGGCGTAGATTGACGTTCTTGGACATTGCCGGGCTGTTCGGCGACAACCTGGCTCGCTGTCGCAAGCGCGCCGGGCTCTCGCAGGAGGAGGTCAGCTTCCTCGCCTCGCTGCACCGGACCGAGATAAGCCAGTTGGAGCGCGGGCTGCGCCTCTGCCGGATCGACACGCTCATCAAGCTCAGGGGTGCACTCGGAGTTTCGGCCGACGATCTGCTCGCCGGGATCACCTGGGCCGTGGGCGACTATCAGCCGGGCAAGTTCGTGGAGAAAGAGGAGGGCGACGGCTGATGGCGGTGGCGGATCAGTTCGGCGCGAATCTGCGCTACTGCCGCAAGCGCGCCCGGCTGTCGCAGGAAGAGTTGTCGGTTCGCGCCTCGTTGCACCGCACTGCTGTGGGGCAGTTGGAGCGAGGCGAGCGGGTCGCCCGCGTGGATACGACGATCAAGCTGGCGGGCTCGCTCGGCATCCCACCGGGCGAACTGCTCGACGGGATGAACTGGGAGCCGGGGGGCACCCGGCTGGGGCAGTTCACCGAGAGGGGTGGGGACTGATGGCAACCGGAATCCTCAAGCGGCACACCTCGGCCTGTCCTGGCCGCGATGGCGGCCGCTGTCGCTGCGATGGCGGCTACCAGGGTTGGGTCTACCTGCCGCGGGAGCGGAAGAAGATCTACAAGACGTTCCCCGGCGAGGCCGAAGCGAAGTCGTGGCGCAGGGATGCCCTGGCCGCGGCTGAGCGGGGGGTAGCGCCGCAACCCGCCCGGCGCGATCCCCGCACCCTTGCCGCGGCGCTGCGCGAGTTCATCGAGGGCATGAAGACGGGGGCGGTGCGCCCTCGCAGCGGGCGGCGGTACAAGCCCAACACGATCCGCTCCTACGAGCGCGCCCTGCGGGTTCACATCGAGCCCAACGCGGTGGCGCGGCTGCGGGTGGCAGAGGTGCGGCGGCGAGACCTCCAACGGCTGGCCGACGACCTGCTCGCCTCGGGGCTCTCGCCCAGCAGCGTCAGCAACACGCTCAACCCGGTGCAGGCGTTCTACCGCTGGGCCATCGACCGCGACGACCTCACCGCCAACCCCTCCGAGGGCGTGCGGGTGCCCGTTGCCGAGGACAAGCGGCCGAAGCGGATCGCAACCGCCAGCGAGGCGGCGGCGCTGCTGGCGGTGCTGCCGCAGGAGATCAGGCCGGTGTGGGCGACGGCCTTCTACGCGGGCCTGCGGCGGGGCGAGCTACAGGCGCT
>Ga0055487_10000003_pt1 | contig 24754 bp, 25 predicted proteins | sample RushMan_ThreeSqC_FD_57940 | JGI IMG/M metagenome (GOLD analysis project Ga0055487, IMG submission 57940) | Wetland microbial communities from San Francisco Bay, California, USA, that impact long-term carbon sequestration - RushMan_ThreeSqC_D2 | ecosystem: Environmental > Aquatic > Marine >...
GTGCCTACCTCGCTGCTCGAGAAAGCCCGCATCTCGAAGGCGCTGCAAGGCCTCGCGAGCAGCAGACTCGTCGGTCTGGAGAAGCTCTCGGACCTTGGCATTGGTCAGCACGTCCCCACGCGCGGCGTGGACTAGAACGAGTCGATCTGGTCCTTGCAAGGTTCCTTTGCGCTCAAGCTCCCGTATCCAGGCCCGCTCAACCGGGGCGACTGCGCTTCTGATTGGGAGAGTCACCACTACCTCGTGACCGCGATCCTCGAATTTGGGAGGGTCGAGCATCTCCTCGAGCATGGTGTCCTGCATGACATCGATGCCCCGACCTGCATCCTCGGCCAGGCCAAAACGCCGGAGAGCACCAATGACAGCCAAGTTACGTGGTGCAGTCGTTTCGCGGATGTTCTCCACCGTTACTGGCTCGGGCAGGCCTCCAGGGGACCGGATCACGACGGACGAAGGGCGAAGCTCGACTCGAACGGAAGTGCGATCCAACTCGTAGGAGCGGTGTGCCAGGGCGTTGGCTATGGCCTCGCGAATGACCACGGGGGGAATCCTGGGCAAGTCGTAGCGCCTCACCCCCAATACGACAAGCTCGGTGCCCAGCTCATCGGAAACCCTTTCAACGACATAGCTGAGTTGCGACGGGAGGGGACCGTTGAGCTCAATTCGGAGGTCGTAGTCGACGGAGTCGTCGGCTTTGTATCTGAGTATCTCGACGTGCGCCTTGCCGAGGAACTCATCGGGGTCCTTTGTCAGGAGCAGGGTTCCCGCGACCGTTAGATGGCCACCGGATGCGTAGCCGTTCTCGGCGATGCGATCCTGAAATGCTCCCTCTCCCCACCCGAACGCGGTTCGAAGGTTTCGAATGAGCTCTGGATCGGCTGACGCAACCGGTACCCCAGTCTCGGTCAGCTCGTAGCGAGCGGCGGACTTTGCATTGATGAAGTGCTGCAGCTCTGATCCGAAAAGCGGCTCGTCCCGCGTCCCTTTTCGGATTCGCACGACCCCGTTGGAATCCTGCGCGAATCCCTCCTGTCTCTTGGCGACCGAGAGGGCCACGATTGGCTTGCCGTCAACCATCACCTGATGAATGGAGTAGCGACCGGGATCGTGGATGTCTCGCATGATCTGGTGAATTGCGTCGTTGGCTCCTGCGTCCAACGCCTTGCCCACGACCTCGCCGTCGTCCGCTACCCCGATGAGCACCACCCCTCCATCCGCGTTGGAGAACGCAACGATCGTCTCCTGCAATTGGTTTCTGCTCATCCCTCGCTTGAACTCAACATAGTCGCCCTCCTCGGGGAAGCTGCGCTGGAATGTCGCCCTGTCGAGCACCAACGGCAGGTCTTGCCGCCCCGGATGGAATGGAGGATATGAAGCTTTTCTACCTTGAACTACCATCGAGAGAGAAGTTTGCCATATTGAGCTGGTGCTGTCGATCGGGTGCCTCAATAGGCTGGTTGAGATGCTTTCAAGATGACTGAGCGGCGGCTCAAGCACTGGGGGTGGGGATTTGAGGATCAGGCGCCTTCGCGAAAAGAGCTTCGGGAGGCGGCGTCGGGGATCAGGGCGAATCTTGGGTTTGGGGGCGAGCCGGAGGATCCAGTCCCTCTCGATGAGGTGGAACTTCGTGCGTCGCGGCTGAAGGCGCCGAAGGCGTTGGGGGACCTGTTTGCGGATGGGAAGTACGAGCGGGCGGCGCACGCTCAGGGGAAGGCTTACCGGGACGTGGTTCGGGGGTTTCGGGGGGAATTTCCCAACCCGCCCGATCTCGTCGCCTATCCGCGGGACGAGTCGGAGATCGAGGTTGTGCTTTCTTGGGCCGAGGCCGAGGGTGCCGCGGTGGTGCCGTTCGGCGGCGGGACCAGCGTGGTCGGCGGGGTCGAGGCGCGGCTGGGGGAGCGGCCGGTCGTCTCGCTCGATCTCAAGCGGCTGGACCGGGTGCTGGAGGTCGACGCCGAGTCCCTGGCGGCGCGGATTCAGGCCGGGGCGACCGGGCCGGGTCTGGAGGAGCAGCTGCGCCAGCACGGGTTGACCCTGCGCCACTTCCCGCAGTCGTTCGAGTACTCGACCCTGGGGGGCTGGGTGGCGACCCGGGCCGGTGGGCACTTCGCCACGCTCTACACGCACATCGACGAGCTGGTCGAGTCGGTGCGGGCGATCACGCCGCGGGGGACGTGGGAGAGCCGCAGGCTGCCGGGCTCCGGCGCCGGTCCCTCCCCCGACCGTGCCCTGATTGGCTCCGAGGGCATCCTCGGGGTGATCGCCGAGGCCTGGATGCGGGTGCGCCCGCGGCCCGAGTTCAAGGCCTCCTGCGGGGTCGAGTTCGACGACTTCCTCGCCGCCGCCGCCGCAGTTCGCAAGATCTCCCAGTCCGGCCTCCACCCCGCCAACTGCCGCCTGCTCGATGCGTTGGAGGCGGGCACGACCGGCGCCGGCACGGGCGAGAAGCACCTGCTCGTCCTCGGCTTCGAGTCCGCCCACCACCCCGTCGACGAGCCGATGCGGTTGGCCCTCGACATCGCCCAATCCCACAGGGGCACCCCCACCTCCCCGCCGACGGGACTCAAAGCGGGCAACGAGGCCGCTTCCGGGCCAGCCGGCCCCGATGCGGGGGGTTCGGTGGGGGCTTGGCGGTCGGCGTTCCTCCTGGCGCCCTATCTGCGCGACACGTTCGTCGCCTGCGGGGTGCTGACGGAGACGTTCGAGACGGCGATCACGTGGGACCGCTTCGAGGGGTTCCACGCCGACGTGATCGACGCCGTGCGCACCAAGGTCGCCGAGGTCTGCGACGCGCCCGCGGACGGGCTAGGAGCGCCCCGGGTCAGCTGCCGCTTCACCCACGTCTACCCCGACGGCCCGGCGCCCTACTTCACCGTGATCGCGCCCGCGGTCCGCGGCGGCGAGGTCGAGCAGTGGGACGAGATCAAGGCCGCCGCGGCGGAGGCCGTGATCGAAGGCGGCGGCACGATCACCCACCACCACGCGGTCGGCCGCGACCACCGCCCCTGGTACGACCGCCAGCGCCCGGCCCCCTTCGCCGCCGCCCTGCGCGCCGCCAAGGCCGAGCTCGACCCGGCAGGGATGCTGAACCCCGGCGTCCTGATCGACCCGTAGCCCCCAGCGGTCGTACTTTTCCCTCCATAGGTGGGAAAAGTACGACCGCACGCCGGGAGCAATTCGTGAGGTCGTACTTTCCGCTGCCAGGCAGGGAAAAGTACGACCGCTGGGGCTTACACAGGGCTTACGTCGACCTGACCGCCCTCGTACGCGGGGGGCTGAGGATCGAACCGTTCGATCCAACGACCAGGAGGTCCGACGATGTTCGATTCATTCCGCAAACGCGCCCGCACGGTGGCGACGATCGGGGTTGCCGCGGCGCTTGCCGTCGGTGGCGTCGCGCTCGCCCAGGGTGGGTCGGGTGGCAACTCGCAGGGGAAGTCCGGGACGCCGAAGGGCAAACGGATGCCACCCCCGCCCGGCGGCCCGATGGGCGGCCCGGCCGGAAAAGACCTGACCTACGCCCAGCTGCACGTCCAGCGCAACGGCGAAGCGCAGGTGATCCGGCTCGATCGGGGCAAGATCACCGCCGTCAGCGACAGCTCGATCACGCTCGAAGAGAACGACGGCAACGAGGTGACTATCCCAGTCGACGACAGCACCAAGGTGCTCGCCGGCCCCGGACACGACACCTCCGTCACCGATTTGAAGACCGGCCAGCAGGTCGTCGCCTGCGGGCCGGAAGGCGGGACCGCGAAAGCGATCATGGTGCCGCCCAAGGGCGGCAAGCACGGCAAGCCGCCGCGTGGGCTGCAGGGCTCGCAGCAGCAGGGCGGGCAGCTGCCGCCGCCTCCGGGAGCGTAGGTGAGAGGCTAGGCGCATGAAGGGAGCCATCCTCGTAGTCGAGGACGAGCAGGCGATCGCCGATCTCGTCCGCGCTTACCTCAAGCGCGACGGGTTCGGCGTCGTCTGGGCTTCCAGCGGCGAGCAGGCGCTCGAGGAGCTGGGCCGCCACCCGGTGCGGCTGGTCGTGCTCGACATCGGCCTTCCGGGCATCGACGGTTTCGAGGTCTGCCGCCGCATACGCGCCAAGACCGGCGTGCCGATCCTGATCCTCAGCGCTCGCGACGACGAGGTCGACCGGGTGGCCGGCCTCGAAGCGGGGGCCGACGACTACGTCACCAAGCCGTTCTCGCCGCGCGAGCTGGTCGCCCGGGTGAAGGCGATTCTCCGCCGTGCGGGCGGCAGCGGCGGGGCGATCGAGGAGGGCGTTCTCAGCGCCGCCGACGTCGAGCTCGATCGGGCCGCGCGCAGCGTCACGGTCGACGGCAAGCCAGTCGAGCTGACCGGGCGCGAGTTCGGCCTGCTGGCGACGTTGCTCGCACACCCAGGCGTCGTCCTCAGCCGCGACCGGCTGCTGGAGCTGGTCTGGGGCGGCGAGTTCGCCGGCGGCACCAGGACCGTCGATGTCCACGTCGCCCAACTGCGCAGCAAGCTCGGCCGCCCCGAGCTGGTGCGGACCGTGCGCGGCGCCGGCTACAAGGTCGTGCCGTGACGCAGCCGACTTTGACCCCCCCAGAGGTGGGTCAAAGTCGGATGCGCTCGCTGCGGGCGCGGTTGTTCTTGGCGATCCTAGGCGTGGTGCTGCTCGCGGTGGGGGCCTCGCTGGCGTTGGGGATCGTGCTGACGCGGGACGCCGTGCGGGAGACGATCCGCCGTGACGTCGAGCGTCAGGCGGACGGCCTGTCAGGAGGATTCCTCGGCGCGGTGCGGGAAGCCTCGCGGGGGGGTGCCGAGGGTGGAGCGCCGCGCCCCGGGCTGCCACCGCCGGGGCGGGGCGGTCCGGCGCAGGGCGCGAGGCCTCCGGGCCCCCGCCCCGTTCAGCTGTTGACGATGGCCGAGGCGCGGGCGTTGCTGCCATCCGGTGCGGTCGCGGCGCTGCGCGGCACCGGCGGGGCCGACGGCACGGCGACAATGGAGGGACGGATTTCGATCTATGCCGCGCGCCGTTCCGGCGCCACCGTGGCCCTCGTCACCCGTCCCGACGTCGTCAGCGGCGGCGACTTCCGCCGCTACCTGTCCGCCCTTCTGATTGCCGGCGGCGCGGCCGCACTGCTCGCCGCCGCCGCGGCGGCCCTGCTGGCGCGTCGCCTGACCCAGCCGCTGCGGCGGCTCTCGACGGCCGCCGCCGAGCTGGCCGCGGGCCGGCGCCCCGACCCGGTCCCGCCGGAGGGCACCGAGGAGCTCGACCGGCTCGCCGGCTCCTTCAACGAGATGTCTGAGCAGCTGGCGCTGGCGCGTGACGCCGAGCGCGCCGTACTGCTCTCGGTCTCCCATGACCTGCGGACGCCGCTGACCTCGATCCGCGGCTACGCCGAGGGGATCGAAGACGGCACGGTCGAGCCTCGCGAGGCCGCCGCTGTCGTCGGCCGCGAGGCTGGGCGGCTGGAGCGGCTGGTCGGCGACCTGCTCGCCCTCGCCCGCCTGCAGCAGGGGGCGATGGAGGTTCGCCGCGAGCCCGTCGACCTGGCCGCGGTCGGCCGCGAGGCGGAGGAGCGGCTGCGGCCGGCGGCTGCGGCCGGCGGGGTCGAGGTCCGGGTCGAGGGCGAGGGCGGCGCCAGCGCCGACCACGGTCGCGTCCTCCAGGTGGTTTCCAACCTGGTCGAGAACGCGATCCGGGTCAGCCCGGAGGGCGGCACGGTCACGATCAGCGCTGCGCCAGGGCGGATCGAGGTCGGCGACGAGGGCCCCGGAATCCCCGCCGAGGAGATCCCCCACGCCTTCGAGCGGTTCCACCTCCGCGCCCGCGCCGGTCGCGGCTCCCCCGACGGCGCCGGTCTCGGCCTCGCCATCGTCCGCGAGCTGAGCGAGGCGATGGGCGGCAGCGTCGCGGTCGAGAATCTCCCCGCCCGGGGCGCCCGCTTCACGGTTCGCCTGCCGCGCACCGCCTGATCCGCGGCGGCTACCCTTCCTTTGTGGCGGTCGACCCGAAGCTGAAGCCGGACCCCTGGCGCCTCAACGAGGAGGCACGACGGCGCCAGGTGCGCGAGGACGCAAATCGCTCGCTTGCGGTCAACCTCGCCGAGGGCCTTGCCCTCAGTGAATTCCTGTCGACGTTCACCGGCGCCGCGCGGCGGGCCTGATGGCAGAGCCGCTGCGCCTGCGGCAGCTGCTCGAGCAGCTCGTCGCCTCAGAAATCCGCTTTGTACTCGTCGGCGGCCTGGCGGTCAACGCCTGGGGCTACATTCGCGCTACGAGAGACATCGACATCCTTCAAGGCTTGCCGCAGATACCAACCTTTGCATCCCTGGACGCGGAGGCCACCGATGTGGACATGGACGGCCTCTCGGTCCGCGTCTGCTCCCTCGGTCATTTGATCGGAATGAAGCGGGCCAGTGAGCGTCCGCGTGACCACGACGACCTGGAAGCGCTGGAAGGGACCCAGCCCTCGGTCGACACCGGGGACTGACGGCCGGCAGCGCTACCCTTCGCGACTGAATCTCCCTGGCCAGGCGGGGTTGCTCCTTGCCCGCTCGCACGCAGCATGGAAACGATCACTTCGGAACAGCCGACGGTTGCCGGCCCTGCTGGGGGCGATGACCTGGCGATGGACGAGCCCGTCGTGCCCCGCCGTTCGCCGCTGCGGGCCGCGGTCAAGACGGGGCGGCCGCAGGAGTGGATCAAGAACCTTTTCGTCTTCGCCGGCCTGCTCTTCTCGGGCAAGTTCAACCAGTCGCACGAGGTGCTGGAGGCGACGCTGACCTTCGTTTCCTTCTGCCTGATCTCCAGCGCCGGCTACTACGTCAACGACCTGATCGACGTCGAGCTTGACCGCAAGCACCCGAAGAAGCGCTTCCGGCCGCTGGCGGCACGGGAGCTGTCGGAGGGGACGGCGAAGGCGGTCGCGCCGCTGCTCGCCGCCGTCGCCGTGGGCCTTGCCTTCGCCACGATCGGCTGGGAGGTCGGCCTGATGGTGATCGGCTACGGCATCGCCCAGATGGCCTACAGCCTCGGCCTCAAGCAGATCGTGATCGTCGACGTGATGACGCTGGCCGGCCTATTCATCCTTCGGGTCGCCGCCGGCGCCGTCGCGGTCGACGCCCACGCTTCGGAATGGCTGCTGCTCTGCACCGGCATGATCGCCCTTTTCCTCGGCTTCACCAAGCGCCGCCAGGAGGCGGTCTCCGAGCTGCACGAGGGTTCAAGCAGTCGCCCGGTCCTCGAGCACTACTCGCTGCCCTTCCTCGACCAGATGGTGGCGATGGTCACCACCGGCACCGTGATCAGCTACTCGATCTACGCGGTCGACTCGCCGCTCGTCGGCAACCAGATGATGTGGACGATCCCCCCGGTCGTCTACTGCATCTTCCGCTACCTCTACTTGATCTACGATCGCGCCGACGACCGCTCGATCGCCGCCATGGTCTCCAAGGACAAGGGGATGATTGCCGGCGCCGCAGCCTTCGTTCTCACCGCCTTCGCGGTGCTCTACCTCTTCAACTAGTCGGGCTGGACCGGCAGGTCGGAGACCAGCTCGGTCCTGCCGCCACGCTGGAACTGGAGGTCGATCGTCTCGTCCTTGCGGTAGGTGCCGAAGAGCCCCAGGTACATCGCCAGCCAGCGACCCTTGCCGACCTGCTCCTTGACGATCTGGCGGGTGAAGACGATCTCTCCGGCGGCGACGCGGTAGTCGGCGCCCTCGCTCTGCTCGACGCCGTTGATGAAGACGACGTAGGGGGCTTCGGCACCGGCGGGCAGCTTCACCCGCCGCCCGGCGGCGTAGGAGCCCTTGGGGATCTCGGCTTCGGCTTCGCTCATCTCGCCACTCGGTCTATTCGAGAGTCTCGCGCACCAGGTGGAAGGGCGTCTCGTGCCTGCTGGGGTCGAGCTCTTCGCGCCGGACCGCGCCCCGGTAGGGGACGAAGGTGCCGTCGCCGCGCACGTCGACTCCGGCCACCGGCTTGCGCAACAGGCCCTTGCCGCTCAACTGCAGCCGCGCCCGCACGAGATCCTCTGGGGCGAAGTCCCGCAGCGTCGAAACAGGCTTCAACGGCCCCTCGGACCGAATGGACAAAGCCCGCTCCCGCATAGCTGCCACAGCCTCGCCAAGGTCGTCGAACCCCCGATGCTCAACATCGGACCCGTCCCGAATCGTCAGCTTCCACGTAGCCATGGGGCGGAGCGTATGAAATCCCCAACCCTGTTGACTCAAACAGCTACGCCCCGCGCCGCGGCCGTTTGGGCCGCCGCGCCGGCGGCCCGACGATCTTCTCCGGCCCCTCGCGCTCGCCGACCGGCAGGTACTCGCGCTCGCGCTCGCCGGTGTAGACCTGGCGCGGCCGGGAGATCTTCTGCTCGGGATCGTCGAGCATCTCCATCCACTGGGCAACCCAGCCCGCGGTGCGCGGGATGGCGAAGATCACCGTGAACATCTCGGTCGGGATCTCCAGCGCCTCGTAGATGATCCCCGAGTAGAAGTCGACGTTGGGGTAGAGCTTGCGCGAGGTGAAGAACTCGTCGTCGAGGGCGCGTTTCTCCAGCTCGCGGGCGATCTCGACCAGCGGGTTGTACTCGGTCGCCTCGAAGACCTCGTCCATGTGCTGCTGGATGATCCGCGCCCGCGGGTCGTAATTCTTGTAGACGCGGTGGCCGAAGCCCATCAGCTTCTCCTCGCGCGCCTTCACCTTCTCGAGGAAGGCGGGGATGTTCTCGACCGTGTCGATCTTGCGCAGCATCCGCAGCACCGCCTCGTTGGCGCCGCCGTGCAGCGGTCCGTAGAGCGCGGCGACACCCGCGGCCACGGCCGAATATGGGTCGACGTTGGAGGAGCCGACGCCACGCACGGCGCTGGTCGAGCAGTTCTGTTCGTGGTCGGCATGGAGGATGAAGAGCACGTCGAGGGCCTTCGAGAGGCTCTCCTTCGGCAGGTGTTTCACTTCCGTCTTCTTGAACATCATCGAGAGGAAGTTCTCGGAGAAGTTGAGGGAGTTTTCGGGGTAGACGTAGGGCAGCCCCATGTTGTGGCGGTAGGAGAAGGCGGCCAGGGTCGGTACCTTGGCGATCAGCCGCACCGCCGCCATGTAGCGCTGCTCGGGGTCGTCGATCCGCTTCGCGTCCGGGTAGAAGGTGGAAAGCGCGCCGATGCCCGAGAGCAGCATCCCCATCGGGTGGGCGTCGTAGCGGAAGCCCTCGAAGAAGTGCTTGAGGTCCTCGTGGACGAAGGTGTGGTGGGTGATGTCGTAGGTCCAGCGCTCGAGCTGAGGGCCAGTCGGCAGCTCGCCGAAGATCAGCAGGTAGGCGACCTCGAGGAACGTGGAGCGCTCGCAGAGCTGCTCGATCGAGTAGCCGCGGTGTTCGAGGACGCCGGCCTCGCCGTCGATGAAGGTGATCGCCGAGCGGCAGGCGGCAGTGTTGGTGAAGGCCGGGTCGTAGGCCAGCATCCCGAATTCGTCGGGGTCGACTTTGATCTGGCGCAGGTCCATCGCCCGCACCGTTCCGTCGACGATCGGCAGCTCGTAGGTCTTGCCGGTGCGGTTGTCGGTGACGGTCAGCGAGTCGGCGCTCATGCGGCGCGCATTCTCGCATTTCCGCCCCGCCGGCTCGTCAAAGCGCCGGCAACGGCTCGAACTGGGTCATTCCGTGCAGCTGGGCGAAGCGCTCCTCGATCTCCTCGCGGGTGAGCGCGGCGACGCGCTCGGTTCCGAACTGCTCGACGTTGAAGGAGGCGAGCACGGTGCCGTAGCCCATCGCCCGTCGCAGGACGGATTCGTCGAGCTCGCCGTCGTGGCTGTCGAGGTAGCCGAGGAAGCCGCCGGCAAAGCTGTCGCCGGCCCCGGTCGGGTCGCGCACGTCCTCCAGCGGGATGCCGGGGAGGGCGAAGAAGCCTTCGGGGGTGAAGAGCGCGGCGCCGTACTCGCCCTGCTTGGCGACCACCGCGCGCGGTCCCATCTCCATCACCGCGCGAGCCCCGCGGGCGAGGTTCGGCTCGCCGGTCAGCTGGCGAATCTCGGCGTCGTTGAGGATCAGGCAGTCGACCTCGGCGATCGCCGCCAGCAGCGAGTCCTTGGCGGTCTCGATCCAGAGGTTCATCGAGTCGAGGCCGCAGAAGCGGGCCACGCCGCACTGGGCGCGCACCTGGCGCTGCAGGTCGGGCTGGATGTTGGCGAGGAAGAGCATGTCGGCCGCCTCGGCGGCGGCCGAGAGCTTCGGCGCGAACTCGCCGAAGACGCCGAGCTGGGTGTCCTCGGTGTGGGCGACGTTGAGGTCGTACTCGTAGCGGCCGCGCCAGAAGAAAGACTGCCCGCCGGCGACCCGCTCGATGTCGTCGGTGAGCACGCCGCGGCTCTCCAAGATCTCGAACTGCTCGGCACCGAAGTCCTCGCCGACCGGGCCGACCGGGCGCACCTCGGTGAAGAAGCTGGCGGCCAGCGAGAAGTGGACGGCGGCGCCGCCCAGCATGCGGTCGCGCTCCCCGAACGGGGTTTTCACTGAGTCGAATGCGATTGAGCCGACGACTGTGAGGGACATGGGGGCGTGGAGGTTAAGGGGTCGGGGGCCTCTCACCGGCCAAGCCAGCTATGCGCGGAGCTGCTTTGGCTGGTGGCGACTATGGTTCGCCGCCGTGAAGGCCGTTCAGATAGAGGAGTTCGGGGGTCCGGAGAAGCTTCGGCTTGTCGATGTCGACGAGCCGGTGGCCGGGGACGGGATGGTGCTTGTCGACGTTGCGCGGAGCGGGATCAACTTTGCCGACACGCATGCGACCCGGAACGACTATCTGGCTGAGCAGTCGCTGCCGCTGATTCCCGGGGCCGAGATCAGCGGGCGGACCGCCGACGGGCGGCGGGTAGCGGCGCTGCTGGGCAGCGGCGGCTATGCGGCGAAGGTCGCTGTTCCCGAGGCGCTGCTGGTTCCGGTCCCGGACGAGGTCGACGACGACCGGGCGGCGGCGCTGCTGCTGCAGGGGTTGACCGCGATGGCGCTGGTCCACCGCTGCGCGCGGATCGAGCCGGGGGAGACCCTGGTGGTCGAGGCGGCGGCCGGCGGCACCGGCAGCCTCTCGGTGCAGCTCGGCAAGCGGGCCGGCGCCAAGGTGATCGGCCTCGCCTCCAGCGAGGAGAAGCGGGCACGGGTCGAGCAGCTCGGCGCCGACGCCACGGTCGACTCGCGGGCCGATGACCTCGGTGCGGCGATCCGCGAGGCCAACGGCGGCAAGCGCGTCGACGCGGTCCTGCACATGAGCGGCGGCGACGCCTTCGACCAGGAGCTTGGGATCCTCGCGCCGCTCGGCCGCATGGTTGTCTTCGGCATCGCCTCGCGCGAGCAGCGCGACATCTCCACCGCGGCGTTGCTGCGCGGATCGAAGTCGGTTGTCGGCTTCTGGCTCGCCCACCTGCTGATGCGCCGCGACCTGCTCGCGCCGATGATCGGAGAGCTGCTCGCCGCCGTTGCCTCGGGCGACCTGGAGGTCTCGGTAGGCGATGTCTACCCGCTCTCCGAGGCCGCCCGCGCGCACGAAGACCTGATCGGCCGCAGGACGACCGGCAAGCTCCTACTGGACCCGTCCCGATGACCGCGTTCCGCGAGCTCGGCCTCTCGCCCGAGATCCAGCAGGCGATCGACGAGCTCGGTTTCGAGGACCCGACCCCGATCCAGGAGCAGGCGATCCCCGAGCTGCTCGGCGGTCACGACGTGATCGGCCAGGCGCAGACCGGGACCGGCAAGACGGCGGCATTCGGCCTGCCGCTGCTGCAGTACCTCGACCCCGCCAACGACGAGGTGCAGGCCGTCGTCCTCACCCCGACGCGCGAGCTCTGCATCCAGGTGACGCAGGCACTCCGCGCCTACGCCGAGCACCTCGACGTCGAGATCGTCGCCGTCTTCGGCGGCGCGCCGATCAAATCCCAGCAGTCCCAGCTTCGCGCCGGCGCCCACGTCGTCGTCGCCACCGTCGGCCGGATGATGGACCTGATGAGCCGCCGCTCGCTGGTCCTCACCGCGGCCCGTTACGTCGTCCTCGACGAGGCCGACGAGATGCTCGACCTCGGCTTCATCGAGGATGTCGAGAAGATCCTGCGGATGTGCCCGAGCGGCCGCCAGACGGCGCTCTTCTCGGCGACGATGCCGCCGCCGATCCAGCGGCTGGCGGAGGGTCACATGTACGACCCGACGACGATCCGGATCACGCCGAAGACGCTGACCGTCGACGCGATCGCCCAGGCCTACGTCGAGGTCTCGGCGAAAGAGAAGGCCTCGCGGCTGATCGAGCTGCTGAAGACGGAAGAACCCGAGCAGGCGATCATCTTCTGCCGTACCAAGATCGGCGCCTCGCGCCTGGACAAGCTGCTGCGGGATAAGGGCCTCGACGTCAAGGCGTTGCACGGCGACATGAGCCAGGGCTCGCGCGACGGCGTGATGATCGCCTTCAAGGACCACCGGGTGCGCCTTCTGGTCGCCACCGACATCGCCGCCCGCGGGCTCGACATCGAGCACGTCACCCACGTGATCAACTACGACGTGCCGGCTTCCTCGGAGGTTTACGTCCACCGGATCGGGCGCACCGGCCGGGTCGGCCGCACCGGCCGCGCGATTACCTTCGTCACCCCCGCCCAGCGCGACGAGATCGGCCGCATCGAGCGCGACGTTAAGACGACGATCGGCGAGTGGGAAACGCCCGAGGAGCGGCTCGAGCACGCCCCGCGCCCGCGCCGCCGCGAGCGCAGCGAGCCCAAGCCGGCCCCGGAGAAGCCCGAGCAGGGCGACGCCGAGGAGCCGCAGGCCGGGCCGGGCGGCGCCGCGGTCAAGCTCTTCGTCAACCGCGGCGAGCGCAGCGGCCTCACCGAGGACGACCTGCGCTGGGCGCTGCGCGAGGGCGCCGTCCTGACCGAGGATGAGATCCACGATGTCCGGGTCCTGCACCGCTTCTCCTTCGTCGAGGTGGATTCCGAGAAGGCCGAGCGCACCGTCGAGTTCCTCGACGGGACGAAGCTGAAAGGCAAAGAGATCCGCCTCGAGGTGGCGCGGAAATAGGCGGACGGCCGGTGACTACGCCGTCAGCTCGGCGATGCTGGCGAAGAGCGCGTCGAAGTCGATCGGCTTGGTGACGAAGCCGCTCACCTCGATGCCGGTGGGCGCTCCCGCGTCCATCTGGTCCTGGTGGGCGCTGACTATGAGGACCGGGGTCTCGACGCCGGCGGCTCGCAGCTCGCGCAGCGCGTCGATCCCCGACTTGCGCGGCATCATCGCGTCGAGCAGGAGGATGTCGGGACCGGGCTCGGCGGCGCGAACCGTCTCGACGACCTCGACCCCGTCGGCCGCCGTCAGCACCTCGTAGCCCTCCATCTCCAGCCGCGTCCGCAGCAGCAGCAGGATCGTCTCCGAGTCGTCCGCGATCAGCACCAGGGTCATCGCTCCCCCTTCCCCCCCCGCCGATGGGCCGAAAAGCCACCTATATGGTGGCTTTTCGGCCCATCGGCCCCGGAAGCGGGGGTGGGGAGGTGGACGCGGAAGGTGGAACCCGCTCCCGGGGTGGATTCGGCGGCGATCGTGCCGCCGTGCAGCTCGACCAGGGACTTCGAGATCGCCAGGCCGAGACCGGTGCCGCCGACGTGCTGGGTCAGGCCGGCATCCCCCCGGGTGAAGCGATCGAATATGTGGTCGAGCTGGTCCGCTGCCATGCCTGGCCCGTCGTCGCTGACGGCTATCTCGACCCCGTCTCCCTGGCGGGAGGCGGTCACCGCGATCGAGGCGCGGTCGGGACTGTACTCGTGCGCGTTGGTGATCAGATTGACCAGGATCTGGCGGATTCGGTCGTGATCGACGCTGACCTGAGGCAGGCCCGGCTCGATCTCCACGCTGAGGGACTGGCCACGGCCCTCGGTCTGGCTCCTCATCGCGCGCACGGCTTCCTCGACCAGCGAATCCGGGTCGGTGAGCGCCGGCTTGATCGTCAGCCGGCCGGCGTCGCTGCGAGCAAGGTCAAGCAGGTCGTTGAGCAGTCGCACCAGGTGGCGGGTGTTGTCGAGGATGATCTCGACCGTCTCGGCCTGCTTCGGGCTGAGCCGGTCGCGCTCGAGCATCAGCAGCTCGGCGAAGCCCTTCACCGAGGTGAGCGGGCTGCGCAGCTCATGCGAAGCGGTGAGCACGAACTCGTCCTTCATCGTCTCCATCTGGTCGCGTTCTCCGGCCCGGCGCTGCAGTTCCGCGGCCATCTCGTTGAAGGCTTCGCCAAGCGCCGCGGTCTCCGAGAGCCCGCCGACTTTTACCCTGGAGTCGAGGTCCCCGCCGGCAAGCCGGCCCGAGGCCTCGACCAGCTCCTCCAGTGGCCGCCGCATCGAGGCGATCAGGCCGGCGAAAAGCAGCGCCGCTCCGGTGAGGCCGGCGATCAGGCCGGCGCCGACCAGCAGCGCCGTGTCCCGGGTCTCTCCGTCGATGTCATCGCGCAGTCGCTGCCGCTCCTGCTTCTGGGCGACGATCACCGCCCGCGCCGCCTGTGGCGCGGCGCCTTCGGCCAGCCGGTTGCGGGCGGCGATCTCCACCTGGTAGGAGCGCGCCGTCGCGTCCTCGAAGTCCTGGCGCTGCTGGAGGAAGCGGGCGACGCCGATGACGGCAAGGCCGGTGAGCACGGCGAAGGCGATGACGAAGCCGATCGTCAGCCGGTTGGCGACAGAGGGGCTGAGGCGAAAACGGGGTCGGGAATATGCTTGCGCGGCTATGGGCGACGAGGCTACAGGCACGGCCGACGGCACAGCCGAGGCACCGCAGGGGATAGACCGACGCGGGGTGGAAGGGTGGTTCGCCGGTCACGTGCCGGGTGCGCGGCTTCCCCTCTCCTTCGAGCGGATCTCGGGCGGCCACTCGAACCTGACCTACGGCGTGCGCGACGCCGCCGAGGGGCACTGGGCGTTGCGCCGGCCGCCACTGGGGAAGCGCCTTGGCTCGGCCCACGACATGGGACGGGAGCACAAGGTCGTCTCGGCGCTGGCGTCGAGCGACGTTCCCGTCGCCCCGGTGGCCGGCCTCTGCGAGGACGAGAGCGTCAACGAAGCGCCCTTCTACGTGATGGAGTTCGTCGACGGGCCGATCCTGCGCGGGCTGGCGGAGGCAGATGCCTTTCCCGACGAGGCCGACCGCCGCCAGATCGGCGAGCGGGTGGTCGACACGCTCGTTGCCATCCACGATGTCGACCCGGACGCCGCCGGCCTCGGCGATCTCGGCCGCAAGGAGGACTACGTGGCGCGTCAGCTGCGCCGCTGGCAGGGGCAGTGGGAGAAGTCGAAGACGCGCGAGCTGGCGGCGATCGACGCCGTCCACGAGCGTCTCTCCGCCCGCATCCCCGAGCAGGGCCCGGCGACGATCGTCCACGGCGACTACCGCCTCGACAACATGATCCTGACCCCGCAGGGCGAGGTCGCGGCCGTCGTCGACTGGGAGCTCTGCACCCTCGGCGACCCGCTCGCCGACGTCGGCCTGCTGATGGTCTACTGGCCCGAGGCGGGCGAGGAGGAGATCGCCCTCGGCCAGCCGGCGACGATGGCGCCCGGCTTCCCCTCTCGCGACCAGCTGCGGGCGCGATACGCCGAGCGCTCCGGCCGCGACCTCTCCCAGCTTGACTTCTTCGTCGCCCTCGGCTACTGGAAGCTGGCGATCATCCTCGAGGGCGTCTACGCTCGCTACGCGGCCGGCCAGTACGGCAAGGTCGATCCTGGCATCGAAGAGTTCGCCCGTTTGGTCGAGCGCTTGGCCAGCGCCGCGGAGGAAGCCGAGCGACGCGGTTGAATACCGGCTGAGTTCCCTTGACAGGGGAATCGGGAACCTGCGAGGGTCGTCGGAACCAACGCGAAATCCCAGTCTTTCCGTCCCACTCACCCATTTGACCAAGGAGATTCCGTGAAACAGAAGCTAAGCAAGCGGCTCACGTACGCAAACGTGATGTCGTCGATCGCCATATTCCTCGTCCTCGGCGGCGCCACCGCGATCGCAGCCAAGAGCGTTCTGCCCAAGAACAGCGTCGGTGCCAAGCAGATCAAGAACAACGCTGTCACCACCGGCAAGATCAAGAAGAACGCGGTCGCCACCGCCAAGATCAAGAACAACGGCGTGACCGGCGCCAAGGTGAATGAGTCGACGCTGGGCGAAGTGCCGAGCGCCGCCAACGCCGGCAACGCGAACACGGTCAACGGTCAGGGGGTCCACAAGGTCTTCAAGACGCTCAACGCGGGAGAAAGCAACGTCGTGGTTGCATCGATTGCCGGCTTCGTGATTACTGCAACCTGCGAAGCTTCGAACATCGATGTCAAGCTCACCACCCCGACCACCCCCTCCTCTGTTGCTTCCACTTCAGGCGACGGCAGCCCTGAAGGAGCGGTTTTCGACTACGACTCCGAAGAATCGGGGACGCCTGCGGAAATCTGGCTCGATGACGAACCCGGAGAAGACAACACTTATGGTCAGGCTGATTTCTCAGCGGCTATGAGCAACGGGTCGACGATCAGCGGTGTGCTCGGTTTCGACTACGACACGTTCTCGAACAACCCGCCGAATGTATGCATCGTCTTCGGCCACGTAACGGTCGGCTAGTCTCAAGTCGTTAGAAGCGTTCAGGGCCGGGCGAAAGCCCGGCCCTTTCACTGCGCTACGGACTGCGTGTGAAGTGAACTACTCCTGGATCAGCCTACGAGTGCCGCGCCAGCAAAGTGACATTCCGTCGAGAACGGATATTTGTCAGTGGCTTCTGGCCATTCGACGTCGGTGATATCGGCCTGCAGGTTTGCCCAGCTAGCGGCGGATAGGAAGTGCCCGTCGGTGGACATCGCCTCGCCACCGTCGCCATTGTCGTCGTAGTTGAAAACGATGCCCTGGTCGAGAGTGAGGTTGTCGTCTTCGTCGTCTTCACTGTCAGCGTACGCAGGTACTGTGCTGCGGTTGTAGATGACGAACGCCGTGCCGCTATCTTCGTACTGGACTCCGGGAGGATCGAAGTCGCCGTCGGGATCGCAGATGCCCATCAGCTCGAAGTTGGATGCCTTGACGAGACTGACGAGTTCGTTGTCGTTCGCTCCCGCTGAGAACGTCTTGACCGTGTCGACGTTGGCGGCATTCGAGACGGTCCCGGCGATGTCAGCGCCTGACAGCGATCCATTCTTGACCTTTGCGCCGGTCACGGCGTTGTTCTTGATCTTGGCGGTGGCGACCGCGTTCTTCTTCAGCTTCTTGGTCGTGACCGCGTTGTTCTTGATCTGCTTGGTGCCGACCGAGTTCTTATTGAGGTGCTGAGCGGCGAAGGCCGTAGCTCCTCCGAGTACAAGGAAGACGGCGATTGACGACATGACATTTGCGTACGTGAGTCGCTTGCGTATCGATGACACAGGACGCTCCTTCGTATGAGTGGACCGGGATTAGGAGGCATGCACCGTCCGTTGTCCCGGCAGAGGGACTGCCAACCCTGCATGTTTGCGGCAGCGTTGTCAAGCCCTTCGACGATCGTGTGGGTCAGAGCACGCGGCGCATCCTCACCAACAGGGCCGCCGACGGCGTGACCTTCCCGGTGGCGTAGGTGGAGAGTCGCGACGCCGAGGTGCCGATTCGAGACGCGAACTCGGCGCGTGAGAGTTCGGACTCCTCGATCAGAACCACGACTTCGGCCGCGACGGCTTGGCGCTCCGCTTCTTCCATCGCCTCACGGGCGCCCGAGATGACCCGTTCCATCGCCTCGGCCACCCCGTAGGGACGGCTGTAGGTAAGTACCTCTTCCACCTCCCGGGCGACGTGGCCCCACGGCCGGCCTTGAATCTCCTCCGCGAGGTGGCGCCAGTGTGAGAGGCTGCCCCGCTCCAATGCGGTCTGGATCGCCTCGAGAGGCCATTGCGAGACCGCATCCTCTGGCGAGGCGTCGACGTTGCGGAATGCAAGAGGGGTCACCGGTTGACCATCCCCGCTGCTACCTCGCCCAGCACTCCGGTCACTTCGCTCCAGTCGCTCCAGCGCTTGCTCAGTCGGCGATAGGAGGAAAGCTGATCGATGACCGAGGCGTCGGCGGGCCTCGGGTCCGAGAGTTGTCGTACCAGCTGGGAGGCGACACCGTCACCTTCATCCGCCTGATCGGCGTAGTAGTCGTCGATCCCGGCCAGCGCCTCGGCGGCCTCTTTCAACCCCAGCCGATCGACGAGAGCAGCGAGATCGAGGTAGTCGCGGGTCTGGTTGCGGCGAACGGCGAGGAATGCCTTGATTCGCAGCGTCTCCTCGATTGTCGGCACGGCTACCTTGCCGCCCGAGGGTACATCTACAACGGAGACCTCCAGCGGCACCTTGCGAATCATCTGCCGCACCCCCGCTTCGATGCCATCGAGGTTGCCGAGGATCACCTTTCCCGGCGTTACCCGGTTCGTGGCCCAGCCTTCGTCACCCTCGACCGCCTCGAGCACCATCTCAAAGCGGTCTGCAAGGTCCGCGACGACGTGATCGTGGTCGCGGGACTCGCGATGGTCGGCATACAGGATCGCCGCGGCGCCACCGACCATCACCGCTCCGGGAACGAGCCGCTGCAGATGCGCCGCCGACTCCAGCAATGCGACAAACTGTGGATCTCGGTTGTCGGCTGCCGGACTCTCAGTCATCGGCGTAGATTATCAGATCAGATAATCAACTCTTCAGTTGGCCCGTTAGAGCGGCGATCGCCTGTTCGTTCGCAGGGTCGATGCGCTCGAGGCCGCGAACTTCGTCGAAGGCGTGGTCGGTGCTGAGGATGGCGTCGATGCCGCGGTTGAGGGCGACGGCGGCGAAGACCGCGTCGCGGGCGTCCAGGCGGGGATTCGCTTCGAACAGGTCGACACCGAGCAGGGCGTCGTCCGGCTCGAGCGGATGGAGCCGGACGAGCTTGGCGACGTCTCTGGCCGCCGCTGCGGCTCCGTCCCGATCGCCGCCGCGCCGTAGACGTTGGTTGGCGAACTCCTGGATCAGGTCGGCGCTGGCCTCGCCGCGCAGCGTGCCGCCCGTCGCCTGTCTCACGATCGCGCGACTCGGCTCCCTATATCGATGCTCACCTCCAAAGGCGTAGCTGAAGATCGCGGTGTCGTAGAGGAAGCGCCTCACGACCCCTCCAGTCTCCGCATCCGTTCGTCGAGCATCTCGCGCTTCTGGTCCTCCCAATCGGGCTCCGGTCCCTCGGGCAGCGGCATCGCCAGCAGGGCGTGGCCAGCGCGTTCTCGCTCGGTTTCGCTGGCCGGCCGGGCGTACTCGTGGTCGATCGCTCGCCGGACGAGCTCGCCTACTGGAGTGCCGCTTTGCTCAGACTCGCGTGCGAGCAACTCGTATCGCTCGTCGTCCACAAGCACCTGAAGACGACGATTCAACATGCACATACCTTAGCAGGCGGGTATGTGCATACCTGCTCAGACCATGCGGCGGGCGTGCTTGGGGTCCAGCTCCCCGGCGGCGGCGGCCTCGGCGCGCTTGGACCAGCGATTGAGCTCGCGGCGGGCGAGGACCATCTTGTGGACCTCGTCGGGGCCGTCGGCCAGGCGCAGCATGCGGCTGAAGCGCCAGAGCGCGGCCAGCGGTATGTCGTCGGTCATGCCGAGCGAGCCGTGGACCTGGATCGAGCGGTCGAGCACGTTCATGACGATGTTGGCGGCGACGATCTTGATCGCCGAGATCGCCTGGCGGGCGGCGCGCTTGCCCTCGGTGTCCATCTTCCAGGCGGCGTAGAGGGTGAGCAGGCGGGCCTGGTCGATCTCCATCCGCGAAGCGGCGATCGCCTCCTGGACGAACTGCTTCTCGCCCAGCGGCCCGCCGAAGGCCTGGCGCTCGTTGGCGCGGTTGCACATCATCTCCAGCGCCCGCTCCGCCGTGCCGATCGCCCGCATGCAGTGGTGGATGCGGCCGGGGCCGAGCCGGTCCTGGGCGACGACAAAGCCCAACCCCTGGCCGCCGAGCAGGTTGGCGGCGGGGACGCGGCACTCTTCGTAGCGGATCTCGCAGTGGCCGGGACCGCCGTCGTGGCCCATCACCGGGATCGGGCGGACGAGGTTGAAGCCGGGGTTGTCGGTCGGCACGCAGATCATCGAGGCCCGGGCGTAGGGGTTGGCCTCGGGGTCGGTGACGACCATCGCGATCGCCAGCTCGGCGCCGACCGCGCCCGAGGTGAACCACTTGTGGCCGTCGATCACCCACTCGTCGCCGTCGCGCACGGCGCGCGCCTGCAGCAGGGTCGGATCGGAGCCGGAGACGTCGGGCTCGGTCATCGAGAAGCAGGAGCGGATCTGGCCCTCCAGCAGCGGCTCCAGCCAGCGCTCCTTCTGCTCGTCGCTGCCGTGCTCGGCGAGGATCTCCATGTTGCCGGTGTCGGGCGCGGCGCAGTTGAAGGCCATCGGCGCCGCCGCCGGGCTGCGCCCCATCTCCTCGCAGAGCAGGCCGTACTCCCAGTTGGTCAGGCCCGGCCCGAAGCGCTCCTCGGGCATGAACAGGTTCCACAGCCCCTCGCCCTTCGCCTTCTCACGGATCTCGACCAGGATCTTCGGGTAGGGGACCCCGGGGCCGACCTCGGCGTCGAGCGCTTCCATGATCTCCCGCTCCTGCGGGTAGATCTCGGCATCCATGAAGTCGAGAATGCGCTCGCGCAAGGTCTCGACCTGGGGGGTGGGCGTGAAGTCCATGACTGGGTCCTCTCTTCGGGTTTGCCGCGTAACGCTATCTGCACGGCCTGTCTCAATGGCAGCGGGTGGGCGCCCAGACCGCATCTCTACGGGGAAAATTCCCCATCGCGTCGTAGTACACATTACTACGGTATGTAGTACTATTTTGTGCTATAGTTATCGCGCACAGCAGACGATGACCTTCTTCAATCGAACAGATGAGCTCGAGGCGCTCGACGAGCGCCTCGGTTCAGGGCGCGGCGAGTATTTCGTTCTCTATGGCCGCCGGCGCGTGGGGAAGAGCCAGCTTCTCCTGCACTTCGGCAAGCGTTGCCGCCAGTTCTACTTTGAGGCGACCTCAGGATCGCGCCAGGACCAACTCGAGGACATCACCGCCGAGCTCTCCCGCTTCACCGGCAACGCGGTGTACGCCGAGCAGTCCTTGAACAGCTGGCGGGCGGTCTTTGCCGCCTTCAGCGAGATGCTTGCTGCCGGGCAAACGATGATCGTCCTCGACGAGTTCCAATTCATCGCCCGCCAGGAGCCCGAGATCGGCTCACTGCTGAATCGCTTCATCGCCGAGCATGAGAACAACCCCGACCTGCTGCTATGCATCTCGGGCTCCGAGGTCAGCTTCTTCGAGGGAGAGGTGATGGGCTACGGGGCGACCACCTACGGCCGGCGTACCGGATCGCTGCGCCTGGCCCCGTTTCGCTTCACCGATATCGCTCCCTTCACCGGGAACTGGCCGATTGAGGACCGAATCCGGGCCTGGGCGGTCTTCGGCGGCATCCCCTACTACCTGAAGGAGCTCGACCCGAGCAGCGATCTGCCGGCCGCGATCCTGCGTTCGGCCCTCTATCCCGATGGCTTGCTGCGCGAGGAGCCGCGCTTCCTTCTCTCCCAGGAGAGCCGCCTGCGTGACACCGACACCTACATGTCCTGCCTGCGTGCGATCGCCACCGGCGCCACCAGGCTGAACGAGATCGGTCAGCGGATCGGCAGGGAGAAGTCTGAGGAAGCGCGACGCTACTTGGAGACGCTCGAGGAGATGGCGCTGATCGAGCGGAGCTACCCGGTGACCAAGGCGACCAAGAAGCGGGTCGTCTACGCGATCACCGACCCCTTCATGCGCTTCTGGTTTCGCTTCGTCGCCCCCCGCGAAAGCCGACTGCAAACGAGAAGCGACGCCAAGGACTACCTCGAGGACGCGCTTATACCCGAGCTCGACAAGTTCGTTTCCGAGGACGCCTTCGAGAGGATCTGCCAAGAATGGGCACTTCGAAACCTCCCTCGAGCCACCAAAGCAGGACGCTGGTGGGGACCGATTCGCATTCGGGAGGGCGGCGAGGTGCGCAGTCGCCAGTTCGAGGCCGATGTTGTCGCGATTGACGAGGCCGGCGAGATCCTCGCCCTTGGGTCGTGCAAGTGGGCGGCTGCCGGCAACCACGATCACCGCCATCCCACCGAGGAGCTGGCCAAGCTGGAAAGGGTCAGGCTTGAGCTCGAGGCCCCTGACGCAAAGCTCTACTTCTTCGACCGGGTTGGCTTCTCCGAGCGCCTCGAGGAGCAGGCGAGTGAGCGCGCCGATGTCAACTTGGTGCTGACGGTCGAGATGGGGTAGTCCTTCAGGAGAGGAAACGCCGGTAACGGGCGAAGAGCTCGCCCTCGTGCTCGAGCAGCCAGGCCAGCTCCAGCTCGGCGACCTGCGGCGGCCCGGTGCCCTCGAGGATGCGGGGTGCGTCCGCGCCGGAGAGCTTCGCTGCGATGGTCAGGAAGAGCTCGTCGACGAGGCCGGCGGCCTGGAGGGCGCCGTGCAGGGTCGGCCCTCCCTCGCAGAGCAGCGCCCGCACGCCCTGCTCGCGCAGGGAGCGCAGCAGGGCCGGGAGGTCGGCCCGGCCGCCGGGCCCGCCTTCGACCACCACCAGCCGTTTTTCGAGGCCCGCGTAGCGCTCCGCCCGCATCGTCCCGGCGCCGATCATCACCGCGTCGAAGCGGCTGCGCAGGCCGGTCAGCATTTCCGTGTCCACGCTCGAACCGATCGGCCCCGAGACCCCGCCGATCGTCGCTCGCCCGTCGACCGTGGCGGCGAAGTTGACGGCGACGAAGGGCCGGTCCCTGTGCGCGTGGTCGCAGGGGCGGTAGGAGGCGAGTTGCTCCTCGACCGTCGTCTCGGCGGGATCGGGGGTCAGTCGTCGCACTTGGATGCGCGCTGTTGCGGGGCCGGCATCGTCACCGGCCCGTCAGGGAAGCGGTTGGATGCGCGTCCAGTTGGGCAAATTCCCGAACGCGTTGCCCGCGTAATACGGCGACGAGATCACGTTCGAGAAGGCCGCCTGGGTAGGTGCCGAAGACTCGATCGGCCAGTCCCAGCGGCCGCCTCCCTTGGAGATATTCCAGTTGAACCAGTTGACGGCCTTGACCTGCGGGAACCTGGTCGGCAGCTGCTTCGAGAACGCATCGTCGATCCAGTCTGACTTGGAGCCGCCGAACTCGGTCGATGCCGTCTCGCCGATCATCACCGGCTTGTTCGGCGCCAGGTTCAGCAGCGAGCTGTATGTCACCGCGAACAGGCTGTAGAACCTGACCCAGCTCGAGGGCTGGAGCGGGTTGGTCCCGCGGTTGTAGCCGTCCACGCAGGTCCAGTCGACGTAGTCGTCACCCGGATAGAGCGAACCCAGCGCGGTGCTGCCGCTGAACCTGGTGTTTGGACACCACACCCAGGTGATGTTGGTGGCGCCCCGGGCCTCCGCTACGTCATGGAAGTGACGCCACGCGTCCTTGAATTGAGATGGGTCGGCGGCGGCTTCCTTCCCCCAGGGGAACCAGGTGCCGTTCATCTCCCAGTTCCAGCGCAGGAAGAAGGGCTGCCGGTAGTTCCTGACCGCATTTGCCCAGGTGGCGAGATAGGAGTCTTTGGCCCCGCTTGCGATCTCTGCCAGGGTGGCGCCGTTGCTGCTCATGTCGATCAGCGGGATGGCTCCCCGCGATTTGGTGAGTTCGAGGGGGCCGGCCGCGAAAGCCTGGATCCACGGGGCGGGTTGACCGAAGTGCACGATCGAAGGCGCCCGGCCGGCGTGGGACTGGAAGATGTTCCAGGTGGTGGCGTTCCAGGGCGCATCGCCGAGGCCGCCGTAGACATCGCCATCGATCCAGGAGCCCCAGTACACCCTGGGCGGCGAGGGGGTGTAGGTGACGGCCAGGAACGCCGCGTAGATTTCCTGGGGCAGGGAAGAGGTCGACAGGAACCTCAGGGTTACGTCGTCGAGATTCTCCTGCTTCAGGGGTTCTGCGAGGGGGATGGAGTTCCAGCCGGGGCTGGCGACGTAGCCCCTTGCGACCCTGCTGCCTGCGTCGGACGTGAGCACGTCGACGATCGTCTGATTCGCATTGGCCGTGTAGACCCAGGCGGTCATCTGAATTCCGGTCGCCCCTGCAAGCGGCATCGTCGTCAGGCCAACCGAGGTGTAGCCGGTGGAGCCGTTCGACGTTATCCGGCTGGCGTTGGCAGGAGCCTGAGCCTCGGTGACGTTGTCGGCCAGGGCTCCCCAGGCCGTCCCCGCTCCGACCGGGGACCAGGAACCCGATGAGGAGAGATCGGCGTTGGGGCGCAGATAGCTGGTGGCGGCGGAGGCCGTTCCCGCGCCCAGCAGCAGCAGCGCCAGGGCGGAAATCGCAAGAGCGGCAGGAGGGAGGTGGCGAGACGGCAGGCGCAATCGATGTCTCCCCCTCGGACCCATAGCTAAGGATAGTCATGCCAGCCAGCGAACTCGCGGCCGGCGAAGCGCTGCAGTTCGGCGACGTCGGTGCCGAAGCGCCCGCGGACGGTCTCGAAGAGGTCGTCGGGGAGCACCGGCTTCGGCGCCGGCGGCCTCTCCGGGTCGTGGACGACCTTCTCGACGATCCAGCGCATCGACTCGGGCAGGCGGTCGAAATTGCGGTCGAAGGAGCGGAAGCCCGGCAGCTTGATCAGCTTCTCCATCAACTGGTATTTGTCCCCCTGCTTGGCGCTCGACTTCTCCCACTCGCGGTCGAACTGCTCGGAGGTGAAGCTCTCGTCGACGCCGGCGAAGCGGAAGGCCTTGCGCATCGTCTGCTCGCGCTGCGCCTGCAGCTCCTCCTGGGCGACG
>Ga0055487_10000005_pt1 | contig 19993 bp, 18 predicted proteins | sample RushMan_ThreeSqC_FD_57940 | JGI IMG/M metagenome (GOLD analysis project Ga0055487, IMG submission 57940) | Wetland microbial communities from San Francisco Bay, California, USA, that impact long-term carbon sequestration - RushMan_ThreeSqC_D2 | ecosystem: Environmental > Aquatic > Marine >...
GGCACCACTCCCCGCTCAACTTTTCCGCATGCAGGCAGGGCGATGCCCAGGAGGAGGAGGGGGCGGAAAAGTACAAGCCGCGGGGAGCGGCGCCCGACCCCGCCTTGCTACCACGAGCGCTCGATGAGGGCTTCTAGGTCCGAGCGCGTCGGCGGTTCGGGCGTAAACGCCAGCTCGGGGCGGAGCAGCATCGACTCCAGGGCTTCGGGGAGCTTGGAGCGGTCGGCGCCTAGGTCTCCTAGGCCGGGAGGGTTGCCGCCGAGTTCGAGCAGGCGGGCCTCTATTGCATCGGGGGTGGTTTCCAGGGCTGTGGCCAGGGGCTGGAGGGCGTCGGGGGCTTGGGTTGCCATTAGGGCCATTGCCCGGGGGAGGATGGCGGCGTTGGTTCCTGCGTGGGGAGTGCCGCAGACCCGGGCCAGGGTTTGGCAGACCACGTGGTGGATCGAGAAGGAGCCGGAGTCGATCGCGTAGCCGCAGAGGATCGAGCCGAGGGCCAGGGCCTCCCTGCTGCGCTCGGCGGGGTCTTCGTCGAGCGCAGCCGCGATCAGCTCGGCGCCGCGCAGGGCCGTCATCCGCGAAACGGGGTTGGCGAACGGCGTGTAGAGGGAGTCGGCGCCGTGGGCGAGTGCGTTGATCGAGCTGGCGCGCAGCTCGGCCTCCGGTGCGCTCGTCATCGCTTCCGGGTCGGCGACGACCAGCGCCGGCCTGACCAGGGCGCGAACCCGGTCCTCGGCCCCCGCCGGCAGGCGGTGGATGCCGGTCATCTCGGCACCCGACATCGTCGTCGGCACCGCGGCGACGCGGGCGCCGCTGACCGAAGCGATCGCCTTTGCCGTGTCGACTATCCGACCGCCGCCGAGGGCGACGATGTTCGCGGCCGTGACTCGGTCGAGGAGCTCGGCCGCCGCCGCGGTTACCGCCGTCGCCGGCGTCGCGGCGACTGGGACCTCGTGCACCGCCGAGGCCGCATCGGCAAGCCGCCGGGCCCCCGCAAGGTGCCTCGGCGTCGAGATTAGGTCGAACGGAACCATCCCGTTCTCGGCCAGAAGCCGCGGCGCCCCGTCGAACCCCTTGGCGCCGAAGACGACGACGCGGCCCGCGTCGCGCCAGACAAAGCTGCCGCTCACCCGGCCGAGGCCGCCCGCGGGTTGACCACCGGGCGCAGCACCGGTTCGACCTCTGCCCTCAGGTGCTCGTAGTCGGGGGGCAGCGAGAGCTTCTCGCCGAGGTGCTCGAGCGGCTCGTCGACGGTAAAGCCGGGACCGAGGGTCGCGATCTCGAAGAGGACCCCACTCGGCTCGCGAAAGTAGATCGAGCGGAAATAGAAGCGGTCGATCACGGGAGTCGGGTGAGCGCCGGCGCCGATCGCTCGCTCGCGCCACTCCTCGTGCTCATCGATGCCCGAGGCCCAGGCAACGTGGTGGACGCTGCCGGCGCCCTGCTGCGATCTCTCCTCGGGCGGCTCGTCGTAGATGTAGAGCCCACCGCGGCTCGGCCCGCGCGCCTCCCAACCGTCCTCGCCGGCCGGCTCGAACTCGAGCGCTTCGAGCAGGACGCTGCTCGCGCCGGGCGCGGCGCTGAAAGCGCGGACGGCGTCAAACCCGCGCAGGGCGAAGTCCGCGGGAACCTCCGGGTGGTCGGCGATCAGCGGCTCGTCGCGCACCCCGGCAACGGCGAGCTCGTGGCCGAGCCCCTCGGGGTCGGCGAACAGCAGGCTGCCCTCCACCCGCTCCGGCTCGATCCCCGCGGCCCCCAGCCTCGCCTCCCAGAACTCGAGCGCCGCCTCCGACGCAACTCGCCAAACGACCCGGTGCACGTCGCCCGCTCCCGCCCGTCCCGGCGGCACGCCGGGGAACTCGAAGAAGGTGAGGTCGGAGCCGGCGCTTCCCTTCTCGTCGGCGAAAAAGAGGTGGTAGACGGACGGGTCGTCCTGGTTGACCGTCTTCTTCACCAGGCGCAGGCCCATCGTCCCCGCGTAGAAGTCGACGTTGCCCTGCGCGTCGGCCGTGATCGCGGTGATGTGGTGAATCCCTTCGAGCTTCACTGCTTCACGTATAGCATTCGCTTCGATGAGCCGCGGACGCCGACGCATCGTGAGGGCCCTGGTCGTTCTCGGTTCCGTGCTCGCCTTCCTCAGCGTCTTCGCGATCTGGACCGAGCGCCAGGCGCTCGACACCAACGACTGGGTCGACACCAGCGGGCGCCTGATCCAGGATCAGACGATCCGCGAAGCGGTCGGCGAATTCCTCGTCGACCAGCTCTACGAAAACGTCGATGTCGAGAAGGAACTGGAAGAAATCCTGCCCGGCGAGACCAAGGATCTGGCCGGGCCGGTCTCGGGCGGGTTGCGCCAGGTGGCGGGACAGGGCGCCGACAGGGTGCTGGAAAGCTCGACCGCCCAGGACCTGTGGAAGAGCGCCAACCGGACGACGCACGAACAGCTGCTCGACGTGCTCGAAGAGAAGGAAGGCACGGTCTCGACCGAAGAAGGCAAGGTCAGCCTCGAACTCCGCGGCCTGGTCACCAACCTCGCCGACCAGGTGGGGATCGGCAGCGGGCTCGCCGAAAAGCTGCCCGAAGACGCGGGCCAGATAACGATCCTGCGCTCCGACCAGCTGAATACCGCGCAGGACATCGTCGTCGCGGTCAAGGGCCTGGCGCTGCTGCTCTCGCTGCTCACCCTGCTCAGCTTCGGGCTGGCGATCTACCTCTCCAGCGCGGGGCGCTGGGTGACCGTCCTGTTCTGCGGCGTCGGCCTGATTGCGGCGGGCTTCGCCTCGATCGTCCTGCGCGAGGTCGCGGGCGGGATCGTCGTCGGCCAGCTGGTCGAAGAAGAGAGCGTCAGGCCCGCCGCCGAAGCCGCCTGGTCGATCGGCACCTCGCTGATGACCAGCATCGCGACGACCGTGATCGTCGTCGGCGTCCTCTTCGGACTCGCCGGCTGGCTCGCCTCGCCCACCGGCTCGGCCCGCTCCACCCGCCGCTTCCTGGCCCCGGTCCTCGACGAGCACGTCGGCTACGCCTACGCCCTGCTGGCGATCGTCGTCGGCTTCTACTTCATCTCCGCCCCAACCCAGAACCTGCGTTCCTTCCTGACCACACTGGCGATCGCCGGCCTCGCCGCCTTCGGCATCCATGAGCTGCGTCGCCAGACCGCCGAGGAATTCCCCGACGCCGACATTGGCGACTTCTTCGGCCGCACCAGGGAGCGGGTCGTCGGCGCGGTCAGGGACGCCAACCTGGGCGAGCACGCCGCCAAGCTGCGCCTGCCGGAGAAGCGCGCCCCGGAGGCGACCGCGGAGACAGCCACGATCCCCGCCGACGACCCCGACGCCCGCCTCGCCCGCCTCGAGCGCCTGGCGAAGCTGCACGAACAGGGCATCCTCACCGACGAGGAGCTGGCCGCCGAGAAAGCGCGCCTGCTCAACGGCTAGGCGACGTCAGCAGAGCCCGCCTCCGGGATCGAACCGGAAACCTCCGCTTTACAAGAGCGGTGCTCTACCAATTGAGCTAGGCGGGCAGGCTGCCGAATATAGAGGCCATGAGCGAGCCCGCCAAGACGGACGCCCGGTTCCGCTTCCTGCAACCCGACGAGGGCGAGGTCCTCAGCGAGGCGATCGCGGTCGCCTACGGGGACAGCTACGACGTGCGCTGGGTCTACGACGCCGAGGAGGTCGCGGCGCGGCTGGCGGCGGGGACCTACGTGGCCTGCGTAGCCGAGACGCCAGAGGGGGACCTACTCTGCCATGAGGGGATGAGCCTCTCGGCGGCCGACGACGCGGTCGGGCACTCGGGACAGGCGGTGACGATGCCGGCGGCGCGGGGTCAGCACCTCTTCACGAGGACCAAGCGATTCCTGATGGACTGGGCGGCCGGGCGCGGGATGGCGGGCATGTTCAGCGAGGCGACCGCGGCCCACCCCTACAGCCAGCGCGCCAACGTCGAGCTGGGCGCCCACGAGACCGGCTTCCTGCTCGGCTGGATCCCCGAATCGGTCGCCAACGACGCGGCCGGCGGGCGGCGGCGAGGGCGCCAGTCGGCGGCCCTCTTCTACGCCAAGCTCAACGACGGCCACGAGCGCCCGGTGTACGCGCCGGAGCGCCACCAGGCGATGGTCGGACGCACCCTGGAGCTGTGCGGGCTGCGCGGGACCCTCTCCGAGCCGCCGTCAGGCGCGGAGGCGCCGGAGCGAACCGAGCTGCACGTCGAGATCGAGGCCGACCACAACCTGGCGCTGATCACCGTGCACAGGCCCGGGCTCGACCTGGAGGTCGCGGTGAGCGCAGAGCGCCATCACCTCTTCCACCGCGCCGGCCTCGACGCGATCTACCTCGACCTGCCGCTCGACGACCCGGCGACCGCCCTGCTGGCCGACCACCTCGAGCGCCTCGGCGTCTCCTACGCCGGCGTCTTCCCCAACGGCCGCTGCGACGGCGACGTCCTGCGCATGCAGTCCCTGCACCGCGTCCGAATAGAAGCCGGCGACGTCGCCGTCGCCTCCGACCACGGGCGCGAACTGCTCGACTACGTGCTCGCCGACCTGAGCTGAGGCGAGCTCAGGCCTCTCTTGAGGCAAGGTGGGCTCCGACCTTGCGCTTGACCCGCTGGAGGGCGTTGTCGACGGTCTTGGTGTCGCACTCGAGCCGCTCGGCGGTCGCCTCGTAGGAGTGCCCATCAAGGTAGAGGGAGAGGACGCTGCTCTCGAGTTCCGAGAGCATGCCCGAGACGCCCGAGAGGCAGGAGACGAGGCTGTCGAGCTCTTCCGAGGCGATCACCTGGTTGACCGGGTCGTGGACCGTCGGCCCGGGCAGGATCTCGTCGAGGGTGGTGTCGGATTCGCCCGCCGCGGCCGGGGTCTGGCTGAAGGAGACGTACTGGTTGAGCGGCGTGTGCTTGTTCCGCGTCGCCGTCTTCACCGCGGTGATGATCTGGCGGGTGATGCAGAGCTCGGCGAAGTTGCGGAAGCTCGACTCGCGATCGGTGCGATAGTCGCGGACCGCCTTGTAGAGGCCGAGCAGGCCTTCCTGGATCAGGTCGTCCGCCTCTCCCCCGAGGAGGAAGTAGGAGGAGGCCTTGAGGCGGACGAATCCGCGGTAGCGCCGCACGATCGCGTCGTAGGCGTCGGCGCGGCCATCCTTGGCCAGGGCGACCAGATAATGATCATCGAGCTCAGGTTGAGGGTTAGATTCGACCGGCCTGAGCGAGCCGTTGAGGCGGCCGGTAGGGAGTTGCATTTCCTGCGTAGGCGAAGATAGAGCCACGGATCCTTCTCCTTAAATGAAGGGTTCGTGGCGCCAGTACCTCCCCTGAGGCGCCCTGTATGACTGGGTAAGCTCAGACTCAAGCTGAGGTTCACCCTTATTGCCGCGTTAGTTTACGACCGCGCGGAGTTCTGTCAACCCCGAACTGACGTTCGTATGGTCTACACGATACCCGGGCCTTCGGCATGCGCAGTACTCATCCGCTCGGTTGCGCGGCAAGAACGATCCCGAAGGAGATGCCGCCGACGACGAGGGCGACGACCGCGAGCTTTGGGGAACCGAGCAGGTAGGCCACGGTCGATAGAAGGACCGTCGCAGCACCGACGAATATGTCGATCGTGAATGACCTGCGAGGGTTTCCGGCCACCGAGGGCTCCGGCTCCACTCGGTCGTCTTCGGGGTCGGCCTCATGCCGTCCGTCAGTTCGCCGCCGGCTTGACTGAGAATGCACTTCTGCCGGAAGAGAGGCTGTCAGGCCGAGCCCGGAATTCCAGGCAGGGTGCTTGACGCGGACAGGAAGGGGGCCGTAGGGAGGAAGGCCCCGGTAATGGAGTTCAGGGTCGATCACCAGCGGCAGCGGCGCGTTGGCCGGTATCTGGTCGTGGCGGTCGAGCGGAACCCACACCCAACCGTTGCGCTTGGCAGCACGGATCGCCATCGCCCAGTTGTCCGGGTAGGAGGGGCTCGGCGGCTCAGGGGTATGGGGCATCTTTCGGATCTCCTCAAGCGCTCCGCGCATGGTGTCCTCCGTCACACCTTCCTTTTTCAGCTCGGGCAGCCCGAGGATCGCCGCGTGGGGCAGGCCGGCCTCGAGCCAGGGGATTGCGGCCCGGCGCGCCGCGCTGGCCAAGCCCGTCGGGTATGGCTCGGGGCACCAGCGGTGTCCGGCGAGCGCTGCCCAGACGGCGTCGACCGGAACCTTCGCTCCCGCCGGGTCCCGCTTCTTGTCGCGGAACTGCATGCCGCCGGCGACGCAGAAGGTGTACGCGAGGCTGGCATCGTCGCTGGAAGTCCAGAGAACCGCCCGCGGTCGTGCCTCGACCGGTATCTGGTCGCGTTCGCACCGCTCGAGCAGCCAAGTCATTATCTCGATCGACCGGCTCTGCAAGGTCGAGCCCTCGGTGAGGAAGTCGTCGATCACGATTGCATCGGGAAGCTCTTGAGACAGTTTCAGGAACTGGATTGCGTCGTCGTAGTTCCTCGCTATCCCGGCCAACTCAAGGTAGGGCTCCTCGGTGCTGCCGTGAGCCCTGTCGGCCGCAAATGAGTCCGCCGGCGAGAGAAGGAACTCGTCTTGATCCTCGACTATCAGGACCCGGTATGGATGTCCTTTGGGCATGAGGCGGTCATTAAAGTGGAACCGACAGGACCGTGACGCTACATTCCACCTCCGCGACCCACCATCTGCCGGGAAGGGAAGATCCCACCGCCTCGGAGGGACGTAAGCCCAGTGGCTCCGTCAGGCGGCCTTCGGGCAGCTTCGCAGCGTAGTGCTCGAGTATCTCCCTGCCCTCGCTGGCGGCTCCGACGCCGTCCGTCTTCGGCAGGTTTCCAACGGTGACGATAAGGCGCTCGTCTCGTAGCCGCACCAGAACTCGAACTCCTTCCGTGCCGTGGGTGCTCGCCTCATTCAGAGCGTTGACGAGGAAACGCTGCAGAACGTAAGCATCGCGCTTCTGCGGCACCTGGGCCAGGACAAGGCCACCGAGTATCGGCTCCATTGCGTAAGGCGGGGGAAGGTCTCCGGCCGCTGCCGCGGCTTCGGACGCCACCCGGTGTTGTCGCGAGTCGGGGCGATTGAGAGTGCTCTGGACGATCGCCTGGTCGAAGAGATCGACGAGGACCTGTTTTGCGAGGACACCTCGTCGACCGAAGAGATCGGCCTCGTGCTCCAGATTTTCGCCCCCCTTGCGTGCCATCGATGCCGCGTTGCGCGCAAGTGGCAACTCGGGGGCCGCGGCGTCGATGGTTGCCGCGACCGTCGCGAGCTGCCGCGAGCAACTCAGCAGTTCCGTCCTGGCGGCGCGAGCGACCCGGATCGAGCGGGCGCTGTCGCCAACGACGACCCCGATAGCCGTCGCCACCGTCAACGGCAGCATCGCGCCATAGCTGGCGCCGGTCACGGCCATTACCAACAAGGTGGCGCAGATTTCGACCGCCGCTGGGCCGGGAGGTACCGACTGCAGCGACAGGCCCACCGCCTGCAGGCCGGATACCGCCGCTGCAAAGATCGCCAGCTTGCGCCAGTCGAAGGCCAGGGCCGGCGTCTGGCGTTGCCACCAGTTCGTCCACCCGGCCGCGAAAATCGCGACGGTCCAGACCGGCTGCAGGAGCAAAACCGCCAGCGCAACCGGTACCTCGATTTGCAGTAGCCGTCGGCGGAATCGGAATCCTTGCTCAGTGTCGGACATCGCCTTCTCGACCACCCTGGCGGCGGCAAGCATGGTCCCGAGCGAGGTGAGGGCCGCCAGGAGCCAAGCCAGGTTGGCGATCGAACCCGTGTCGACCACGGGGGTGTCGGCAATGATCCAACCGCCCAACATCGGAGCCAGGAGGATCAGCACCGCCCGCGATACCAACGTGAGGAGCAGGACGGAGCGCTCGATTTCCGCGTTGTGCAGGACGCGGATCTCGTCGATGACCATTGAGGTCTGAGTGGCAGCCCCTCGGAGCCGTCCGGGTATCAGGTGAGCGGGAGTCCAGGAGTAGGGCTTCAACTCTCCCCCCAGGCGCTTCGAAATGGCATCGGCATTGCCGCCGACGATCGGGACGTGTCCACCCTTGAACTGCCCGCGGGCCGAGCGAGTGGAGTCAAGCGAGTCTCGCAGTCCCTGCAGTACCTCGGCCCCCGCCGCAGCGGCCTCGGTCGCCGTTGGGTCGACATCGGCTGAGGACGCGAGCGCTCGCAGTGTGCCCTGAACCTTGCGCAGCCAGTCGTGGGTGCGAGCGACCATCGCGCCGCGTCGCGCCTGTGCGCTCTCGAGCCGCCGCTCAGCCCGTACTCGCGACACGTCCAGGGCGCGGCGCACGATCCGGCCGCCCCTGAAGAGCGTGATGCCGAAAACAAGGCCGACGGACGCAAGCGCAACGACCGAAGCTGCCACTCCAAAGAGGAGAGCGAGTGCCGCGAAAAGGCACCCGCAACCGTTACGAACCCATTGCACCCGGCGATCATCTCCCAATTTCGCCATGGATGTCGCCGTGTTTTTTTGCGCCTGAGGTTTCTCGTCGACCGCACGTGGCGCGATCAAACACGTCTACGTGGCCTCCTCCCAGTCAATCCCGAAAATCCGGGATTGACTCGTGTAACCGCAGGAAGCAGACGGGGGCTGAGGTAGGTACGCGACGCCGCCCAGGGATCTATCGTCGCTGCCGAACGGCCTCGAAAAGCAGGGCCGTGGCAGCGGCGGAGACGTTGAGGGAGGCCGTCTTGCCTCGCTGCGGGAAGGCGACGAGACCGTCGCAGGCGGATGCGACGCGGGGGCGGATCCCCTTGCCCTCGCCGCCCAGGACCAGGACGGTCGGGCCCCTGAGGTCGGTGTCCCAGGGCGCCTGCTTCGCCGTTGCGTCGGCCCCCCAGATCCAGAAGTTGGCCTGCTTCGCTTCGTCCAGCCAGTCGGCGAGGTTGCGGACCCTGGCGACCTCGAGGTGCTCGACCGCGCCGGCCGAGGTCTTGCAGGCGACCGGGGTGACCTCGGCCGAGCGGCGGTCGGGAATGACCAGTCCGGCCGCGCCAGCGGCCTCGGCGGAGCGGCAGACCGCGCCGAGGTTGCGCGGGTCCTGGACCTGGTCGAGGGCAACGATCAGCCCGCCTTCGACACGCAGAAGCTGGTTGGGATCCGCGTACGGATAAGGGTCGACCTCGGCCACCACACCCTGATGGTCCGGCGACCCACAGAGCCGCTCCAGCTCCTCCGAAGAGGTCTCCGGACCCCGCCAGACCCGGTGAACCGCTCGCCGCCCCCACTCCGCCTCGGCAACCGCCTGCTTCCCGTAGATCATTTGGGAAGCCATCAGGACTTCGGCACGAGCTTGGCACCCTCGGCCCCATCACGAACCTCCCAGCCGAGAGCCGCAAGCTCGTCGCGAATCGCATCGGCTCGCTCGAAGTCCTTGGCCGCCCGCGCAGCTTGCCGCTCCTCGAGCAGCCTCTCCGCTCCCTCGTCGGCCTCAGCTCCCTCGTCCGGCTGGGCAAGGGAGCCGAGCCCGACGAGGCCGAGCATCTCCACCACCGCCTGAGCCGCCTCCCGCCCGGGAACCTCGTCCCGATTCGCTTCCCCAACAAGCTCAAACGCCTGGGCCATCGCCCTCGGGGTGTTGAAGTCATCCGCCAGCGCCGCGCGAAAGCTCTCGACCCGGGCAGCCGCCGCGTCATCGGAGGCGCCGGGGGAGGGTCCCGGGGAACTCCCGGCGAAGCCGGCCCCGGGACCCTCCCCCGGCGCCTCCCCCCCCGAATGCTCCCGAAAGAAGTTCCGCAACCGCTCGACCTGCGCCACCGCCTGCTCCAACTCCTCCGCCCCAAAAGCCAACGGCTGCCGGTAATGCCCCGAAATCAGATAGGCAACCACAGCCTCGCGCCCATAACGATCGAGCGCCTCGGACAGCTGGAAAATGTTGCCCTCCGACTTCGACATCTTCTCCGCCCCGGTCTCGACCATCCCGTTGTGCATCCAGAGCCGGGCGAACGGCCGCCCCGCCCCCTCGGACTGGGCGACCTCGTTCTCGTGGTGGGGAAAGATCAGGTCCGAGCCGCCGCCGTGGATGGCGAAGGACGCGCCCAGCTCCTGCTCGGCCATCACCGAGCACTCGATGTGCCAGGCGGGGCGCCCCCGACCCCACGGCGACTCCCAGGAGGTGTCCTCCTCGGGCTTGCGCGCCTTCCACAGGGCGAAGTCGAGCGGGTCCTCCTTCAGCGACTCCGAGCCGGCCTCCTCGCCCTGGTCCATGTCCTCCGTAGGCCGGTTGGAGAGCTTGCCGTAGCCGTCGAAGCTGCGCACCCTGAAGTAGACGTCGCCGCCGGACTCGTAGGCGTGGCCCGACTCGACCAGGTCCGCGATCAGCGCCACGATCCCCTCGATCGTCTCGGTCGCCAGCGGCTCGGCATCGGGGCGCCCCAGACCGAGGCGGTCGGTGTCGCCGAAGTAGGCCTGCGTCATCTGCCTGGCGAAGTCGGCCGAGCCAGCGCCCGCCTCGCGCGCGGCTGCGTAGATCTTGTCGTTGACGTCGGTGACGTTGACGACCAGCTTCGCGCGGTACCCCTCCGACTCGAGGAACCGCGCGAAGAGGGAGAAGACGACGAAGGGCCGGGCGTTGCCGATGTGGATACGGCTGTAGACGGTTGGACCGCAGGCGTAGATCCCGACCTCCCCGTCGGGGTCGAGCGTCCTCAGCTCGCCGCTGAGCGTGTCCCTGATCCGCACCTCTCGCATCGGTGGCGGATGCTAAAGGTGTCTAGAACGTCCGGTATCCCGAGCCGGACGCGGCGGCCTGCCGGCGTGTCCAGGAGGGGGCCGTTCGGTCCGCCGCGGCCAGGACCTCGCGTCGCGCCCGCGAGGCGGTCGCCTTGATCTCGTCCTCGGCCGCCTGCCGAACCCGCTCCTCGCGTTGCTCGGCCTGCGTCTTGATCCGCTCGGACTCGGCTTTCAGGGCGTCCTCGGCCCGCGCTCGTGCCTGTTCGGCGGCCTCGCCTTCGACCCGGTCGACCAAGGCGCGAACCCGCTCTTCGGCCTCGCGCCTGATGTCCTCGGTCCCCTGCATCACCCGCTCCTCGATCTCCGCCTCGAGGCGGACGGCGAGCTCATGGGCCTCGCTCGCGGCCGCCTCGGCTTCGGCGGCGCGCTGCTCGGCCGCGGCGACCCGCTGGTCCGCATCGAGCCGGGCCTCTTTCAGCACTTGGTCGTGGATCTTCTGAGTCTCGGCCTGCGTCTCCGCGATCCCTTTGGCAATCGCATCTTTCGCCTCGGCCCTGAGGGAATCGACCTCGGCGCTCATCGCCTCGCGATCCGCCTGCGCCTTCAGCTGCGCCCGCTCGAAAGCCGTCTCCGCCCGATCCCGCTGCGCCTCAGCCCGGGAAGCGCGCGCCTCGGCCTCCCGGCGCTTGCTCCGCTCGGCCGTGATCCGCTCACGACCCTCCTCGCCAAGCCTGCGCAGGGTCTCCATCGCGCGCTGCTTCAGTTCAGCCCGCACCTCCTCGTTGCGAGCCTCGGCGCGAGCAACGCGCTCCTCGCTCACCCGCACCCACTCGAGCGCCTGGCTGGCCGTCTCGCGCAGCTCCCCAGTAGCCGCTCCAACCGCTTTCAGGTGCGCTGCAGGCTCGCCCATTGGACGGCAACCTACTACCCACGTCGGAGGAGCTTCCACCCCTCGCAACCCAGAAAGGTGCAATTAGGAGAGATTGCGGCCTAAGAGCCCGTCCCGGTAGGGGTGGAGCGTCTTGTACTTTTTCGCGTTATTCGGGCGCGGCCGCCAGGCCGCGACCTCGCGAAAAAGTTAAGCGGAACCCCTACCGGGACGGGCTCCGGGTCTCATCCTCACGCGCCTGCAGCTCGCGCTTCAAGATCTTGCCGGTTGCGTTGCGCGGCAGCTCGTCGAGGAACTCGATTTCGCGCGGCGCCTTATAGGCGGCGAGATTCGCCTTGACGTAGGCCCGCAGCTCCTGCTCCGATGCCTCGGCGCCCTCGCCGGTCACCACGAACGCCTTCAGCCGCTGGCCGAACTCCTCGTCCTCGACCCCGATCACCGCCACCTCGACCACGGCGCCGTGATCGGCGAGCAGGTCCTCGACCTCGCGGGGGAAGACGTTCTCGCCGCCGGAGACGATCATCTCGTCGTCGCGGCCGTCGATGAAGAGCCGGCCGGCCGGATCGAGATGGCCGACGTCGCCGCTGCAGAGCAGGCCGTCGATCGCCTCCTTGCCGCCACCGCCGGTGTAGCCCTCGAACGACATCTCGTTGCCGACGAAGATGCGGCCGACCTCGCCGTTGGGGACCGCTTGGCCAGACTCGTCATACAGGCGAACCACCGTGCCCCGCGGCGGCCTGCCGGCCGTCCCCGGCGCCGCCCGCAGGTCCTCGGGGGTGGCGACGGTCGCGTAGGCGACCTCGGTCGAGCCGTAGAGGTTGTAGATGGTGTCGCCGAAGCGGTCCATCCACTCGGTCGCCAGCTCGCCCGGAAGGGCCGAGCCGGAGGCCGATGTGATCCGCAGCGAGGAGAGGTCGTAGGCATCGAGCGTCTCGTCCGGGAGGCGGAGGATGCGCTGCAGCATCACCGGAACCACGCCCAGCACCTGGGCGCGATGATCCTGGACCGCGCGCAGCGTCTCCTCCTCGTCGAAGCGACGCCGCAGGACCATGGTCGAGGCGGTCGGCAGGCTGATGACGAAGTGGAAGAAGCCCCAGGAGTGGAAGAGCGGCGCCGCGATCATCATCGTCTCGCGAGCGCGGTAGGGGATCCTGTCGATCAGCGCCGCCATCGCCAGCAGCCCGTCCGGGCTCGACCGCTGCGCCCCCTTCGGCGCCCCGGTGGTGCCCGAGGTGAGGATGACGAAGCGCGGTTTGTCGGGCGGCGGCTTCAGGTTGGAGTCGTCGTTTGCCGCGATCAGCGCGTCCAGCGTCTGCTCCTGCGGGTCCCCGTCGGTCCAGCCGACCACGCGGGCGACGCTCTCGTCGACCCCCTCGAGCAGGCCGCTGAACTCCTCGTCGTAGACCAGCGCCTTGGGGCCCTCGCGCTGCATCACCTCGACCAGCTGCGGCGCGGCGAACATCGTGTTGAGGTAGAGCGCGCTGGCGCCGAGCTTGGCCGCGGCGAGGGTGACCTCGATGAAGCCGCGGTGGTTGCGGCACATGATTCCGATCCCGTCCCCGTGGCCGATGCCCATGCCGGCGAAGGCGTGGGCGAGCGCGTTGGTGCGGCGATGAACCCGCTCGAAGCTGAGCGACCCGCGTTCGTCGATCAGCATCGTCTCGTGTGGGTATTTGTGGGCGGCGGTGGCGACGCCGGTGGCCGGCGAGGCGCCCCAACGGAGGAAGGTGGTGGCGACCTTCGCCGCCTTGTCGGGCCGGCTGAGCCCGAGGATGCCGGCCTCGCGCAGCACCCTGGCCTCGAAAACCGCATCGGAGGCCGACTGGCGCACGCCCGCTGCTATCGAACCGAGAGTTCCCATCGAATCGGGAAGCCTATCTCTCAGGCGGTGTCTATCGAGGCCACGGCGATGCAGGCGATCCCCTCGCCACGGCCGATCCAGCCCATGCCCTCGTTGGTGGTCGCCTTGACGCTGACCCGCGACGAGGTGGCCTCGGAGAGGACCCCCTCCATCTCAGCGCGGAAGGGACCGATGCGGGGCGACTCGCAGACGATGGTGGCGTCGACGTTGACGATCTCGCCGCGGACCGTGCCCACCGCAGTGCGCAGCAGGTCGATCGAGTCGGCGTCGCGCCAGCGATCGTCGTCGTCGGGGAAGAGCGTGCCGATGTCCCCCATCGCCGCGGCGCCGAGCAACGCGTCGATCACCGCGTGGGTGAGCACGTCGGCGTCGGAGTGACCGGCGAGGCCCCGCTCGTGCTCGATCTCGACCCCGCCGAGAACCAGCCTGCGGCCCTCGGCGAAGCGGTGGCTGTCGTAGCCGATCCCGACGCTCATCGGCTAATCCTCGCGCACTGCCGCGCCAAGTGGCTCAAGGCGTCGCCGGCGTCGCTCGAAAACGCAAGTCTCCCCGACGCCGAGATCGCCCAGGAACTCGATCGCCGTCTCGTAGCCGAAGCCGACCTGCTCGGGGAGGTGGGCGTCGGAGGAGAGCGCGAACGGGACGCCGGCGTCAACGCACATCGCGGCGAAGGCCGGCGCCGGATAGATCTCCCCGACGGGCTTGCGCAACCCGGCGGTCGAGACCTCGACCGCGATCCCGCTCTCGGCGATCGCCTCGACAGCCGGCTCGTAGAAGAAGCGCGGGTCGCACTCAGGCGACGGCCTGGCCGAGCCCCAAACCTTGACCAAATCGGGGTGGGCGAGGATGTCGAAGAGCCCGCTGCGGGCGCACTCGGCGAGCGCCGTGAAGTAGCGCTGCCAGACCTCGTCGGGATCGCCCTTGCGGTCCCAGACGTCCCAACCGCCGTGGTCGACCGCGGCGTCGCCGACGAAGTGGACCGAGCCGACGACGTAGTCGAAATCGCGTGCCTGCAGCAGGTTCGCCGTGCGGTCCTCGGCGCCCGGGACGAAGTCGCACTCGATCCCCAGCCGCAACGGCGTGCCGCGAACGAAGTCGCAGTAGGCGTCGAGGTCGTCGCTCGCCTGTTCCTCCCAGAAGGGGTGGCGCCATAGGTCCAGAGCCTGGGTGAAGCGGTAGACGTGCTCGGACACGCCGAGCTCGTCGATCCCCGCCGCGGCGGCCGCGGCGAGGTAGCGGTCGACGTTGTCCTGCGTGAAGAAACCCGCTGCTGGAGTGTCGGCCTCGTCCGGCCGCAGGTGCAGGTGGTAGTCGGTGAGCACGGCCCGACACTATCTCGGACGTGCCGTGAGTTGACCACCCATACGGTGGGTCAACTCACGGCACGTCCCGCGGATACGCTGCGGCCCATGGTCCACCTGCGGATCGTCGTCCCCGTTGATCGCTCCGGGAAGGTCCTCGACTTGCTCGAGGCCGCCCCCTCGGCCGCGAATCTCGTCTTTCTCGCCGGCGCCGCGCGCCAGCCGAGCGGCGACGTGATCCTCTGCGATGTCGCCCGCGAGGACGCCAGCGTCGTGATCGGCGACCTCAAGGACATGCAGATACCGCGCGACGGCTCGATCACGCTCGAGCCGATCGATTCACAGCTCTCCGACGCGGCCGAGCGGGCCGAGCGGGCGTCTCCGGGAACTCCGTCCAACGCCGTCGTCTGGGAGGAAGTCGAGGCGCGCACCTCGGAGAGCACCGAGCTCGGCGGCAATTTCCTCATCTTCATGATCCTCGCCTGCCTGATTGCCTCGGTCGGCATCTACCTCGGCTCGCCGATCCTGATCGTCGGCGCGATGGTGGTCGGACCCGAGTTCGGCCCGATCGCCGGCTTCTGCGTGGCGGTGGTCGAGCGCCGCCGCGAGCTCGCAATGCGCTCGCTCAGTGCGCTCGCGATCGGGTTTCCGATCGGCATCACCGCCGCCTTTCTCTTCACCCTGGTCTGCCGTGCCACCGGCCTGCTCGACACCGACTTCAGCGGCTCCCAGCACCCGCTCACCCAGTTCATCTCCCACCCCGACGCTTTCTCCTTCATCGTCGCCGCCTTTGCTGGAACCGCCGGGGTGCTCTCGCTGACCTCGGCCAAGTCCGGCGCCCTGGTCGGGGTCCTGATCTCGGTGACGACGATCCCCGCCGCCGCCAACATCGGGATCGCGGCTGCGGTCGCCGACTGGTCGGAATGGCGCGGCGCGATGGCCCAGCTCGCCGTCAACCTGACCGCGATTGTGCTCGCCGGACTGACCACGCTCTCGATCCAGCGCCGCATCTACGAGAGGCGGCGTCGACGCCACCTGGGCGATGGAACCCGGGCTGTCGCGGGACTGTCGTCGGAGCCGAAAGGCACCTGATCGCATCGATAAGGGCACAGGTCGCGATCCTCTGCGCCGCCTTCGTCGGAGGCACCCTGGTTGCCGGTGCGCTCGGCGCTGCCAGCCTCGGAATCGCACTGGGCGCTGGGCAGCTCTGCTTCGCGGCAGCGCTGGTCTGGGTGCTACTTCGCTGAGCGGTGGGCGAGGAGCAGCTCTGCCGTTTTCAAGTCCAGCGGCGTCGTCACCTTGAGGTTCTCCGGCGGCGACGGGTGGATCAGCACCCGTCCGCCCGCCTCGACCAGCATCGCCTCGTCGGTCGCCGCCGCGACGCGGTCCGGGTCCCCCCCCAGCGCCTCCCGCAACGCCTCGACCCGGAAGACCTGCGGCGTCTGCGCCGCCCAGAGTGTGTCGCGATCGATCGTCGACTCGACCACGAAACTGCGTTTAGCCGTGTATGGAACGGGAAAACGAGGTTTCGCGCCGGGCGCGGCCTGCTTGATCGTGTCGGTGACGGGGGTGGCGGCGATCGCGCCGGCGGCCTCGGGGTCGGCTATCAGGGTCGCGACGACGCCCTCGATCAGGTCCGGGCTGAGGAGGGGACGGGCGGCGTCGTGGACCGCGACGAGCTCGGTCCCCACCGCCTGCAACGCGTTGCGCACCGATTGCGCTCGGGTCGCGCCCCCGTCGACGACGCCGAGGTCACCGCCGGCGAGGTCGTGGACGTGCCCCGGCGGGCAGGCGACGACGATCGAGCGAACCGAGGGCGCGGCGCGGCAGGCCGCGATCGACCACTCGACCATCGGCGTCCCCGCCAGCGGCACGAAGGCCTTTGGGCCGCCGGCCCCGAGCCTCTGCCCGGAACCGGCGGCCGCAATGACCGCGGTGACGCTGCCGGTGCTACGCGGTCGCCGTGGCGGCGAAGCGGTCCTCCAGCAGGCCGTCGAGGTATTCCTCCGCGCCGTCCTCGTCTTTGTCCAGCGCGTACATGAACTCCGAGGCGAGGATCTTCTTCGCCCGCGTGTACATCTGCTTCTCGCCGGTGGAGAGTCCCTTCTCCATCTCGCGAAGAGCGAGGTTGCGGACGACCTCGGCCAGCTCGAACACGTCGCCGGTCTTGATCTTCTCGCGGTTGTACTTGAAGCGCCGGTTCCAGTTCTTCGGCATGTCCGACACGTCATCGGTGAGGACGGTGGTCACCTTCTTGATTTCCACCTCATCGATCACCCGTCGGAGGCCGGCGATACCGGCGTTTTCGCAGGGAACCATGACCGTGAGCTCGTTGTGGAGGATCTTGATCGTCAGGTATTCCCGCTCCTCACCCATCAGCTCACGGGTCTCCTTCTTCAGCACCAAGCCGGCGCCGTGATGGGGATAGACGACCTTGTCCCCCACTTCGAAATCGCAGACGTAAGGGACGTCGGATTCGAAGCCCACCTCCATTGCCTCATCAGCTAGCTCAGAAATCGGGTGCTCCTCTCTGTGTTCGACGGCGACATTACCGTCAGCTCTGTAGGTACCGGTCAGCCAGATCCACCTCTTGGAGCCTGCGCAGGCCCTCGCGGATGTCCTTGGCTCTCGTCGTGCCGACTCCATCCACGGCCTCGAGGTCGGCGTCGGAGGCAGCCAAAACCTCCTCCAGCCCACCCAGCTCGTGGATGATCTTTTGAACGACAAGCTTGGGGATGCGCGGCACGCGGCCGAGCACGCGGTAGCCGCGCGGGGCCACCGGGAAGTCGAGGGTGTTGAGCTTGCGGTCGTAGCCGAGCAGCTCGGCGAGGCGACCGAAGTCGAGCACGTCCTCGTGCGGCAGCCGCGCCAGCGACTGGACGACCGTCGCCAGGTTTTGCTCGGAGTCCTCGACCGAGTAGTCGCGGATCAGCGCCGTCTTGTCGGTGGCGACGCCGACCATCGTCTCCTCCAGCTGCATCTCGATCAGGCGGCCCTCGGTGCCGAGCTCGACGATGTAGCGCTCGACCTCTACCGCCATCCGGGTGACCAGCTCGGCCCGCTGGAGTACGGCGAGCGCGTCGTAGAGGACGCTGCCGCCCTCGAACTCGAGCACGGTGAGGCGGTTGGAGACCTGGTCGAGGCGGGCCCGGTACTTGTCGAGCGTGGCCAGGCCCTGGTTCGCCTTGGCGAGCACGGCGGGGATGTCCTGGAGGATGTACTTCGTCCCCTCGACGTAGAGGGAGACGACGTCGCGCCGTTGCGAGATCGCGATCACCAATGCCTCGGTCTGTTTGGAGACGCGCTCTGCCGTGCGGTGGCGGGTGCCGGTCTCCGAGGAGAGGATCGTCGGGTCGGGCATCAGCTGGACGTTTGCCCAGGCGATTTTCGTCGCCTCTGAGTTGAGCACGATCGCCCCGTCCATCTTCGCCACCTGGTAGAGCATCGCCGGCGTGTAATCGATATCGAGCTTGATCCCGCCGGAGAGCAGGTGGGAGATGTCGCCGGGATCGCCGACGACGATCAAACCGCCGGTGCGGGAGTGGACGATGTTGTCGAGTCCCTCACGCAGGGCACCGCCCGGAGCCACGACATCGAGTGCTCTCAGTAGACGGGGATCTTGGCGTTCCGACAACTCATGAAGCTCATCACCAGGAAGCGCTGACATCGCCTTCTAGAATGGCAAAAACCGCTTTGGAATGCGGTGTGGGCAACTCCTAGTGGACAGGTCGGGATGGCGGTTGTCAAGGAGGCCCGTCACCTAACGCCGCAAGTCCCGGGGATTGACGCTCAGAGGTGGGAGGCTACGCAGAGAGCAGGTCGCGAGCCGGGTCGATGCCCCAGCGGGCGCCCACGGCGGTGAGATCGTCGCTCAGCGGCCAGCGGTCGGGGCGCTCTTCGCCCTCGTGTTCGGGGCTGGCGCCCTTCAGCGCCATGCAGTTGGCGTTGTCGCCGATCGCGCGGATCGCAGAGATGTCCTCGTCGCTGAGCCTCTGATCGGCCGGCAGTGCCGCCAGCTCGGCCCGCTTCTCCTCGATCGGGCGCGCGGCGGCGCCGATCTCCTGGATCAGGGTGGGGACGACGCACTCGACCGCGGGGTGGGCGAGGTTCCACTGGCAGGCGAGCTCGATCGGCGTCAGCCCCGACCGCTCGGCGTAGGGCAGCACCCGCTCGAGCTTCTCCAGCCCGGCCTCGATCCAGCCTTCGGGACGAAATGCCCGGTGGTCCCCTTGGGCCAGCTCCATCCCGGGGCGCAGGTCGCCCCAGAAGAGGCCGCCGTAGTCGACGACCCGGGTGATCACCTTGACCCCGTGGCGCTCGGCGGCGTCGAGGCAGAGCTCTCCCGGCCAGGGCTCGAACGGGTTGAGGATGATCATCGCCCAGTCGATCCGCTCGCCGAAGCGCTCGAGGCAATCGATGATGTCGAGGGTGAAGCCGTTGGCAGGCCCGGGAGCGACCCCGACCTGCCCGGCGAGGCCGGCCTCGCGCAAAGCCGCCATCCCATCCCAGACGACCTCGCTGGAATAACCGATCCGGTCGGGGTTGTGGAGCAGCAGCAGGTCAAACGAGTCGACCCCGATCCGCTCGAGGCTGCGCTCGGCCGCCATCCGCAGGTAGTCGGCGTACTCCCCCTCCCCGCGCAGGCGCGGATCGGTGAAGCGAGGAAACCCCTTCGGCCCGTCGCGCTCCCCCTCGTAGAAATCGTGGCCGACGGCCCCGACCAGGCAGTACTCGTCACGAGGAACCCCGGCCAGCGCCCGCCCAAGGACGGAATCCGCCTCGCCCTGCCCATAGGCATCGGCAGTGAGCAAGGTGTCGATCCCACCGCCGGGACAAAGAAGCTTCTCGAGCCGCTCCTCCTCGACGGCTTCCCCAAAGCGCAGGAAGCGCCCCCCGCTCCAGGTGCCGATGGCTGTCCGACCAGGCTCACGCATGACCGAGATCCATATGCGCAACTCGCGCGCCGACGGCTACTCGGCCTCGGGTTTGTCGTCGCCCTCGTCGTCCGCGGGCTGCTCGGAGTCCTCGTCCTTCTTGGCGCCGACGCCGACCTTCTCCGGCTCCGGCTTCGGCTTTTTCTTCGCCCGAGCCGGTTTCTTCGGCTTGACGATTTTGAGGCTGAGCGGGTTGTCGTCCTCGTCGCCGTCGGGATCGCGGGCGACCAGCACGGTCGAGCCCGGGGTCATCTGCCCCTGGCGCAGGACTTCGTCGGCGAGCGGGTCCTCGATGTAGCGCTGGATCGCGCGGCGCAGCGGCCGGGCGCCCATCGA
>Ga0055487_10000006_pt1 | contig 19688 bp, 19 predicted proteins | sample RushMan_ThreeSqC_FD_57940 | JGI IMG/M metagenome (GOLD analysis project Ga0055487, IMG submission 57940) | Wetland microbial communities from San Francisco Bay, California, USA, that impact long-term carbon sequestration - RushMan_ThreeSqC_D2 | ecosystem: Environmental > Aquatic > Marine >...
AGAGGAGCAGCGCCGGCTGCTCGGCGGTGGCCTGGAAGCGCTCCGTCCCGGGGGCAGCCTTGTCTACTCGACCTGCACGATCTCCCGTCGCGAGAACGAGGACCAGGTCGCCGCCCTCCTCGCGGCCGCCGGGTCGGGCGACGTCCCGGCCTTCACCGTCGAGGACCTCGGCGCCCGTTTTCCCACACTCGCGTCGCCGGTCGACAGCCGCTGCCTGCAGATCCGGCCGGACCGCGATCGCACGACTGGTTTCTTCATCTGCCGGCTGAGGCGCGATGATGGGGCCGATGAGTGAGCCGGGCAAGGCCGAGGGAATCATGCGCCGGGCGTCCTGTCCGGGCTGCGGCGAGCCCTGGCTGCGGCCGACGCAGATCCCCGGCCGCTTGCGCTGCGTGTACTGTCTGCGCCGCTTCGAGCTTGTATCGCAGTGCCCCAACTGCGGCGAGCACCAGACGATCGCCCGAATGAGCACGACCGAGGACATGACCTGTCAAACCTGTGGTGACTCGATGCTGAGACCCGTATGACACAAGGTCAACTATGAGTGAGCGGATGATGGAGGTCATCGCCTCGCCACGGGTGGCCCCGTCGATCCTCTCGGCCGACTTCGCGCGGCTCGGGTCGCAGGTAGACGAGGTCCTCGGCGCCGGGGCGCGGCTGATCCACTTCGATGTCATGGACGGGCATTTCGTGCCGCCGATAACGATCGGGCCGCTGGTCGCCAGCTCGATCGCCGACCGGGTCCACGCCGCCGGCGGAGTGCTCGACGTCCACCTGATGATCGAGCAGCCCGAGCGCCAGGTTGAGGCCTTCGCCGAGGCCGGCGCCGACTCGATCACGGTCCACATCGAGGCGACCGCCCACGCCAACCGCACCCTCGCCGCGATCCGCGACCTCGGCTGCCTGGCCGGGATCGCGTTCAACCCCGCGACCCCGATCGAGGCGGTCACCGAGCTGCGCGACTTCGCCGACATCTTCCTCTGCATGACAATCAACCCCGGCTGGGGCGGCCAGTCCCTGATCCCCAGCACAGTCGACAAGGTCGCCCGCCTGGCGCCGCTTGCCGGCAGGGCGAAGATCGAGGTCGACGGCGGCGTCCACGCCGGCACCGCCGAGGCGGTCGCCAAAGCAGGCGCCTCGCTCTTCGTCGCCGGCTCGGCCGTCTTCGGCGCCGACGACCCGGCGGCGGCCTACGCGGAGATCGTCAAAGCCGCGGGCGCCGTCTGAGCGGGGCGAGCGTGGCCCGAGACTCCGAACCTCTTCCCGGCCTCGTGGTCGGCCGCGCCGGCCTGCGCCGGATCGCCGAGCACCCCGGTCTCGGCGGCGCCCGGGCAGCGGTGCGGCGCCAGGTCCTCGAACTGGTCGAGCGCCTGGCGCTGCTGGGACTGGCGATCCTCGGCCTACTGGTCCTCGGCACGATCGGCTTCGTGATCGCCGAGGGCGCCTCGATCGGCTACGGCTTCGTCTGGGCGCTCGACACCGTGGCCACCGTCGGCTCGATCCCCGAGCCGAGCGACACCGGGGGGCAGGTGGTCAAGATCCTGCTGATCGTCTTCGGTGTGGGTACCCTCTTCTACGCTCTCGTCACGGTTACCGAGTTCTTCGTCGCGGGCCACCTCTCCGGCCTGCTCGAGGAGAGAAGGGCGTTGAGGAAGATCGAGTCGATGCGGGACCACATCCTGATCTGCGGCTTCGGCCGCGTCGGCCGCCAGGCGGCCCGCGACCTGTACGCGGCGGGCCGCGATTTCGTCGTGCTCGACAACAACCCCGAGCAGACCCGCGAGCACGCCGAAGCGATGGGTGCGCCGTTCGTCGAGGGCGCGCCCTCCGACGACGAAGTGTTGCGCACCGCCGGGATCATGGAGGCCGCCGGGATCATGGCCTGCGTCGACTCCGACGCCGAAAACATCTTCATTACCCTGACCGCGCGCGAGCTGCGCTCCGACATCACGATCGTCGCCCGCGCCAGCGTCGAGGATTCCGAAAGCAAGCTGCGCCGCGCCGGCGCCGACCGGATCGTCTCCCCCTACAAGGCAAGCGGGTCGCAGATGGTCCGCCTCGCCCTCCACCCGCAGGTGACCGGCGTGGTCGACGTCGCTCCCGAATACCGGATGGAGGAGATCGAGGTGACGGTCGGCTGCGAGGCCGTCGGCAGGACGATCGACGAGGTCCGCGGTGAGGCCACCGTCGTGGCCCTGCGCCAAGGAGAAGGCGCGGTCGTGCCACAGCCCCCGGGCGGCTCGGTCCTGAGCGAGGGCGATGTCCTGGTGGCCATCGGCGAGACGGCAGCGTTGGGGCGCCTGGAGGACCTCCTAGCCGTGGGCTAGCAGGGCGCCGATTGCCTCCTGCCACCAGGAGCGCTCGGCCTGTGAGATGTTCGGGCGTGCCGCCCGCCGTGCGCACCAGTCGGCCAGCGCCCGCCGGCCGCCGGTCGCGATCTGATTCTCGCCGGTGACGGCGAAGCGGCCGTCGGCAAGCGCGACCAGGGCGCCCGCCTGATCGCGGCGGGAGCGCAGGTGGGCACGGACGCCGACGCCGTCGATCTCGATCGGGCTGGCCGGGTCCTCGAGCTCGCCCCGTGGGCGCACCGAGAAAACCTGGGGGGCACCGCGCAATGGCAACAGCAGGGGGGCCGGCTCGCCCAGCGGGCCCTCGCGCCAGCGCCGGGTGAGGCTCTCGACATCGCCCCGCTGCGGCTCCTGGACGAACAGGTGCAGCTCGTCGCCGGGCTCGACCTTGGTCGAGCCGCGCGGCGCGACCGCCCTTCCATCGCGGACGATCAGGTGGACGAGCGCCTCGCGAGGCAGGCCCAGCTCGCGCACCAGCAGGCCTGCCGCCGCGTCGCCCTCGTGCGCCCGCCAGGAGATCAGCTCGCCGCCCAGCTCGCGCATCATCGCCACGTCCGCCACCGGCTCTGGCAGTGCCGGCTCGGTGCTGGTCACCCCGAGGCGGCGGGCGAAGGGCTCGATCGTCGCCCCCTGGACGAGGGTCGAGGTGACGACGACGAAGAAGACGACGTCGAAGATCAGGTTGGCTTCGGCGACCCCGGCGACGACCGGGAAGGTGGCGAGCCAGATCGGGATCGCGCCGCGCAGGCCGGCCCAGCTGAGGATCGCCTGCTCGCGCAGGCCGAAGCGCAGCGGCGCGGTGACCAGAACGGTGCCCAGCGGCCGGGCGACAACGATCAGCACTGCGGAAAGCAGCAGCGCCTTGCCGGCGATGCTGCCCAGCTCCGACGGGAAGACGAGCAGTCCGAGGACGAAGAAGAGCCCGATCTGCGCCAGCCAGCCGAGGCCCTGGTGGAAGGCGACGACGGTGCTGCGGGCCGGCAGCGAGCCGCCGCCGAGCACCAGCGCGGCGACGTAGACGGCGAGGAAGCCGGAGCCGCCGAGGCTCTCGGCGACGCCGTAGGAGAGCGCCGCCGTGGCCACCGTCGCCACCGGGTAGAGGCCCTGGGTCGGCAGCTTGACCCGGGCGATCGCCCGCCGCGCCAGCCAGCCGAGCGCGAGGCCGAAGGCGGCGCCGAGCGAGAGCTTGACGGCGAAGAGGGCGATCATGTCGACGGCGCCGTAGGAGGGGTCGGCGATCCAGTCGCCGAAGCCGACGACGAGCAGCAGCGCCACCGGGTCGTTCATCCCCGACTCGCCCTCCAGCGTCCGCGCCAGGCGCCGCTTGATCCGCGAGTCGCGCAGGACGGCGAAGATCGCCGCCGAGTCGGTGGCGGCGACGGCGGCGCCGAGGATCAGGCCCTGCAGGGTGCCGAGGTCGAAGATCACGATCGCGGCCAGGCCGGTGACCATCGCGGTGAGGAAGGTGCCGGCCGTGGCCAGCCCGACGGCGGCGCCGAGGACCGGCCGGATCTCCTGCCAGCCGGCGGTCAGCCCGCCCTCGAAGAGGATCAGGACGAGGCCGATCGTCCCCAGCGTGCGGGCCAGCTCGGCGTCGTCGAAGCCGACCCCGCCGATCCCGTCGGAGCCGGCGAGCATGCCGAGGCCGAGGAAGAGCAGCAGGCCGGGAACCCGCACCCGGTCGGCGACGAGCGCCGCCCCGATCGCCACCGCGAGCAGGGCGCCGGCGATCAGGATCAGCTCGGCGTCTCCTCCGCTCACGAACCGAACCTACGTGTTCTCGTCGACCGCGGCCAGGCGCATCTCCAACTCCTCGGCGGAGCCGGGCGCCGGCACGTCCTCGGGCCGTTCGTGGGGACGGCGGTAGACCAGGTAGAGCAGGCCGAGGAGGACGCCGGCGGCGAGGGTGAAGCCGATCTCGACCCGGCGGAACTCGTCACTGACCAGGGGCACGAAGTTCCAGCCGATGAAGAGCGCCGCGCAGAAGATCCAGCGGGCCGCCGCCCGGCGCACCTGGCCCTGGGCGACGCAGGCCTGGTTGACGGTGACCGAGGAGAGGTAGAGGCCGGTGCCGGCGGCGACGAGGAGCAGGCCGATGCGGTCGTAGCTGAACTTGTTGCTGAAGGCGAGCTGCATCAGCTGCGGGCCGGCGACGACCACCGCCAGCGCCATCACCGCGGTGAAGGCGCCGATGCCGACGAGGACGCCGCGGACCGAGCGCCGGAACTCGCGCTCGCTGTCCGGGTCGGTGCTGGTGTGGAGGCTGGTGAGGTGGGGGAGGATGCTGGTCGAGACCGCCTGGAAGAGCTGCAACGGCGCCCGCGCCAGCATCAGCACGTTGAAGATGAAGCCGGCCGCGGCGGCGCCGTCGAGCGCCCGCACGATCAGCGGGCCGGCGTTGAGGAATGCCTGTTCGCTGAACATGATCACCAGCACCGCCGCGGCGAACCCGGTGCCGTGGGCGACCGAGACGGAGGTGCCCTCGGCAGCGGCCGTTGACGGCGGCGCGGCGCGGGCGCCGCGGGCGAAGGCGAGCGGCACCACCATCAGCGAGAGCGACGGCGCCGCGACGATCCCGACCGCGACCCAGGACTGGCCGCTGAGCAGGCTGACCGCGACGAGGACCGCGAAGAGGGTGCGGAAGCATGACTCGGAGAGGATCAGCGCGGTGAACAGGCCGAAGCGCTTGACCCCGGCGAGGAAGCCGCGGGCGAAGTAGCTGGCGGCGTAGAAGAGAACGGCGGAGAAGTAGACCCAGTAGAGCGTTTCGTTGCCCTCGAGCAGGCCGTTCTGGATCGGCCCGCGCAGGGCGAGGGCGAGGACGGCGAAGAGCAGCGCCAGGCCGAGCTGGATCGTTGCCGCGTTGCGAGTCGTGCCGCCGATCGACTCGGCCCTGGCGAGGTGCTCGGAGATGTGGCGGGAGAGCAGCTGTTCGACCGGCCGGTAGAGGGTCGAGATGGTGATGAAGACGGCGGACCAGAGCACCGTGATCTGGCCGTAGTCGGGCTTGGAGAGCACATGCGAGGCGATGAAGAAGTAGACGTAGGTGATCACCCCAGTCAGGCCGACGCCGATCGCCAGGAAGCTTGCGGTGCGCCCGTACTCGGCGCTCGCCGAGCCGCCACCGCCCGGGGCGCCGCGGCCGGCGCCCAGCAGCTTGCGGGCGCGCTCGATCACCGCTTTCGGGCGCCGGGCTCGTAATGGGAAGGCGGCACGTCCAGCGCCAGCTCGACCCGGCGAACGCGCTCGAAGACCCGCTGCGTCATCACCCGCTGGCCGGCGAGCAGGTCGCCGATCACGCCGAGAGCGAGCAGCTGCAGGGCGGCGATGAAGAGCACCGCCCCCAGGATCAGCGACTGGACGTGGCCGGTGCTGTCGCCGTTGAGCACCCAGTCGAGCAGGAACGGCATCCAGGCCGCGAGGGCGAGGAGCCCGACCAGGAGACCGGCGCTGGCGAAGACGCGCAGCGGCTCGTAGCGGGCGTAGATGCGCAGGATCGAGAGCGCGTTGCGGCGGACGTAGGCGCCGGTCGAGTCGGACAGCCGTGACTCGCGCGTCTGCGGGTTGGTGCCGATCTCGACCCCCTCGACCGCGACCAGCATCTTGCCGGCCTGGATCAGGCTCTCCAGCGTGTAGGTGAAGTTGTCGACGACGAGCAGGCCGAGGGCGGCCTCGCGGTTGTAGGCGCGGAAGCCGGAGGTGGTGTCGGCGATCTCGGTCCCGGCGAGGCGGCTGACCACCCAGCTGCCCAGCTTCTGCAGCGATTTCTTCGCCCCAGAGAAGTGCTCGATCTGGGAGGTCTTGCGATCGCCGACGACCATGTCGGCTTCCCCGGCGAGGATTGGCGCCAGGAGCTTGGGGATGTCGGCGCCGCGGTACTGGTTGTCGGCGTCGGTGTTGGCGACGACATCGGCGCCGAGCTTGAGGCAGGCGTCGAGCCCGGCCTGGAAGCCGGCCGCCAGGCCCTTGTTGTTGGTCAGGCGGACGATGTGCTCGACCCCGTGCTCGCGGGCGACCTCGACCGTGCGGTCGGTCGAGCCGTCATCGACGACCAGCAGCTCGACTTCGTCGGTTCCCGGAATCTCACGCGGGATGTCGGCGATAGTCGCCGGCAGGGTGAGCTCCTCGTTGAGGCACGGGATCTGGACTATGAGCTTCATGGGGACGGGGTCAGGGTATCTGCGCCTCCGGCGCGCGGGTCCTGTCGCGGCGGCCCTCCCCCATGTGCTCGGACGCGCTTTGCGCGTCCTCCGCCATGGGGGACCCCCGCCACCGCGCCACCCGCGCGAGGAACGTCACAGATAGCCCGCCCTCGGCCGGTAAGCTTGTTGATTGACTCGTCAGTCAACATGAATACCCAGCTCACAGAGACGGATCGGAGCTATCTCTCTCGAGCTCTCGAGCTAGCCGAGGGCGGGCGGGGGCGGGTGAGTCCCAATCCTCTTGTCGGAGCTTTGGTTGTGCGGGACGGTGCGGTGATTGGCGAGGGTTTTCACGCTGAGCTGGGCGGTTTGCACGCGGAGCGGGCGGCCTTGGCCGACTGCGCCGAGCGCGGGGAGGACCCGGCGGGGGCGACCATGTACGTGACGCTCGAGCCCTGTGCCCACACGGGGAAGCAGCCGCCTTGCACCGGCGCCCTGCTCGAGGCCGGGATCTCGCGTGTGGTGATCGGCTGCGACGATCCGAGCGAGAAGGCGGCGGGACGGGGACCCGGAATCCTCCGCGACGGCGGCATCGAGGTCGAGTTCGCCGCCGGCGAGGAGGCGACGGAGGCGCGCCTGCTCAACCAACCCTTCCGCAAGCACGCCCGCACCGGGTTGCCGCTGGTGACGCTGAAGCTGGCGATGTCCCTGGACGGACAGACCTCCACGCCCCCCGGCGACTCCCCCTGGATCTCCGGCGAGCAGAGCCAAGCGCTGGTGCACCGCTGGCGCGCGGAATCAGACGCAATAGCCATAGGCATAGCCACAGCCCTAGCCGACGACCCCCTCCTAACCGCCCGCCCCCCAACGACCCCTTCCGGTGCGCCTTATGTACCTGTGGGGTCCAAAAAGCGCACCGGAACCGATGTGCGGCAGCCGGTGCGGGTGGTGTTCGACCGGCGGGCTCGGCTGCCGGTTGGGTCGCGGTTGCTCGGGACCTTGGATGAGTCGCCGGTGCTCGTCGTGGTCGCTCCCGACGCGGACCCTGATCGGCGCGCGGCGCTCCAGGTAGCCGGTGCCGAGGTCCTCGTCGCCGACGGGATCGAGGCGGCGCTTTCGGACCTCGGCCGCCGCAACATCACCAGTCTCTTCCTCGAGGGCGGCCGTAGCCTCGTGGCGGCCTTTCGGGCTGTTGACCAGCTAGACGCGGCGAGGATCTTCGTCGCCCCGATCTTGATTGGCACTGAGCCGGACGCGTCTCGCGCGGGTGGCGCCGTAGGGGGGCCCGCCCCCGAGGACGCTTCAGCGACCGCAGGGGGTGGGGGGTCCCCTGCGGCGACAGGACCCGCGCGCCGACCCGCCCTGTACCAGGCCGTCGAATCCATTGGCGACGACACCCTGATCACGGCCCGATTTAGGGAGTGGTGATGTTCACCGGGTTGGTCCAGGACATAGGGACGGTCGAGTCGGTCGAGGCAGGGTCGGACGGTGCCCGGATCCGGATCGCGACGACGCTGGCGGCGGAGATCGCCGGGGGGGATTCGGTGGCTGTGAACGGGGTCTGCCTGACGGCCACCGCCGTCGATTCCAACGGCTTCGAGACCGAGGCGATGAACCAGACGCTCACGGTGACGGTCCTTGGCATCCTGGAGGCCGGAGCCCGCGTCAACCTCGAGCTGGCGATGAAGGCCTCGGGCCGCCTCGGCGGTCACATCGTCCAGGGCCACGCCGACGGCGTGGGGGAGGTGCTCTCGGTCGAGCAGGACGGCTTCGCACGGCGCCTTCGGGTCGGCATCGGCCCCGAGCTGATCAGGTACGTGGTCGCCAAGGGCTCGATCACGCTCAACGGGGTCAGCCTCACGGTCGCGGATTTGGGCGACTCTTGGGCAGATGTTTCCCTGATCCCCGAGACCCTGGAGCGGACTAACCTCGGCGAAGCCTCGCCGGGGGACAAGCTCAACGTGGAGTGCGACGTGGTGGCCAAGTACGTGGAGCGATTGATGAGACCATTCGGCGGGAAGGAGCCGGCGTGAGCCAGATGACCGAGACGCAACGGACAGACGAAGCGGGGCGCGAGGCGGGCGACAGCCCGTTCTCGACTATCGAGGAGGCGATCGAGGAGATCCGCCGCGGGCGGATGGTCGTCGTCTGCGACGGCGAAGACCGCGAGAACGAGGGCGACCTGGTGATGGCGGCCCAGTTCGCGACGCCGGAGGCGGTCAACTTCATGGCCAAGGAAGCGCGCGGGCTGATCTGCCTGGCGCTGACCGCGGAGCGCTGCGAGAAGCTCGGCCTCAACCTGATGGCGGCGAAGAACGAGGCGCCGCTGCAGACGGCGTTCACGGTGACGATCGAGGCGGCGGGCGGGGTCAGCACCGGCATCTCCGCCCACGACCGCGCCCACACGATCCAGGTCGCGATCGACCCCAAGTCCGGCCCCCGCGACATCGTCGTTCCCGGCCACATGTTCCCGCTGCGGGCGAAGGAGGGCGGCGTGCTCGAGCGCACCGGACACACCGAGGCCAGCGTCGACCTCGCCCGCCTCGCCGGCCTGACGCCGGCCGGGGTGATCTGCGAGGTGATGAACGACGACGGGACGATGGCCCGCGTCCCCGACCTCGCCCCCTACTGCGAGCGCCACGGGCTGAAGATGGTCACGGTCGCCGAGCTGATCGCCTACCGCCGCCGCACCGAGAAGCTGGTCGAGCGCGTCGTCGACACGGCGCTGCCGACCGAGTTCGGCGACTTCACCGCGGTCGGCTACCGCTCCCTGGTCGACGACAAGCACCACGTGGCGATGGTCAAGGGCGATGTCGACGGCGCCGAGGACGTGCTCGTCCGCGTCCACAGCGAGTGCCTCACCGGCGACGTCTTCCACAGCATGCGCTGCGACTGCGGCGAGCAGCTGGTCGCAGCGCTGACCCAGATCGAGCACGAGGGCCAGGGCGTCCTGCTCTACCTCTCCCAGGAGGGGCGCGGGATCGGCCTGCTCAACAAGCTGCGCGCCTACAAGCTGCAGGAGGAGGGGGCGGACACGGTCGAGGCCAACCTCAAGCTGGGTCTGCCCGCCGACCTGCGCGACTACGGGATCGGCGCCCAGATCCTCGGCGACCTCGGCCTGACCAGCATCCGCATCCTCACCAACAACCCGAAGAAGATCGTCGGGCTGGAGGGCTATGGCCTCTCGGTTACCGAGCAGGTGCCGATCGAGTCCTCGCCCAACGCCCACAACGAGGACTACCTGCGGGCCAAGCGCGACAAGATGGGCCACTCGCTGCACCACCAGGGCCTCGCCCTCGACGAGGAGATGATCCGCGACGAGGACGAGCGCGACGCCGCGGGGGACGGCGCGGCGGATGGCTGAGTCGACGGCCTTCCTCGAGGCCTTCGGCGACGAGGAGAGGGAGGCGCTCTGGGGGCTCGAGTTCGCCGTCTGCGTAGGTCGCTTCTACGAGGACCTGGCCGAACGCCTGCTCAGCGGCGCCCGCGAAGGCTTCGAGCTGGCCGGCGTCCCCGCCTCCTCGGTCAGCGAGGTCTCGGTCCCCGGCGCTTACGAGCTGCCCTTCGCCGCCAAGCTGCACGCCACCACCGGCCGCTTCTCCGGCGTCGCCTGCCTCGGCGTCGTGATCCGCGGCGAGACCGACCACTACGACTTCGTCTGCGCCGAGGCAGCCCGCGGCATCCAGGACGTGCAGCTGGAAACGGGAGTGCCCTGCGCCTTCGGTGTGATCACCTGCGACACGATGGAGCAGGCTCTCGCGCGCGCCGGTGGCGGCAAGCGCGACCAGGGCCGCAACGCCGCCCTCACCGTCGCCCGCATGGCCCTGCTCAAACAACAGGTCAACCCATACCGCTGGCAGGTCCGGGACACTTAGATCGCGGGCAGCAGCGAGACCTGGTAGCTCGTCAGCTTGCCGACAAAGTTGCGACCGGATAGCGGCGCATAACGCGGTCGGATGTGACCAGCGTCAGTCCATCGATGGTCGCCTGGGCCACGAGCATTCGGTCGAAGGGGTCGCCGTGGTGGTTCGGCATTGAGTCGATCGCCTGAGTGTGGCGAAGCAGCACCGGCAGCAACCGGAATTGGTGAGCCTCCATAGCGTCGCCGAGATCCTCGGGCGCGCGAAGCCTTTTCTTGGATCGCTTGATCGCTATCTCCCACGGGCTGATCACGCTGACGAAGACATCGTTTTCTGCGGCGGAGATAGCGTCCCTGGCCTGGGCGGACAGCAGGCGAGGTTCGGAAAAGGCCCAGATCATCGTGTGGGTGTCGAGCAGCAGCTTCAATTGCCTCTCCGAAGGTCTTCGTCGGTCGGAAAGATCTCGCCTTCGAATTCGCGCGCGGTCTCCCGCTTCATCTCTGCCCACTCCTCCAGGGACGGTACGTCGAACTTCCCCTCCCATCCACCGAGCTTGCGCTTCCCAGCTTTCTCCTGGGGCATTGGCACCAGCTTCGCTGCCGGCTTGCCCGCGCGGGTGATCACGATCTGCTCGCCGCCCTCGACCCGGGCAACCAGCCTTGACAGGTGCGTCTTCGCGTAGTGCATGTTCACGCTGTCCAAGTCCTCAACGGACATCTTTCTCTCCCCTCTGGACGAAAGTCGCGAGCTTTTACCGGTTAGTCCACTTAGCTAGCTTGCGATAACGGTACCATGCGCGACCCGATGGCCAAGGTATGCCACAGCTGCGGCAAGGGACCGGCGTTCGGCCAGTCCCGCAGCCACTCGATGGTCGCCACCAAGCGGCGCTTCGACCCGAACCTGCAGAAGGTGCGGATCCAGGAGAACGGTCGCAAACTGCGCGCCTACGTCTGCACGCGCTGCCTAAAGGCCAACAAGGTCACCAAGGCCGCCTGAGGCCGTAGGACACACTGCGCGAAGCCGCACCGTCGGCTGCGCGTCGTGCTGAAGCACTGCCGCTTCGCCGCCGCCACGCCCTCGCTTGGTCCTACGACCTCAGGCGGGATTAGCTAGATCTCCGACTCGCCGAGCGCCGGCTCGGGGGTCGGGTGCACCCCCTCGTGGGCGGGTGGCACCGCCTCCTCGGGCTCGACGTGGATGCGGGGGAGAACGCGGTCCAGCCAGGCGGGGAGCCACCAGGCTCGGGGGCCGAAGAGCTGCATGATCGCCGGGACGAGGATGGTGCGGATGACGACGGCGTCGATTAGGACCGCCGAGGCGAGGCCGACGCCGAAGAGCTTGATGATCCGGTCTTCGCCGAGCATGAAGGAGGCGAAGACGGAGACCATGATCGCCGCCGCCGCGGTGATCACGCGGCCGGTGAGGGCGAGCCCGCGGGTGACGGCGGCCTGCTCGTCGTGCGTCGCCTCCCATTCCTCGTGGATGCGCGACATCAGGAAGACCTCGTAGTCCATCGAGAGGCCGAAGACGATCGCGAAGAGGAAGACGGGCAGGAAGGCCTCGATCGGGCCGGTGCCGTTGAGGCCGATCAGCCCGCCGAGCCAGCCCCACTGGAAGACGGCGACGACGATGCCGAAGGCGGCCCCGATCGAGAGCAGGTTCATCAGCATCGCCTTCAGCGGGACCAGGATCGAGCGGAAGACGGCCATCAGCAGCAGCGCCGAGAGCAGGACGACGACGCCGATGAAGAGCGGCAGCTTTTCGGTGAGGACGTTGCCGAAGTCCTCGAAGATCGCGGTGATGCCGCCGACGTAGACGGCAGCCCCGGTGCTCCGCTCGGCCGGCGGGATGATGTCGTCGCGCAGCCGGTTGAGCAGTTCGGTGGTCGCCTCGCTCTGCGGCGAGGTGGTCGGGTAGACCTGGATCGTGCCGACTTCCCTCGAGGGGTTGAGCAGCGGCGGGGTGACCGAGGCGACCCCGCCCATCCCACCGATTTCGCGAACCAGGCGGACGAGGACGGCGTCCTCTCCCTTGCCGGGCAGTTCCGCGGCGATCACGAAGGGGCCGTTGAAGCCCGGGCCGAAGCCCTCGGCGAGCAGGTCGTACGCCTTGCGCGTGGTCGAGCCGGTTGGGTCCGAGCCCGCGTCGGAGGAGCCGAGGCGCAGCGAGAGGGCGGGGATGCAGAGCACGATCAGCAGCCCGCCCGAGAGCAGCATCGCCAGCACCGGGTGGCGCTGGATGGTCGCGCTCCAGCGGTACCAGCGGCTGAGTTTCATTTCGCTGATCGCGCGGCGCTTGCCGAGGCCCGGGATGCGCAGGCGGTCGACCCGGCGCCCGGCGATCGCCAGCAGCGCCGGCAGCAGGGTGAGGGCGGCGATCATCGTCATCAGCACCGCCAGGGCTGCGGCGATCGCGACCCCGTAGAGGAAGTTGACGCCGAGCAGCAGCATTCCCAGCAGCGAGATGATCACCGTCGTGCCGGCGAAGAGGACGGCGCGGCCAGCGGTGTCGATCGCCCGCATGGCCGCCGGCTGGGGCTCGAGCCCTTCGTCGAGCCCGTTGCGGAAGCGGGTGAGGATGAAGAGCGCGTAGTCGATGCCGACGCCAAGGCCGATCATCGCCGCCAGCTGGATCGCAAAGTCGGCGGTGTCGAAGACGTGGGTGCCGAGCGTGACCAGGCTGATGCCGACACCGAGGGCGAACAGCGCGGTCAGGATCGGCAGCCCCATCGCCACCACCGAGCCGAAGGTGAAGAGGAGGATGACGACCGCCGCCGACACCCCGATCATGAACGAGGTGTCGCCTTCTTCCTGGCGGATTTCCTCGATCGGCTGGCCGCCGAGCTCGACTTGGAGCCCGTTGCCGCTGGCCCCCTGGGCGATCTCGATCACCCGTTCGACGTTCGCCTTGCCGATCTCGTCGCCGTGCTCGTCGAACTGGACCGTGGCGTAGGCGATCCTGCCGTCCGCGGCGACCCCGCCCGCGCCGGGCCCGCCGTAGGGGCTTGCCACTTCGCTGACGTGCGGGACGCCTTCGATCTCGGTGAAGGCGGAGGACATCCGGCTCCGCACTGCGGGCGCTTTCACCCCAGCGGAAGCCCGGTAGGCGATCGTCGCGCTTTCGCCGGATTGCGCCGGGAAGCGGTCTTCGAGCAGCTCGACCGCGCGCTGCGAGTCCGACGACGGCAGTTCGAAGTTTTCGGTGAAGGCCGAGCCCACCGAGCCGGCGGCGAAGACGACGACGACCAGGGTCGCGAGCCAGCCGAGGACTACCGTCTTGCGGTGCGTCGTGGTCCAGTTGCCGAATCTCCGCATCGAAGGCGGCACCGTAGCGAACCGACCGGCCCGCCAAACCCCGAACTGCATCAAATTTTCTATCTGACAGATAGAAAATTTGATGCAGTTCGGGAGGCGGTTCGGGACGTGGGGGCCGGTGGATAGATTTCTCGGCGATGGCAGATCCCTCGATCGTGCGCTTCCGGCGCGTAATCACCTCGGCCTACGCGCATCTGGAGGAGCGTCGCCAGGAGGTCAACGACCTCAACGTCTTCCCCGTTGCCGACGGCGATACGGGCGACAACATGGCGATGACGATGCGGGCGGTAATGGAGGAGCTCGACCGGCTCGACGACCTCGAGGTCGACGAGGTCGGCCGTACCCACCTGGTTCAGGCGCTCGCCCGCGCGGCGCTGATGGGCGCGCGGGGCAATTCCGGCGTCATCCTCAGCCAGATCGTTCGCGGCGCGGCCGAGGAGCTGGCGAGCCGGCCCGGAGAGCTGATCGACCCGGTGCTCGTCGCCTCCGCCTTCGCCAGCGCCGCCGACGCCGCCTACGACTCGGTGCGGGAGCCGGCCGAGGGGACGATGCTGACGGTGTTCCGCGAGATGGCGCACTCGATCGCCCGCCAGCTCTCCCGCCTCGACTCGGAGAAGCAGCGGCTCGACCGCGGCGTCAGCGAGGAGCAGCAGGACGCGATCCTCGCCGAGGTGCTGGAGCGGGCGATCGCCGACGGCCAGCGCGCGGTCGAGCGCACGCCAGAGCAGCTCGACGTGCTGCGCGAGTCCGGCGTGGTCGACGCGGGCGGCTATGGCCTGGTCCTGATCCTGGCCGGCGTCGTCGCCGGCCTGCGCGGCGACGACGCCGCCGTCCCGCAGGTCGAGCACCAGGAGGCGCCGCCGCTCAGCCTTCCCCACCACGAGGACAGCCGCTTCCGCTACTGCACCAACTTCATCGTCTCCGGGTTGGGGCTGAGCAGCCGCGAGTTCCTGCCGCGGCTGGAGGGGCTGGGGGACTCGGTGCTCGTCGTCGGCGACGAGGTGACGCTGAAGGTCCACGTCCACACCGACGACCCGGAGCAGGCGGTGGCCCTATTCGCCGACGCCGGCAGCGTCACCAACCTCGACGTCGCCGACATGCGCGAGCAGATCGCCGAACGCCGGGCCCGGCTCGAAACGGGGCGCACCGGCGCGCTCGCGGTCGCCGCCGGCGATGGGCTGGAGCGGCTCTTCGTCGAGCTCGGCGCCCACGTCGTCCACGGTGGCGAGACGCTCAACCCCTCCACATATGAGCTGCTCGCCGGCATCCACGAGGTCCCCGCCAAGGAAGTCCTCGTCTTCCCCAGCTCTCCCAACGTCGTCATGGCCGCCGAGAGGGCCTGCGAGCTCTCCGAGAAGCCGGCCCGTGTAGTCGCCGCGACGTCGCTGCAGAAAAGCCTGCTGACCCTGGTCGAGCTCGATCCCGCTGCGCCGGCGGACGAGAACGCCGAGCGGCTCGAGAGCGCGCTCGGTGAAATCGCCAACGGGGGCGTCGCTCCTGCTGCCCGCGACGATGCCCAGGGGCGCTTCCGCAAGGGCGACGCGGTTGGTTTCGTCGAAGGCGAGATCGTCGCCTGGGGCGGCGCCGGCTCCACCCTTGCGGCGACGATCGTGAAACTCGCAACGGAGGCCGAGATCGTCACCGTAATCGCCGGCGAGGGCGCCCCGATCTCCCTCGACGAACTCGACCCCCACGTCCCCGACGGGGTCGAGATCGAGACCCACGAGGGCGGCCAGCCGAATTACTGGTGGCTGCTCGCGGCGCAGTAGTGCGTGCGTTCGGCGGCGCTTCGGAGCTGACACCCGCGCAGCTGCGCGATGCCCCGGTCCACTGGCCGCGCCCAAGCGCCCTCGACGTCTCGCTTCAAGCGCTGCAGGGCGTTGGCCCCAGGACCGCCGAAGCTGCCGAGGCCGCCGGGCTCGCAACTGTCGGCGATCTCCTGCTGCGCTTTCCGCGCAGGCACCGCGACTTGACGATCGTCCTGGTGGCAGGCTTGGAGGAGAAGAAGCAGGCAACGATCGCGGTCGAGGTGCTCACCGGCGCCGGCCGCCCGTTCCGACGCGGCAGCCTCTCGATCGTCAGCGCCAAAGTCGGAGACGATTCAGGCTCGGTCCGCGCTACGTGGTTCAACCAACCCTGGCTGGCGTCGAAGCTGACCGCAGGAACGCGCCTTCTCCTCACCGGCTCACGCGACAAACGCGGCTTCCGAGTCAGCGAATATGAGGTGCTCGACCGCGATGGGGAGGGAGGGGGTGTCCCTCCGGCGCAGCAGCGTCCTGTTTTTCGCCCTAATGACGCCAGCGGACAGCCACCTGACTCTCCTGGCGAAAAACCCAGCAAGACGGAGGGACACCCCCTCCCTCCCCATGGGTTGACCCCGATACATCCCGCCACCGAGGGGTTGAAGGCAGCGCGGATACGTCAGTGGCTGGAGCAGGCGGTTCGGTGGGTGGGGAACGTGCCGGAGGCGCTGCCGGCGGAGATGCGGGTGCGGCACGATTTGGCCGGCGTTGCCGATGCGGTCAAGGTCATGCACTTCCCGGAGACGGCCGAGGAGGTCGATCTGGCGCGCGAGCGGTTGCGGTTCGAAGAGCTCTTCCTCTACCAGGCAATCCTGGCGACGCGGAAGCGGTCGCATCGGACCGCTAGGCCGGCGCCGAAGCTGGGCAGGCCGGGCGAGCAGGTGGGGCGGTGGCTCGAGTCGCTGCCGTTCGAGCCGACGAAGGATCAGCTGAGAGCGTTCGACGAGATCGATTCGGATCTGGATTCCGGCGAGCCGATGCAGCGGTTGCTGATGGGGGAGGTCGGGTCGGGGAAGACCGTTGTCGCCGTCTACTCGATGCTGCGGGCGCTGGAAGCTGGGTATCAGGCAGCGCTGATGGCACCGACGGAGACGCTGGCGGAGCAGCATGCGGCGACGCTGGGGCGGCTGCTGGCCGAGGAGGCGACGCCGTTCGCGTTGCTTACCGGTTCGACCAAAGCCGCTCAGCGCAGGGAAGCGTTGGACCGGCTGGCGACCGGCGAGTTGGGGTTGATCGTCGGCACTCATGCCCTGATCGAGCCGACGGTGCGGTTTGCCCGGCTTGGCGTCTGCGTGGTCGACGAGCAGCACCGGTTCGGGGTCGAGCAGCGCAAGGCGCTCGACTCGAAGGGGGTCGAGGGGATGGCGCCGCACGTGCTGCACATGACCGCGACGCCGATCCCGCGGACGCTCTCGCTGACGACCTACGGCGACCTCGATACGACTGCCCTGCACGAACTGCCGTCGGGTCGTAAGCCGGTCGCCACCCGGATCGTCGAGGAGGACGAGCGCGCCGGCGCCTACGAGTTCATCCGCGAGCAGCTGCGCCAGGGGCGCCAGGCCTACGTCGTCTGCCCGCTGGTCGAGGAGTCGGAGAAGATGCAGGGACGGGCCGCCGAGGTCGAGGCGGAACGGCTCGCCTTCGGCGAGCTGCGCGACTTCTCCGTCGGCACGATCCACGGCCAGATGGCCTCGGCGGACAAGGCGGCGGCGATGGAGGCGTTCGCTGCCGGCGAGACCGACGTGCTGGTCGCGACCACGGTGATCGAGGTCGGGATCGACATCGCCAACGCGACCGTGATCGTGATCGAGGGTGCCGAGCGCTTCGGCATCTCGCAGCTGCACCAGTTGCGAGGGCGGGTCGGCCGCGGCGAGCACGAGTCCCTCTGCCTGCTCTTCCCCGAAGACGCCGGCGCGGGCGCCCGCCGGCGCCTCGAGGCGGTCGAGCGCGAGCGCGACGGCTTCAAGCTCGCCGAGGTCGATCTCAGCCTGCGCGGTGCCGGCGAGATCCTCGGCACCCGCCAGCACGGCCTGCCCCGCTTCGCCGTCGCCGAGCTGCCCGAGGACACCGCGACCCTGGTCGCCGCCCGCGACGAGGTCGCCATCCTGCTCCAGCGCCACGGCTCTCTTGAAGTCCCCGCCCTCGGCCCCCTTCTGGAGGCCGCCCGCCGCCGTTTCGGCGCCGGCGCCGCCGACCCGATCCCGCTTTGAGGGGTGGCGATTGCTATTAGCCATTTAGGTTTGCGGTGTGCGCGTTATCGCTGGAGACCTCAAAGGGCAGCGGCTTGTGGCGCCGCGGGGATGGAAGGTGCGGCCGACCTCGGACCGGGCGCGGGAGGCGATCTTCTCCGTGCTCGGCGAGCGGGTGGCCGGTGCCTCCGTGCTCGACCTCTATTGCGGGACCGGCGCGCTGGCGATCGAGGCGCTCTCGCGCGGCGCAGCACAGGCCACCCTGGTCGACCGCGACACCCGGGCGGCGCTGGGAAACGTCGAGCGGCTCGGCCTCGGCGAGCGGGTCGAGCTCGTCCGCTCTGACGCCCCCAGCTGGCTCGAGAGCCTGACACCAGCCAGGCGATTCGACCTCGTCTTCGTCGATGCCCCCTATAGACTCGCCGATCGCGTGGGGCAGGAACTGGACAGCCATCTGCCGCGGCTCCTCAATCCGGGAGGCCGGGCGATCGTCGAGAGCGGCGCACGCCGGCCGCTCCGCATCGATTCGCTGCCCTGCCTGCGCCAGCGTCGCTACGGCGCCGCCAACGTCGCCGTCTACGGAGAGGCCGCCTGATGGCCCCGCGCGACGGCACGGTCGTCTGCCCGGGCAGCTACGACCCAATCACCAACGGCCACCTCGACATCATCACCCGCAGCGCGTCGGCCTTCGAGCGGGTCGTGGTCGGGGTCGTCAACAACCCGATTCGCAAGGACAAGACGCTGTTCACCGCCGAGGAGCGCCAGGCCTTCATCGAAGCGGCGACGGCCGACCTGCCCAACGTCGAGGTGCGGATCTTCTCCAACCTGCTGGTCGAGTTCGCCCGCGAAATGGAGGCCAAGGCGATCGTCAAGGGCCTGCGGGCGATCTCGGACTTCGAGTACGAGTTCGAGATGGCCCAGCTCAACCGCAAGCTCGACCCCGGCATCGAGAGCATCTACATGATCGCCTCGCCCCAGTACAGCTTCCTCTCCTCCACCGGAGTCAAGGAAATGGCGACTTTCGGCGGCGACGTATCCGACCTCGTACCCAACCCGGTTTCGGCTGCGATGGCGCAGCGCCTGGGCGACAGGTAGGCTTCCCCCGTGGGAGCCGAGTTGGGCGAGAGCTTGCAAAAAGTCGAGGAAATAACCGCTTCTTCACCGAAGATGCCGCTTACACGTAGGCTTACGACCTGCTGATGGACGTACTCGTTCTCATAGACAAGCTCGACGATGTCGTGCACAACGCCCGGCCGGTCCCCCTGACCGACCAGGTTCGCGTCGATCGCGAGGAGATCTACGACCTGCTCGACCAGATGCGGGCGACGATCCCCGAGGAGATCAAGCAGGCGCGCTGGATCGTCAAGGAGCGCCAGGAGATGCTGGCCGAGGCCAAGCGCGAGGCCGAGCGGATCGTCCGCGAGGCGCGCGAGCAGCAGGCCCGCCTGATCTCCGACGAGGAGGTCACCAAGCAGGCCGAGCGGGCCGCCGACGAGATCGTCGAGGACGCCCGCACCCGCGAGCGTGAGATCCGGCTCGGCGCCGAGGACTACGCCGACGAGATCCTCAACACGCTCGAGGTCAACCTTCAGAAGTTCCTGGCGGCCGTGCAGCGCGGTCGCGACCGGCTCGCCGGCCGCGACGAGGAACCGGTCGCCGACCTCGACGAGCAGCAGCCCGAGTAGGGCTCAGTCCAGCTTCAGCTCGTCGAGCTTCGCCCAGCGCGGGTCCGGAACGCTGCCGTGCTCGTGGTCGGCGGGGTCCGAATCGTTCAGCGAAAGGCCGCAGACCGGGCAGAGCCCGGCGCAGTCGGCACGGCAGAGGATCCGGGTTGGCAGGGTGAGGATCGCCGCGTCGTGGGCCCAGCGCCCGAGGTCGAGCTCGTTCTGCTCGTCGACGTAGGGGCTGCGCAGCTCCTCGTCCTCGGCTCCGTGCTGGTCGATCTCCCGCGCGTCGACCTCGGTCTCGACGCCCGCCGCCTCGAGGCAGCGCATGCACGGTCCCTCGACCCGGAGCGCGAAGCGCAGGTGGAA
>Ga0055487_10000007_pt1 | contig 19236 bp, 22 predicted proteins | sample RushMan_ThreeSqC_FD_57940 | JGI IMG/M metagenome (GOLD analysis project Ga0055487, IMG submission 57940) | Wetland microbial communities from San Francisco Bay, California, USA, that impact long-term carbon sequestration - RushMan_ThreeSqC_D2 | ecosystem: Environmental > Aquatic > Marine >...
GCGCCCACCCTGCTGACGACCTGCGAGAACTTCCTGGCAACCTCCGTGGCGGTCAAGCGAGTCATGCAGCCAGCATATCAGATAAATCTGATTCACTTCCCCACCGGCATTGGGCTACCGTGCCAGCGAAACGAGACCAGCGGCGATGCGCGCCACGCGGTTCGTCTTCTGTTCCGTAAGGGGTACTGCAAACCGACGCTCGCGATGCTAGCCCCAGAAGATGCAGGTGGGATCACTGTTGAGGTCGCGGATCAGGGGCGCCAGGTCGGGCGCGGGCTCGATGAACGGGTACTCCAGTCGACGGTCGTTTTGGTCGCGTGCGTAGAGCGTCCAGAGACGGGTCGTCGGGTCCCACTCAAAAGTGCAGATCCGCCTCCCGGGCCAATCTCCTTCCGCCAAGGCGGGCGGCACTCGTAGATCGTGATCGTGTTTCCGCGGACCTTGTACTCGATTCGCACTTTGTCGTCGTGTTCGGCAGGCACCTTTGTCGCGCAGTAGGCCACGGAGCCGCGTTATACTGCCGGTATGACTCACAAGGTCGGCATCAAGGGACAGGTTGTGATCCCCAAGGCGATACGAGACGAGATCGGGATCAAGCCGGGCGACGAGGTGACGTTCGAGCCGAACGGGTCCGAGGTCCGGGTGCGAAGGGTCAACGACGATCCCAAGCGCCGTGCCGACGAGATCCGCACTCTGCGCGGTATCTGGGCCGGGGTCGGCGGCGGCACGGAGGATCTGCTGGAGGAGCGGCGGCGCGAACGCGACACCGAGGAGCGCAAGGCCCAGGGGTGGGGCGTTGATCGTCCTCGATAGCTGGGCGCTGCTGGCTTATCTCAAGGACGAGGACTCGGCAGATCGCATCGAATCTGCCTGGCTCGGGGAGGGGGCGAGGATCTGCTCGATCAACCTCGGCGAGGTTCTCTACAGCCGCATACGGGGCGACGGGGAGGACTCGGCAGCCGCCGACATCGACCGGATGCGTCAGCGTCTTGATGTCGTTGATCCGGACTGGTCTCTCGTATCGGAGGCGGCGAGGATCAAGGCCCACGGCGGTCTCTCATATGCCGACGCCCTTTGTCTCGCGACTGCCCTCCGGGCAGAGGCGCCCCTCTGGACCGGCGACCCCGAGATCGTTGACCAGGCAGCCGAGCATTCATGCGCGGTCGTGGACCTGCGCGCTCCAGCTGGGTGAGTCACCTCGAGGAGGAGCGCTTCGCCGACCCTTGCAGCGAGCGAGGGAAAACGGTCCGGCCGTGAGCCGAGCCGCGTGGTTCGCCTTGTGTTCCGCTGGGGGTACTCGGGCGGAACCCGGCTTCGGTCAATCGCCCGCCGGGGTCGTGCGTCTTTGGGCGGCCTGCCGCGTTCGCCGCTTGGCAACGAACCGGGGGATCGATGGTGCGCGCCGGGCGATTCGCAGTGCCAGCCGATCCCCCCTTCGAGCGCCCGCCAGGTTGGGGGCGAGTCGGTCCGGGGACCGGCCTTCGCTGTCGACGGGCGGGGCCGTGCCCCGCCGCCTCACCGCCAGCAGGCTCCAGCTTCCCGGCACGCCCTTCAGATCATGGGTGCCTCGATCGTCGAACTCGATGCCCGAGCCGACGACGAGGTCTCGCACAGCGCTTGAAACGAGCACCTCGCCTGGGCCTGCCTTCGCCGCGACGCGGGCCCCGATGTGGACCGCCATCCCCCCGACATCCTCGCCGAGCAGCTCGAGCTCTCCTGTATGGACTCCGGCGCGCACCTCGATCCCCAGCGAGCCCGCGTCATCGATGATCGCCCCCGCACAACGGATCGCTCGGGCCGGTCCGTCGAACCTCGCGAGGTAGCCGTCGCCGAGGCCCTTGATTACCCGGCCGCCGTGCGCCGTCACCTGCCGTCGCACGTCCTGGTCGTGATTGTCCAGCAGCTCGCGCCAGCGTCCGTCGCCCAGCTGCGATGCACGTCGCGTCGAGTCGACGATGTCGGTGAACAGGACCGTGGCCAGAACGCGGTTGGGTGCATGGCTCTGCCGGGCGCCGGTCAGGAACTGCTCGACCTCGTCCAGCAGCGCGTCGGCGTCCCCAAGCCAGGGCATGTGGTCATCCCCGGTCAGCTCGACGTAGCGGGCGCCGGGGATCCGCTCCGCCGCAAAGCGGGCGCCCTCCACCAGCATGACCGGGTCTTCGGCGCGGTGCAGGACCAGCGTCGGCACGTCGATGACCGGCAGAACGCTGGTGACGTCGACGTCATTGACCGCCGCCAGCAGGGCGGAGACCATCGCCGGGCTCGCCGAAGCCCGCTCGTAGAGCCCGAGGCCACGCCTTCTGCTTTCGTCCGCGGCGATGCTCGGCGCGAACAGGTCGATCGACTCCCCCTCGCCCCAGTGTTCGAGCATCGAGCCGACCTTCCGCCACACCTCGTCCAAGAGGCGGCGCCTGGGCTCGGAAAGCATCCCGGCGTAGGAGTAGTCCGGAGTGGACCCGTAGAGGATCATCGCGCTCGTGCGCTCCGGGTAGGTCGCGGCGAAAAGGATGCTCATCGGGCCTCCCTCGGAGACTCCGAAGAGGGCCGCCTGTTTTGAGCCGACGGCGTCAAGCACCGCGTGCAGATCCTCCATCCTCTCTTCGAGGGTCGGAACCCCGGGGGTGGGGTCCGAAAGGCCGGTGCCCCGCTTGTCGAACAGGATCAGGCGCGAGAAGGAGGCCAGCCGCCGGAAGGTTGCGGCCGCCTCGGGCAGCGTCCACTGCAGGTCCAGATGCGAGGTGAAGCCCGGCACGTAGACGAGGTCCAGGGGCCCGTCGCCGACCACCTGATAGGCGATGTTGACGTCATCTCGTGTGGCGTAGCTGGTCTTCGGGTGCATCGGTCAGGCTCCAGGCCAGATCCACAGTAGCCCAGCGCCGACCCATGCGGGCGAACTCGCGCGGTGACCGAGGGCGCGCGGTACCATCGGTGCATGGGGTCGCGATCGGATGGGGACGCCCTGATCCTGGAGATCGAGCGGGTTCTCCCGCGACCCGCCTCCCTCGTGTTTGCCGCCTTCAGCGATCCGAGTGAGCTGGCGGAGTGGTGGGGGCCGGAGGGCTTCGCTGTTCCGAGCCTGGAGTTCCCGACTCAGGTTGGAGAGAGCTACCGGATCGAGATGCAGCCACCCGAGGGCGATGCTTTCTACCTGACCGGGAAGTTCCGTGAGGTCGACCCGCCTGCCCGGCTCGCCTACACCTTCGAGTGGGAGGAACCCGACGACGACGACGTCCAGACGCTGGTCGAGTTGTCGTTTCGCGATCTCGGCGAGTCGACCGAGATCGCCCTGAGGCAGGGCCCCTTCAAGACCGAGGCGCGCCTTGGCCTTCATCGGGACGGTTGGACAGACAGCTTCGACAAGCTCGAGCGGCTCGTTTCCGCGCGGGCCTAGCCGGACCCAGTCGAGCGGTGTTCCGCCGCTCACCCTTCCGCGGGTCCTCCACCGCGGCACCTCGCAGATGGCTGCGGTGGCGCTTCCGTGCGAGCGAGATCGGCTCGCCTGTGGTCAGCGCCGCGTGGTTCGCCTTGTGTTCCGCTGGGGGTACTCGGCTATGAAGTTTCCGCCTGCGTGCTCGACGCGGAGTTTGCTCCGGACTGGTCGCCGGACTGACCCGTGAGGCAGCTCCCGAGCCCGACCCCGCGCAGCAGGGACTCCTCTTCGGGACCGACGTCGGTGAAGAATTCTTCTTCCAATTGGGTATAGATCGAGAACGCGCCCGCCCGCAGGGCCCGCGCCTGCGCTTCGCGGGCTTCGGCGTCGATCGCAAAGCGTTGCAGCAGTTCGTGGTAGGTCGCCGCGATCTCGCTCGGTGGCCCCAGCTCGGCAAGCGGTTTCAGGATCCTCTTTTCCAGACGGGCAATCGGTTCGGTGAGGTGGGTCGACCACTTCCGTGCCATCGCTCGGCTTTGCAGTGGCGAAAGCTGGTTCGGATCGTCCCGAGGTTTGATTCCCCTCAGCGCTTCCCGGGCAACGCCGGACACGGATTCGACTTCGGCTCGGATGTCGGCGCAGAATGCGAGACCGCGGCGGCGAAACTCCGACTCCCCGAGCGCCGGCGGCGTCGCTGCGATCAGCTCTGCGTTGGCTTCCCCGTTCAGCATCTGAAATTCGGCGCGCGCGACCGGGGTGTAATCGAAGGCCGTGCTGGGCGCCGGAAGCTCGATCTTTGGTTCGACCCCGAAGTCGAACAGTTCCATCGTCAAGTCCATCGTCAGCACCCTGCCGCCGGCCGCTTCTGGAAGCGGCTCGACGATCCGGATCTTCCGCGTCAGCCCGTGCTCATCGATCCAGGCTTCTACCGGGATTGAGTCGGGGATCTTCTCGGCGAGCCGCTCGACCTCTTCGGCGAGTACGTCTCCGCCGCTCTTCCGCAGGACCTCCGCCTCGCGAGAGAAGCTGACCGTGCCCCTGTAGTACGTGGGGGCAGGGCAGGGGCGAGGCTCGGGCCGCGAAGGTGGACGCTGCGCCTGTCGCCGACCGAGTAGGTGGTGATCGTTTCGCCGCTGACCGGCAGGGACAGATGGGTCCTGCTGCGGCCGGTGCGAGCGTTGTATACACCGGCACCGTGGCCGTCGATCGTCCCCGCTTCCCCTTCGCCGCTGTAGCTGACTTCCAGGGCGATGCGCGCTCCGGGCATCGCCGCTGTCCGTTCGGCCGCTGCAGTCACCGGGTTGAGGCCGTCGCCGTGCAGGGCGGCAATGACGACGACGCCGATCAGCAGCACGCCGAGCAGGCCGGCCAGCCATAGAAGGCGTTTCGCGAGCCGCCCGTCGGCGGGCGGGGATTGGTGGTTCATCGCAGCGCTCCCACGTCACGGCGTGAATCGGCAATGCCGCAGCATCTCTTGAGCGCCGGGGAGTCGCAACGACCCCGCCAGTCCTTCAGCTGCTTTGTCGCCGCTTGTGTCCGACCGCTCGCCGTAATAGGTTCTTCGCATGGGAAACCGCAAGTCGCTCTTCAAGGTCATCGACCCGTTCCTCCTCGTCCTCGGGGCGATCGTCCTGGTTGGGGTCGGGGTGCTGATCGGGGTGCTGGTCGAAGGCGGCGAAAGCGAGTCCTCCAGCGGCGCCGTCCAGGCCGGGGAGATAGGCAACGTGCAGGACGGGCGGGAGCTGTTCGTCAGCCAGGGCTGCGCGATGTGCCACACCTACAAGGGCCGCGGCGGGGCCGACGCCCCCGAACTCGACTTCATGCGGGGCAGGCTGACCGCCAGCGAGATCGCCAACATGAGCGGTCTGCTCTGGAACCACGTGCCGACGATGATGGCCGCCTTCGAGGAGGAGGGCATCCCCTTCCCGACGTTCAAGAAGAACGAGATGGCCGACCTGATCGCCTACCTGCACGGCGGCGGCGCGCCGCCTGATGTCGAGCCCGAGGCGATGGGCGAGCACATGGGTGGCAAGTCGGGTGACGAGGGGACCGGCATGCACATGGGCGGGGAATAGCTCCGTCGCCTCCGCCCGGGCGGGCCGCTTCGCTACCGGTCGCCCGGTAACCATGACATCGATCTGTGTAGATGTAGGTGGACCTCGGCCGCACGGGCCGGGACGGAGAAAGGAGGCCAGAGATGGCCACCGGAGCGAAAGCAGATGCCAAGCCGAAAGCAGGTGAGTCCTCCGGCCGGGGCGGCTCGGTCGAGAAGGGCGGCGACCTTTCCGAGCAGGTGTTCGAGCAGATCCGCGATGCGCAGGAAAGCGCGATCGAGGCGGTACGCGGCTTCATGGAGTCCGTTGACGAGGCGCTGCCCCCGCAGGGTGCCACGCCGTCGCGACGCCAAGAGGTGATCGACTCTGCCCTGGAGATGTCGAGCAAGCTCGTGCGCGTGCAGTACGACTTCCTGACCAGCGTCGTCCACGGCGCCGGCGAGACGCTGCGCCGCAGGGGCGCGGAGGAGTAAGGGGCCTCGGGTCGGCGCCTGGGTCTCAGGCGCCCACCCGCTGGCGGCCGGCGCGCCGGCGCTCGGTTTCCAGCCGCCGCTGCTCGTGCTCGACCTGGCGCTTGAGCTGGCGCAGGGTGCGCCGCATCTGCTGGCGCATCGGGTAGACGGCCGCGACCTCGGTGAGCAGGCCGGCGATGCCGCCGCCGACCATCCCGTAGGCGAGCCGGTACTCGATCCGGGTGCGGCCCGGGCGCTGCTCGCGGATCCGGAAGCGCCCGCGGTTGTCGACCCCGGTGACCGAGTGCCAGGCGATGTCGAAGGGCTCGTTCCACTCGACCATCTCGACCAGGCCTCCCACCTCGGCGGCGCCGACCCGGAGCAGGATCCGGTAGCGGGCGCCGAGCCCGTTGGCGTGATCCCCGGTCACCTCCCAGTGAGTGATCCCGGACATGAAGTGCAGGTAGTTCTCCGGGTCGGCCAGGTAGTTCCAGACCGTCTCCGGCGGCGCCGCGACCAGTGTCGACTCGTTGATCCTCATCCGATCACCGGGAGGCGACGCTCGGCGGCGAGCCCGTCGAGCGCCTCCTGCATCTGGGCGGTGACGTGGTCGTAGACCTGGTCGAGGTCGGGATCGGAGCCGAACTCGCGCTCGAGGTCGATCGGCGGCAGCACCTCGATCGTGATCTTCGCCGGCAGCGGGATGTGGCCGGCGAAGTCGCCGATGTTGAGCCCCCAGGGCAGGGCGATCGAGATCGGCAGCACCTTGAGCCGGAGGAGCCTGTCGAGCCGCAGCGCCCTGGCCAGGCCGCCGCCGCGGCTGAGGAAGAGGGCCGTCTCCTGGCCGCCGATCGAGACCACGGGGACGATCGGCACGCCGGCGTCGAGTGCCAGGCGGATGAAGCCCTTGCGGCCGGCGAAGTCGATTTCGTTGCCCCGCCAGCTCGGCCGGTGGGTCTCCCAGTCGCCGCCGGGGTAGACGAGGACCGGGGCGCCCGCCTTGAGCGCCTGCTCGGCGTGCTCGTGAGAGGCGCTCACCGTGCCCGACTTGCGCAGCATCTCCCCGGCGACGGGCCAGGCGATCGCGAGGTTGTGGGCGAGCTGGTGGAAGGGCCGCTCGACCCCGAAGTAGGTGGAGAAGGCGAGCGAGAAGATGAAGGTGTCGACGATGATGTTGCCGCCGGAGTGGTTGCCGACCAGCAGAACCGGGCGGTCGGCGGGGATGTTGCCGAGGTCGCGCACTTCGGCGCGGAAGTAGAAGGTCGAGAGCAGCCAGAGCAGCGGCAGCGCCTCGCGCAGGTAGTCGGGGTCGCGGTCCTCGAGATGGGCGCTGAGTCGCCTCTCCACCCGCTCCCTGGCGAAGCCGATCGCCCTCTCGGCGAGTCCCCGCGGCTTCTGCTCGCGGTAGTACATGGGTGCGATCCTACGCCGGTTCCGCCGCTCGGGCCTGCGTGGCCCCCGGCATCTCGGTGCTGGCGATGAACTCGCGGACCAGCTCGTGGGTGCGCTCGGGTAGCTCGATCTGGGGGACGTGGCCGCACTCGGGCAGGACGACCTGGCGGGCATCGGGCAGCACCGTCGCCACGTGCCGGGAGAACGCCGCCGGAACCAGCCGGTCCTCCTCGCCCCAGATGAACAGCGCCGGCGGTCGCAGCAGTTCCAGCCGGTCCCAGAAGCCGCTCGGCCCGTGTGGCGCCTCGAGGTAGATCTGGCGGGCGGCGGCGTAGAAGGCGACGCGGGCCGGCGCCGAGCGGTGGGTGCGGATGAACTCGTCGGCGGCGATGTCGGCGAGCGAGGGGTCGACCCGGTCGGGGTGGGCGATCATCCGCCAGAAGCCGCCGCTGACCAGGCCGTGGCGCATGACCGAGGGCAGGGCGCCCAGCTCGGGGCGCAGCAGGCGCACCAGCGGCGCCATCCCGCGCCCGCGGCGGAAGGCCATCGAGGGCGCGAGCAGGCTGAGGCTGCGCACGCGGCTCGGCGCCCGCAACCCGACCTCGAGCGCGACCCGGCCGCCGAGCGAGTTGCCGACCAGGTCGGCGCGGCCGATCGCCAAGGCGTCCATCAGGCGCAGGACGTGGCGGGCGAAGAAGTCGAAGCTGTAGGAGGCAAGCGGCTTGGAGGAGGCGCCGAAGCCGGGCAGGTCGATCGCGTGCACGGTGTGGTCGGGGGAGAGGGCGGCCACCGTTTCGAAGAAGGAGCTCTTGGCCCCGCCGAGGCCGTGGATCAGGATCGCCCGCTTCGGTCCGTGCCCGGCCGTCAGGCAGGAGATGCGGGCGCCGCGCACGCGCACGTCGTGCAGTCGCAGCAGGGGCGGGCGGCCGTCGGGCAGCCGGAACATGCCCTCGAACCCGACGGCGAGGTCGAGGTCGCCGCGGGCCCAGAGGCGGCGCTGGCGGAATGCCTCGAGGCCGGAGATCTCGCCCTCGCGCAGGGCCAGCCAGGTGCCGGCGTCGGTGCCGATCGTAACGTCGGGCCTGCCGCGCGGCGAGGTGCGGACCTTGCAGCGGTGGTCGCGCAATTCGACCTCCCAGGTGCGGCCGACATCGGAGAGGCGGATCTGGACGGTCGCCCGGCGGCCCTCCTCACTGCCCAGGTAGCGCTCGGGTAGCGTGCCAAAGGCCCCCTCGGCCCGCTGCAACGCGGTGTTCTCAGTCGCGTGCCTCGCCATCGGGACCGACAGTAGCCGACCTGCGCCTGCCGGTAAGCCTCTGCGACGCGACGATGGCAGTGCTCTGGAGCCGTGCGACCTCAGCCCAGGTTCGCTCAGGCCAGTTTGGTCTATAGCGCTGAGCCAGGGGCGGGCCGGCAACTGGACTGGAACCGGCCCGCCCCTTCGTCAAGCGACGATTTACGCCGACTTAATGACACTGAGCATCGGGACGATGCGGTCGATCTTGACCGGAGTCATATTGGGTCACCTCCCTTGAACAGCCGCCCCCTGCCGGCGGGCGGGTGGACTGGAGGCCTAAGAATGCGCTACAGCGCGCTGACCAGTCAATGGCAAATGCCGCAAGATTGCTCTAAACGCTGCAAGGCTTGCTTTACTACTCCGCAATCAGCCAGCCATTTCCGTTCCCAATGGAAGCGGAAATGGTTCCCGATAGAGAGGAAGCAGGGCAGTCATGAAGCCGTCGGCGAAGAAAGCGAAATCGGCTGTAAAAGCCCAGCAAACGGGCGGAAAGAAAGCGGGGCGCCTAGCCAGCAAAGTGACCAAGCCGAAGCCGGGGAGATCAAAGACGAAAAGATCGAAACCCTCCGGCCCAACTGATGAAGCTAGAGAGCGCGCGACCGGGCTAGTTGATCCCGACATCGCGGTCGTCACCAAAGACCCGCTGCGGGTTCAGATTGTCTCCCTGGCGACTCAGCGCCCGATTGCCCCCAGCGAATTTGCCCGCGAAGTAGACATCCCGCTCAACGTCGCCTCGTATCACTTCCGGGTGCTGCGCAATCACGGCTTCCTGGAAGTCGTGGAGGAAATTCAAGTGCGCGGTGCCGTCAAGCGCATGCACATCGCCACCAAGCGCGCCTATCTCAGTGATGCAGACTGGGGCGCCTTGGAGGAGTGGCTTCGGCCAGGTGTCGCCGGTCAGGCTCTCCAAGATTTCAACCGCCGAGTAGCTCAGGCGATGGAATCGGGGACGTTTTACAGCCGTGAGGATGTGCGGCTCTACTGGGTGCCCATTGCCCTCGATGAGAATTCTTGGCCGGAGTTCGTCAAGCTCATGCTCTGGGCATGCAAGGAAGTTGGGGCGCTGAATGAGGATACGCTCAAGCGCCGGGCCAATGGTGAAAGTCAGCACAGTATTCCGGCAACCTTTGCAATCGCTGGCTTTCCGTCGCCGACCACTTCGCAAATCAAGGCCACTGAACGCAAGAAACGACAGCGTGAGCGGAAAGGCAAAAATGTACGACGACCAAAGCGCACAGGCAAGAATGGGTCGTGAGACGTACGCCCGGAGTCATCCCATCCGGGCCAGAATTCTGGAGTTGTACGAGGAGGACGAGGGGCGGTCGTTGGCCGCCGCCGACCTGCAGCCCGAGCTGGACGAACTACCCCGACCCACGCTGGCGGTAGTCGCGTACCACCTCCAGGTACTTCGGCATTCGGGCTTGATCCCGGAGAGCGCAGGTTAGCCCCCCGCCCCCGGCTCAGAGCCTGAAGGTGCGCCGCTGTTCGAACCGGTAGGGATCGCCCCGGACCCGACATCTATGCAGTAGGAGAAGTGGCGATCGGTGGGGTGCCGGTCGCCGATCAGTCAGCCAGCTTTTCGTCGAGCTGCCTACGAATTCCCTCGCAAACCGATTCGACGTCTGCGTTGTAGCGCTCGGAGGCGAGCACGCCCACGAGAACCTCGGCATCCGCTTTGGAAAGCGTCAGGGTGACCGTCTTGTCCTCCATAGGTAACTCCTCCTCGTGTGGTTCCTAGCTGACCCGGGGTGCGGTGGCTATGGCCAATCTACTGATGCGGGCATCGCTCAGGCGAGCGCGAGAACACCCAGCGCCAGCACTGAAGCTGCGATCGGGCCAAAGCGGGTCGGCCCGCTGTGACTGCTGACACTGAGAGCATGGGCGCATGGCGGTGATCGAGACCGATGGGCTGACCAAGCTCTACGGCAACGCTCGCGGGATCGAGGACGTGACGATCTCAGTCGAAGCCGCTGAGGTCTTCGGCTTCCTCGGTCCTAACGGGGCGGGCAAGACGACCGCGATTCGCACCCTGCTCGACCTGCTCCATCCCACTAGTGGCAGCGCCCGGATCTTCGGCCTCGACAGCCACCGCGACAGCGTCGCCATTCGCGCCCGCCTCGGCAACCTGCCCGGCGACTTCGGCTACGGCAAGCAGGCCAGCGGGCGGGAGGCGCTTAGCCTCCTCGCTCGCCTGCGGGGCATCGACGGGCTCGGTCGCGCCGACTCCCTTGCCAAGCGCTTCCGCGCCGACCTCGACCGCCCGCTCGGCCAGCTCTCGCGCGGCAACCGGCAGAAGGTCGGCTTGATCCTCGCCTGCTTCCACTCACCCGAGCTGCTGATCCTCGACGAGCCGACCAGCGGCCTCGATCCGCTGATGCAGGAGGAGTTCCTGGCCCTGGTCGCCGAGGAGCGCGAGCGCGGCTGCACGGTCGTGCTCTCCTCGCACGAGCTCGACGAGGTGGAGCGGGTCTGCGACCGGGTCGGCATCGTGCGGGAGGGGAAGCTGATCGCGGTCGAGCGTCTTGCTGACCTGCTCGGCAAGACGCAGAGCCGCAACTCGGTCGAGGTTGAGTTCGCCGAGCCGGTTGAGCTGGAGGACGTTCGCGCAATCCCAGGCGTGGTCGGCGCCAAGTTCGCCCACCCGACGCTCGAGGAGATCTTCCTCACCTACTACGAGGGGGAGGATGCCCAGTGAGCTCGCAGCTGGGGGCGCTCGTCGGTGCCCACCTCTCCGACCGGCGGCGCTCGCTGCTCGCTTGGGGCGTGCCGCTCGGCCTCTGGTCAGCCTTCATCGTCCTGATCTTTCCGTCGGTCGAAGACGCACTTTCCAAGGCGACGAGGGACTATCCACCGGCGCTGAAGGAAGCATTCGGGATCGGCGAGCTGACCAACGTCGAGCAGTACCTGCACGCTGAGATGCTGAGCCTGATCGTGCCGCTCGCGATCGGCTACCTCGCCGTGCGCGCCGTCGCCAGCGGGCTCTCCGGCGCCGCCGAAAGCGGTCGCCTCGACATCTTGCTCTCCGCGCCGGTCTCGCGTTCGCGCCTCGCCGCCGCGAGCTTCGCCGCGACCGCGGTCGAGCTGGCGATCGTGCTGGCGCTCACCGTGGCGCTCACCGGACTCGGCAGCCTCGTCTCCGGCGCCGACCTCTCACTCGGCTCTGCCCTCGCTGGCTACGCCAACGTCTGGCCCCTTGCGCTGGTCTTCGCCGCCCTCGGCATGATCGCCACCGGCTTTTCCCTGCGCACCAGCGTCGTCACCGGTTCGGTCGCGGGTGTGCTGGTGACGATGTATGTGATCGACCTGGTTGGGCGGCTCGACCCCGACCTCTCCGGCATCCGCTACGCCTCTGTCTTCAGGTACTACGGCAACGCGATCGAAGACGGCATCGATCCGATCGCCTTTCTCGGCATTTCTGCGGCAGCGGTGGCGCTGGCGGCGCTCGGCGCTTGGCTGTTCGATCGCCGTGACCTCGCCGCCTAGCGCCGGCATCTCGCCTTGCAGAGCAAAAGGTGGATGATCAAAAAATGAATCCGCCTGACCGCTCGCAAGGCCAGTCTCCCCAAGAGCGCTTCCGGCGCTTGATCGACATCGGCACAGCGCTCGTCTCCGAGCTCGATCTCGAGGCCGTGCTGCGCTCGGTCGTCGAGGCCGCACGTGAGCTGACCGCGGCTGAGTACGCGGCGCTGGGAGTTCTGGACCGCGACCGCACCGAGCTGGAGCGCTTCATCTATCTCGGGATCGACGATGAGACCAAACGCGCGATCGGCAGCCTGCCGTGCGGTCGCGGGGTGCTCGGCGAGCTGATTCGCGAGCCGGTGCCGTTGCGCCTGCGAGACGTCAACGAGCACCCCCACGCCTACGGCTTTCCGCCGGGGCACCCGCCGATGCGCTCCTTCCTCGGCGTGCCGATCGCGGTTCGCGGCGAGACCTACGGCAACCTCTACATGACCGAGAAGCAGGACGGGGCCGAGTTCGACGACGAAGACGAAGAGGCGGCGAAGACGCTGGCGATCTGGGCGGGGGTCGCGATCGACAACGCCCGCCTCTACACGAAGCTGAGCGAACACGAGGCCGAGGTCGAGCAGGCGCTGCGGCGCGCCGAGACCTCGGTCGACATCGCCCGCGCGGTTGGCGGCGAGACCGACGTTGCTCGCGTGCTCGAACTAATCGTCAAGCGGGCCCGTGCCCTGGTCGAGGCGAGGACGCTGCTGGTCATGCTGCGAAAGGGCGACCGCCTCGTCGTCACCGCGCAGGCCGGGAAGACCGGCGAGGAGGTGCGCCACCTGACCATCCCGGCCGCGGACGCCGTCTTTCAGGCGGCGATGGGGGAGCGGGTCGCCCAGCACCTCGAGCGCGGCTCGCCGCCCTCGGAGGCGCGCCTGCGCGAGCGGCTAGGAGCTGAGACGGCCCTGGTGGTCCCGTTGCTCTTTCGCGGTTACGCGGTTGGAGCCCTGGTGGCGCTCGATCGCGAAGCCGGGGGCACGGAATTCGACCAGGAGGACCTGCGCTTGCTGCAGGCGTTTGCGTCCAGCGCCGCGACGGCGGTCGCCACCGCGCAGGGCGTCGAGTCCGAGCGCTTGCAACAGCAGGTTGAGATCGGCGAGCGCGAGCGCCAGCACTGGGCCCAGGAGCTGCACGACGACGCCCTGCAGGGCCTGGCTGCGATTCGCATCTCCCTTGCGATCGCGTTGCAGGGAGAGGGATCGGGCCGGGCCGAGCGGATCGAGGCGGCAGCCACCGAGACGGTCGAGCGCCTCGAGGGTCAGATCAACGATCTCAGCCGCCTGATCAACGACCTGCGCCCGGCTGTCCTGGAGCGCCTCGGCCTGGCCGGCGCCCTGGAAGCGCTGGCCGAGGAGTGCTCGGCGCGCGGTGGGCTCGAGGTCGACACGGAGATCGAGATCGGCGAGAGCTTGAGCCGGGAGGAGGAGCGCGTGGTCTACCGCTTGGTTCAGGAGGCGCTCAACAACGTGCTCAAGCACGCCTCCGCGGGCAGCGCCAAGGTATCCACCCGTCTGGTCGACCACCAGGTGCAGATCGCGGTGAGAGACGACGGCTGCGGATTCGATCCGGACTCCGCCCCCGAGGGCCGCGGACTGGTCGGGATGCGCGAGCGGATCGAATTGCTGGGTGGCGAGATCGCGGTCCGCTCAGAGCCGCGGGGCGGCACGCAGATCTCTGCTCGGGTGCCGGTGCAGACGAGCTGATCAGGCGCCCTCGCCACCAGGCTCGATCACGCCGTGGGCGATGGCGAAGCGAACCAGCTCAGGGCGCGACTCGATTCCGAGCTTCCCGAGCAGCTTTGCGCGGTTGACCTCGACCGCCCGCACGCTGAGGAAGAGCTGCTCGCCGATCTCTCGGTTGGTGTGTCCGAGTGCCAGAAGCCGCAGCAGCTCGCGGTCGCGGTCGCCCAGATCCTCCATCGGGTCGGCCTCCAGCCTTGCCAGCGCCCCACCCAGCTCGGGGTCTATGTAGGAGCCGCCCGCGGCGGCGATCCTGATCGCCTCGGTCAGCTTGCGCTCGGCCGCCTGCTTGAGGACGTAGCCGGCGGCGCCGGCACGGAGCAGGTCGCGCGCCTTGCGGGGGTCACTCTGCATCGTCAGCACCACGATCGCGGTGGCGGGAAGGCCCTCGCGCAGGCCCTGGATGTCGCGCTTGGGCTCGGCGCCGGGCATTTGCAGGTCGAGCACGAGCACGTCGGGGCGGCGGTCGCGGGCGAGCCTGGCGGCGGCGGCTGAGTCGGAGGCCTCGCCGATCACGCGCAGGTCCGTTTCTCCCTCCAGCATGCTCCGCAGGCCGGCTCGGATCACGTTGTGATCGTCAGCCAGGACTACTGTTATCTGCTGGTCCTCCCCCATGCGGGCTGCCTCGCGCTCAGTCTGCCACGCGGCTACCCGTTCGGAGCCGCACCTTTGAGTGTGGCTTTGGGCCGATGGCCGCGAGCACCAGATACGGCAGCCTTTCCAGTATGCGAATACTCGTCGCCCTGAGCGGCAACGCGTTGCTCCGGCATGGAGCGGCAGCGGAGGCCGGCGCGCCTCAGCCCAATGTGGAAGTTGCGGTTGAGGCACTGGCCGAAATCGCCGCCGAGCATGAGCTGGTCATCGCCCACGACAGTGGACCCGGGGTAGGCGCCATGCTCGAGCTGGGGCTGCGGAACGCCCTCCCTGGCCGTGACGTGATCACCGTTGTCCCGCAGGTCGTGGTCGGCGGCGACGATCCGTCGCCTCAGCCCTATGCGATTGCCCAGCTACGAAGCCTTCGGCTGCTTGTCGACTCAGGGGGGCTTGTGATTTGCCCGAGCGGTGGTGGAATTCCGATCGCTGTCGATCGAGTCGGCACCCTGCGGGGAATCGAGGAGACGGTCGATTGGGACCTCTCCGTTTCCCTGCTGGCACGGCGCCTCGACGCGGACATGCTCGTCATGCTGGCCGATGGCGATGGGCCTGTGGACTCCCAGGAGGAGGCCGTTCGTCGTTTCTCCGAGGCAACGGCGCGCCCCGCCGAGATCGGGGCGCTTACGGATGCTGTGGAGATAGTCCGCGGTGCGGTTGGGACTCGGCTTGCCCCTCGCGACGCCTGACCAGCCAGCGCCGCAGCTCATCCGCTCCCCAGACGATGAAGGGGAAGGGCGCGACGAGCAGCAGGTCCTTGGCCGGCAGCGCCGCCGTCCCGAGCAGCTCCTGAAAGACGGGGACGTAGATCAGGACTCCGGCCAGCGCCAGCTCGAAGGCGATCCCCCAGAGCAGCAGATGGTTGCTGAAGACGCCGATCGAGCGCAGCGAGGCGCGCTCGGTACCGGCGTGATGCCGGCGATCGCCGCGAGTGCGGCAGCCCCCCACAGCAGCAGCGCGAGGGGGTGGGTTACCTGCCTGGCCAGCTCTCTCGGCCAGCTTTGCCCCTTGCGCCGTTCGAGCTGGTTTGGCCCGTAGCTCAGCAGGCGACGCTCGGCCTCGCGGGCGGAGAGACCGTCGAGTGAGGTGCGCAGGTCGCGGGCGAGGAGGTCGATCCGCTCGCCAGGGTCGATTGCCGGCCTTTCAGCCTCCATGCAGGCAAGCTAGGTGCGGGTGCCCGTTCCTGCATCCGGGTAGGGCCACATGGCCGCATTCAGGCGGCGATACCCTGGCCGCCGATGGCCGGACGAGGAAACGAGGGCAGCGAGGCGATCTCGATCGTCCTCGCCGACGATCACGCGGTCGTGCGCGGCGCGCTCAAGGCACTGCTCGACGGCCAGCCCGACTTCTTGGTGGTGGAGGAGGCGGCTGACATCGCCTCGGCGCGGGCGGCCGTCCTCGAGTCGCGACCCCGCGTGCTGATCCTCGATGTCAACATGCCCGACGGCCTCGCCGTCGATGCCGTTGCCGGACTGCGCGAGGAGGCGCCCAAGACCGAGATCGTCCTGCTGACGATGGAGCGCGACCTCAGTTTGGCTCGCCGCGCGATCGAGGCGGGCGCGCTGGCCTACCTGTTCAAGGACGCGGCGCACCTGGAGCTGATCGAGGCCGTGCGCCACGCGTCCGAGGGCCGCGAGTACCTGCCGACGGCGGTGGCGGCCGGCCTCAAGAACGATGACCAGGCCGAGCGGGCGGTGCTCTCGCCGCGCGAGACCGAGGTGTTGCGGCTGATGGCTCTCGGCCATACCAACCGCGAGACCGCCGAGCAGCTCTCGCTCAGCGTGCGCACGGTGGAGACCCACCGCGCCCACGTGCAGCAGAAGCTCGGCCTCGACAGCCGACCGGAGCTGACGCGCTACGCGCTGGCCAACGGCCTGCTCGACGCCTGACTTCCACTCTCGTTCGAGGACGCGCTGGTGTGCCTGCTCGCCGATCTCGCTCGCGCGTTCCCGGTTTGCCGCCAGGGCGAGGATTGTTTGCATCTGGACGAACTTGGGCCGTGCCACCTGCCTTCACCGCCGCTTCTCAATCATCGGTGGGACAGATCACCGCCCGGCCGGCAAGGGTTCCCTCGCGCATCCGCGCGTAGGCGTCCTCTACGCGATTGAGTCCGAAGCGCTCGACGTGGGCGCGGATCTTGCCGGCGCGGGCGAGGTCGAGGACCTCCATCAGCTCGACCGCGGTTCCCCAGTAGGGAATCGTCAGCTGCGACTCGAAGGGCAGCGCGCCGAAGGCGAACTGCAGCTTGCCGCCGGCCAGGCCGACCACCGTCAGGTGGGCCTCGAAGCGGCTGATCTCGCTGGCCAGCGCAAGGGTGTCGTCGGCGCCGACGTCGTCGAGGACCAGCTCGGCGCCGCGCCCGCCGGTCAGCTCGCGAATCCGCTCGGCAGCGTTTCCGCTCGGTTCGACCGTCTCGTCGGCGCCAACCTCTTTCGCCAGGGCGAGCTTCTCGGCTGAGGTGTCGACGGCGATTACCTGGGCGGGGCTGAGGGCGCGGAGGATCTGCACCGCGATATGGCCGAGGCCGCCGACGCCAATCACCACCGCGCTGGAGCCGGGGACGAGCAGGTGCAGAGAGCGCTTGATCGCGTGGTAGGGAGTCAGCGCTGCGTCTGAGAGGGGCGCCGCGTCGCGGGGGTCGAGGTCGCCGAGGGAGAGCAGCAATCGTGAGTGGGGCACGAGCATGTACTCGGCCATGCCGCCGTTGAGGCCGAGGCCGCCGCCGAAGGCGCCGATCTCCGCCTGGCGTTCGCAGTAGTTCTCGGCCGAGAGGCGACAGGCGCGACAGCGCCCGCAGCCCCAGGGGCCGTAGACGGCGACCGCCTCGCCCAGCTCGAGGCCCTTGACCCCGGCGCCGAGCGCCTCGACCCAGCCGGCGTTCTCGTGGCCGAGCGTGAAGGGGAGGTCGAAGTCCATCGTCCCCTCCGGCCACTCCATCAGGTGGAGGTCCGAGTGGCAGGCGCCGGCGCCCCCCACCTTGACCAGAACCTCGCCCGGGCCCGGTTCGGGGACGGGGATATCGCGCATCTCCGGGGGCGATTGCCAGGCGGTCAGCTGGTAGGCCTTCATTTGCCTTCTCCTCCTTGGGGGGCGTTGTCGGGTGAGTGCTCTGACTCGGCGGCGGCGATCAGGCGGCGGGCCCGCCCGACTGCGTCGATGTTGACCGAGATCGCGTCGATGCCGCAACCGACCAGCAGGTCGGCGTACTCGGGGTAGACCGATGGCGCTTGGCCGCAGATCGAGGTCTTCAGGCCAAGATCCCGTGCCCGCACCAGCAGGCGCTCGATGTACTCGGTGACGGCCGGATCGCGCTCGTCGAAGACCTCGGCCACCAGCTCGGAATCCCGGTCGGCGCCGAGGACGAGCTGGGTCAGGTCGTTGGAGCCGATCGAGATCCCGGCGACTCCCAGCTCCGCGTAGCGGGGCAGGTGGAACAGCACCGAGGGGACCTCGGCCATCACCCAGAGCTCGAAGCCCGGCCGCGTGAGCAACCCGACCCGTTCGATCTGCTCGCGGCAGAAAACCACTTCGGCCGGCGTCCTGACGAACGGCAGCATCAGGTGGACGTTGGAGAAGCCACCGGCCCAGACCCGGTCCACCGCTCGCAGCTCCAGCTCCAGCAAGTCCGGCTCGTGGGTGTAGCGCAGGGCGCCGCGGTAGCCGATCATCGGGTTGGCCTCCTGCGGCTCGAAGCGCTCGCCGCCCTCGAGGCCGCGGAACTCGTTGCTGCGGAAGTCGATCGTCCGGTAGGTGATCGGCCTGGGTGAGAAGGCAGCGGCAAACTGCGCCAGCGAGTCGGCCATGCGCTGGGTGAAGCGCTCGCCTTCGCCACGCTCCAGCAAGGCGCGCGGGTGCTCGCCGTCAAGCGCCTCGACGACCATCAGCTCCGCTCGCAGCAAGCCGACGCCGTCCACGTCGAGGCCTTTCACGCGCTCGAGCTGAGACGGCTCGGAGAGATTGACCAGGAGCTTCGTCCGCAAGGGCTGCGATGGGGCGGCGGTCTCGGGCTCGGTGACATCCTCGACCGGCTCCGCGGTCGCGGTCGCGCCCTCGGTCACCACTCCGCTGCCGGCGTCGACGCTCACCAGCTCGCCGTCGTGAAGGGCGGTGGTGGCGCCGACGGTCCCGACCACGCAGGGGATGCCGAGCTCGCGGGAGACGATCGCGGCGTGGCAGGTCATTCCTCCCGAGTCGGTGACGATCGCCGCGGCCCTGCGCATCAGGGGGACCCAGTCGGGCGCGGTCATGTGGGTGACGAGAACCTCGCCCTCGACCAGCTCTGCCGCGTCCTCTCGCGAGCCGATCACCCGCACGGCGCCAGATGCGATCCCGGGCGCGGCGCCGAGCCCTCTGACCAGCTCCTTGCCGGTGGTGGCACCTGACTCGGATCGGCCCTGCGCTCCGGTGCTGGTCACCGGCCGTGCCTGCAGCATCCAGATCTTGCCGGCGGCGTCGATCGCCCACTCGGTGTCCTGGGGCGCTCCGTAGTGAGCCTCGATCCGAACCCCGATACTGGCGATCTCCCTTGCCTCCTCATCGCTCAGCACGGGCTGTTCAGCCTGGTTCGGCGCCAGTTCTCGAGTCAGGGTGCCTGCGTTAGCCGCCGGAATCACCTCGATCTCCTTGCGCCGGATTTCTCGCCTCTCGACCGCCAGCCCGTCCTTGCTCACCACGTAGCGGTCCGGGGAGACGGTTCCGGAGACCACCGACTCGCCGAGACCGAAGGCGCCCTCGATCACGAGCCGGTCGCTGGCGCCGGTGGCTGGGTCGATCG
>Ga0055487_10000008_pt1 | contig 17160 bp, 16 predicted proteins | sample RushMan_ThreeSqC_FD_57940 | JGI IMG/M metagenome (GOLD analysis project Ga0055487, IMG submission 57940) | Wetland microbial communities from San Francisco Bay, California, USA, that impact long-term carbon sequestration - RushMan_ThreeSqC_D2 | ecosystem: Environmental > Aquatic > Marine >...
CTATCCCCAGCCGAGGTTCTGCCCAGGCCGGCGAGTGCGGCCACGGCGTAGACGCCGACTGCGCCGAGCCCAGGCAAGCACCCGCAGCCGAGCCGGCGTGAGCCGGAGCTGGCCACCGAACACCGCTCGAGGCCAGGGACGGGGTGCCCTCGGACCGGCGGATACTCAAAATGCCGGTCCCTCGGACCGGCATTTGTCGGGACGAGGGCACCCCGTCCCTGGCCCCCAATAGGCTCCGGCCAAATGCCCAAACCGATCGTCTTCTCCGGAATCCAGCCCACCGGCCGCAAGCACCTCGGCAACTACATCGGCGCGATCCGCCAGTACGTCGAAGGCCAGGACCGCGGCGACCCGGCGCTCTTCTGCATCGTCGACCTGCACGCGATCTCGGTCGCCTACGACCCTGCCGAGCTGCGCGAGCGGCTCTACGACACGACCGCGATCCTGCTCGCAGCCGGCCTCGACCCCGAGCGTTGCATCCTCTTCCGCCAGTCTGACGTGCGCGAGCACACCGAGCTGACCTGGCTGCTCTCCGCGGTCACCTCGCACGGCGACCTCAACCGCATGCACCAGTTCAAGGACAAGTCGGCCAAGCAGCGCGAGCTTGTCCCGGCCGCCCTCTTTTTCTACCCGGTGCTGATGGCCGCCGACGTGCTCGCCTACAAGGCGACCGAGGTGCCGGTCGGCGACGACCAGCGCCAGCACGTCGAGCTTATGCGGGAGATCGCCCGTCGCTTCAACGAGCGCTTCGGCGAGACCCTGGTCGTGCCCGATTACCGCATCCCGGAGGTCGGCGCCCGGATCATGGACCTGCAGGACCCGACCCGGAAGATGTCGACGACGGGCGGCACCGAGGCGGGCACCGTGCTCGTCCTCGACGAGCCCGACGCGATCCGCAAGAAGCTCGGCAGCGCCGTCACCGACTCCGGCCGCGAGGTGCTTCGCGGCCCCGACAAGGCCGGGATCGCGAACCTGATCGATGTCCTCGCCGTCACCCGCGGCATCGACCCGGGCGAGGTCGAGCGCGAGTTCGAGGGCACGGGCTACGGCGACTTCAAGCAGGCCGTGGCCGAGGCCACGGTCGAGTTCCTCGCCCCGGTCCGCGAGCGCTACGCCGAGTTGCGCCCCGACGAGGCCGCGCTCGAGGCCACCCTGACGGCCGGCGCCGTGAAGGCCCGCGCGATCGCCGCGGGCACCCTCGCCGAGGTCCGCGAGCGCATGGGGATCGGGCCGGCCTAGTCGCCGTCGCTTCGGGCCGTTACGGTGCAGGCGTGACCGTCGCCGAGCTGGACCTCGACCTCGATGTCTTCGCCGGTCCGTTCGACCTGCTGATGGCGGTCGTCCTGCGCGAGGAGGTGAGCCTGCTCGAGGTCGAGCTGGCCCAGGTCGTCGTCGCCTACGTCGAGCACCTCGAGCGCGAGGGCGAGCTGGAGCTCGAGGTTGCGACCGAGTTCCTCGTCCTGATCGCCTCGCTGCTGGAGCTGAAGTCCCGCCTCTTGCTGCCCGGGGAAGAGGAGAGCCTCGAGGACGTCAGCCCGGAGGAGGCGGTCGAGGAGCTGCTGGCGCGGCTGCTCGAGTACCGCCGTTACCGCGACGCCGCGGCTTCGCTGGAGCAGCGCTTCGAAGCCGCGCGCGGCTACCTCTACCGCTCGGCCCCGCTGCCGCTGGAGCTGCGCCAGGTGGCACTGGAGGCGGCGACCGCCGTCTACGACCCCGACCGCCTCGGCGCCGCGCTCGGCGACCTGCTGGCGACGCCGCCGGAGCTGAACCTCGACCACATCCGCCCAACCGTCTCGCTGGAAAAGCGGCTGCGGGCGCTGCGCGACGCCCTGCGCAGCCACGGCAGCATCGACTTCGACGAGCAGTTCGGCGGTGAGGACCGCCTGACCCAGGCCGTCACCCTGTTCGCCCTGCTCGACCTCTACCGCAAAGGCGAGGCAACCTGGGAGCAGAGCGAGCCCTTCGGGCCGATCACGATCGTCAAGCGTGAGGTGACACCATGACGTTCCGGTGCGCCTTGTGCCATCCATGCCTACATAAAGCGCACCGGAAGGGGGGGCTGTGAGCGACCTGACCCGCACGATCGAGGCGCTGCTCTTTCTCTCGCCGCAGCCGGTGGGCGCCCGCGACTTGGCCGAGGCCGCCGAGGCGACCGAGGGCCAGGTCGAGGAGGCGATCGAGCTGCTGCGCGAGGACCTCGCCGAGGGCAAGCGCGGGGTCGTCCTGCGCGAGGTCGCCGGCGGCTTCTCCCTCGCCAGCGACCCAGCCTGCGAGCAGGCGGCGCGCCGGCTGCTGGCCAAACCGCGCACCCCGCCGCTGACCCAGGCCCAGGCCGAGACCCTGGCGATCGTCGCCTACCTGCAGCCGGTCACCCGCCCCGAGGTGGCGCGGATCCGCGGCGTCACCTCGGAGTCGGCGGTGCAGACGCTGGCCGAGCGCGGCCTGATCGAGGAGTCGGGACGGTCGCAGTTCGGCGCGGCGATCTTCAAGACGACGGAGCTGTTCGAGCGGCTCTTCGGCCTGGCCGGGTTGGACCAGCTGCCGGACCCATCCAACTTCGATCCGTCTCCTGACGACGAGCGGGAGCTGCGCGAGCGCCTGTTGAAGGCTGGGGAACAGCGGGTCGAGCCTTGAGGGGGCCGCGCGGGGGCCGGCCTCGGCTACGCCTAAGCCCCGCCGAGGGCGGGGCTGATTTGGAGCGCCCTGCGGGCGCAAGAATCACTCCGCGATGCCGGTGGGAGGCTAGGCCGAGGCCGACCCCCGCGCGGCCATCGTGAGGCTGGCCAAGTTCCTTGCCCATGGGGGGGTTGCTTCGCGGCGGAGGGCGGAGCTGATCGTTTCCAAGGGGCGGGTGACTGTTGGTGGGGAGGTGGTGACCGACCCGGCGCGGGATGTTGGAGCTGGGGACGATGTGAGGGTGGATGGGAGTCCGGTTGGGACCGAGCGTCGGGAGGTTTGGGCTGTGAACAAGCCAGCGGGCGTTGTCTCCACGGCGCGGGAGCCGGGGAGCCGGCCGGCCGTCGTCTCGCTGGTCGATTCGGCGGCGCGGCTGTACCCGGTGGGGCGCCTCGATGCGGACTCGACCGGGTTGTTGCTGCTGACCAACGACGGCGATCTGGCCAACCGGCTCACCCATCCCCGTTACGGGGTTGTCAAGGCCTACAGGGTCGAGCTCAAGCGGCCGCCGTCCGACGCCGACCTGGGCAAGCTCGCAGGTGGGGTGGAGCTGGAGGACGGCCCGACCGCGCCGGCGGAGGTCCGCCGCGACGGCGAGCGGGAGATAGAGGTCGTCCTCAGCGAAGGGCGCAACCGCCAGGTGCGCCGCATGGTCGAGGCGGTGGGTAACCGGGTGGTCTCACTGACGCGGGTCCGCTTCGGCCCGATCGAGCTCGGATCGCTGCCCGCGGGGCAGGCTCGGCGGCTTGGTGAGAACGACATCGCCCGGCTCTGGGAAGATTCCAGGCGATGAGTGAGGAGCGACTCTTCGCGGTGCGCGGGGCCGTGCAGGCCGAGGCCAACGAGGCCGAGGCGATTCTCGCCGCGGCCGAGACGCTGATGCGCGACCTGCTCGAGCGCAACGAGCTCAGCCCGGAGGCGATGGTCAGCTGCCTCTTCACCACCACCGGCGACCTCGACGCGGAGTTCCCGGCCGCCGCCGCCCGGCGGCTCGGTCTCGACTCGGTGCCGCTGATCTGCGCCCGCGAGATCGACGTCCCCGGCGCGATGCCCCAGGTGATCCGGGCGATGGTCCACTACTACGCGCCGGTCGGGCACGAGCCAGCCCACGTGTACTTAGGTGCTACCCAGGAGCTGCGGGCAGACCTCCACGCAGCGCAGTAACGGTGCCCGGACACGGCGCGGGGCGGCGTCCTCGGTCGCTCGCGTGCAGAGCACGCCACGCTCTCTGCATCCTTGCCCCGCTTGGTCCGGGCACCGTTACCAGGTATCGGGCAAAATCTCTTAAATGAGCGTCACCTTTGCCGAGAAGCTTGCCCGGATGCCGGGCTACCAGGCTGGCGTGCCCACCGGACAGGCGCCGGAGGCGATTGCCGCTGGGGGGATCGCCCAGCTCGCCTCCAACGAGTCGCCCTTGCCGCCGCACCCGAAGGTGGTCGAGGCGATCGCGGCGGCGGCCGGGGCGATGAACCGCTACCCGGACCCCGACGCGACCCTGCTGCGCAGCCGCATCGCCGAGCGCTACGACACCGACCCCTCGCGGGTTGCGGTCGGCAACGGCTCCTGCGAGATCCTGCTCGCCGCGGCCGAGGCGCTCTGCGAGCCCGGCGCCGAGATCCTCTACTCCTGGCCGGCCTTCTCGATGTACCCGTACCTGGCGGCGCTGACCGGGGCGCGCGAGGTCCGCGTCTCCCTCGCCGAGGGAGACGTCCACGACCTCGACGCGATGGCGGCCGAGGTCACGGCGGCGACCCAGCTCGTCCTCGTCTGCAACCCCAACAACCCGACCGGCACCCACCGGGCCGCCGCCGAGGTCGCCGCCTTCTGCGAGAGCCTGCCCGCTCACGTGACCGTGATCCTCGACGAGGCCTACGTCGAGTTCCAGGCTCACGACGACGTCGACGCGACCGTCGACCTGCTTGCCGGCCTGCCCAACCTGGTGGTCCTGCGCACCTTCAGCAAGTGCTACGGACTCGCCGGGCTGCGGGTCGGCTACGCCCTCGGCTCGCCCAGGTTCCGCGCCGCGGTCGACGCGGTGCGCCAGCCGTTCAGCGTCAACGCCCTCGCTCAGGCGGCGGGCGCTGAGGCGATCCTCCACCAGGACGACGTAACCCGCCGGGTCGAGAACACGATCGCCGAGCGGCTCCGGGTCGAGGAGGGCCTGCGCGAGCTCGGGCTGGCGACCTCGGACACGCACGCCAACTTCTCCTGGGTCGACCTCGGCGAGGCCGACGAGGCGACCGTCGTCGCCGCCCTCGCCGAGCGCCTGATCGCCGTTCGCCCCGGCACTCCGCTGGGCGACCCCGGCCACATCCGCGTCTCCTACGGAACCGCCGAGGAGAACGGTCGCTTCCTCTCCGCCCTCGGCGAGATCCTCGCCTGAATCCCTGCAAGGCGCCCTTCTGGCTGGACGCATCAGGCGTCACCTGCTACAAACCCATATAGGTGGAGCGAACTGCCAACACGACGCGCGTCTTCGGTGTCACCGGCGCTGCGTTCCTCCCTGCTCGCTTCTCCTATTTCTGGCGATTTAGCTAGGCGTTCGGCCGGCGGCGAGAGCCGCGATTGAGGAAGCACTGGCCGGGCGTCGGACAAGACCCGCCTTGCGGCGCCTTTGTGCGGTGAGGCCAAACCGGAAGTAGGCTTGTGAGCGTGGAGGATGGTGAAGGCAAAGTGATGATTGGAATGCAGGGCGAGACGCGGGACCGGGTTCGGGACCAGCGGATCGAACGGATCGAGGAGCTCGTCTCCCCGGCTGAGCTGCTGGCCGATCTGCCCCTGGGTGAGGAGCGGGAAAAAACCGTGATCCGGGGGCGCGGCGAAATCGGCAACGTGCTCGACGGCACCGACGAGCGGGTCCTGGCCGTGGTCGGGCCGTGCAGCGTCCACGACCGCGAGGCGGCGCTGGAGTACGCGGCGGACCTCGCCGAGCTCTCGCGCGAGCTGAGCAACGACGTACTGATCGCGATGCGCGTCTACTTCGAGAAGCCGCGGACGACGACCGGCTGGAAGGGCCTGATCAACGACCCGCACCTCGACGGCTCCGGCGACGTCAACACCGGCCTGAGGATCGCGCGTGAACTGCTGCTGGAAGTACTCGACTTCGGCCTCCCGGTCGGGACCGAGTTCCTCGACCCGATCACGCCGCAGTACATCGCCGACGCGGTCTCCTGGGGCGCGATCGGCGCCCGCACGACCGAGAGCCAGACCCACCGCCAGCTCGGCTCCGGCCTCTCGATGCCGGTCGGCTTCAAGAACCGCACCGACGGCAACATCCAAGTCGCGGTCGACGCGGTCCGGGCCGCGGCGGCGCCGCACGCCTTCGCCGGAATCGACGACGCCGGCAAGCCGGCCGTCCTCTACACCACCGGCAACCCCGATGGGCACGTGATCCTTCGCGGCGGCCGCGGCTCGCCCAACTACGACGACGAGGGAGTGGCCCAAGCGCTGATGCTGCTGCGCGACGCCGGCCTCGGCGACCGGGTCGTGATCGACGCCTCGCACGACAACAGCGGCAAGGACCCGATGACCCAGTTTCTCGTTGCCAGCAGGATCGCCGACCAGATCGCGGACGGCAACCGGGCGATCGTCGGCGTCATGCTCGAGTCCTTCCTGGTCGAGGGTGCGCAGGACGTCGGCGACGGCACCGGCCTCGCCTATGGCCAGTCGATCACAGACCCCTGTATGGACTGGGAGACGACGGCCTCGATCCTGCGCCAGTTCGGCGCGGCGATCGTGGCCCGACGCGGCGAAGTATGAGGGTCGCCGTCCTCGGCGTCGGCCTGATCGGAGGCTCGATCGGGCTCGCCGCCAAGCGGCGGCTGCAAGCCGACGTCGTCGGCTACGACCCCGACCCGGCGACGCTCGAGCGCGCCCTCGAGTCCGGCGTCCTCGATCGCGCCGTGGGTACTCCCGCCGAGGCCTGCGAAGGGGCGGAGGTCGTCTTCTGCGCGGCTCCGGTCGCCGGCCTGGCCGAGCTGGCGACCTCGGCACTCGACGCCTGCGGTGCCGACGCCGTGGTCACCGATGTCGGCTCGACCAAGCGCGACATCGTCGCGGCCCTGGGCGCGGACGAGCGCTTCATCGGCAGGCACCCGCTCGCCGGCGCCGAGACCTCGGGGGTCGAGAACGCCCGTGAGGACCTCTTCGAGGAAGCCCGCTGGTACCTGACGCCCAAATCGGAACGTTCCAGCGGCGTCCTCTACGACCGCCTCTACCGGACGGTCGCCGGGCTCGGCGCGCGGGCGCAGGCGATCGACGCCGAGGCCCACGACCGCCTGATGGCGACGGTCAGCCACCTTCCCCACGTCGTCGCCAACGTCCTCGTCAGCCAGGCCGCCGACGAGCTGACCCGCGACTCCGAGCGGATGCCGGAGGTCGGCCCGAGCTTTCGTGACACCACCCGCGTCGCCGGCGCCAACCCGGCGATCTGGGGCGACATCTTCGCCAGCAACCGCGAGGCGGTTGCCGAGGCGGCCGACGCGGTCGCGACCCGCCTGCGCGACGCGGCCGAGCTGATCCGTGGCGGCGAGCGCGACGCGGTCGCCGAGTGGCACGCCGGCGCCGCGGCCGACCGGCGCCGCCTCCTGGAGACCGAGCTCTCCGGCGGCTCGCTGCGCGAGCTGCGCGTCGTGGTCACGAACCGGCCCGGGACGATCGCCGAGCTGGCCCTTGCGCTCGGCGAGGCCGGTGTCAATATCGAGGACATGGCGCTCTACCCGGCTCCCGACATGACCTCCGGCGCGGTCTCGCTCTGGGTCGCCGGGGACGAGCAGGCCGAGCGGGCGATGGCGCTCGTGCGCGAGCTGGGTCACAGCGCGAGCGTGGTCGCAGATGGCGAGTAGGCGGTCGGCGGTGGCGACGCGGTTCGAGCCGAGCGGCGCGCTGCGCGGCAGGCTGCGCCCGCCCGCCGATAAGTCGATCTCCCACCGCGCGGCGCTGATCGCGGCGATGGGCGAGGGCCAGACCACGATCGAAGGCTTCCTCGACTCCGCCGACACCCGCTCGACCCTGGCCGCGGTGCAGGCCGTCGGCGCCGAGGTCTTAGGGGCGGGCTCGGCGCTGGAGCCGACGATCCGCATCCGCGGCGTCGGCCTGCGCGGGGCGAAGTCGGCCCGCATCGACGTCGGCAACGCGGGCACGCTGCTGCGCCTGCTCCCCGGCTGGCTCGCCGGGCAGAAGGAAGGCAGCTGGACCCTCGACGGCGACGACTCGATCCTGCAGCGCCCGGTCGACCGGATCGCCCTGCCGCTGCAGGAGATGGGCGCCCGGCTGAGCTGCCGCGACGATCGCCTGCCGCCGCTGGAGATCACCGCGGAACGCCTGCGCGGGATCGAGTACGAGCTTCCGGTCGCCAGCGCCCAGGTCAAGTCATGCCTGCTCTTCGCCGGCCTGGTCGCCCAGGGAGAAACCTGGGTCGGCGAGCCGCTGCGAACTCGCGACCACACCGAGCGGATGCTGGCCGAGGCCGGCGCGAATATCGCCTGGCTGCGCGGCGGCATCGCGGTGCGGCCGGCGAAGACGCTCGAGCTGGGGGAGTTGACGATCCCGGCGGATTTCTCCTCGGCCGCCTTCTTCATCGTCGGCGCCCTGCTGGTCGGCGGCAGCGAGGTCGAGTTGACCGAGGTCGGAACCAACCCGACCAGGACCGGGCTGCTGCGCGTGCTCGAGCGGATGGGCGCCGAGGTCGAGGTCGAGGCGGTTGGCAAGCGCGGCGGCGAGCCGATCGGGACGGTTCGCGCCCGCGCCTCGGAGCTGCGCGGGGTCGAGGTCGGCGGCGAGGACATCCCGCTGGCGATCGACGAGCTGCCCCTGATCGCCCTGGCGGCCTGCTTCGCCGAGGGCGAGACGACGATCAGCGATGCGACCGAGCTGCGCCGCAAGGAGTCGGACCGAATCGCCACCACCGCGGCGGCGCTGACCGCGCTCGGCGCCACGGTCGAGACTCGCGAGGACGGCCTGTGGATCGAAGGCGGCGGTGGGCTGCAGGGCGGAACGATCGAGTCCCACGGCGATCACCGGATCGCGATGCTGGGGGCGATCGCCGGCCTCGCCTCGCGCGACGGGGTCGAGGTCGACGGCATGGATGCCGCGACGGTCAGCTACCCGGGCTTCGAGTCCGACCTCGCGACGCTGTCGAAGAGCTAGCGCCCATACGCTGCCGCCATGGTGATCGCGATCGACGGCCCCGCCGGGGCCGGCAAGTCAACCGTCTCCCGGGCGCTCGCCGCCCGGCTCGGCTTCACCTACCTCGACTCGGGGGCGATGTACCGCTGCGTGGCGCTGGCCGCGATCGAGCGCGGCGCGGATCTCGACGATGCCACTGCCGTGGGCGAGCTGGCGGGCTCGATCGCGATCGAGCTCGACGGCGAGCGGATCGAGCTCGACGGTCGCGACGTCGGCGTCGCGATTCGCGAGCCCGCGGTGACCGAGGCCTCATCGCGCGCCTCCGTGCACCCGGCGGTGCGCGAGGCGATGGTCGCCGAGCAGCGCCGCCTGATCGCCGCCGGCCGCTACGTCGCCGAGGGCCGTGACATTGGCACCGTGGTCAGCCCCGATGCGCCGCTGAAGGTTTTCCTCACGGCCTCGCCACAGGAGCGGGCCCGCCGCCGGGCCGAGCAGACGGGAGAGGACGCGGCCGCGGTCCTTGCCGCCCAGCGCGAGCGCGACGCCCGTGACCAGACCCGTGAGCACAGCGCCCTTCGTCCCGCCGCCGACGCAATCGAGATCGACACCACCGGCCTCGACCAGGACGAGGTCGTCGCCCGGATCGCCGCCCTGGCCCGCGACCGGGGCCTGGCGAGATGAGCCGGCTGCCGACCGTCGCCGTCGTCGGCTTTCCCAACGTCGGCAAGAGCACCCTGGTCAACCGGCTGGCCGGCGGGCGCGAGGCGGTCACCCACGCCGAGCCCGGCGTCACCCGCGACCGCAAGCGGGTGCGCTGCGATTGGAACGGGCTCGCCTTCGAGCTGCTCGACACCGGCGGCATCGACCTCGAGGACGGCTCCGAGCTGGCCCGCGACATCCAGCGCCAGGCGCGGATGGGGATCGCCGAGGCCGACGTGGTGATGTTCGTCGTCGACGCCCGCGCCGGGGCCCGGGCCGGGGACGCGGAACTGGCGAAGACCCTGCGTGGGGCCGACGTGCCCGTCGTCGTCGTCGCCAACAAGCTCGACCGGCCCGAGGACGAGCACATGACGGCGGAGCTGAACAAGCTCGGCCTCGGCGAGCCGCTCGGGGTCTCGGCGACGCACGGCCTCGGCAGCGGCGACCTGCTCGACCGCCTGGTCGAGCTGCTCGGCGAGCACGCCCAGCCCGGCGAGCCCGACGACGCGGTCAGGGTCGCCGTGATCGGCCGTCCCAACGCCGGCAAGTCCTCGCTGGTCAACGCCTTCCTCGGCTCCGAGCGGGTGATCGTCTCCTCCCGCGCCGGCACCACACGCGACGCGATCGACACCGAGCTCGAGGTCGACGGCCGCCGCGTCATCCTCGTCGACACCGCCGGGCTGCGCCGCCGTTCCAAGGTGGCGGGGAGCGTCGACTACTACGCGCAGCTGCGCTCCGAACACGCGGTCGAGCGGGCCGACGTCGCCCTCGTCGTCTGCGACGCCTCCGATGGCGTCACCGCCGAGGACCTGCGGGTGGCGGAGATGGCGATGAAGGCCGGCTGCGCGACCCTGCTGGCGATGAACAAGTGGGATGTGACCCGCACCGACATAGACGACGCGCGCGCCCGGGCGACCCGCAAGCTGCGCCTGCGCCCGGCCGTCGTCACCTGCTCGGCGACGCGCGGGCGCAACGTCGCCAACCTCCTGCCGAAGGCACTCGAGCTGGCCGACAAGGCGGGGGAGAGGATCCCCACGCCGGAGCTCAACCGCTTCGTCGCCGCCGTGACCGCCAAGACCCCGCCGCCGTCCCGGCGCGGCCGTCGCCTGCGTCTCTACTACGCGGCCCAGGTCGGCGAGCGGCCGCCGCGGATCGCGATCCAGGTCAACGACCGCAAGCTGATCGTCCGCGACTGGGCCTACCACCTCGAGAACCGCTTGCGGGAGACCTACGGCCTGGAGGGGATTCCACTGATCATCGACTTCGTGCCACACACGAGCAGGCAACGGTAGGCTTTCGGCCATGTCCGAGTACCTCTTCACCTCGGAGTCGGTCACCGAGGGGCACCCCGACAAGGTCTGCGACCAGATCTCCGATGCCGTGCTCGACGCGGTGATGGCGGAGGACCCGGAGGGTCGTGTCGCCTGCGAGACCCTGGTCAACACCGGGATGGCGGTGGTCTCCGGCGAGATCTCGACCGAGGCCCACCTCAACGTTCCCGACCTCGTCCGCGAGACGATCCGCGAGATCGGCTACGACCACGGCGACTACGGCTACCACTGCGACCACATCTCGGTCCTGGTCTCGCTCGACAAACAGTCGCCCGACATCGCCCAGGGCGTCGACGCGGCGTACGAGACGCGGACCGAGCCCTCGGTCGAGGACGAGCTGCTGGTCGCCGGCGCCGGCGACCAGGGCATGATGTTCGGCTACGCCAGCGACGAGACCGAGGCGCTGATGCCGATGCCGATCCACCTCGCCCACCGGCTCGCCGAACGACTGGCGGCGGTGCGCAAGGACGGCAGCCTCGACTACCTCGGTCCCGACGGCAAGACCCAGGTGACGGCCCGTTACGTGGACGGCCGCCCGGTCGGCGTCGAGAAGCTGCTGATCTCGACCCAGCACGCCGAGGGGGTCGAGTCGGAGTCGAAGATCAAGCCCGACCTCTGGGAGAGCGTGGTCCTGCCGGTGCTCGGCGCCGAGGCTCCCGGCCTCTACGACGAGGCCAAGCTGCGCAAGCACTTCCTCGTCAACCCGACCGGCAAGTTCGTGATCGGCGGCCCGGTCGGCGACGCCGGTCTCACCGGCCGCAAGATCATCGTCGACACCTACGGCGGTATGGCCCGCCACGGCGGTGGCGCCTTCTCCGGCAAGGACCCCTCCAAGGTCGACCGCTCGGCCGCCTACGCCTCGCGCTACGTCGCCAAGAACGTCGTCGCCGCCGGCCTCGCCCAGCGCTGCGAGGTCCAGGTCGCCTACGCGATCGGCGTCTCCCGCCCGATCTCGCTGATGGTCGAGACCTTCGGCACCGGCAAGCTCTCGGATGAGCGCATCTCCGAGCTGGTCGAAGCGGAGTTCGACCTCCGCCCCGGCGCCTTCCGCGGCTACCTCGACCTGCACCGCCCGGTCTTCCGCCAGACCGCTGCCTACGGCCACTTCGGCCGCGAGGGCGACGCCTTCACCTGGGAGAAGACGGACCGGGCCGAGGCGCTCAAGGCTGCTGCCGGTTCTGCTGCTGCCGCTGCTTAGGCAGGGGCGGGGGCAGGGGTTCCACACTTTTTGGAGGATCGCCGATTGCTGGCGCCTCGAACGAGCGCCCGCCAAAAAGTACAAGACGTTCCACCCCTACCCCCGCCCCTGCCAACGGAGCCGTCCCGGTAGACCGCTGCAGCTCCAAGCTTCGGGATCACGGACTGTCCCCAAGGTTGAGCACCCACCGCAGCTCCACAAGCGTCCGAGGTGAAGAAGCTCAGGAGCCAAGACGGAGGGAGCTCTCCAGCTATGGACAAGCTCCCCAGGCGGCTTCGAGGGTGAGCTTGTGGCGACTCGCTCGGTCTGGAGCTTCGCTCGTGGCTTGTCGCTTGGTAACCCTGGAGGCTGTGGCGGGGTTCGGGTGGGGGTGGAGCGTCTTGTACTTTTTCGCGGGCGCACCCTCGGGCGCCAGCCAATTTCCGCTCCACGAAAAAGTTAAGCGGAACCCCGACCCGAACCCCGCTAAGCGCTTTCGTCAACCAGCAGTAGGTGGCTGCGGCTCGCCCAAACCGTGTGTTCCGGCCGCACCGGCCCCGGTCGCTTGATCGACCCGGTGGACGACATCCTGGGGGTCGGCCACCCCGGCGAAGACGAAGTTGTAGTCGTCGCCGGCGGCGGTGTCGAAGTCGACGTCGCCGACCTGGACGAGGCGCTGGAAGAGAGACTGCTTGTAGTTGACGTTCTGGACGCGCTCGAGGCGGGTCTCCTGGACCTCGCGGGAGACGATGCCGCGGCGGATGTTGAGGCGGCGGTCGGTGATCGTGTAGGTCGTCGCCACCCGCCTGACGAAGCCGGCGAGGACGGTGACGGCGACGATGGCGAGGACGACCAGGAATACGGTGCCGCCGCCCGAGCCGAAGAGCTTGAAGATCACGCCGACCAGCGCTGCGAGCAGGACCCCCTTCAGGTAGAAGCCGAGGATCGCTCGCCATGAGGGGTGTCCCTGGAAGATCACCCGCTCTCCCGGACTGAGGTTGAGCGCCATCGGTCGGCAGCATACTGCGGCGTCCGTGTCCCTCCATAGCGTGAAACGAATGTCGATAGCGAAGGTCGAGCCGCTAACCACCGCCCGCGCCCTGCGCGGGCCCTTCGACTACCGCCTGCCCGAGGCGATGGTTGGCCTCGAAGTCGGCAGCGTGGTCCGGGTGCCGTTCGGGCGGCAGCGATTGCTGGGGGTCGTCGTCGAACTCGCCGAGACCTCGGAGCTGCCCGCGGAGAAGCTGGCGGAGCCGATCGAGACGCTTGGGGCGGGCACGCCGCCGGAGCTGGTCCGGCTCGGTCTCTGGATCGCCCGCGAGTACTGCTCGACCCCTTCGCGCGGCCTGCAGCTGGTGTTGCCGCCGGGGACCGGCGCCGCGGGGCAGCGAGTGCGCTCGCGGTGGGAGCTGAGGGCCGAGATCGCCGCCACCGGCGAGGCGGCGCTGAGCGGCGGCGAGCGCCTCGGGGTTAAGCAGCGGGCCGTGCTCGAGGCGCTGCGGGCGGGGGAGATGTCGGCCCCGGAGCTGAGCGCGGCGGTCGGCGCCGACCGGTCGGTGCTGCGCCGGCTGGAGCAGCGCGGTCTGATCGCGACCCGCAGCTCGCGGGTGCGGCGCAGCTCCAGCCACCCCGAGGTCGGGGCCAGCGGTGGCCGGCCCGAGCTGCTCCCCGAGCAGGCGGCCGCCGTGGAGGGGATCGTCGCCGCCCTCGACGGCGAGGCCGGGGCGCCGCGCGAGCTGCTCCTGCACGGTGTCACCGGCTCGGGCAAGACCGAGGTCTACCTGGCGGCGGTCGAGGCGGCGCTGGCGCGGGGGAAGGGGGCGATCGTGCTGGTGCCCGAGATCGGCCTCGCCCCGCAGGCGGTGGCGCGCTTCCGCGCCCGGCTCGGCGACCGCTTCGCGGTACTGCACTCGGCCCTCCCCGACGGCGAGCGCTACGACGAGTGGCGGCGGCTGCGAAGCGGCGAAGCCAGCGTCTGCGTCGGGCCGCGCTCGGCGGTGTTCGCGCCGCTGGCGGACCTCGGCCTGGTCGTGATCGACGAGGAGCACGACCCCTCCTACAAGCAGGAGGGCGACCCCTGTTACGACGCCCGCGCCGTCGCCCGCCGCCGCGCCGCCGAGAGCGGCGCGGTCCTCGTCGCCGGCACGGCGACCCCGCGGCCGGAGACCTGGCTGGAGCTGCCCCGCCTGGAGCTGCCGCGCCGCGTCGACGGCCGGCCGATGCCGCCGGTCGAGGTTCTCGACATGCGCCAGGCCGATCCCCGGTCCGGCCCGCTGCATCCCGACACCTGGGAGGCGCTGGCCGGCGTCCGCGGTGCCGGCGCCAAGGCGATCGTGATGGTCAACCGGCGCGGCTTCGCCCCCTGGCTGACTTGCCGCTCCTGCGGGCGCCACTGGAGCTGCCCCAACTGCGACGTCTCGCTGATCGTCCACCGCCACAGCGGGCGCCTGGTCTGCCACCACTGCGCCCACTCCGAGCGGCTGCCGCGGGCCTGCGGCGATTGCGGCTCGACCACGCTCTCGCAGGCGGGGGTCGGGACCGAGCAGGTCGAGGCGCTGCTGGCGGAGCGCCTGGCGCCGATGCCGGTCTTCCGCCTCGACGCCGACGCCGCCAGCGGTCGCGGCGCCCACGCCCGCATCCTCGCCGCCTTCGGCGAGGCCGAGAGCGCGGTGCTGGTCGGGACGCAGATGGTCGCCAAGGGCCACGACTTCCCCGAGGTGACGCTGAGCGCGATCCTCGACGCCGACGCGACCCTGCGCTTCCCCGACTTCCGCGCCGGGGAGCGGACCTTTGCGATGGTCGCCCAGCTCGCCGGCCGCAGCGGCCGCGGCGCCGCCGGCGGCGAGGTGATCGTCCAGACCCTCGCCCCGACCGCCCCCAGCATCGCCCACGCCGCCGGGCACGACGCGGCCGCCTTCCTCGCCGAAGAGGTCGAGCGGCGCCGGACCCTGCGCTACCCGCCCTTCTCCCACCTGACCCGGATCATGCTCAAAGCCGAGTCGGAGCAGCGCCTCGACCGGGTAGCCGTCGAGCTCGCCGGCACCCTCGCCGACGCCATCCCCGAGGACACCGACCTGCTCGGCCCGGCGCCGATGTTCCGCGTCCGCAACCGTCACCGCCGCCGCCTCCTGCTCAAGGCCGCCGACCGCGAGGCGACGATCGCCGCCGTTCGCGACACGGTCGAGGCCCTTGCCACCGAGCGAGCCCTGCGCGACATCGCGATCGGCGTCGACGTCGACCCGCAGTAGTTCCCACGGCTTTGGCGCCGCTGTTCGGCATTGATCTGGAAGGTGACGGGTGGTGTGAGGGCAGCCCGGCAAATCGCTTCCCCGCCCGGTCCATAGAATTGACCTGTGAGCGATCGCGCCGAGACCGAGACCGACGAGCGCCGCGAGCAGCTGGAGGCCGAGCTGCTCGAACGGCGCGAGGCCGCCCTGGCGCACGTGGTTCAGTTCGGCGATCCCGTGCTGAAGAGCAAGGCGTCGCCGGTGCGCGAGTTCGGCCCGGAGCTGCGCGCGGAGGCCGACCGGATGATCGCGATCATGGGCGATGCGATGGGGGTCGGCCTGGCCGCCACGCAGCTGGGAATCTTGCGTCGCCTGCTTGTCTTCCGGGTCGGTCCCGACAGCGAGCCGACCGGCCTGGTCAACCCGAAGGTCGAGTGGCTCTCCGACGAGCTTGCGATCGCCGAGGAGGGCTGCCTCAGCCTGCCGCGCGTCTCGATGGACGTCGAGCGGCCTTTGCACGCGCGGGTCGAGGGGCAGGATGTCGATGGGGCCGAGATCCGGATCGAGGCCTCCGGGCTCGAGGCGCGCGTCCTTCAGCACGAGATCGACCACCTCGACGGGGTGCTGATCCTCGATCGCGCCCCGCGCCAGCAGCGCAAGGGAGCCCTGCGGGCGCTGCGCGAGGGCGGCAGCTACAGCCCGCCGATGCCCGATGAGTCCGAGGCAAGCGACGCTGGCGCCGAGCATCGCGAGCCGAAGCACACCGCGTGAGGACCGTCTATCTCGGCACATCGGAGTTTGCCGCGACGGTTCTGCGCCGGCTGGCCAACTCGCCCCACCGCCCCCTGTTCGCGGTCACGCCTCCGGACCGGCCGAAGGGTCGCGGCCGGCGGACGCAGTCGCCCCCGGTGGCCGGGGCCGCCCGCGAGCTCGGAATCGAGACGATCGGCGCCGCGGATGTCAACGAGGCCGCGGTTCTCGAGCAGATCGGCGCCGCACGGCCGGATGCGGTCGTCGTCTGCGCCTTCGGCCAGCTGATCCGCGAGCCGCTCCTCTCCGAGTGGCCGATGCTCAACGTCCACCCGTCTCTGCTGCCGCGCTGGCGCGGCGCGGCGCCGATCGAGCGGGCGATCATGGCCGGCGACGATCGCACCGGGGTCAGCCTGATGCGCTTGACCGAGGGCCTCGACTCGGGCCCAGTTGCCCTCCGCGAGGAGGTGGCAATCGGGGCCGAAGACGACTTCGAGGCGCTCTCGGCGAAGCTGGCCGCGCTGGGGGGAGACCAGCTTGTGCAGGGCCTCGACCTGCTGGCCGAGGACCGGCTCGAGTTCGCCGAGCAGGACGAGGACGGAGCCACCTACGCGGAAAAGATCCTCGCCGAGGAACGCCGCCTCGACCCCGCCCGCTCGGCCCAGGCGCTGGCCCGGACCGTGCGCGCCCTGACTCCCCACGTCGGCGCCTACCTGGAGGTCGGTGACGGCGAGAGGCTCGGCGTGCGGCGCGCCCGCGCCGTCGATGTCGGGGTCCGGCAGGGTGAGATCCGGGCCGAGTGGGGGGCGATGCTGCTCGGTTGCGGCGGCGGGACCCTGCGGCTGGAGGTCGTGCAGCCGGCCGGTGGCAAGCCGATGGCGGCCGACGCCTACCTCCGCGGCCATTCGCTGCCGCGATTGTGATCTCTCCCGCCCGCCTGCTCGCCTTCGAGACGATCAGGGCGACCTTCGAGGAGGACGCTTACACCGAGCGCGCGTTTCGCGCGGCGGCCGACCGCGAGGACCTCGACGGCCGCAAGCGCGCCCAGGCACAACGCCTCGCCTTCGGCGCGGTGCAGCGGCGCGGCACGATCGATGTCGCCCTCGACCGGCTCGTCGATCGCCCGCTGCGCGACCTCGACCCGCCAGTCCTCGCCGGCCTGCGCCTCGGCGGG
>Ga0055487_10000009_pt1 | contig 16858 bp, 13 predicted proteins | sample RushMan_ThreeSqC_FD_57940 | JGI IMG/M metagenome (GOLD analysis project Ga0055487, IMG submission 57940) | Wetland microbial communities from San Francisco Bay, California, USA, that impact long-term carbon sequestration - RushMan_ThreeSqC_D2 | ecosystem: Environmental > Aquatic > Marine >...
GATCGAGGGGATCGAGTTCGGCATCCACCACATGGCCGCCGCCGGCACCTGCTCCTGGTACGACTTCGCCCGCGAGATCTTCGAGCAGGCCCAGGTCGAGTGCCGGGTCCTCTCCGGGACGACCGAGATGCTCGGCCGCCCCGCCCCCCGCCCGCCCTACTCGGCCCTCGCCAGCCACCGCGAGCACGCGATCGAGCTGCCCCCCTGGCGCGACGGCCTCAGTGCCTATCTCTCGCAACGCGCCAGCGAGCGGGAGGCGGCATAGCGCTCCTCAAGGGGAGTGGGAGCAGGGGACCGATGAACGACGTCGAGGCAATCCGGTTTGCTCAGCGTGTCCTCGGGCTCGCTTGGGCAGATCTTCCGCCTCGCCATCGCGAGCTGCTGGAGGCGATCGGGGCCGAGGGCTGGGACGCGACGGTGCGACCGCTCGGCACCTATGCCGACGAGCTACTCCGCTCCGCCGGCTATTGGGGTCTTGACCTCCCGGCACGGATCGGTCGCGACCGCGCCCGAGGGCTCTGGATTCCCGAGCTCAGGGTCGTCTTGATCAATGCCGTCCATCCCGACTACGAGGGGCTTGACCGTCCCAGCCGTGAGAACGCGCTGGCGCGCGTCGCCTGGCACGAGTGGGGCCACGCTCTCAGCCTCCACGGCGCCACCCGCGAGGACGTGGCAGCGGGGCAGAAGCTGCTCGAGTCGTTGCCGAGTGAATTGGCCGATACCATCCGATTGGCGGGCTACCTTCGTCGCGAGTACACCCACGAGGTGGTCGCCGAGGTCTACGCGCTTCTGATGGTGCGCCGCCGCAGGGGCGTGATTGGCCGGCCGCAGTGGGTATCCGATCAGGTGGACGAGTTGATAAGGAGGGTCGTGGGATGGATCCAGTGAGGCTGCCGCCGGGCTATCTGCTGCCCGACGAGATGACGATGAAGGACGTTCTCCGCATCGACGCCGAGATCCTGGCCAGCGAGGGCATCGATCCCAAGTGGCCGGGCTTCGGAAAGCGCCAAGAGGAGACGGAGCCAGATTCCGACTGACCCTCCCGTCTCGGCTCGTGGGTGGTGTCCCCTCTTGAGAATCAACCGTCGGAGAGCTCCCCGAACCCGCAAGCGGGTCGCGGCATAAGCCGCCTGGTTGGCCCGCTCGCGATAACGTGAGTGCGGGTATCAACTGTCTGCGGGGTGGCTCCCCGCTTCGCCAGACTCGACCCGCTTCGGCGGGTCTTGTCATTTGTGGATCGAGTTGTTTGATCGTGATGGCGGCACAGATACCCTCCCGCTACCCTTCCGCCGCATGAAGCTCCTCGTCACCGGCGCCGCCGGGTTCATCGGCTCGACCTACGTCCGCCTCGTCGGCGGCCAGCATCAGGTTCGGGTCCTCGACAAGCTCACCTACGCCGGCCGTCGCGAGAACCTGCCGGAGGGGACCGAGCTCGTCGTCGGCGCGATCGAGGATCCGGAGGTCGTGCGCGAGGCGATGGAGGGCTGCGACGCGGTCGTCAACTTCGCCGCCGAGTCCCACGTCGACCGCTCGATCGAGGACCAGGAGGCCTTCGCCCGCACCCACCTGATCGGCACCGGGATCCTGCTCGAGGCGGCCCGCGAGCTGGGGGTGAGCCGCTACCTCCAGGTTTCCACCGACGAGGTCTACGGCTCGATCGAGTCCGGCTCCTTCACCGAGACTTCGCCGCTTGACCCCTCCTCGCCTTACTCGGCAACCAAGGCCGCCGGCGACCTGCTCGTCTCCGCCCACTTCTACACCTTCGGCCTGGAGGCGGTGATCTGCCGCGGCTCCAACAACTACGGCCCGCGCCAGTATCCGGAGAAGCTGATTCCGCTGATGGTCCTGAACGCCCTGCACGGCGACCCGCTGCCCGTCTACGGCGACGGCCGCCAGGTTCGCAACTGGCTCTACGTCGAGGACTTCTGCCGCGGCATCCAAACGGTGCTGGAGCGGGGCCGGCCCGGCGAGGCCTACAACGTCGGCGGGCCGGACGAGTGCGAGAACATCGAGGTGATCGAGAGGGTGATCGAGCTGACCGGCGGCGACGAGTCGTCGATCGAATACATCGAGGATCGTCCCGGCCATGACCGCCGTTACTCGCTTGGCAGCGACAAGATCCGCGACGAGCTCGGCTGGGAGGCGCAGGTGCGCTTCGCCGACGGCCTGGAGAAGACCGTGGAGTGGTATCGCGACAACGAGGACTGGTGGGGTCCGATCCGCTCCGGCGAGTACCGCGAGTACTACGAAAAGCAGTACGGCCGGCCCTTGGGGCCGACGGGCCTGAAACCCCCACATATGGGGGGTTTTAGGCCCGTCGGCGGGGAATGATGCTGAGGCGGCTGGAGACGAAGCTCGACGGCGTCGTCCTGCTCGAGCCGACGGTCCACGGCGACGAGCGAGGCTTCATGGTCGAGACCTACCGCCGCGACCTCTGGGCAGAGCACGGCGTCGACCTCGAGTTCGTCCAGCACAACCACTCGCGCTCCTCGAAGGGGACGCTGCGCGGGCTGCACTTCCAGACCGAGCCGGGGCAGGCGAAGCTGGTCCGCTGCCCGCGCGGCAAGATCTTCGACGTCGCCGTCGACCTGCGTCGCGACTCGCCCACCTACGGCCAGTGGGAGGGATACGAGCTCGACGACGAGGCCCACCGCCAGCTCTTCGTCCCGGTCGGTTTCGGCCACGGCTTCGTCGTGCTCAGCGACCTCGCCGACGTCGCCTACCTCTGTTCGAGCACCTACGACCCGGCAACCGAGTCGGGCATCGCTTGGAACGACCCCGGGGTCGGGGTCGAGTGGCCCGTGGACGAGCCCCTGCTCAGCGAGCGCGACAAGAACGCGCCGACCCTCGCCGAGGCCGGCGAGACCCTGCCTTTCTGACCTGTAGCCATTTAGGTACAGACCAGAACTCCTAAGGGAACCATAATCCATAGGATTCACTCCTTTTCACTAAATCACTCAAGGAGGCAAGTGGATATGGACACATTGAAACGACTGAGACGGCCCCGTTCGGTGGCGGTCGTACTATTGGCGGCGATTGTCGCGATTGTCGCAATTGTTGGGAACGCCGGTGGGCTTGCGCTGGGTTCCCCCAGTGGCGAAGGGCCGACGAAAGCATCGCGAAGCTTCGAGAAGAAGAAGACCCGAGGGAGGCGTGGGCCACGGGGCAAGCGCGGGAAGCCCGGTCCAGCAGGACCGCAGGGCCCTCCTGGGAAGGGCACCGCCTTTCTCTTCCGTAAGAACGGCACCTATCCCACCCAGACGATTGTTGCCGCGGCAGGGGTCAGTTTCGATGCCTCCTGTACGTCCGGGGTTCTCAAGGTTGAGGCCCGGGCAACTGAAGACCACAGCATCATCCATCTGAGCCAGTTCTCAGGTGCAAGTACGGTGTCAAACTTCAACGACAACGACTTCACCCAGTCCGACTCGCACATAGATTTGGGTGTTAACAACCAGGGACTAGTTGATTACGTCTCACCGGGCGGGCAGGTAGCTCAGATCAGCTATCTGACCGTGTCCGGCGGGAAAAAGGACAACTGCGTGTTCGCCGGTTACTCCTCAGTCGGCTGAGAAGCGGTATCCGTCACCCATCGCGGGCGGTTTGGCCGCGTGCGGTGGGTGACGGTCTGTGCACCGAACCGGCGCACTGTGCGCGCCACGCCTGCGTCGGTGCCTGCAACGGTCTGCCCATGACACAATCCGTCGGATCCGAGACGTCCCCGACGCGGTCCACAAGACGCTGAAGGTCCGCGCCGCCGCCGAGGGCATCTCGCTCTCCGACTACATCAAGCGCGACCTCGAATAGCTCGCCAAGCAGGCAACGCTCGAGGATGTCTTCGCCAGTGCTCGTGCTCGAGGGGAGTCCGGCATCACCGCCGAGGAAATCGTCGAAGACATCCGCGCCGTGCGCGGCGAGTTGCCTCGCCAGGGCAGTCGGGGATGTCTCGAGGGTGATAGTGCTGACCGTCAAGTAGCTGACCTGGCGCCCCTATCCCGCGGGTGATGAAGGGCCGTCGTAGGATCGTTGATGTGGTCGGCTCCGAAATCAATCGTTCCGACGATCGGATCCACTCGATGGATGCGCTGCGCGCCTCGACGATGTTCTTGCTCGTTCCCGTTCACGCGGCGGGACTGCTGTCCCTCAACGGCCACGATGGCGCCTGGGCGACGGCGATCTACTGGTTCGTGCACGTCTTTCGCCTGCCGCTGTTCTTCGCCATGTCGGGGTTTTTCCTCGCCCTTCTGCTCTCCCGCCGGGGCCTGCGCCCAACGGTCCGAAACCGCAGCGTCCGAATCGCGGTACCACTTGTCCTTGGGCTGATAACGCTGGTTCCACTGACCGTGCTGGCCGGCCAGATGACCGGCACCGTGCTCACCGCCGACCCCGATGTCCAGGGCGCCGGCCCGATCGCCTACGAGCCCAGCTTCCTTTGGTTCCTCTGGTACCTGTTGATCGTCGACTCCGCAGCCATTGCCCTCTACCTGCTCAGGCCAGGTTTGGTCCAGGCCGCCGGGGAGCGATTTCGCCGTCTCGTCGCGATCCCGCTGGGCGGAATCTTGATCCTCGCCGTTCCCACGACCCTCGCCCTCTGGCCGGCCTCGACCTGGACGGCGGAGCCCACCGCCACCTTCGTCCCCGAGCCGTCTGTGCTCGCCTACTACGCGCTGTTCTTTGCCCTCGGGGCAACGCTCTGCGCGCACCGAGACCTGGTGGTGTCGGCCGGACGCAATGCCTGGCGCTGGACTTTGCTGGCGCTCGCCGCAACGCTTCCGGCAGCGATCCTCTTCGCCCAGCACGTTTCGGCGGCGCACGAATCCAGTTCGGGAGCCCATGCCGCCGGCCTGCTGATCTACGCGATCGCGACCTGGACCAGCCTGCTTGCCCTCGTCGGCCTCGCCCACCGCTACCTGAGCCGGCCCCGGCCGGCACTCCGCTACCTGGCCGACGCTTCCTACTGGATCTACCTCTCGCACATGCCCGCCGCCGTTTTGCTGGTTGCCCTGGCCGGAACCACCACGCTCGGCACCGGGCCGCAGTTCATCGTCGTCAGCGCGGGCGCGCTCGCCTTCTCGCTGGCCACCTATCCGGTTCTGGTTCGCTACACGGCCGTCGGCACGTTGCTGAACGGCCCGCGAAGCCGTGACCGGAGGTCGCGACCGGCGGTCGCGCCGGCGCCGATTCTGCCCAGCGCTACCGGCTGACGCGCTTTGTCGCCGTGATCGCGAGGCTGACGGCAAGCTTGGCACCGATGCCCGCGTAGACCGCGGCGTTGAGCATCGGGTTGTGCCCGGCGGCGTCGAAGCGGCGGTAGAAGCGGCCCATGCCGCGGTGGAAGGCGATCTCCTGTTTGGGCGCGCGGCGGCGGCCGCTGGAGCCGCCCTTGACGTGTAGGGCCACGCCGGCCGGCTCGTAGAAGACCTTCCAGCCCGCCTCCCAGAAGCGCCGGCACCAGTCGAGGTCCTCCATGTAGAGCCAGTAGCCCTCGTCGAGCAGTCCCACCTCGCGCACCGCTTCGGCGCGGCAGAGCATGAAGGCGCCGTTGACGGCGTCGACCTCGCCCGCATCGTCGTCGCCGAGGTGGGTGGCGCGGTACTGGCTCAGCGATCCGGAGGTGCCGTCGCCGCGGCCGATTCCGGTGAAGTGGGCGAGGGCGCTGAGCGGGGTGGGGAAGGAGCGCTTGCAGGCATGGTCGAGCTCGCCCGACTCGGTAACCAGCTTGCAGCCGACCATCCCGATCCGCTCGTCCGAGCGCAGCCGCGCCAGCGCCGCGTCGAGCGTTCCCGCGTAGACCTCGGTGTCGGGATTGAGCAGCAGCACCGCCCCCGCCTCGTCCTCGCGCAGGACGACGTTGTTGGCGGCGGAGAAGCCGATGTTCTCGCGGCGGATCAAGCGCACCGACGGGAACTCGCGCTCGACCATGTCCGGGGTCGAGTCGGGGCTGCCGCTGTCGACGACGGTGACCCGGGTCGATCCCGCCGCGGGGTGCTCCTCGAGCGAGCGCAGGCAGCGGCGCAGGAGGCCTTCGGCCCCGTGGCTGACGATCACGATCTCCAAGTCCACGGCGGCAACTGTAGGTCAGTCGTTGCGGCGTTGTACCCTGCCGCGTGATGAGCGCACGGCAGTGGTCATCGGTACGGATCGGACGTGCGTGGGGTGGGGCAATGGCTATCGCCTTCCTGACCGCGACCCTGCCTGCAACGGTCGCCGCGCCCGCCAGCGCCGAGGCGCCCCAGGTCGAGCAGGTCGTTGAGCCGCTGGACGGCGCAGCCCCGTTCAACCCGGCGGATATTCACATGGTCGCCAAGTTCGCCGACGCCGACGAAGACGAACACGTCTGTTCCGACTGGGAGATCTGGTCGGAGGAGCCGAGTGAACCCGTCTGGGAAGCGCACTGTGCGAAAGGGGCGGAGAAGGTCCACATCCACCTCGGAGACGGCGAATTCGTCGGCTCCCTGGCCGGTCATGCGGAACTGGAGTTCGACGCCGAGTACCAGTTGCGGGCTCGTTTCTTCGACAGCGGCGAAGAGTGGAGCGAGTGGGCCACCCGTGACTTTGAGACGACCTCGCCTGGAGAGCAGGGCGACGATGCCGAGGTGCCGTGGGCCGCGCGCGCCGGCTACACGGTCGAAGAGGTCGCGACCGGATTTCAGCTTCCAGTCAACATCGCGATGGTCCCCGATCCCGGGCCACACCCGGGCGACCCGCTGTTCTACGTCGCTGAGCTGTACGGATCGATCGAGGTGGTCAGCCGCGACGGCACGGTCAGGGACTACGCGACAGGCCTGCTGAACTTCAACCCAACCGGCAACTTCCCAGGCTCGGGGGAGCAGGGACTGGCTGGCCTCGCCGTCGATCCGGCCTCGGCCGACCTCTTTGCCAGCCTCGTCTACGAGGACACGGCCTCTCTACTCGAACCGAAGCCCCACTACCCGAAGGTGGTGAGGCTTCACAGTGACGAAAGCGGCCTTGCGGCCACAGGCGTGACCACGGTCCTCGATATGGCCGGCGAAACCCAGGGTCCTTCCCATCAGGTGTCCCACCTGACGATCACGCCGGCTGGCGAACTTCTGGCCCACAACGGCGATGGCTTCGACTCCTTTGCCACTGCCCACGACCTCGAATCCTTCCGCGGCAAGATCCTGCGCCTGACGCTCGACGGCGATCCGTCGCCCGATAATCCGTTCTACGACACGGGCGACGGGATCACGGCCCGCGATTACGTCTGGGCCTACGGCTTCCGCAACCCCTTCGGCGGCGCCCTGCGCCTGTCTGACGGTTCCTACTACGAGGTCGAGAACGGCCCGGCAACCGATCGCCTGGCCCGCGTGCTTCCAGGTGTCGACTACCTATGGGCGGGCAGCGACGCGACGATGACGTTCGGGGCCTCCTACAGCTGGAATCCTCCTCACGCCCCCGTCAACATCGAGTTCGTAGAGCCCGAGCGCTTCGGCGGCAGCGGCTTCCCGGCGGGGGCCATGGGCCATGCATTTGTCACCGAGTCGGGCGCCACCTATGCGAGCGGTCCCCAGCCATCCGGCAAGAGGGTGGTCGAGTTCGATCTCGGCTCCTCCGGTGAAAACCTCGAAGGCCCGACGACGCTGGCCGAGTACACCGGTACGGGGAAGGCGACGGCGGTTGGGCTCGCTGCCGGCGCCGATGGGCTCTACTTCACCGACCTCTACAAGGACCAGGAATACGTCAGCCCAATCGACCTTGGAGCCAATGTGCTGCGGATTCGTTACTGCGCTGAGGAATGCCCGGTGGTGCCCTCAGAGGAATCCGAGTTGGACGGAGATGAGGTGTCTCGCCTGCCCAGGGTGAGCAAGTTCCGCCTCGGGAAGAGGCGCGCCCTCGTGCGCCGTCACCGGGGCAAGGCCGGCTCCATCCCGTCTGACGGCAAGATCGTCTTTCTCTACACACTTTCGGAGCGAGCGAAGGTGCGGATCCGGTTGACTCGCCTCGGGGGAGGATTCCGAGGGCAGCTTGCGGCGCCGGGCCGGCCCGGACCGAATCGCCGGACCTTTGCCGGTCGGATCGGTCACCGGGTCTTGCCGACGGGCCGCTACGTCGCGAGGATCACCGCCGCCTTCGCGGCAGGCACGGTTTCGCGCTCCCATACATTGCAGTTTCGGGTCGTGGCCGGCCGTTGAAGGTGGCGAGCTTCAGTAGGCGCCGTCGCCGCGGACGATCGCTCGCGGCGTGCGCAAGAGGATTGCCAGGTCCCCCGCCACGGAGAGGTTGTCGAGATAGTCGCGCTCCATCGCCAGGCGCTCCTCGAAGGTCAGGTCGCCGCGTCCGTAGACCTGCATCGGCCCGGTCAGGCCGGGCTTGATCGCGAGCCGGGCGCGCTGGCGCTCGTCGTAGAGCGCCACCACCGCCTCCTCCTCGGGGCGAGGGCCGACCAGCGACATGTCGGCCTTGAGCACGTTGATCAGCTGCGGCAGCTCGTCGAGGCTGGTGCGGCGCAGGAAGCCACCGGCGCGGGTGACCCGCGGGTCGTCCGGGATCTTGAAGGCGGGCTCGTCCAGGTTCTCCAGGTCGACGAGCTCAGCCAGCCTCTCCTCGGCGTCGACCACCATCGTGCGGAACTTCAGAACGGTGAATGGCACCCCTTCCTTGCCTATGCGCTTCTGGCGGAAGAAGACGGGCTTGCCCGAGTCGATCACGATCAGCAGCGCGACCGCAGCCAGGACCGGGGAGAGCAGGGCCAGCATCAGGCCGGAGACGAGCATGTCGAGGCCGCGCTTCAGCGCCAGGGTCGAGCGCGGCGGGTCGGAGAAGCGGAAGTCGAGGACGGGCAGCTCGGCCAGTCGGTTGAGCTCGATCCCGGGACCGAGCAGGCCGTAGTGCTTGGGCAGGAAGGTGAGGCCGAGCCCGGCCGCCTTGCACTCCTCGATCAGGTGCTCGGCGTCGCGCTCGCTCATGTCCTCCTGCTCAGCGACGACCACGCGCTCCACCTGGTAGTGGCGTGCGATCCGCGAGATCTCTTCGATCGAGCCCAGCCGTGGCAGCGAGGCGCGCCGGTCCTTTTCGCGCGGCGCGGAGAGGTAGCCGACCAGCCGCAGGCGGGCCTCGGGGTGGGTGGCGATCCGCCGGGCGACGACATCGGCGACCGTGGCCGGCCCGACGACGATCCCGGTCGCGACGCCGGCCAGCCGTTGCCAGGCGAAGCGCAACACCGCCCTGGAGACGAAGCAGGCGAGCATGGCGCCGACCCCGACGATGATCGCGCTCTTCGCCGAGAGCGGCCCGGCCGGGCTCAGCCAGAGCAGGCCGTCGAGGACGATCGTGCCCAGCGCGCTGGCCGAAACCAGCGAGGGCAGCTCGTCGAGCGTGCTGTGGCGGATGCGGCGGTGGTCGTTGTCGTAGAGGCCGTGCAGCTTGATCACCAGCAGCCAGGCCGGGGTGAAGAGCACCGCCCAGAAGAGCTTGGCGATGTCGGTGGTCTGGGTGGCCGCGGTGGCGACGCAGAGGGCGGCGAAGATCGCCACCAGGTCCCCGCTCGCGAGCAGGCGGCGCAACATCGCCCCGCGCCGCCGCGAGCCGCTCAGCCCGGTCAGGCCGAGGCGATTCGCGATCTCGGTCGGCGCCTCCTCCGGCAGCGGCGCGGCAGGGGCGACGGCGCCGCTCCGGTGTTCGCCTGTCGCCTTCGCGCTCATCCGCAGGCCCATTCTCCGCTCAGGCAGTCCGAGCGGGGGTTGAGTTCGCGGGCCCGTTCGAGGTCTGCCTGGGCGGCTTCTTCGTCGCCGGCCGCGTGCTCGACCCGGGAGCGCAGGTAGAACCACTGCCAGTTGCGGTCCTCGCGGTCGATTGCGTGGCTGAAGTGCTCGATCGCGCCTGGGTAGTCGCCCTGGCGCTCGGCCAGCAGCCCCAGCTGCACGTAGGGCGAAGCCGCCCACGGCTCGATCGAGCGCGCGTTGCCGGCCCGGTCGACCGCGGTGGCGAAGTCTTCCCGGGCGGCTGCGGCCCGGCTCGAGTCGAGCTCGCGTTCGACCAGCAATGGCCCGACCAGGGCGATCGCGGCGATCCAGGCCAGCACCAGGCCGGCCACGGCGACGCCGTAGCGCCGCCCGTCCCTCGCCTCCCCGTCATGCCGCGGGTCTTCGGCGATCTGGCCGCAGCGGGCGGCGACGACGACACCGGCAGCGAAAAAGAAGACAGCTCCCAGCCCGGCGATCTCCCAGAACCAGTCGAATGCGGCGCCGACCGCGAAGGCCAGCATCACGGCCGTCAACACCGCGTAGCGCTCGCGTTGCGGGTGCGCGGCGTCGCGCCAGGCCCCGAACCCGCACCAGAGCAGGATCCCGATCAGCCCGAGCACCAGTAGGCCGCCGATCGCGCCGAGCTCGGCGAAGGCCTCGAGGTAGAGCGAGTGGGCGTCGTGGACCGGCAGTTCGATCGAGCGCTGGCGCTCCCAGGAGAACTCGTAGGTGCCCGCTCCGTGGCCAGTGGCCGGCTTTTCGCCGAACGCGTCGATCGCGACCCTGAAGAAATCGTGGCGGCCGGCGCCGGAGAAATCGGAAAAGTGCTGCGACGGGTCGTCGGGAAACTGGATGTCGGAGCTGGAGAACTGGTTCCAGGCGCGTCCACCGACCGCCGCCAGGCCGACTATCGCGACGATTGCCACGCCCAGGGCGACCCGCTTCAGCACGGCCGGGTCGCGAGAGGCCGCCAGCGCCCGTCCCGTCCGCTTGCCGTCGCGGCCCTCGAGGCTGCGCAGCGCCGCAAACAGCGCCAGCGAGAGAGCGGTCCCCGCCAGCAGGATCGCCAGCACCGTGACCCCCTGGTCGACGGCCGCCTGGTTGGCGACGTTCTCGGCGAGGCTGTGTCGCGCCTGCACCGCCAAGACCGTCGGCAGCGCCCCGATCGCCCCGATCGCCAGCGTGCCCAGCAGCCAGAGGCGGTCGCGCGAGAGGGCGATCAGGCATCCGGTCGCGACGATCAGCGCCAGCAGCCCTCCCCGCGAGTAGGTGAAGTAGAGGGTCAGCAGCGCCGCCGGGATCGCCGCGGCTGAGAGCCAGCGCAGCGTCACCCAGGCCGATCGCCGGCTCATCCACAGCAGCAGCGCGACGCTCATCCCCGCCATCGCCCCGTTGGCATTCCAGTAGCCAAGCGGGTAACGCAGGCGGGGGCCGGTGCCGAGGGAGTCGGCGACTTCGAAAACGTGCGGCAGGAGGCGGGTGCCGAGGCCGAGAAGGGCAACGAGAAATGCTGCAATTGCCAGGCCTTCAGCGAAACGTTGGCGCCGTTCGTCGGTTTGGGCGATGAGGAACGCGGCAAGGAAGAACCCGAGGTAGGCCAGGATGCGGTCTGCCTCGATCGCGCTCAGCTCGACCGAACCCGACCAGAGGGATGAAATTGCAGAAAGCAACGACAGACCGAGGATCAGCCCGGACGCCCAGTAGAAAGGGCGCTCCAGCTTCGCTCCGGAGGCTGCGCCGAAGACCAGCAGGGCGACCACGACCAGCCACACAGCCAGCCCGGCGATGTGGCGGCCGGTCACGTCGAAACCGCCGCCGGCAAGGGCCAGACCGACGATCAGCGCGGCCGGAGCTATCAACGCCGCTGTTTGGTCTACCCTTGCGGGCGATGATCGTCGGGACGCGCCATCGCCCCGGCCCGCGTTCGGGCCGCCCCTTTGTGCTGATCTCAGTGTTGGCTCTGCTGGCATTGGCTTGCTTCCCCGTGCTGGTTCAGGCGGACTCGAGCGGCGTGCAGTACTCCGACACCATCCCTAAGCCCGAAGGGAATAACACTCCAGCTCCGAAAAAGAGTCAGGAACCGGTGGCCAAAGCCGCCAACAAAGGCGGGACAACGGCCGAAACGCCGGGATCGGGTTCGAATCCCTCGACACAATCTTCACAAGATGGCTCATCTCCTGATACGGGTGGGGCAACAGGCAGCGATGGTGGCACCGGGCAGAGTAGCCCAGGCGCCAGCACCAAAAGCGGCGATGAGGCCACTTTGCAGCCAGGCAATCAGGCCAATGCCAGCGCAGCCCCCGCCACCCAGACGAGCAGCAGCAGCGATTCTTCCCCGCTGGTTCCGATCTTGATCGCGATGCTCGCCCTGGCGGCCATCTCGGTCGCGGTCGTGATGTTCCGGCAGCGACGGCATCAGCGTGGTGCCCCGACGGCTGCATCGCCCAAGGCGAGCTGACATGCCCGAGTTGCGGAAGCGCCCGTCCGGGCTGGCCCGTACCTGGATCGCCGTCCTTGCGCTGGCGGCCATATCCCTCGTGCCGGCGGCTCCGGCGGCCGCCGGTGTTCCGGCGAACTTCTGGGGAGCGTCCCCGCAGGCGACGCCGAGCGTGGAACAGTTCCAGCGGTTGGGTAGCGGTGGCGTCGACAGCGTCCGGATCCCAATCGGTTGGAGTTCGATCCAGCCGGCCAGTGGCGGGCCCGCCGATTTCTCCAGCGTCGACCCGCTGGTTTCCGGCGCCGCGCAGGCCGGGATCGAAGTCCTGCCGTTCGTCTACAACGCGCCGTCATGGGCGGTTCCGGCCGCTGTCGTCCCGGGCTCCCACGGCACCTCTGTGGCGCCGAAGTTCCTCCCGGTCAGGAGCGGCTTCCAGCGCCGTGCCTGGGCGGGCTTCCTCAAGCTCGTGGTCGGCCGCTACGGGCCGAAGGGCAGCTTCTGGGCCGAAAATCCGGGCCTGGCAAAGCGTCCGGTCAGGACCTGGCAGATCTGGAACGAGGAGAACTTCAAGTACTTCGTCGTCAGGCCGAGCCCAGCCGAGTACGGCAAGCTGGTCAAGGCCTCCTACAGCGCGATCAAGAGCGTCGATCCCGGTGCCAGGCTGATCCTCGGCGGTATGTTCGCCTGGCCCAACGAGGCCAGGTTCAAGCGGAAGCCGAAGCAGGCCTACTACGCGGCCGATTTCCTCGGCGAGCTCTACAGGACGACTCCCGGGATCAAGAGAAAGTTCGCGGGAGTGGCGCTGCACCCCTACACGAGCAAGTACCAGCGGCTGACTCCCGCGATCGAGGAATTTCGCAAGGTGCTGGCCGCGAACCACGATGCCGGCAAGGGACTCTGGGTCACCGAGATCGGTTGGAGCTCCCAGCCCCTCGATCCCAAGCACAACTCCTTCGCCAAGGGCCCGCAGGGCCAGGTCGCCCAGCTCAAGGGCGCCTTCAGGCTGTTCGAGAGGAAGCGGGCGAGGTGGCGGCTGAGGCAGGTCTACTGGTTCTCGGTCGACGACCAGCCCGGAGCCTGCAACTTCTGTGACGGGTCGGGCCTCTTCGGCGAAGGCTTCCAGCCCAAGCCGGCCTGGTATGCCTACGTGAAGTTCGCCGGCGGCAGCCCCGGCTGATCGTGCCCGGTCGAAGTCAGACCTTGCGCCGCAACAGCCTGCGCGCGGCGTGGGCAGGCACCTGCGAGGGCCGCGTCAGGCCCCAGAAGCCCTGCATGTAGCGGACGAAGCCGGCCGGTCGCCCGCGCTTTCCTTCCAGTCCTGCCTGGGCGCGGTAGCGCTGCCTGAACCAGGAGGCCATCGCCAACGAGCGGCGCAGGGACGGCGGTTGGGCGAGCGCCTCGTAGGCACGCCGTTCGCCGGCGGAAGCCGGGGCTCGCGCCAGCTCCAGTCGTGTCGCCTCCGGCACCCGCGCCCCCAGGTCCTCGGCGAGGCAGGCCAGGGCACCGGCCAGGGGCAGGCTGAGCCCGCTGCGGCTGCCCATCGCCGCCAGCCGCTCCCAGTCGAGGGAGCCGTCCGCGACCTCGATCGTCTTGAATGCGTCGGCGGCCCAGCGGATCGGGTGGACCGGGTTCCAGGCCGCGCCGTGGGCGCAGACGTGGAGCAACTGGTCGGTCGGGTTGAGGATGCGCACCGCCGCGCCGGCGACCTCGCCCTCGACCGATCCCCGCCAGAAGTCCTCGTCGAGGCCGGGAAGCCAGAGCGTCCCCCGGTGCAGGTCGACCTCTCGCCCGCCGGGGTCGCGAAAGGCGAGCGAGTGGCGCACCTCGAGCAGGCGCTGCGGGTTTTGCTCGCGGGCGACGAACCCGGCCTGCTCGAGTGCCCGCACGGCATCGCCGGCCCGCCCCGGCTCGACCGCGAGGTCGGCGTCGGCCAGCGGCCGGGCACCGGCGTCCTCGTACGCGGTGCCGATCAGCGCCGCGCCCTTCAGCGCCAGGATCTCGAGGCCGGCTCCGCGCAGCGCCTCGATCGCGTGCCGCGCGGTCCGCAGGCACAGCTGGCTTGCGGTCCAGCTGGTCCGGTAGGCGTCCTTCAGCCACGCCGCGCCCGGGTCGCCGTTCAGCGCCGGGCCGAGGTTGCGGTACAGGAGCGGCAGCAGGCGCAGCGAGCCGGCCTCGACCGCGCCGAGGTCGGGCACCTCGCTGCGCCATTCCCGCCATGCCTCCAGCGCTCGCTCGTCCCGCCACAGGCACGCCCGCAGCAGGAGGACCTGTTGGGGGGAGGGCAGCCACGCCGCCCGCGGGCGTCTCATCGCTCGCGGTCGAGCAGGCTCGCCGCCGGGGTCGCAATCCGCCCGCCGCGTACTTCCACCAGCCGGTCGGCCCGCTGCGCCACCAGCGGGTCGTGGGTAACGAGCAGCAGCGTCGGCCGCGGCTCGATCCCGATCAGGTTGTCGAGGACGAGGTCGGCGGTATCGGGGTCGAGGTGGCTCGTCGGCTCGTCGAGCATCAGCAGCGGCGGCGAGCCGAGCAGCGCCCGGGCAAGCGCGATCCGCTGCCGCTGCCCGGCCGAGAGGCGGACACCGGCGTCGCCGATCTCGGTCTCATATCCGTTGGGGAGGCCGGCGATGAAGTCGCTCGCGACGGCCAGCCGGGCAGCGCGTTCCACCTCTGCCCTCGGGATTTCCGGCCGCCCGAAGGCGATGTTGGCGGCGACGGTCCCGCGCATCGCCGTGCCCTCCTGCAGCAGGGCCCCGGCCTGGCGGCGCAGCTGCCGTACGTCGATCTCATCGAGCGCTGCACCGTCGACCCGGATCGTCCCCGACCACGGCCGGTAGAGGCCGAGCAGGAGCGCGACCAGGGTCGTCTTGCCGGCGCCCGTGGGGCCGAGTATCGCCAGCGTTTCGCCCGGCTCGACCGTGAGCGAGACCTGCTCCAGCACCGGGGGCTCGCCCTCGGCGTAGCCGAAGGTGACGTCCTCCCAGGCGAGCGCGCCACGAACCTCGATCGGCCGCCCCTGCGCGTAGGGCTCGGCTTCGTCCTGCGCCAGCACCTCGTCGATCCGCTCGATCGCGGCGAGCCCGTTGAGGATGTCGGGCAGTGCCGCCGAGACCCAGTTGAGCTGGCCGCGCGCCAGCGCCAGCACGGCCATGAAGGCGATCAGGTCACCGATCGACATCGAGCCGTGCAGGACCGCGAGCCCGCCCCCGATCAGCACGATCACGCCGGCAACGCCGCCGAGCGCGACCTGGATCAGGCTGAGGGCTTGCTGGACCCAGGCCACGCGCTGCCCCGCGAGCGCAAGCTCGGCGGAGGCCGCGACGCCCTCCTCGATCGCCCGCTCCTCCGCTGTCCTCACCTTGATCAGCGATGCCGAGCGCAGGGTCGCGAGGGCGCTGGCGCTGAACCCGTCCGCGGCCTCCTGCCAGGCGCGCACCCGCTCGTGCAGGGTCCGTCGCAAGAGCCGGCTGAGCCCGAAGAGCAGCGGCACCGCGACCAGCAGGACGGCGAGCAGGACCGGCTGGATCGCGACCAGAGAGGCGAGCAGGATCGCTGCGGTGCCAACCGAGGGGATCACCACCGCCAGCAGGTATTTCGCCATCGTGTCGAGCCGCTCCGTGTCCTGGACGATCAGCGAGTGGAGGCGGCCGCTGTCGGTCGAGTCGTAGTAGGAGCTGGGCAGCCAGACGACGTGCTCGATCAGCTCCGAGCGCACCCGGGCGACGGCGGGCTTGGTCACCCGCAGGACGACGTAGCGGCCGCCGAGGCCAAGCGCCAGGCTGAGCAGGTAGAGCCCCAGGATCGCGGCGCCGATTGCCACCAGCTGGCCGCTGTTGCCGGAGGGGATCGCGTCGTCGAAGGCGTTGCGGACGAGCAACGCGATCGGCACCAGGGTCAGCGCCTGGGCCACCGAGAGGCCGAGGCCCCAAACCGCGATATGCCCCGATCCCTCGATCAGCCGTGAGAAGGCGCGCCAGGTTCGCACCGGCCAAAACTACCGACGCGCGGGCTCGCACGAGCGTAAGATCGGTGGATTGGCCGCTAAAGCGAAAGCAGGCGCGGGATCTGACCCGCTGGCACCGTTCAGCGATCCGGTCAGGCGCTGGTTCGAAGCCTCCTTCGAGGGTCCGACCCCGGCCCAGGTGGGCGGCTGGAAGGCAATCGCCAGCGGCGCCAACACCCTGATCTGCGCCCCCACCGGCTCCGGCAAGACCCTAGCCGCCTTCCTCTGGGGCATCGACCGCCTCTGCCACATGGCCGATGGGCCGAAAACCCACCATATAGAGGGGAAATCGGCCCGTCGGCGGGGAAGCGGGGTGCGGCTTGTTTATGTGTCGCCACTTAAGGCGCTCTCCTATGACATTGAGCGCAACTTGCGGGCGCCTTTGCGGGGGATCGGGGCCGACATTTCGGTTGGGATTCGGACCGGGGACACGACCCAGGCGGAACGGCGGGCGATGCGCAAAACCCCGCCCGACATCCTGATCACCACCCCCGAGTCGCTCTACCTGATGCTCTCCTCGGGGGTTCGCGAGATCCTCGCGACCACCGAGGCGGTGATCGTCGACGAGATCCATGCTGTGGCGCAGTCCAAGCGGGGCTCGCACCTGGCGCTGACTCTGGAGCGGTTGGAGCATTTGGTGAAGGACAATGCGGTAGGCGCGGCGGGTCCTGTCGCCGCAGGGGACCCACCGCCCCCTGCGGTCGCTAAAGCGTCCTCGGG
>Ga0055487_10000010_pt1 | contig 16553 bp, 17 predicted proteins | sample RushMan_ThreeSqC_FD_57940 | JGI IMG/M metagenome (GOLD analysis project Ga0055487, IMG submission 57940) | Wetland microbial communities from San Francisco Bay, California, USA, that impact long-term carbon sequestration - RushMan_ThreeSqC_D2 | ecosystem: Environmental > Aquatic > Marine >...
AAGTTGCGCCCGGTGGTCATCGGGTAGACGAGGATCAGCTTGATCTTCTTGTCGGGACCGATGACGAAGACGTTGCGCACCGTCTGGTTGTCGGCCGGCGTGCGCTCCCCGGGGTCGCCGGAGACATCGGCCGCCAGCATCCCGTAGAGCTTCGCCACGTTGAAATCGGCGTCGCTGATGATCGGGTAGTTGGGCGCCGCGCCCTGGGTCTCCTCGATGTCGCGCACCCACTCCTCGTGCTTGTCCAGCGGGTCGACCGAAAGGCCGATGACCTTGACGTTGCGGCTCCTGAAGTCGGGCTCGAGCTTGGCCATGTAACCGAGCTCGGTCGTGCAGACCGGGGTGAAGTCCTTCGGGTGGGAGAAGAGGATCGCCCAGGAGTCGCCGATCCAGTCGTGAAAGGCGATCCGGCCCTCGGTCGTCTCTGCCTCGAAATCTGGTGCTACGTCACCGAGTTGCAACGCCATCGAACGGCTCCTCTCGTGGGTCTCTCTTATTCGCCTTAATTCCCATCAGATATTAGCTATTTGGGTTCGTCGGCTGGCGCAGCAGGTCCGCGGCTATCTCCGCCATTCGCACGGACCACTCGCCGGGATCGCTGGGTGGGTGCTCGACGACGGCGACCGGTATGTGCCATCTGCGTGCGGCGACGCGAACGATCTCCGCCCCCGCCGCCAGCAGCTCCGGCCCGGCGCTCCCCACCGCCTCGTAGACGACCCCGCGCACGGGCGTGTCGACCAGCCTCTCGAGCAGCCGCTCGAGCCGCGGGCCGTGGACCGCCGCGACCGCGTCGGGGTCGCCCTCGGCCGACCCGAGCAGCAGGTAGGCGATCGCGACGTCGCCGACCAGATCCAGCAGCGTGCCGGGACGCTCGGGGTCGGCGACCGCCGCCTCGATCCCGGCCGCCTCGATCGGCGCCAGTCCCTCCCGGCGCCGGCTCGTCCCCCGCACCGCCCAGCCTTCCCCGAGCAGCCGGACCCCGAGCATCCGCCCGCGGCAGCCGCAACCGACGATCAACGCCCGCGCCAAGCCCGCCGCCTAGGTCGCCCGCCGGCGCCGCTGCCGCAGCTGCTCCAGCTCCTCAGCCGCCACCTCGTCGCGCAACTCCTGCTCGCTGCGCTCCTTGGCGCCGCGGCGGCGCCGCATCTCGTTCTGGGCCTCGAGCATCTGCTGCACGTCGTCGACCTCGTTCTGAACCTCGGCCTCGGGCGAGCGGGTCGGCTGCCAGTCGAGCAGTTCGGCGTTGTTGCCGCTGTAGAAGTGCTCGATCACGAAGAGAATGCCGACGAGCAGCAGCACCATCGCCACAGTTCCGAGCACGAACCACACGCTGGGAAGGATACGCCGAGACCGCCGGTCGACTTAAATCCCCCGGGTGGCAGAGGCCTACGTAGTCGACGCGATACGCACGCCGGTGGGCAGCTACCGCGGCGCCCTCTCCGGCGTGCGGCCGGACGACCTCGCCGCGCACACGGTCGCGGCGGTGGTCGAGCGCACCGGCGTCGATCCCGAGCGCGTCGCCGATGTCTACCTCGGTGCCGCCAACCAGTCGGGTGAGGACAACCGCGACGTGGCGCGGATGGCGGCGTTGCTGGCGGGACTGCCACAGACCGTGCCGGGCGCCACGGTCAACCGGCTCTGCGCCTCCGGTCTGGAGGCGATCAACTGCGCCGCCCGAGCGGTCAAGCTCGGCGAGGGCGACTTCTACCTCGCCGGTGGGGTCGAGTCGATGAGCCGGGCGCCCTGGGTCGTCGGCAAGCCCGAGCGTGCCCTGCCGCGTGGCCCGCAGACGATGCACGACACGACCTTGGGATGGCGCTTCGTCAACTCGCGCATGGCCGGGCTCGGGGTCTCGACCGAGTCGATGGGCGAGACCGGCGAGAACGTCGCCGAGCGCTACGGGATCAGCCGCGAAGACCAGGACGCCTTCGGCCTGCGCAGCCACCAGGGCGCCGTTGCCGCGGCCGAGGCGGGAATATTCGCCGAGGAGATCGTCCCGATCGAGGCGCCGAGCGGCCGAGAGACGGTCCTGGTCGAGGCCGACGAGGGCCCGCGCGCCGACGCCTCGCTGGAGAAGATGGCGAAGCTGCGCCCGGCCTTCCGCGAGGGCGGCACCGTCACCGCCGGCAACGCGTCGACCCTCAACGACGGCGCCGCCTGCACCCTCATCGCCTCGGAGGCCGGAGTCAAGGAGCTGGGCGCCGAGCCGCTCGCCCGGGTCGTCTCCTTCGGCGTCGCCGGAGTCGACCCCGCCTACATGGGCATCGGTCCCGCCGTCGCCGTCCCCCGCGCCCTCGAGGCGGCGGGCCTGACCCTCGACCAGATCGACCTGATCGAGCTCAACGAGGCCTTCGCCTCCCAGGTCCTGGCCTGCGCCCGCGAGCTGGGCATCGACGAGGCGACGCTCAACGTCAACGGCGGCGCGATCGCCCTCGGCCACCCCCTCGGCTGCTCCGGCGCCCGCCTCGCCACCACCCTCGTCCGCGAGCTACGTCGCCGCGGCGGCCGCTACGGCATCGCCACCATGTGCGTAGGCGTAGGCCAAGGCCTGGCAACCGTCTTCGAAGCCGTCTAACCCGCCATCCCCGCGAACTGCATCAAATTTTCTATCTGTGGGATTGAAAATTTGATGCAGTTCGCCTTGGGCACTTCTGAGATAGCCTCGCCGCCGCATGGGTACTGAGCTTCGAGAGCTGGCGAGTGTGGATGGGCGGATCGCGGCAACCGCCGAGGCGGTCGTGCCTTTGAAGGACGACGGGCTCTATCGCGGGGACGGCGCGTTCGAGGTGATTCGGCTCTACGAGGGGAAGCCGTTCGCGCTCGGCGACCATCTCGACCGGCTCTGGCGCTCGGCTGCCGCGATCGAGCTTGAGTTCGACCGCCCCGCGCTGGAAGCCGAGATCGCCGCCCTGCTCGCCGATCTCGGCGACGCCGACGGGCAGCTGCGGTTGATCGTCACCCGGGGCGGTCGCCGCCTGGCGATGACCGAGCCGATCCCGGCGCACGCCACCACGGTCAGCGTCGCCACGGTCACCTACTGCCCGAGCGTGATCCTCAACGGCGTCAAGTCGCTGTCCTACGCCGCCAACATGCAGTCGACCCGGCTCGCCAGGGCGCAGGGCGCCGACGAGGCGGTGCTCGTCCAGCCCGACGGGACCGTGCTCGAGCCGCCGACCTCCGCCATCTTCTGGGTCTCGCCGCAGGGCGCGCTGCGGACCCCGGCGCTCGACAACGGCGTGCTGGAGTCGATCACCCGCGACCGGCTGGTCAAAGCACTGCACGTCGAGGAGGGCGCCTGGCCCGCCGCCGACCTCCGGGCCGCCCATGAGGCCTTCCTCGCCTCCACCACGCGCGAGATCCAGGCGATCTCGGCAATCGACGGCACCGAGCTGGCCGAGGCGCCCGGTCCCCGCACCCGCGAAGCCCAAGAGGCCTTCGCCGAGACCCTCGGCCGCGAACTTCGATGACCGCAAGCGCGAACTGCATCAAATTTTCTATCTGTGGGATTGAAAATTTGATGCAGTTCGCGAGAGAGACCTTCAGAGACGAGAAAGCAGGGGTGAGATGGACTTCCAGTTGAGCGACGAGCAGCGGCTGATCTCCGAAACGGCGCGGGACTTCGCCGACGGGGTGATCGCGCCGCGGGTCAAAGAGAACGACCGGGCGGCGCGCTTCGACCGCGAGCTGGCGAGCAAGCTGGGCGAGGTCGGCTACCTCGGCGCCCCGGTTGCCGAGGCCTACGGCGGCCGCGGCCTCGACTACCTCGGCTACGGGCTGATCGTCGAACAGGTCGGCCGCGCCGACTCCTCCGCCCGCACCGTCGTCTCGGTGCAGACCTCGCTGGTCGCCGGCTCGATCGAGAAGTGGGGCACCGAGGAACAGAAGCAGAAATGGCTGCCCCGGCTCTGCTCCGGAGAGGCGCTCGGCTGCTTCGGCCTGACCGAGCCCGACACCGGCTCCGACGCCGCCAACCTGCGCACCCGGGCGACGAAGACCGACGGCGGCTGGTCGATCAGCGGCCAGAAGATGTGGATCAGCCTCGGCAACTTCTCCGAGGTGGCACTGGTCTTCGCCCAGACCGACCCGGCGTTGAAGCACCGCGGCCTCGCCTGCTTCCTCGTCCCCACCGCCAGCGAGGGCTTCACCACCCAGGAGATCCACGGCAAGCTCGGCCTGCGCTCCTCCGACACGGCAGAGCTCTCCCTCGACGGGGTCGAGGTCGGCGACGAGGCGATGCTCGGCGAGGTCGGGGACGGCTTCAAGGTAGCGATGAGCGCTCTCGACAACGGCCGCTACAGCGTCGCCGCCGGCTGCGTCGGCATCTGCGAAGGATGCGTCGAAGCCTCGGTCGCCTACGCCAAGGAGCGCAAGCAGTTCGGCGTCCCCCTCGCCCGCTTCCAGCTGGTCCAGGAGATGATCGCCGACATGATCCTCAAGCGCGACGCCTCGCGGATGCTGGTCTACCGGGCCGGCGTGCTCAAGGACGAAGGCAAGCCGAACACGCTGGAGACCTCGGTGGCGAAGCTCTACGCGACCGAGTCGGCGGTCGAATGTGCCAACCTGGCGATCCAGGTCCACGGCGGCGCCGGCTACGTCGACGACTACCCGGTCGAGCGCTACCTGCGCGACGCCCGCGTCACCACCCTCTACGAGGGCACCTCGCAAATTCAGAAGCTGATCATCGGCCGCGCCGCGACCGGAATCAACGCGATGACTCCAATGGTGGAAGAGGCCTGAGGCCGGGTGGCCAGCCTGGTCGAATCCTCGCGCGACGGCCACGTCGCCCTGCTCCGCCTCAACCGGCCCGAGGCGCGCAACGCCCTCTCGCCGGAGATGATGGAGGAGATCGCGACAACGCTGGAGGGCTTCGATCCCGACCCCGACGTGCGCTGCATCGTGATCGCCGGCAACGACCAGGTCTTCGCCGCCGGTGCCGACATCAAGTCGATCAGCGAACGCAGCTTCGCCGAGGCGCTGCGCCACCCCGCGGCGTCGTTTTGGCGCCGGGTGGCCGCGGTGAAGACGCCGACGATCGCGGCGGTCTCCGGCTTCGCCCTCGGCGGCGGCTGCGAGCTGGCGCTCACCTGCGACATGATCGTCGCCTCGGAGACCGCCCTCTTCGGCCAGCCCGAGATCACCCTGGGGATCATCCCCGGCGGCGGCGGAACCCAGCGGCTCGCCCGCGTACTCGGCAAGCAGCTGGCGATGGAGTACGTGCTCACCGGCCGCCGCTTCGACGCCGAGATGGCGAAGGCGATGGGCCTGGTCAACTCGGTGGCGAAGAAGAAGACCTGGCTGGAGGAGGCGATGGAGCTGGCCCGCACCGTCGCCGAGCGCCCTCCGATCGCGGCGAGGCTCGCCAAGCAGGCCGTGCTCGCCGCCGATGAGACCTCCCTGGGTGCCGGCCTGGAGACCGAGCGCCGCCTCTACGAGCTGGCAATGGCAACCGAGGACAGGGTCGAGGGAATGCAGGCCTTCCTAGAGAAACGCGAGCCCAACTTCGAAGGCAAATGACCTTCCGGTGCGCTTTTTGGACCCGTGAGGTGCATAAAGCGCACCGGAAGGGGCTGCGATGAAGGTTGAGCGGGTCGGGGTCGTGGGGGCCGGGACGATGGGGGCCGGGATCGCTCAGGTTGCGGCGCTGGGGGGGTACGAGACGCGGCTGCACGACCCGGTGCCCGCAGCGCTCGAGGCCGCCAACGACCGCCTCCACCGGGCGCTGGCCAAGGGCGCGACGAAGGGGTTGTGGAGCGAAGAGGAGGCCGACCGGGCCGGTGCCCGGGTCGGCGCGGCGGGCAGCGTCGACGACCTCGGCGAATGCGACCTGGTGATCGAGGCCGCGCCCGAGGATCTGACGCTGAAGCGCGAGCTGTTTGCCTCGCTGGCAGGCGCCTGCGGCCCGGAGGCGATCCTCGCCAGCAACACCTCCTCGCTGCCGATCGCGGCGATCGCTGCCAACGTCCCCGGCCGCGAGCGGGTCGTCGGCATGCACTTCTTCAACCCGCCGGCGCTGATGAAGCTGGTCGAGGTCGTCGCAACCGCCGACTCCTCGCCGCAGGCGCTGAACGCGACCGCGGAAGTCGGAATCCGCATGGGGCGCACGCCGATCCGCGCCAAGGACAGCCCCGGCTTCATCGCCAACCGCCTCGCCCGTCCCTACAGCTTGGAGTCGCTGCGGATGCTGGCCGAGGGACTCGCCGACGCCGAGACGATCGACAGGGTCTGCCGCCTCGGCGGCGGCTTCCGCATGGGCCCCTTCGAGCTGATCGACCTGATCGGACTCGATGTCAACCTCAGCGTCGCCCACTCCTTCTACTCCCAGGGCGGACAGCCGGAGCGCTGGCGACCGAGCCCGATCCAGGAAGAGCTGGTCGCCGCCGGCAAGCTGGGGCGCAAGAGCGGCGCGGGCTTCTACGAGTACGGCGAGGGATCGAAACGGCCCGCCGACCCCGACCTCGGCATCGAGGCGCCGACCGTCGATCCCGACGCCCTGGCGAAGATCGACCCGGCGGCAGCGACAATCCTCCCGCGCCTCCTCGCCCAGATCGCCAACGAGGCCGCCTTTGCCCTGGAAGAGGAGGTCGGCTCGCCAGCCGACATGGACACCGCGATGCGGCTCGGATTCAACTGGCCGCGCGGCCCGCTGGAGCTGACCGAGCTGATCGGCGCCGCCCGCGCCGCGGCGCTGCTCGAGGAGCTGCGGACCGAGCGCGGCGAAGCCTACGTCCCCGCCTCCCGACTGCTCGCCGAGGCCTCCCAATGAGCTTCCGGTGCGCCTTTCCCCCTCTATTGCTGGATAAAGCGCACCGGAAGGAGGATCTCCTGTGATCGCGTTCGAGCATGAGCTGGAGCAGGCGCGACGCGGGCTAATCGCCCCCTTCGATCCGCCCCGGGTCGAGAACGACAACGGCCGCGTCGTCTGGGAGCTCGAGTCCTACGACTTCCTCGACGGCGAGCCGCCCGCGACGGCAAATCCCAACCTCTGGCGCCAGTCCCAGCTCTGCCGCATCGCCGGCCTCTTCGAGCTGGCGCCGGGCTTCTACCAGCTGCGCGGCTTCGACCTCTCCAACATGCACGTCGCTGAGGGACGCGAGGGCATCGTCGTGATCGACCCGCTGGTCTCCGCCGAGGTGGCGGCCGCGGCGCTGGCGCTCTACCGCGAGCACCGCGGCGACCGTCCGGTCACCGGCCTGGTCTACACCCACAGCCACGTGGACCACTTCGGCGGCGCCAAGGGCGTCGTCTCGGCGGATGATGTCGAGGCCGGACGCGTCCCAGTTCTCGCCCCAGCCGGCTTCCTCCACCACGCGGTCAGCGAGAACGTCTTCGCCGGCACGGCGATGGGTCGCCGGGCCGGCTACATGTACGGGGCGCTGCTCGAGCGCGGGCCGGCAGGGCAGATCGGCTCCGGCCTCGGTCAGACCACCTCGCTGGGCACGATCACGCTGATCCCGCCCACCCTCGACATCACCGAGACCGGGCAGGAGGAGACGGTCGACGGGGTGCGGATGAGCTTCCAGCTGACGCCGGGGACCGAGGCACCGGCCGAGATGAACGTCCACTTCCCCGAGGCTCGCGTCCTCTGCGTCGCCGACAACGTCGCCCGCTCGATGCACAACATCCTCACCCCGCGCGGCGCCCTGGTCCGCGACCCGCGGGTCTGGGCCCATTACCTAGACCAGGCGATCGAGCTCTTCGGCGAGCGCTCCGACGTCCTCTTCTCCGGCCATCACTGGCCCTGCTGGGGCGGCGCCCAAATCGTCGACTACCTGGAAAAGCAGCGCGACCTCTACACCTACCTGCACGACCAGACCCTGCGCCTGCTCAACCAGGGCCTGACCGGGCCCGAGATCGCCGAGCGGATCGAGCTGCCGCCGAGCCTCGCCGCCGAGTGGCACTGCCGCGAGTTCTACGGCTCGATCAGCCACAACGTGAAGGCGATCTACCAGCGCTACATGGGCTGGTTCGACGGCAATCCCGCCCACCTCTGGGAGCACCCGCCGGTCGAGCAGGCGCGGCGCTACGTCGAGTTCATGGGCGGCGCCGAGGCGGTGCTCGAGAAGGCCCGCACCTGCTTCGAGGCGGGCGATTATCGCTGGGTCGCCGAGGTGGTCAACCGGGTCGTCTTCGCCGAGCCCGAGAACCGGGCGGCGCGCGAGCTCCAGGCCGAAGCGCTCGAGCAGCTCGGCTACGGCGCTGAAAACGCGTCCTGGCGCAACTTCTTCCTGATCGGCGCCCGCGAGCTGCGCTCGGGCATCTCCGGCACGCCGACCGGAACGGCGCCGGGAGACGTGGTGGCGCGGCTCACGGTCAGCCAGCTGCTCGACGCTATGGCGATCCGCCTCAACGGGCCGCGCGCCGCCGAACGGCAATTGCGCATCGACTGGAACATCGCCAACCCCGACGAGCGCCACCAAATCACGGTCCGCAACGGCGTTCTCCGCCACCGCCCTGGCAACCACGAGCCTGCCGCCGATGCCAGCCTCATGGTCGAGCGCGAAGCCCTCAACCGGCTGCTGCTCAAAGATGCCGAGATCGGCGAACTCGTCGAGACAGGCAGGCTCAGCGTCGAGGGAGACGGCGTCAAGCTGGGCGAGTTCCTCGGCCTGCTCGACGAGCCCGACCCCGGCTTCGCCATCGTCACGCCGGACTAGGCAGGGGGCGGGCCGCTCAGCGTGCGAGGCGGAACATCGCCTCGTCGACGTAGCACCAGCTCCAGTCCTCGCCGGGCTCGACCGAGCGGACGATCGGGTGCCCGGTATCGCCGTGGTGGACCGTGGCGTGCTTTCCCTCGGAGTTATCGCAGCAGCCGACGTGGCCGCAGCTCTGGCACATCCGCAGGTGGACCCACTGCATTCCCAGCTCCAGGCACTCCTCGCAGCCCTCGTTCTCCGCCGGGGGATCGAAATACTGGATCGAGTCGAGATGGGTGCAGGACGGGGTCGTGGGCCCACGATACCTGGATCGAATTCTCGCTCCGGCAGGAGTTGGCGCCCAACATCTGAAAGGCTGGGGAGATGGATGGCAACGGAACCAGCGGCGAGCCGATCACCGCGGAGGGCATGGTCGCCCTGCGCGAGGAAATCGAGCAGCTCGAAGGCTCGGGCCGCGACAAGATGGCGGCGCGGATCAAGGTAGCGCGCGAGGAAGGTGATCTCAAGGAGAACGCCGAGTATCACATCGCCAAGGAAGACCAGGCCCACCTGGAGACGAAGATCAAGCGGCTGCGCGAGCGGCTGCGCACCGCCGTCGTGGTCGAGGTCGACGGCGATGCCGACAGCTTCGCCTTCGGCCGCACCGCCGAGGTCCTCGACGAGGACAAGGGCGAGACCAACACCTGGACCCTGGTCGGCTCGACCGAAGCCGACCTCGCCGCGGGCCGCCTCTCGGCCGAGTCGCCGATCGGCCGCGCCCTGCTCGACGCCAAGGTGGACAAGCCGATCGAGATCGAGACGCCGCGCGGGTCGAAGAGGTTCGTGGTCAAAAAGCTGGTCGGCTGACGCTCAGCCGACCAGGAGCAGGGCCCAGACCACCGCGGCCAGGACCGAGACGACGAGAAGCCTGATCCCCTGCTCGCGGTCCTGCCGCAACTCGACCAGCCCGAGCATCAGGCCCGCCGGCGGCAGCACCACCGCAATCGCAAAGGGAAAGGCCCCGGCAATCCGCTCAGACACGCGGCAAGCCTAGCCTCATCCAGCTCTTGCCGTAATCGATGCCTAGTTAAGACCCGGGGGTCGGCGCCACCTCGACCGGCTCGCCGCCGGAGGCCCAGTGGGCCTCGGGCGAGGGCGGGGTGTCGCGCAGGTACCACTCGGCGTCGAGGGCGCCCATGCAGCCGGTGCCAGCGGCGGTGACCGCCTGGCGGTAGGTGTTGTCGACGACGTCGCCGACGGCGAAGACGCCGGCGAGGTTGGTCCTGGTCGAGCCGGGCTGGGTGAGGATGTAGCCCTCCTCGTCGGTATCGACCTGGCCGCTGACGATCTTCGATTGGGGGATGTGGCCGATCGCGATGAAGGCGCCGTCGGCGTCGAACTCCTCGGTCTCGCCGGTCTCGGCGTTGCGCAGGCGGATGTGGTCGAGCTTGCCCTGGTCGCTGGCGACGAACTCCTCGACGACGAAGGGGGTCTTGAACTCGATGTTGCGGCGCTCCTTGGCCCGCTCGAGCATGATCTTCGAGGCCCGAAACTCGTCGCGACGGTTGACCACGGTCAGCTCGCTGGCGAACTTGGAGATGAAGATCGAGTCCTCCATCGCCGAGTCGCCGCCGCCGATCACGATCACCTTCTGGTCCTTGAAGAAGGCGCCGTCGCAGACGCCGCAGGTGGAGACGCCGCAGCCGCTGAGCTCGATCTCGCCGGGGATGCCGAGCCGCCGCGGCTCCGCCCCCATCGCCAGGATCACGACCTTGGCGAGGTGCTCCTCGTCGCCGAGGTAGACCTTCTGCACGCCGCCGTCGGAGAGCTCGACCCGGTCGACGTCGTCGTTGACGAAGCGGGTCCCGAAGCGCTCGGCCTGGGCGCGGAACTGGGTCATCATCTCCGGCCCCATGATCCCCTCGGGGTAGCCGGGGTAGTTCTCGACGTCGGTCGTGTTCTGCAGCTGCCCGCCCCACTGGAAGCCCTCGAAGACGAGCGGCTCGAGGTTGGCCCGCGCCGTGTACAGCGCTGCGGTGTAGCCGGCGGGACCGCCGCCGACGATGATCACGTTCTCGACTTTCTTGGCCTCTGTCATGTCCGTTCCGAGTCTATTGAGGTTGCCAATACTTTACTTTGTATAGTAGCGTCGCGGTCAATCGGCAGGCCCTCGTCTTCCCACTCGTGGACCCGTTTACGGAGCTGGAAGAAGGCGACGACGCCGAACGGGATCGGCATCCAGAAGGCGACCAGGCGATAGATCAGGACCGCCGGGAAGACGGTGTCCTCGGGGATGCCGAAGAGGACGAAGGCGCCGATCATGCCGGCGTCGACCGCACCGACTCCCGCCGGCGCGAACGGGATCAGGTTGGCGACCATGCCGAGGAAGAAGCCCTGGACGACGACCGCGAGCGGGACGTGGACGCCGAAAGCGTGGAAGCAGGCCCAGAGGATGCCGATGTTGGCGGCCCAGAACCCGGCCGCGCCGATCACCGCCAGCCCGCCCTGCGAGGGGTGCGCGAAAAGGCTGAGGGCGAAGCGGAACCCCTCGGCGAAGGTCGCCGGCGCTTTGGCGACCCGCCGGGCGATCTCCCGGCCGCGCTCACCCTTGACGAAGCGGGCGGCGCGGCTGCCGAGGTCCGGCGGGATCAGGGCGAACAGGAGGCTGAGCACCAGCAGGGCGCCGGCAACGCCAGCCGGAATGATCGTCAGCTCGACCGAGGACTTTCCGCTCAGAACGCCGGTGCGAAGCAGGACCCCGAAGAGGATCAGCGCCAGCGGATAGAAGGCGTAGTGCAGGGTGAGGAAGGCAACCATTCGCCGCGCCACCTCGTGGCGGCGCATGCCCGCCTTGCGCAGCGCCCAGTAGGTGAGCACGATCCCGCCAGCACCGCCGGCAGAGAAGATCAGCGTCGCCGCCAGGCCGGCCATGTTGATCTCGTAGGTCTCGCGCCAGCGCAACCGCAGCGCCTCGCCGCTGACCACGGCCTTGAAGAGGGCGATGTAGGTGCCGAAGGCAACGATGTTGAAGCCGATCGCGATCGCGATCCAAACCGGGTCGGCCTGGTCGAGCTTGTCGAGCGCGTTGCCGAGACCGACCAGCTTCGGAAAGAGGAAGTAGATCCCGACCAGCAGCGCAACGACGACGATCGCCGTCTGGATCAGGCGACGCCTGGTGAAGATCGGAAGTTCGGCGGTTTCGCCGTTCGCCGGACCCTCTGGAGACACCCTGAAGAAACTACTTGCTCGCTAGGCGCTCCAGCCGGCGCAGTCCGCCATTTACGGCCAAAACCGCAGGCTCGGCCAGCGGCTCGCCCCGGCGCACGGTGGCGACGAGGCCGGCTCCGGCGATCAGATCGGTGACGTAGTGCTCGCCCAGGTAGACGAGGGCGAAGCCGAGCGTCATCGCGTAGCCCCAGCCGATCGCGCCCTCGACCTTGCCCGCTTCGGAGAGCGAGAGCGCGGCCATCGTCGAGGTGGCGAAGTGCAGCGAGGGCATCGCCGCCCACGGATTGCCCCCCAGGGCGTTGTACATCGCTGGCCAGGCAGAGCCCCAGGTCTCTTCGCCGACGCCGACCATGATCCGCCGCACCTCTTCCCCGGTCACACCCTGCTCGGAGGCCCACCATGGCGGCGCGGTCGGGACGGCGAAGTAGCCGACGCAGCCAAGGTCGAAGACCGCAGCCATCTGGCGGGCCGCCCGCGGGAAGCGCTCCGGGTGGCGCAGCAGAATCCAAGACAAAGCGATGTAGGGCTCGAAGAACCAGAGCCAGTGGGTCCAGGTGAGGAAGCGGTCCAGCAGCTCGACGCGGCCGACGCGCGAGAGCGCACCCTGCAGGCGCGCGTTGGGCAGGCGGCCGAGCCCGATCGCGCGGTCGATCGTGACCGGGTAGCGGCTGCGCAGGCGGCTGCGCAGCCGCTCGGGATCGTCGTAGGGAAGCTCGTGCACCATCGTGAACGCCCACATCTGCATCGCGAAGAGGGCGACGTCGCGTTTGCGCGAGCGCGGAAAGAGCACCGCCAGCGCCAGCGGCCCGGCGGCGCAGCTCGCGACCGTCACTGCGGCGGGCACCCGCAGGCGGCGGCGCAGCAGCGGCACGGCGACCGCGGCGGCGACCGCGGTGCCCGCGCCGGCACGCAGGGCAAGGCGAAGCGCCGGAGATGGCCGCGAGCGCTTCATCATCAGGACGGCGAGTATATGAGCCCCTTCCCGGGTCCGGGGATTCGACGGGCACGGCGTCGCGCCCTCGCGCGTGATTAGAATGGCCGCGCTTTGGCGCCCCACTCCCCTGGCACGGACCAGATCGACACGCTGCTTTGGATCGGCTTCTTCGCCGCGGCGATTCTGATCGTCGCGGTCAACGGCGCGCTGGTCTACGCGCTGCGCCGCTATCGCGCCTCCCGCGGCACCGAGGCGAGCGCGGCGCCCACCCCCCGGCGCACCCAGATCCGGGTCGGCGCCCTGCTCACCGCCTTCGCCGTCGCGGTCTTCGTCGTCAGCCTCGTCTACACCGACCGGGCTCGCGAGATCCCGGCGAGCCGCGCGTCCGGCCTGGCGTCCGCCAGCTCGGAGCCGCTGCGGATCGAGGCCACCGGCCAGCAGTGGCTCTGGCGCTACGACTACCCGAACACGGCCTTCTCCTACTACCGGCTGGTGGTCCCGGTCGACACGACGGTCGAACTCGACCTGGTCTCGACCGACGTGATCCACACCTGGGACGTGCCCGCGCTTGCCGGCAAGCGCGACGCGGTGCCCGGCAAGACCAACCACGTCGTCTTCCGCGCCGACGAGGAAGGCGTCTACGAAGGACGGTCGGCCACCTTCTCCGGCCAGGCCTACGCGGCGATGGGGACCGAGGTGGAAGTCATCTCCCCGCGGGAATACGAAGCCTTCGTCCAGCTCCAGAAGGCCGAGATCCAGGCCGCCCAGGATCGCGTCGTCGGCCTGATCGAAAGTGGAGAAGAACCATGAGCCCCCCTCGCCCCGAGGTCGTCGTCGAAGGCTTCCCCCGCCGCCGGCCGCGCTGGATGGAGATCGCCAGCAGCGCCGGCCACAAGGATGTCGGCCGGACGATGGTCGTCGCCGCGCTCGGCTTCCTCTTCATCGCCCTGGTCGAGCTGCTGCTGATGCGCCTGCAGCTGGCGGTGCCGGAGAACACGATGCTGACGCCGGTCACCTTCAACCGCATGCTCTCGCTCTACGGCGCCACCGCGATCTTCCTTTTCGCGATCCCGCTTGCGCTCGGCCTCTTCTACTACCTGGCGCCGCTTCAGATCGGCGCCCGCGGGACCGCCTTGCCGCGCCTCGGCCAAATCGGGCTCTGGCTCTACATCGCCGGTGCCACCGTCCTCTACGCCGGTTTCCTCTTCACCCCGTCGGAGGCCGGCGTCAACCCGCTGCCGCCGCTGTCGGAGCTCGCCTTCCTGCCCAACAACGGGGTCGACGCCTGGGCCGCCGCCAACGGCCTGGTCACGCTCGGCTTCCTCCTGGTCGCGATCGACCTGGTGGCGACTCTGCGCACGCTGCGGGCGCCGGGCATGGCCTGGCGGCGACTGCCGGTCTTCACCTGGGCCGCGGCGATCTGCTCCTGGCTGCTGATCGCGATCGGGCCGGTGATGCTGGCGGCGATAACGATGCTGCTGATCGACCGGAACTTCGACGGGGTCTTCTTCGCCGGCGGCTCCGGCGGCGCGCCGCTGCTCTGGGAGCACCTCAGCTGGATCTTCTACAGCGGCGCCTACATGCTGATCCTGATCGCGGCCCTGGGCGCAGTCGCCGAGATCGTCCCGACCTTTTCCCGCCGGCCCCTGCAGGGGCGCAGCCTCGTGATCGGCTCGCTGGTGGCGATCGCCGCGATCGGAACCCTCGCCTGGATGCAGAACATGCTGACCGCGCCGATCGGGATCGGCTGGATGTACTACGCGATGTTCCTCTCGCTGGCGCTGATCGTGCCCTTCGGCCTGATCTTCTTCAACCTGATCTCGACGATGCTCGGCGGCGCCCTGCAGATGCGGGCGCCCCTGCTCTTCGCGATCGGCGCGATCTCGGCGATCTCGATCGGCCTCGCCGCCGAGATCGAGCACTCGATGGTCGCCGTCGCCTGGCGACTCCACAACACCACCGACGCCACCGCGGCGACCCACTTCGCCCTCGTCGGCGGCAGCGTCTTCGGCGGCTTTGCCGCGCTGCATTACTGGTTCCCGAAGATGACCGGCCGGACGATGGGCGAGACGATGGCGCGGATGTCGTTCTGGACGATCGCGCTCGGCACGCTGCTCGCCTTCGTCCCGCTCTTCGTCGCCGGAGGCGACCACGGCGAGATCGTCGACGCCTACAAGTTCTTCGGCGGCACCGGAGTCAGCGGCCTCAACCTGATCGCCTCGATCGGCGCCTTCGTGCTTGCGGCCGGCATCCTCCTCACCCTCGCCAACGCGATCCTCAGCCGCACCAACGGCGCCCGCGCCGGGCACGACCAGTGGGGCGGCGACTCGCTCGAGTGGCTGGCGCTCTCGCCCCCGGAGCCACACAACTTCGACCTGCTTCCCGACGTGCGCAGCGACCGGCCGATGCGGGACATTCGTGAGGCGATCGCGCACAGCAGCAGCCGCCGTGCCGAGCCAGTGGCGCCCGAGTCGCAGCCGGTAGCCTGACGACCATGGAAGCGACCGCGGCGGCGCTAACCCGTCGGCCAGCGTCCCTGACGGTCCTGCGCGACTACCTGACGCTGACCAAGCCGAAGGTGCAGTCGCTGCTGCTGCTGACCACGATCACGACGATGTACGTGGCCGGCGACCCCTCGCTCGGCCTCGTCTTCCTCACCTGCCTCGGAGGCGCCCTCTCGGCCGGCGGCGCCGGCGCGATCAACCACGCGATCGACCGCGACATCGACCGAATCATGGCCCGCACCGCGACCCGCCCGGTGGCCGCCGGCCGGATCTCCCCGGCGGCCGCAATCGGCTTCGGCGCCCTCCTCGGCTGCGCCTCCTTCGCCCTGCTGGCGCTGACCGTCAACCCATTGGCGGCGGCGCTCTCGATCTCGGGCCTGTTCGGCTATGTCTTCGTCTACACCCTCTGGCTCAAGCGGACGACGCCACAGAACATCGTCATCGGCGGCGCTGCCGGTGCCGTGCCCCCGCTGGTCGCCTGGGCGGCCGTCACCGGCAGCCTCAGCGGCACCGCGTTCTACCTCTTCGCGATCGTCTTCTTCTGGACCCCGCCCCACTTCTGGGCGCTCTCGCTGCTGATGAAGGACGAGTACGCGAAGGCCGGCATCCCGATGCTGCCGGTGGTCCGGGGCGAGGACGAGACCCGGCGCCAGATCCTCCTCTACACGGTGCTGCTCTACGCGGTGACCCAGCTGCCCTTCTGCGCCGGCGGCTTCGGGGTCGAGTACCTGATCGTCTCGATGACGCTCGGCGCCGGCTTCATCTACTGCGCCGTCCGCCTGCTGCGCAGCGCCGACCGCCGCTGGGCCCTGCGCACATACCTCTTCTCGCTCTCCTACCTGGCCTTGCTCTTCGTCGCGATGCCGCTCGACCGCGTGGTCTAGTAGAAATCCCAGCGTGGATCGCGAGACCGCAAGAGCAGGAATCTCCGCCGGGCTTCTCGCCGGCGGCATCGCCGCCGCAGTGTTCGCCCTCAGCTTCGTCGCTGCCGTCCTCTACATCGCATCGTGAGCGAGCACCGGCACATCCCCGAGCCCGGCGAGCTCGTCTACCCGCCGCGCCCCTCCTGGGCCCCCGCGCTCTTCGCCTTCGCCCTGGCCCTGACCGTCTGCGGCATCTTCGCCGAGGGCTTCATGGTCCGCGGCTGGATCTACTCGATCATCGGCGGCATAGTCGCCCTGATCGCCCTGCGCAGCATGATCCGCAGCGCCATCCGCGACTACTACAAGCTTCCCCGCAAGCAGAGCGTCCGCG
>Ga0055487_10000011_pt1 | contig 16333 bp, 17 predicted proteins | sample RushMan_ThreeSqC_FD_57940 | JGI IMG/M metagenome (GOLD analysis project Ga0055487, IMG submission 57940) | Wetland microbial communities from San Francisco Bay, California, USA, that impact long-term carbon sequestration - RushMan_ThreeSqC_D2 | ecosystem: Environmental > Aquatic > Marine >...
CCGCCCGCCGGAGAGGGCCCCCGCCCACCCCTACGGAATACCGGCGGCGAAGCTGACCGACCAGACCTTGAGGCCAGCTGACGGTTCGAGCTTCAGGTGGTGGTGCTCGTGGCGATCGTGCTCCGTCAGCTCGTATAGGCGTGGGCTTTCGATTTGGAGCGGGGTAGGGTCTCCGCTGTCGACGGTGACCTCTAGCGTGCCCTCGCCCTCGACCGTGGCATAGGCGCCTCCGGCTTCGTACTCGACCTCGAGCTCGGTGCCTTTCCAGGGCTGCTCCCAGGAGCCGCCGGGGAAGATCTCCTCGGTTGGCGGAATTACCTTGGCGCCGGGGGCGTCGCTGGGGCGGAGGGGGTTCATCGGGGCCGGGAGCTGGCGCAGGGCGTCGAGCTCGCGCAGCTCGGCCTGGATCGCTTCCTCGGTGGCCAGGTACTCGCCCTCACCGAAGTGGAACCAACTCAGCGCACCGCCGGTGCTCCAGAGGAAGAGGCTGGGCCAGCCCTCGCAGCCGTAGGCGTGCCAGAGGTCGCGCGTGCTGTCGATGGCGACGGGGTACTCGACCCCGAGGTCGCGCAGCCCGGCGGCGACGCCGGCCGGATCGGCGCCGAAGGGGAAGCGCGGTGCCTGTACGCCGATCGTCCGCAGGCCGGCCTCGCGGTAGCGCCGGTCCCACTCGGCGACGTAGGGCAGCGCGCGCACGCCGTTGAGCTGGGAGTAGTCGAAGAAGTGGACCAGGACCGGTCCCGACGCGGTCAGCGCTGGCATCGAATCTGGCCCGTCGCCGACCCAGGCGATGCCTGCGGGCAGGTCGGGGGCCCCGATGTTGTCCCGCTCCGGCCGCATCCCGGCCACGTTATTACCCGCGCGGAGATCGCGCCTTCCGCTAAATTTCCAGAGATCGCCTTCGGCGCGGCTCGGCCAGGGGAGCTTCCGATGAACTCGAACATCTCACGTGTCGTGGCCGGTGTCGCCATCGTCGTGGTGGCGATCGTCCTGCTCATCGTCCTCAAGGACAGCGGCAGCAACACCGACTCCAGCAAGCCAGGCGCGGTGACGACGATTACGGTCGAGGGCGGCAAGCCTGTCGGCGGCGTTGCGGAACTGACTTACAGCCGGGGCGAGCAGGTCCGATTCGAGGTCGAATCTGACACCGGCGACGAGATCCACATCCACGGCTACGACCTGATGGAGGATGTCGAGGCCGGCGGCTCGGTCAGCTTCAGCTTTCCGGCCACGATCGAAGGCGTCTTCGAGGTTGAGCTGGAGGGCCGCAAGGAGCAGATCGCTCAGCTGACCGTAAACCCATGACGGCGATCCTGCTGCCGCTGGCGCACGCGCTGGCGTCGCGCAAAGACCTGCCGATCCCGACCTGGCTGTTCGCCTGGGGGGCGTCGATCGTCCTGATCGTCTCCTTCTTCGCGCTCTCGGTCGCCTGGCGCACGCCGCGTTTCGAGAACGATCGCTGGCGGCCGCTTGGCGCGGGCCTCTCCAGGGTTCTGCTCGGCCGGCTCGCACAGGCGTTGTGCGGGGCTGCCGGCGTTTTCCTCTTCGGGGTCGCGATCTATTCCGGATTCCGCGGGACCGTGGCCCCGGACCGCAATTTCGCCCTCACCTTCCTCTTCGTCACCGCCTGGCTCGGCATTCCCGCGCTCAGCGTCGTTCTCGGCGATGTCTTCAGGCCGTTCAACCCGTGGCGCGCGATCGGCAGGGTGGCTGGCAGGGGTTTCGCCGCAATCGCCGGCCAGCCGGCCGCCCACCTTCGCTACCCGGATGCCATAGGACGCTGGCCGGCAGCGGTTGGCCTGCTCGCATTCGTCTGGCTCGAGGTTGCCTACGGCAGCAGCGGTGGGGTCGCCGTCGGGGTCTCGCCGGACACCGCGGCGACGGCGGCCCTGGTCTACAGCACCTACACCCTGGCGATGATGGCCACGTTCGGGGTCGAGAAGTGGTGCCAGACCGGTGAGGTCTTCTCGGTCTACTTCGGCATGTTCTCCCAGCTTGGCCTGTTCGCGGTCAGGGCCGGCAAGCTGGGCCGCCGCCTGCCGCTGGCCGCATCCACCCACTGGGCGACGGTACCCGGCTCCCTCGCCGTGGTCATCGCCTCGATCGCATCGACCAGCTTCGACGGCGCCCAGGAGGGCGCTTTCAAGGGCGCGATCGCCCGGACCTTCGACTGGCTCGCCGAAGCAGGCCTCAGCCTGACCGCGTCGCTTCGCCTCACCGACACGATCTTCATGCTTCTCTGCTTCGCCGGGGTCGGCCTCGTCTATCTCGCAGGCGTGCGGGGGATGGCCTCGGTGAAGGGCGCTCCATCCCTGGCGAAGCTGCGCTCGGGATTTGCGCACACGCTGATTCCGATCGCCTTCGCCTATCTCGTCGCCCACTACTTCAGCCTCTTTGTCTTCCAGGAGCAGGCCCAGTTCACCTACCTGCTTTCCGACCCGCTCGGTACGGCGAGCACCGACCTGTTCGGCACGGCCTCTGGCGGAATCGACTACCGCCTGTTCAGTGCTAATGCGATTTGGTACATCCAGGTTGCCGCGCTCGTCATCGGCCATGTCGCGGGGCTCACCCTTGCCCATGACCGCGCCACCTCCTACTGGGGGGACTTTCGCCAAGCCGCGCGTTCGCAGTATTGGATGCTGGCGGTCATGGTCGCCTTCACCTGCTTCGGGCTCTATCTGCTTTCTGTAGCCAATTCCTGACTTGGCGGTTCAGTATTTCCCGGAGTATGCAGGGTTAATTCAGAGTTAAACGTGGGTTTATACGGATGCGAAGGATAAGTCTATTGATTTAATGCGGATGAGTCACTCATTTTGACTCTCCCACCCCCTTGTCGTGCTGGGGCCGCCGCTCGCAAGGCTGGCGGACCCCGTGCGCGGGGGGATCATGCGCCAACGGCGTCTGCGCCTTTCTTCTCCCGTGACAGGACCCGCTCTCCCGTGACAGGACCCGCGGCGGAATGCCCTAGAGGATCTCGGCGAGCCGCTGCTCGAGAGCGGCCGAGATCTCGTCCCGCACCGGGCCCTTCGCCAGGCGTTCGACCAAAGACTCGAGGAAGCCCTCGACGATCAGCGACTTCGCCTCGGCGGGGCCGATGCCGCGGGAGGTGAGGTAGAAGAGCTGGTCGCGGTCGATCTGGGCGACTGCGGCCGCGTGGGTGCAACGGACGTCGTCGGCTTCGATCTCGAGGCCGGGGATCGCGTCGGCGTGGGCCTCGGTCGAGAGCAGCAGGTTGCGGCTCTCCTGGAAGGCGTCGGTCTGCTGGGCGCCGGGATCGACCCGGATCATGCCGCGCCAGACCGCTGTCGCCCCTGCCGCGAGCACACCGCGGAAGGCGAGGTCGGAGTTGGTGTTCGGCGCCGCGTGCTCCTGGCGGGTGTCGTAGTCGAGGTGCTGGCCGGCGCGTCCCGCGTAGCCGCCGGTCACACGGGCTTCGGAGCCGGGGCCGGCGAGGTTGGTGTCCATCCTCACCTTGCCGCGGGCCGAGCCGAAGCCGAGGGCGGTCCAGTCGAGATGGCCGTCGCGCTCGACCTGGGCGCGCTGGGTGGCGAAGATCCAGGCCGACTCGGAGATGTCCTGGGTGTTGACGTAGCGCAGGGTCGCGGCCTGTCCGACGTTGAGCTCGACCACCGAGTTGAGCAGCGCGTCGACATCGTCGTCGGGCGAGGACCAGTGCTCCCAGACCTCCGCCTCGGCACCCTCCTCGAGCACGACCAGCGTGCGCCAGTTGACCGCCACCCCAGTCTCGGCGATTGGCGCCACGATCCTGATCGGCTCCGCCAGCTTCACCCCCGCGGGAACGTATATGAGCACGCCGTCGCGCCAGGCGGCTTCGTTGCGGGCGACGAACGGGTCGTCCGCGGGCGCCAGTGCCCCCAGCCGTCCCTCGACCAGCTCGGGATGGGAATCGACGGCCTCGGCCAGCGGCAGCACCGTCGCGCCGGCCACCGGCTCGATCGAGACGGCGGTGGAGCCGGGATCGTAGGCGTCGAGATCGAGGCTCGAGAGGTCGGTGAATTCCCACCCCTTCGCCTTCTGGTCGGGAAGGGGCGGGAGGGTGGCGAGCTCAGCCAATCGAGCCCTCCATCTGCAGCTCTATGAGGCGGTTGAGCTCGACCGCGTACTCCATCGGCAGCTCCTTGGTCACCGGCTCGATGAAGCCGTTGACGATCATCTTCGAGGCCTCCTCCTCGTCGAGGCCGCGACTCTGCAGGTAGAAGAGCTGCTCGTCGCCGATCTTGGAGACGGTCGCCTCGTGGCCGACGTCGGCGTCGTTCTCGTCGATGCGGATCGTCGGGTAGGTGTCCGAGCGCGAGTCCTCGTCGAGCAGCAGCGCGTCGCAGACGACCTTCGAGCGCGATTCCGTCGCCCCGTCGGCGACCTCGAGCAGGCCGCGGTAGGTGCTGCGCCCGCCGTCCTTGGAGATCGACTTGGAGAAGATCGAGGAGGAGGTGCGAGGGGCGGCGTGGATGATCTTGCCGCCGGCGTCCTGGTGCTGGCCGTCGCCGGCGAAGGCGATCGAGAGGATCTCGCCGTGTGCTTCCGGCCCGAGCAGGTAGATCGAGGGGTACTTCATCGTCAGCTTCGAGCCGAGGTTGCAGTCGACCCACTCCATCGTCGCCTTCTCCTGGGCGACGGCGCGCTTGGTGACCAGGTTGAAGACGTTCTGCGACCAGTTCTGCACGGTCGTGTAGCGGACCCGCGAGCTCGGCTTGCAGACGATCTCGACCACGGCCGAGTGCAGCGAATCGGTCGAGTAGACCGGCGCGGTGCACCCCTCGATGTAGTGGACGTCGGCTTCGTCCTCGCAGATGATCAGGGTGCGCTCGAACTGGCCCATGTTCTCGGTGTTGATCCGGAAGTAGGCCTGTAGCGGCATCTCCACTTTCACCCCGGCGGGGACGTAGACGAAGGAGCCGCCCGACCAGACCGCGCTGTTCAGCGCCGCCAGCTTGTTGTCGTTGGGCGGGATCACCGTCGCCCAGTACTCGCGTACCAGGTCCTCGTGCTCGCGCAGCGCCGTGTCCATGTCGGTGAAGATCACGCCCTGGGCCTCGAGCTTCTCGTTTACCTGGTGGTAGACGACCTCGGACTCGTACTGTGCGCCGACCCCGGAGAGGAATTTGCGCTCCGCCTCGGGGATGCCGAGCCGGTCGAAGGTGTTCTTGATGTCCTCGGGGACCTCGCTCCAGTCGCGGCTGTTCTTTTCCGAGGCGCGGACGAAGTAATGGATGTCGTCGAAGTCGATCTGGTCGAGGTCGCCGCCCCATTTCGGGGTCGGGCGCGAGTAGAAGTGCTCCAGCGCCTTGAGCCGGAACTCGCGCATCCACTGCGGCTCCTCCTTGTACTCGGAGATCGATTCGACCACCTCGCGGGAGAGGCCCTTCGGCGCCTTGTAGGCGTAGCCGGACTCGGGGTCGTGGAAGCCGAACTTCTCCTTGTAGTCGGCGTTGATGCCGGCGAGCTCTCTTTTCTCCGCTACGACCTCGGGTGTAGCCATGGGTTCAGTCGACCTCCAGGGTGATCGTGTCGTCCACGACGGCCGCCGTGAACGTTTGCACCGGGGCGAAAGCGGGGAGCGTCTTCGGCCTGCCGGTGCTCAGGTCGAAGAGAGAGCCGTGACGGGGACACTCGACCGTGCAGGTCGTCGGGTCGAACTCGCCCTCGGCGAGCGGCCCGTCGTCGTGGGAGCAGCGGTCCTCGATCGCGTACAGCGTCCCCTCGCAGTTGAAGACGCCGATCTTGAGCCCGTCGTGCTCGACCAGGCGCATCGTTCCGGGCGGCAGCTCGGCTGCCGCGCAAACGCTGATCTTGTGGGTGGTTGTGCCGTCCGTCACGTTATTCCTAGCGTACAGGTCGGATTTTAGCGACCTGAGAGGATCGCAGACCACGACCCTTCCCTGCGAACTGCATCAACTTGACTATCTGGCAGGGGGACAAGTTGATGCAGTTCGCTCGATGATTGGAGATGAGTATGAGCGAGAGGACGAGCTATGTGCCGGGGACGCCCTGTTGGGTGGATCTCGGTACCCCCGACATCGAGGCCTCGGCCCAGTTCTACGGCAGCCTCTTCGGCTGGAGCGTCGAGGAGGGCGAGAACGCCGGGCAGACCGGCGGCTATCGCCAGGCGACCCTGCGCGGCAAGCCGGTCGCCGGTGTGATGCCGCTGATGCAGGAGGGCCAGCCACCGGCCTGGAGCACCTACGTCTCGGTCGCCGACGCCGACGCCACCGCGGCAAAGGTCCGCGAGGCCGGCGGCAGCGCCCTCGCCGAGCCGATGGACGTGATGGATCTCGGCCGCATGGCGATCTTCGCCGACCCAACCGGCGCCGTCTTCGGCATCTGGCAGCCCGGCAGTTTCATCGGCGCCGAAATCGTCAACGAGCACGGCGCCCTCACCTGGAACGAGCTGAACACACGAGACACCGCCGGTTCGAAGGATTTCTACGCGGCCGTCTTCGGCTGGACCTACGAGAACATGGAGGTCGAGGGCGTCGGCACATACACCGGCCTCAAGGTGGGCGAGAACAGCGTCGGTGGCATGCTCGATATCAGTGGGCGCGTCCCCGATGAGGTGCCGCCGATGTGGCTCACCTACTTTGCGGTCGAGGACACCGACGCGACCGTCGCCAAGCTGAAGGAGCTGGGTGGCAGCGTGATGATGGAGCCTATGGACATCGTCGCTGGCCGCTTCGCCGTCGTCAGCGACCCCTTCGGCGCCGTCTTCGCGGTGATCAAGCCCAGCCCAATGGAAGAAGGAAGCTCCTAAAGCGCTTCCGGTGCGCCTTATGGACCTGTGAGGTCCATAAGGCGCACCGGAACGGCTGTGGTCAGATCTCTGTCGCCTCCGCGGGGCTGCCGGTGGCGCCCTCGTCCTCCCATTCGGCGGGCTGGCCGAGGCTGGCGCTCTTGACCACCTTGAGGCCGAGCATCGCGCACTTCATCCGCGTCGCCGAGATCTCGATCCCGAGCAGGTCGAGGACGAACTCCTTCGGCAGTCGGAGCAGCTCCTCACGCGACTTGCCGGCCAACTCGTCGGTCAGCAGCGACGTCGCCGCGGTCGAGATCGCGCAGCCCTTGCCGTCGAAGGCTATGTCCGCGACCTTGCCGTCCCCGTCGAGCCGGATCGTCACGTGCTGCTCGTCGCCGCAGAACGGATTGGTGTCCTCGAACTCGAGGTCGGGACTCTCCAGCCGCCCGAAATTGTGCGGCCGCTTGTAGTGCTCGAGGATCTGGTCGCGGTAGAGCTCGTCCATCAGAGGCCGAAGACCTTCCTGGCGTCGTGGAGACCCTCGACCAGGCGGTCGATCTCCTCGGGGGTCGTGTAGACGCCGAAGCTGGCGCGGGCGGTGGCGGCGACGCCGAGGCGGTCCATCAGGACCTGGGCGCAGTGGTGGCCGGCGCGGACGGCGACGCCGTGGCGGTCGAGGATCTCGGAGATGTCGTGGGCGTGGACGCCCTCGAGCTCGAAGGAGACGGGGCCGATCCGCTCGGGACCGGGGGGTGGGCCGAAGACGCGCAGGCCGGGGACCTCGGGGAGCCGCCGCAGCGCGTAGTCGGCGATCTCGCGCTCGTGCCGCAGCACGGCGTCCATCCCCAGCCCGTCGAGCCAGCGCAGCGCCGAAGCCATCCCGATCGCCTGCGCGATCGCGGGGGTGCCGGCCTCGAAGCGGGCGGGGGGGCCGGCGTAGGTCGTCCCCTCGCGGGTGACCTTGCGGATCATCGAGCCGCCACCCATGAACGGCGGCATCGCCCGCAGCAGGTCGAGCCGGCCCCAGAGCGCCCCGATCCCCGTCGGCGCGTAGAGCTTGTGTCCGGTCAGGGCGTAGAAGTCGACGCCCAGTTCGGCGACGTCGATCGCCATCTTCGGCGCCGCCTGGGCACCGTCGGCGAGGACCAGGGAACCGGCCTCGTGCGCGAGGCGCGAGATCTCGGTCAAGTCGTTCTCGGTGCCGAGCACGTTGGAGACGTGGGCGACGGCGACCAGCTTCGGACCCCGCTCCAGCAGCGCCCCGAAGGCTTCCATGTCGAGCAGCCCTTCATCGGTGACCGGCGCCCAATCGATCTCGACCCCGACCCACTCGGCGAGCTGCTGCCAGGGGACGATGTTGGAGTGGTGCTCCATCTCGGTGAGAACGATGCGGTCGCCCTTGCCGATGTTGGCGCCGCCCCAGGTGCGGGCGACGAGGTTGATCGCCTCGGTCGCGTTGCGGACGAAGACGACCTCGCGCCGGTCGGCCGCGCCGAGGTGGTCGGCGACCGTGGCCCGCGCCCCCTCGAAAGCGGCGGTCGCCTCGGCCGAGAGCGTGTGCGAGCCGCGGTGCACGTTGGAGTGGTGGGCGCGCTCGTAGCGGTCGACCGCCTGGATCGAGGCCAGCACCCGCTGGGCGCTGGCGCCGCTGTCGAGGTAGGCGACGGGACGCCCGTGCACCTCCCGCTCCAGGGCGGGGAAGGCGGCGCGAACCTTCTCGATCGGGAACGGCGACGGGGGGGAGGAGCGCTTGGTCGTCGTCTGCTCCATGGTCGCAAGGCTAGGCAGAGGCGCCAGCCTCGACCTCCTCGCGGATCCAGCCGTAGCCCTTCTCCTCGAGCACGCCGACCAGCTCCGGCCCGCCTTCCTTGACGATTCGCCCCTCGAACATGACGTGGACGAAGTCCGGCTTGACCATGTGCAGGATGCGCTGGTAGTGGGTGATGATTAGCACCCCCATGTCGGGACCGGCGAACTTGTTCACTCCCTCGGCAACCGTTTGCAGCGCGTCGATGTCGAGTCCCGAGTCGGTCTCGTCGAGGACCGCGATCTCCGGCCGCAGCAGCGCCAGCTGCAGCAGCTCCATCCGCTTCTTCTCGCCGCCGGAGAAGCCCTCGTTGAGGTAGCGGCTGGAGAAGTCTTTGGGGATGTTCGCCAGCGACATCGCCTCCTGGGCGACCTTGGCGAAGTCTTTGATCTTGATCTGCTCTTCGCCGCGGGCCTCGCGGTGGGCGTTGATCACCATCCGCAGGTACTTGCTGACCGAGACGCCGGGGATCGAGACGGGGTACTGGAAGGCCATGAAGAGGCCGGCGCGCGAGCGCTCGTCGGGATCGGCCTCGGTCATGTCCTCGCCCTTGAAGACGATTGTGCCCTCGGTCACCTCGAGCGCCGGGTGGCCCATGATCGCGTTGGCCAGGGTCGACTTGCCCGAGCCGTTGGGGCCCATCAGGGCGTGGACCTTTCCCTTCTCGACATCGAGGTCGAGCCCGCGGAGGATCTCCTTGTCCTCGGCGCTCACGTGCAGGTTGCGTATCTCCAGCTCAGCCAATTTCGCTCCGTTTCTGGTTTGGAAGTTCTGCGGTCAGGCGGCGGTGCCGACTGCCGTGCGGTCGTCGCGGGCACCCGGGCCGGCGAACTCCACCAGCTCGGCCAGCGTCGTCCCCGAGAGGGCCTTGGTGACGCCGCCCTGCACCCGTGTCCACAAGAGCTTGGTCGCGCAGGCGCGGTCGCCGTCCTCCTCGTGCGAGCAGAGCACTTTGCCGTCGGGCGTGTCGTGGAAGCACTCCATCGGGGCGATCTGCCCTTCCAGCGCCTCGACCACGGCGTCCATCGTGATCTCCCCGGCGGGCTTCGCCAGGCGGTAGCCGCCGTGGGCGCCCCGGGTCGAGGTGACCAGGCCCGCCTTGCGCAGCTTCGCCACCAGGTGCTCGAGGTAGGAGAGCGGCAGGCGCTCAGCATCGGCGACGGCGCTGAGCGAGATCGGCATCGAGCCGGGCTGGCGGCCCAGCTCGACCATCAGGCGAACGCCATACTCGGCCTTGGTCGAGAACAACATGCCTAAATCCTACTGAAGCAGTCGGTTATGCAGCTTCCGCCGCCGCCTGCTTGCCGATCTCGACGTGCGCGCGACTGTCCTTGCCGCGGATCAGGGTCAGGGTGAGGACGAAGCCGAGCAGGGCGATCAGGGCGCCGCCGAGGAAGGCGGCCTGGAAGCCCTCGGTGAGGGCATTGGGCAGGGACGAGCCGCCGGCCGAAAGGGTGTCGGTCGTGCGCGAGGTGGCGATCGCCGAGAGCACCGCGAGGCCGAGCGCGCCGCCGATCTGCTGCGAGGTGTTGATCAGGCCGCTGGCGAGTCCGGCCTCGCTCTCCTCGACCCCGGAGACCGCCGCGATCGTCGTCGTCACGAACGAGAAGCCCAGGCCGGCGGCGGCGAGCACCGAGGGCCCGAGGATGTCGGCGGTGAAGCTGCCGCCGACCGAGACCTGGCTGAACCAGCCGAGCCCGGCGACGATGAAGAGCAGCCCGGCAGCTAGCACCGGCTTGTAGCCGAGTTTGGTCACCAGCTGGGATGCGATCCCCGCCGAGATCATGATCACCAGGGCGAGCGGCAGGTAGGAGAGGCCGGCGTGGATCGCGCTGTAGCCGAGCACCTGCTGCATGTATAGGGAGATGAAGAAGAACATCGAGAACAGCGAGGCGCCGACGAGCAGGCCGACGACGTTGGCCCCGGTCAGGGTCCTGATCCGGAAGATCGAGAACGGCACCAGCGGCTTGGCGGCGCGCAGCTCGATCGCGACGAAGCTGGCCATCAGCAGCACCGAGAGCGCGATCAGGCCGATCGTCTGCGTCGACCCCCAACCGGCGCTGTTGGCGTCGACCAGGGCGTAGACCAGGATCGAGAGGGCGGCGGTGACCGTGACCGCGCCGGCGACGTCGAAGGCGCGCTTCCCGGTCTCGGCGCGGCTTTCGGCGATCAGCCGGGGCGAGAGCGCGAAGGCGATCAGGCTGACCGGCACGTTGACCCAGAGCACCCACTCCCAGCCGAGGCCGTCGGTGAGGATGCCGCCGAGCAGGACGCCGGCCGCCCCGCCCGAGCCGGCGACCGCGCCCCAGACCCCGAGCGCCTTGTTGCGCTCGGCGCCGTCGCTGAAGGTGGTGGTGACGATCGAGAGTGCCGCCGGGGAGATGATCGCGGCGCCGAGGCCCTGGGCCGCGCGGGCGGCGATCAACTGTCCCTCCGTTGCCGCGAAGCCCGCCGCCAGCGAGGCGACGGCGACCAGCAGCAGCCCGGCCATGAACACCCGCCGCCGCCCGAGCAGGTCGGCGGTGCGGCCGCCGAGCAGGAGGAAACCGCCGAAGGTGAGCACGTAGGCGTTGACGACCCAGGGCAGGTTCTCCTGGGAAAAGTCGAGCGCCTTGCCGATGGTGGGCAGCGCCACGTTGACGATCGAGGCGTCGAGGACGACGACGAACTGGGCCGAGCAGAGGAGGACCAGCGCCAGCCAGCGCTTCTCCTTGAATTCGCCTGGGGACGGCATCTGCGCCAGTCAATCAAACGGCGCCGGTCGGCTCAATCGGCGACCCGTTCGGCGGGGCTGCGACAATGTAGGCACCTTGCGGAAAGCGAACGGAGGAGCAACAGCTCGATGAAGACCACCAAGCAGTCCACTTTCGGCGCCACCCTGCGGACGACGATCCTGATGGCCTCGCTTTCGGGGCTCCTCGTCGTCATCGGCGCGCTGATCGGCGGCGCCAGCACCGCGATCCTCTTCCTCGGCATCGCCTTCGCGATCAACTTCTTCTCCTACTTCTTCAGCGACAAGATGGCGCTGGCGATGAGCCGGGCCAAGCCGGTCTCGCAATCGGAAGCGCCAAAGCTCTACGCCGCGGTCGAAGAACTGAGCACGCGCGCCGGCCTGCCGATGCCGCGGCTCTACCTGATTCCGCAGGACCAGCCCAACGCCTTCGCCACAGGGCGCAACCCGAAGCACTCGGCTGTCGCCGTCACCCGCGGCATCCTCAACCTGCTCTCCGAAGACGAGCTGCGCGGCGTGCTCGCCCACGAGCTCACCCACATCCGCAACCGCGACATCCTGATCCAGTCGGTCGCCTCGGCGATCGGCGCGGCGATCACCTACGTCGCCTACATGCTGCTCTGGTTCGGCAACGACGACAACTCGCCGCTCGCCCTGGTCGGCCAGCTGGCGACCTTCCTGCTGGCGCCGATCGCGGCCTCGATCATCCAGCTGGCGATCTCGCGTCAGCGCGAGTATGCGGCCGACGCCGGCGGCGCCGAAATCTGCGGCAACCCCGAGTCCCTCGCCAGCGCCCTGCTGCGCCTCGAGCAGGGAGCGACGGCGAAGCCGATGAAGGTCAACTCGGCGGCCGAGCCCCTCTACATCGTCAAGCCCTTCGCCGCCAAGGGGATGGCCGGCCTCTTCTCGACCCACCCCCCGATCGAGGAGCGGGTCAAAAGGCTGCGCCAGATGCGCCCCAGCCTCGGCTGAGTCTGTGGATCATCCATTTGATGGCTGCTGATCGTCCACTTGGTGGCTAGCATGCGCGAATTTTCACGCGTCATCTCGCACCCCAGCTGAGCCAAGCCCTGGGGCGATACGCCGGTGACGATGCTCATCGGCCCACACCGGGGCGGTTCATTCGGACGGAAAGAAAGTTTGCTTCCTTTCGCAGAACTGTTATTATCAATTTGATGGATGGATGCAATCGATGTATCGCCCGAAAGCAGGACTTCGATGGTTTTTGAATTCCCAGAGCTTGGAGTTGACGAGGAGGTTGCCCTCGCGAAGATCGACAGCCTCCGCAAAGAGCTGCGCCATTACGTAGCTGAGCCGCGCCGCTGGGTTGGCTCGGTTCGGCGAATGCTGGCCGCTCGTGCCATCCAAGGCTCCAACAGCATCGAGGGGTACAACGTCTCAGTTGAGGATGCGGTTGCCGCCATCGAGGACAACGATCCGGCAGAGGCTCGGACCGAGGATTGGCATGCGGTCATGGGCTATCGACGGGCGATGACTTACGTACTTCAGCTTGCCGAGGACGAGCATTTCGAGCTGAGCGCGCATCTGCTTCGAAGCCTTCATTTCATGATGGCTGAGTACGACTTAGAAGCGAGTCCCGGCCTCTGGCGGCCGGGGCCCATTTGGGTTCGAAACGATGCCACGGGCGAGGTCGTGTACGAAGGTCCGGATGCGGATGACGTGCCGGGGCTTGTTGACGAGCTGGTAGTGCAGCTTGCTGCGCACCAGGATGTTCCTCCAATCGTGCGCGGCGCGATGGCCCACCTGAGCCTCGTCATGATCCATCCGTTCCGAGACGGCAATGGCCGCATGTCCCGCTGCCTGCAGACTCTTGTCCTGGCTCGCGACAAGATCCTGGCGCCAGCGTGGTGCAGTATCGAGGAGTACCTGGGCGCCAATACTCAACGGTATTACGAGGTGTTGGGCCAGGTCGGCGAAGGTCAGTGGAAGCCTGAGAACGATGCGCGTCCTTGGGTGCGATTCTGCTTGGAAGCTCATTACATCCAAGCCATGAGCGTGCTGCGCCGGGTTCGAGAGTCAGAGCGGATGTGGACCGACCTCGAAGCCTTGCTTGAGAAGAGACATGGACTTCCCGAGCGATCAATCCATGGGTTGTTCGATGCCACGCTCGGGCTTCGGGTTCGCAACGCCTCGTATCGCTCAGTACTCAAGCGATTTGGCGCTGAGGATATTTCGCATCAGGTTGCGACTAGCGATCTCAGGGCGCTTGTTGAGGCTGGCTTGCTTAGGCAATACGGCAAGAAGCGTGGGACCTACTACGTATTGGCGGAGCCACTTGAGGAAATTCGGAACCGGGCCCGTGAGCGTCGCCAGCCGCTCGACGCCAGCTCCCTATTTGTCGCTGAGGCCAGCCCGGCGGTGTGAGGTCAAGCGTGCATTCGCTGCGCGCCGAGCGGCTTCACTCCGTTACCGCTTTGAGGTAGCTATACTTTTTGAAGTAAAGCCTGATCGGAATTAAGGTATTTAGGAGATGGGCATGGCGACTGGCGCGCAGACGAAAGCAGTGGTCGAGGAGATCGAGCCGTTCGAGGCGGCGCAGGAGATCGAGGGCGGCGTCGTCGTCCTGATCGACACCCGCGAGCCGCACGAGTTTCAGGAGGCCCGTATCGAGGGGGGCAAGCTCGTCCCCCCGGGCCTGCTGCGCGACGAGATCGCCGCGGCGGCGCCGGACAAGTCGGCGCGCACGATCCTCTACTGCCGCAGCGGCAACCGCTCCTACAAGGCGGCCGAGCAGATGGAAGCGCTCGGCTACACCGACGTCGCCTCGATGGCGGGCGGGATCCTCCTCTGGCAGGAGCAGGGGTTGCCCGTCGTCGCCACCGAGGGCATGAGCGCCGAGCAGCGCGACCGCTACTCGCGCCACACATTGCTGCCCGAGGTCGGGGTAGAGGGCCAGCTGAGAATGCTGAACGCGAAGGTGCTGCTGCTCGGCGCCGGCGGGCTCGGCGCGCCGACCGCGCTCTACCTCGCCGCAGCCGGGATCGGCACGATCGGGCTGGTCGACGACGACGTCGTCGACGCCTCCAACCTGCAGCGCCAGGTGATCCACAACACCGAGCGGATCGGCGTGCCCAAGACCGAGTCGGCGCGGCTGACGATCGAGGCGCTCAACCCCGACGTGAAGGTGATCGAGCACCGCACCCGGCTCGACGCCGAGAACATCCTCGAGATCATCGAGCCCTACGACGTGATCGTCGACGGCGCCGACAACTTCCCCACCCGCTACCTGCTCAACGACGCCTCGGTGCGCCTGCGCAAGCCGGTCGTCTCGGCCTCGATCCTCAGCTTCGACGGCCAGATCTCGACTTTCGTCCCCTTTGAGGGGCCCTGCTATCGCTGCCTCTACCCGACCCCGCCGCCGGCCGAGATGGCGCCGAGCTGCTCCGCCAACGGCGTGCTCGGCGTGATGGCCGGAACGATGGGGACCCTGCAGGCCAACGAGGTGCTCAAGCTCGTGATCGGGATCGGCGAGCCGCTTGTCGGCCGGCTGCTCCTCTACGAGGCCCTCGCCACCCGCTTCACCGAGCTCAAGGTGCGGCGCGACCCCGAGTGCCCGATCTGCGGCGAGAACGCGGTCGAGATCCCCGAGTCCGAGATCGGCCAGTTCCCCGACTACCAGGCCTTCTGCGCCGGCTAGCCGGTAGGTTTCCCGCCGATGGCAACGGTTCGCATACCGAAGGTGCTGCAGGCCCAGACCGGCGGGCAGTCCGAGGTCGAGGCTGCCGGCGCCGACGTCGGTGAGGTGCTGCGGGCCTTGACCGCGGCGCACCCCGAGACCGAGGCGCAGCTCTTCGGCGAGGAGGGCGAGCTCAACCGCTACGTCAACGTCTACCTCAACGACGAGGACGTCCGCGTGCTCGAGGGCCTCGAGACAGCGGTCGCCGATGGCGACACAGTCGTCATTTTGCCGGCCATGGCCGGCGGCTGAGTCGAGCCGCCCGCAAGCCGGCGCCTCTGCCGGCGTCCTCCGTCGCTCGCGTGCAGAGCACGCCAAGCTCCCTGGGTCTTGGCTTGATTTCCAGGCACCTCGCCCATTGCCCCGGTCATCCGCACCCGAAATCCAGCCGCCGACCAACTACTTGCACTTCTGAGCCATATACTGTAACTTATACGTCCTTAACGCATGGCTGATACCCCTCGTCCCACAGATAAGCTCCGCCGAATCGCACAAGTGGGCTCGGTTTTCACGCCTGGCGCACCTATCGACGACTACTCGTTGTTTGGCGGCCGAATGGATCAGATGATGGACGTGATCAATACGGTCGGCCAGAAGGGCAAGCACGTGATCCTTTACGGAGAGCGAGGAGTCGGGAAGACCTCTCTTGCCAACATCCTTGCCGAGGTCTTCGAGGGGTTCGACGACCTCAAGCTCAAATCAATCGGGGTCAACTGCCAGACCTTGGACGACTTCGCCTCGGTTTGGAGCAACGTCTTCCGCGGGCTTGAGTGGGATGGCAATGGCGAGTGGGAGGATCGAGCTCCTCGGGAGCCAGAGGAGATTCGCTACGCCCTAGAGCATCTGGGAAGTCAAGCCCTGATCGTCATTGACGAGCTAGATCGGCTCGAGGATGACGAGGCACTTTCGCTCTTGGCCGACACGATCAAGACGCTCTCGGATCACGCCGTGCCCGTGACGCTGGTCCTCGTCGGTGTCGCCGATTCCGTAGATGACCTGCTTGGCGACCACCATTCGGTCGGGCGCGCTTTGACGCAGGTCCACTTGCCTCGAATGTCAACCTCCGAGCTCGAAGAAATCGTCGACAAGGGGCTTTCGGAGCTTCATCTTGAAATCAAGCCCGGCGCTCGACGACGAATCGCACGCCTTTCAGAGGGCTTGCCGTTCTACACGCACTCCCTGGCCCTTCACGCCGGCCAACATGCGGTTGCCGATGACCGGGGCGTGATCGAAGACGTGGACGTGAGTCGGGGTGTGGAGCGAGTCGTGAGCAAAACCCAGCATTCCATTCGGGCTGCATATGAGAAAGCCACCCGGAGTCCCCGCAAAGACACCTTGTTCCACCAA
>Ga0055487_10000012_pt1 | contig 15422 bp, 17 predicted proteins | sample RushMan_ThreeSqC_FD_57940 | JGI IMG/M metagenome (GOLD analysis project Ga0055487, IMG submission 57940) | Wetland microbial communities from San Francisco Bay, California, USA, that impact long-term carbon sequestration - RushMan_ThreeSqC_D2 | ecosystem: Environmental > Aquatic > Marine >...
AGAGGTTCCTCGAGTTTTCCAGTAGGCCCTTCTTGCCGCCACGGACCGTGAGCATGAACTTCGAGACCGGCACGTCGGGAACCAGGTCGATGGTATTGCGCATCCGCCCCTTGACCTGGTCGATGCGGCCGGCCAGGTCGATCTCGACCTGGCCGTGGAGAGCCGCGACCAGGTCCGGCAGCAGGTTGTCGGATGAACGCAGGTAGACGGGGCCTTTCAGCGGCCCGTCGAGCAGCGGCGACCGCGCCGTCGCGTGCCCGTAGATCGACTTCCTGGGGCATTCGTGGGCGGCGAACTGTACGCGCGTGCAGACCTTGGCGAGGCTGCTCTGGCGCAGGAAGAACGGCCGCGGCAGGATCACCGCGGCGCGCCCGATGTTGGCATCGCCGGGCCGAGCCACCAGCACCGCCCTCAGTTTCGGGCTCTTCGACCGGCGGGTGCCGCCGAAGACGCGCATGAAGAGCTTCGGCCTGAAGCCGAGCCTCTCGCATTCCTCGGCCTGGAACGGCGCAGAGGCCGCGAAGCTGGTGAACGCCGCCGGGTCGAGTGGGTTTGCACCGCCGCCGCGCAGGGTGGCGCCGACCGCCATCGGCGAGCAGTTGGTCGGGTTGAGCGAGAACTGCGGGCGATCGAGGGTCACCGAGACGGCGCGGAGGTCGAGCAGGGCGCCGCCGAAGACGTGGGGAATCGGGTCGGAGACCGCGTGGACCTGCGCCGTGGCGGGGTCGACGAACAGCGCCACCCTCACCACGACCGAGCCGAGATCGAACGGCCCGGCCGTGGCGGGGGTGATCACTGCCAGGGAAATTGGGGCACCGTGGTAGGGCCCTGCGAGGAAGGCTTTGCCGCCGATGTGAAACGGATCGGAGCCGCTGCCGGCGGCGACCGAGGCGCTGCCGACGAGGCTGGCGGCCGGACAGCTGGGGCTCGCCGTCTCGTCCGCGCCGCTGTTCGCAGCGGCCGCCGCGATCGTCTGCTCGGGGCAGTAGCGGACCCCGGCCAGCTTCGCCGTCAGTCCCGGCGGCAGGTCGATGTCGACGCCCTTCAGCTCCTGGTTGCCGTCGGCGCGGGAGACGTCGACCGAGAAGGGGCTGTAGCCGCCGGCCTGACTGTCGGCGGCTTGGGCGCCGAACCCTGGCGAGAAGGGACGGTCGGCCAGCGTGCTTGCGCACGCCCCTCCACCGGGCGCGCCGGTCGAGGCGAATTCGTCGCTGGGGTCGGCCGGTGGCGCGTTGGACGGACCGCCTTCTTCGCCGGCCGGGACCGACCCCAGCGTGGTTGACCAGGGGGTGATCTGGGAGGAAGTCGAATTCGGCCCGCATGTCGGTGGGCTCGTCAGCGGCGCCCGCGGCCCATCGTTGAAGTCGAGGCCGAAGGAGCTGAACGGGACCTGCGGGTTGTCGGCGAAGGTCGTGGTCAGCTGTCCCGTCTGCGGGTCGGCGCTGACGTTGCCGATCAGGCGCACCGAGAGCCCGTACCGTTCCGACTCGACGTCGACGAAGATCCGGTACTCCTGGCCGGAGGCCGGATCGCGGCTGAGCTGCTGGCCGAGGTAGACGTTGCCGTCGATCGGCCCCTCCGGCAGCGGCGGCGTGTCGATCGAGACGGTGCCGACCTGGGACGCCGCCGGGCAGGCGACCGGGTTCCGGGTTCCCTTGCCGAACTGCGCGTCGGTGCAGGCCTCGAGGCCGTTGGCGGCCGAGGGGTTGAGGCCCATCCCGGCCGGCAGGGTCACCTTCGCGATCCTCAGGTGTGAGGTTTCCTGCTCTTCGCCTTCGCTTTCGGTCTGGTGGGGCAGGTCGACCTCGACGGTGGGACCGGACGGCGAGTCGGTCGTCGGTGTGTTCGGGTCGACGCCGATCGAGGGCTGGAAGGGAATGCTCGCGCATTCTTTCGGCGAGGTGCCGGGCGGGATCCTCGACTCGAAGGGCGGGTTGGCGTCGGCGGGGAATTCGTATCCGGGTTCTTCCTCTTCGCCGATCGAGCTGGCCAGCAGCCAGGTCGAGTAGGCCTGCTCGAACGGCGGCTGCGCCGGCCCGAGGCAGGTCCCGGGAGTCGTGATGAAAGTGCCGTCGCCGGAGCGGCCGTCGAAGACGAGCCGGTTCTTGAGCACGACGCCCTCTTCGAACAGCGGCAGCGAGGCGAAGGGCGTTTCCGGTATCTCGATCGTGAAGCCCTCGTGGTAGTCGCCGTCCCAGGCGACGTCGGCCCGCAGGTAGACATCGTTGCCGAGCAGGTTGAGGCCGAACCGCGCCGGTTCGCCGGCCGGGGGGACGATGTTGTAGACGGTCGGGGCCTCCGGCAGCGGCGTCGGCACGCCGAGCACAGAGGCGGTGACAAAGCTCTTGCCGACATCCGACCCGGGCGGGCACGTTTCGGGGTCGGCTTCGAAGGTTGCCAGCGGACACTGCGGCGTTGCCCCCGGGTTGACGCTGAGGCCAACCGGCAGGTCGACCCGAACCGTCTTCAATTCGTCGACCGGTTTTTCGAGTCCCCCTTCGGTCGTGTGCTTGACGATGAACTGGGTGAAGCCCACTTTGGGATGCCCGGCGGCCTGTTCGAAGAACTGGGTCGACGTTTCCACGCTGCAGGTCGGAGAGTCTTTGGTGCAGGTGCCGGCCTGCCAGCCGCTGTCGACCTGGGGGTTGTCAGGATCGGACGGGGCGATGATGCCGGCCGTCGTCGCCTCCGCTGCCGGCGCGCCGAAAGCCAGCAGCAGCGCCGTTGCGACCCCTGCCGGCGCTCGGCGAATACCCCTGCTGCGACCCATCCGGTTCCCCTCCCTGGAGTTCATCTGCCGTTGACTATACCCGAAAATAGCCAAATTCATACTTGTTTTTTGGTATCCAATCGTCTAGAAGTGAGTATCGACCAATCAATCAAGATGGAGGATCCACCATGAACTGGCAGCTTCTGGCTCGTGCAAATACCCACCCGCTGCGAATCTCAATCCTCGAAGTCCTCGCCATGGACGAAGGGCGGACCCTCTCCCCCAACGACCTCAGTTGCGAGCTGCGCACGCCGCTCAGCAACGTCAGCTACCACGTCGCCGAGCTGCGCCGCACCGGCCTGATCGAACTCGCCGGCGAACGCCCCGTACGAGGCGCGACCGAGCACTTCTACCGCGAGGCGACCGGGGCGGCCAAGCGCAACGGCGCGGTCGAGGCGGTTGGCTGACTCGGCACTAGCGCGGATCGCGCCACATCGTCGAGACCGTGACGCCGCCGTCCGGTCGCTCGAACTCCCCCACTCGAGCGAAGCCGTGCCGTTCGTAGCGTGGATCGTTGGCCGAGTTGCTCGACTCGAGGTAGGCAGGGGCGCCCTTGGCGTCGATCCGGGCAAGGCTCTCCGCCAGTAGCGCCATGCCGATGCCCTCGCCACGGTGATCGGGGTGGGTTCCGAGCAGGCTCAGGTAGTAGTGGGGACGCCCGCGGGGATGCGAGGCGTCGAAGCGCTCGAGCAGCTCGAGCACGGCGGGCGCGCGCTCGCCGACCAGCTCCGCCAGCACCGGCTCGACGCTCGCCTCCTCCACCTCGGTCAGCTCGCTGCCGCCGGGGGGGATCCAGACCGAAGCGGCGGCGTAGTCGTCGGCAACCAAGACCCAGGGGTAACGGAGCGCGCTGGAGACGAAGAAACGCCACCACGCTTCCAACCCGTCCCTCTCAGGGAACGCCCAGCCCCAGAGAGGGTCTGACTCGAAGGCCGCGGTCAGGGTCGCGGTGACGCCGTCGAGATCTTGCTCCGTAGCGGCCCGAACCTCCACGGGACGAAGCTAACCGGGCGGGCGGCAGCGCGCAAGCACTTTGCCGCGGGACGCATGCGAGCACCACTCCCATGTACGGGACCTTCCGCCGACATAGGCTGGTCCGGTGAAGATCACGCTGCTGCGCAACGCCACGCTCGTCGTCGAGGGTGCCGGGCAGCGACTGGTCGTCGATCCGTCGCTGGCGCCGCCAGGTCGGCGGCCGCCGCTGTCCCTGTTCAGATCGCGACCGGCGCTCAACCCGACGGCGCCGCTGCCCAAGCACGCTCGCGAGAAGCTCGCCGGGCTGACCGGCGCCCTCGTCACCCACTTTCGCTTCGGCCATTTCGACCACCTCGACGGGGCGGGCAGGCGACTGCTGGCCGAGGCCGGGATTTCAACCGCATGCCAGCCGCCCGACGCTCGGGCGCTGCGCCGGGCGGGGATCGACGCGCACCCGGTACCCGCCGAAGGGACGATCGACCTTTTCGGCGGCCGGCTCAGCACGGTACGCGCCAGGCACGGCCACGGCCTGGTCGGCCGACTGATGGGACCCGGCGTCGGGTACCTGCTGCGCCTCCCCGGCGAGCCCTCCCTCTACATCTCGGGTGACACGATCCTCACCGACGAGGTCCGCGCGGTGCTGTCTCGCGAGCGCCCCGACGTGGCCGTCGCGCATGCGGGCGGCGCGCAGCTCGACGTCGGCGCCCCGATCCTGATGACCCTGGAGGAACAGCTTGAGTTCGTCCGCCTCGCCCCAGCCCGCGTGATCGCCGTTCACCTCGAGGCCCTCGACCACTGCGGGATCGAGCGCAGCACGGTCCGAGACGCCCTGCGTGCGGCTGGCACCCTCGACCGAGTCGACATCCCGGCCGACGGCGAGACGGTCGCGGTTCCAGCGACCTAACCGGAGCACGTGAATAAGCGGACGACGGGGGTCGAACCCGCGACCTCGAGCTTGGGAAGCTCGCGCTGAGGCTTAGCTCCAGCCGCCTTCCAATGCGCTTTGCCTGCAAATCACCATTTTTTTGGAGTGGACACCGAAAGACCACGCTGGACACGATAGGCCCGATTTTGTTCCTACCCGTGTTCCTACCCAGCACCGCTTCGAGAACCTTGCTATCGCAATGCCTCGAAGTCCGACCGCGCGTGGCCGTGGAACTCTAGATCGTCGAGATCGATGCAAAGGAAGGCGAGGTGATTGGCGGAGGGGGTCGGGGTCGGCGACAGGCGCGGCGAGGGAGACGAGGCCCTCGCGAAGTGCCACGGTCGGCGACTCCGACTCCGCCAACGCTGCGAGAACTCGCTTCCACGGCCTCGGCCGCACGCCGGGCAAAGGCCAGGAGCAGGCAGCACTTAGGGCCACGCAGCGTAAACAGCGGAATGATCGCGTTCCGTTCGTCCAACATGATGTAATTCATCACGTTGGCTGATCAGACGCCATTCCGCGAGTTGCCTGATTTCCTCATAAGCCGTGGGCGCTACTGGGCGACCACCGGTGAAATCGCGGCGCAGACCGGGACTGGGTCCGATGCCACCCGTCACGGGCTGGCGCGCCTGAGAAGCCAGCGGCGCCTCTTTACGCCGGCACGCAGCTTCCACGTGATGGTGCCGCCCGAGTACCGCAGCTGGGGCGCCATCCCGGCCGCTTGGTTCATCGACCCGATGATGCAGCACCTTGGCCGCGACTACTACGTGGCCTTGCTCTCCGCTGCCGCTCAGCACGGGGCATCCCACCAGGCGGCTCAGACCTTTCAGGTCATGACCGACCGCCATGTCGAGGATCGCGACTTCGACCGGGTCCGGCTTCGCTTTCAAACCTCGGCCCTTGCGGAGCAAACCCCGGTTGAACAGGTCAACACGCCGACCGGAACAATGGCCGTATCGACCCGTGAGGCGACCGTGGGCGACCTCGTCGAGCGCCCCGGGAAAAGCGGTGGACTAAGCAATGTCGCGACGATCCTGCGCGAGATAGGCGAACTCGACGGAGTCGAACTCGCCCGCTTGAGTGCCCTGCGCCCGCGGAGCCACGCTCGGCGACTCGGCTGGCTGCTCACGAAGTTCCGCGGCGATGTCGAGACCAGCTCGTTGCGTGCCGTCGCCGATCCCGGCAACGGCGCCCCGGTAGCGCTGGCAGCAGGCGGATCCTCTCGGGGAACCATCAACGAGGATTGGGGCGTCATCGTCAACACCGAGGTCGAACCCGACATCTGATGATCCCGCGCGCCTCCATCATCGCCTGGAGCGCCACCGCCCCATGGCCCTCCGAGGACCAGGTCGAGCAGGATCTGATCCTGTCGCGGCTGCTCGTGGAGATCGCCAATGATCCACTGCTCTCCGAGGAGCTCGCCTTTCGCGGCGGCACCTGCCTGCACAAGCTCCACCTCAAGGAGCCGCAGCGCTATTCCGAGGATCTCGACTTCGTGCGCACCGGCCAGCACCCGATACTCGGCGAGGTCTTCGACCGGTTGCGCGCAATCACTGAGCGTATTGGCCTGCGTGAGCACCGCCGCACCTTCCCCAGCAAGGACTCCGACACGGCCACGATGTGGTTCGACGCAGACGCAGAGTCCGGAGCCGCGACGATCCGGGTCAAGATCGAGACCAACGTCGCCGAGAGCACACCCCACACTGACCACGTCTTCATTCCGTTCGAGGTGACTTCGCCCTGGTGGAGCGGAGGCGCAGACGTACGCACCTTCACCATCGAGGAGATCCTCGCCACCAAGGTCCGGGCTCTCTGCCAGCGGCGCAAGGGACGAGATCTCTTCGACCTGTGGATCGGCCTCAACCTCCCCGAAATCGACGCCGGCGAGATCACCGCGGCGCTCGGTCACTACATGCAGGACCGCGTCTACAGCTACCCCCAGCTCGTCGGCCATCTCAAGGCCAAGCTCGCAGACCCCGACTTCGCCGCTGACTTGAATGGACTCGTGCGCTCACCTCCCCCCAACTACGGCATCGCTGGCGCGCTCGATCTCGTTCGACGACGGATCGGCCTCGAACTCCGCAACGTTCCCGACAATCCGACGCCGATCGGGCGCCCTGTGGCGTGAACCGCCCTATCCCGCCATGCGAAATTCGCCGAGATGCCATGGCAACCTTCGACTCAACCCGCGCTGGCTACGTCCGCGCCCTGCCGACCCTCTCGCGCGCCGCCGAGCTGATCGACATCAGCCCCGCCGGGATCACGCGCGGGATCGTCGAGTCACTGACAAAGCGGACGACCGGTCTCGAACCGGCGACCTCGAGCTTGGGAAGCTCGCGCTCTACCAACTGAGCTACGTCCGCGTGGGGGCCATTCTATGCGGAGCCCGGCGGCGCGACTCGCGTCCACCGGACCGGCGCGGGGGCACGCTCACGCTCCGAGGGCGGCGGCGAGCTCCGCCAAGGCTCGGTGTTCGAGCACCGCTTGCTCGTAGCCGTTTTCCTCGTCCGTGGACCGCATCAAGCCGGTGACGTACTGGCGCACTCTCTCGTCGTCCGGGAACGCCTCGCGGCCGGTCAGGCCAGCTAACAGCGTGTCGTAGGTGGCAAGGTCGCGAGTTGCCTGTTCGGGGTCCGGGCCGGCCTGGCCGCCTGCTCGTGCCTGCTCGGCGAGGTCGTCGCGCAGGTCGGTGAACATCTCGACCAGGAACGTCCGCGATTCCGGCGCGATCTCCAACGGTCTTCCCGGCAACCCCGCGTCAGGCCGCCGCGGCGACGACGTAGCGGTCGGGGGACCGGTCGGGATGCCTGACCAGATCGGCGCTGTGCAGGACCGTCAGGTGGTATCTCACCTTGGTGGCGGAGAGGCCGAGCAGCTCGGCCAGTTCCCCCTCGTCGATCCCGGTCCCCTTCTGCGCGATGCAGTCGAGCAGCTCAAATCGCTCTGGGTTGGACAGGGCCTGCTTGGCCGGCGGGCCCATCGCTTTTCCGTCCTGTCCTGGCACCTATCTCGCCTCCTGGAAGAAGGCCCCGGGCGGGACGCCTGACGAACGCCACGGCCCGGGGCACTGGCTCGGCTACCGACATAGGGAGGCTCGTTCACTCACCGCCCATCGGAATACTGAGACAGTTGCAGTTCGGTACGCAAAAGGCAACCGAAATTTCGTTAGTACTACCTTTTCCCTCCTCTGTAGTAGGAGCGCTCCGGCTTCCCAGGTCGGCCGCGCTCGAAACTAAACAGGCCGACAAGCGTGGGGACGGCCTCCCCTCCTGACTGGGCAATGCGGTTCGCTGTCTCAGCCTCAGCCGCCAATACTTCTTCCTCCCATACCTCAGTTAGCCGCTGCCGAATTTTTCTTCTGCCCTCCGCGTCGAGACAGGGGGCATCCCAAATCATGCACGGGGGGTCCTCCGCACTTTCCAGCTTTTCATTGCGGTACGAGGACAAAGACTCGGCCAAGAAACCCTGGAAGATTGCGCCAGTCGCGTCGTGTCGTTCGACCTTCGACATTTCGCAGAACACCTCATCGGTGATGACGGGCAAAGCAACTGCGCGGAAGACGGGTCTGGCGTGGCCGCCGATCTGTCTGAAGCCCACGAACTCGATGCAGCCAACTTCGTAAAGGATGCGGACGTGACCGGTCACATATCTCACGTCCTCGTCCAGCATATTGGCGACCTCGCCTGCGCTGAACTCGCCCTGATGGAAGATGGTGAGCGCTTCGAGTCTCACCCAGTGGTTGATGGCATGGGTCATCGCCTCCACAGGCCGCTTTTTGCGCTCCTTGAGCGGCACTCGTCCAACCTTCCATTCGCGCTCTTTCACCGCAAGCCTCCGATCAATTCAGCAATACGTAATCAGTCACGGCAGAGCATAGTGCCCGTCCGACGCTAGGACCTACGTAGTAACGAAATTCGCAGCACTAATAAATTTCTTACTCTCTCTCCCGCCCCACCAGATGGATGGGGGTGATAAGCGGGAGGGAGGTGAGTGGGATGAAGATCGCGCCCGTGAGCACGGTCGTGCCTCTGCTGCAGATCCTGAAGCAGCACTAGGCACGGCGTGACAGGGGCCGATCTCCGGCCGCTTGCGCAGGGAAGGGGATCGGCCCCGATCGTCAGCGCGACGGAATCCTCCGACCCCTGCGGGGTCAGCTACCGAGGCTTCCCATTGCCCGGTTTCGGGTTGAGGCCATCGAGCAGCTCTCCCGGCTTTACGCCGAGGCCGTGCGCCAGGCGCAGGATGGTCGCCAGCCTCGGCTCCCTTGCGCCCCGCTCCATGCGGCCGATCGCGGTCGGGTGGATGTCGGTCGCGTGTGCGAGGGCATCTTGGGAAAGCTTCTGGCGGTGGCGCAGTTCGCGCAACCGTTTCCCGAATGCGCCGCTTGCTTGCTTTGGATCTTGGTCCAGGCGTTTCGGCATCCGTAGAGCGTTGCCGCTCCCGGCGCATCGGTCCAGAGCGATTTGGTAGGGAGCGCATTGGTCAACAGTATGCCTGCTATTTCGCCTTACCGGGGCGACCTCAAGGTCAAGGGCCTCCTTTGCCCACGCCGCAGCACTGTCGCCGAGGGTGGGCGCGAACTAGAGTCCGGCGCCGTGAGTGCGCGCTCCTTCCTCGCCTTCCTCGCCGTGCTGGCCGTCGTCGGCCTGCTCGGCTTTGGGCTGCTGAGCAAGGGCGAGACGAAGATCGCGGTCGGCGACCCGGTTCCCGACCGCGAGCTCGCCACCCTGCCGGGGCCGGAACTCGGCTCGATCGGCGACTACCGCGGCGAGTGGGTGCTGGTCAACCTCTGGGCCTCGTGGTGCGAACCGTGCCGCGAAGAGGCACCGGTCCTGGAGGACTTCCAGCGCCGCTACCGCAACCGCAACACGACCGCGCTCGGCATCAACGTGCAGGACAACCGCGACGACGCGCTCGCCTTCCTGCGCTCGTTCCCGACGACCTACCCGCAACTGCGCTCGATCGGCGACGAGCGCAGCGACGCGTTCGGCTCGACCGGCGTGCCCGAGAACTTCCTCGTCGACCCGAATGGCCGCCTGGCCCTGATCTGGCGGGGACCAATCAACGAGAAGATCCTGCGCGAGCGGGTCGAACCGCTGATCGAGGCGGGCAGATGAGGCCGGCTGGAGGGTGGGTCCTCGCCCTGGCCATGGTGGCGCTCGCGCTGCCGGCAAGCGCCGCTGCCGCCCCGCAAGCGAGCCTGAACGACGTCGAAGACGAGGTGATGTGCCCGATCTGCGGCACCCTGCTCGAGCTTGCCGACTCGCCGCAGGCGCGGCGGGAGAAGGTCTACGTCGCCAAGCTGATCGCGGCCGGCAAGACGAAGGACGAGATCAAGGACGCGCTCGTCACCCAGTACGGGCGGGCCGTGCTGGCCCTGCCCAAGGGGTCCGGCTTCGACCTGAGCGCGTACCTGGTGCCGGTGCTGGCTCTCGCTTTGGCGATCGGCGCGCTGGCCTTCAGCGTCCGCCGCTGGCGCCGCGACGGCGATCGCTCGCCCCCGCCAGGCGCCGCTCCCCCCGAGGGCGAGGACGCCGAACGGCTCGAGGCCGACCTCTCGCGCTACGAGCCCTGAATCAGCCGGTGAGGACGAGGCCGGTGGCGGCGACCGGCAGCTTCCGCGGGATCGCCGAGCGGGCGCCGCAGACGACGGTCGCGCCGGCGTGTTCGGAGAGTGCCCGCAGCGAGTCCGCGTCTTCCCCCAGCCCGGGACCGTCGATCACCAGCAGGTCGTAGGCGCTGCGCAGGCCCTGGATCGCCTCGTCGCAGCGCTTGGAGTCGAGCAGGGCGACCGGCGAGGGCTCGGGCGCCCCGGCGACGATGCAGACCAGCGGCTCGGTCGCTCTCTGGGACCCCGGGCCGGCAAGGACCAGCGGCTGCAGGATCTCGTCCTTCCCCGCCTCCTCGCGCAGGTACTCGCGCAGGCCCGGGGTCTCTTCGAGGCCGAGGGTCGCGGCGAGCGCGGGCTCCGCCAGGTCGCACTCGAGCAGGGCGACCCGCTTGCCCTGGGAGGTCACCACGGTCGCCAGGCCGAGGGCGATGTCCGAGCGAGCCGGGCCGGTGAAGAAAACCGTCCCGGCGTCGACCACCGTGTTCGACAGCCACGAAAACGCCTCGATCTCAGTGTGCCCGATGCCCCCTCGCCGTTCCCCGACCCGCCGCGACGGGACCTCGACGAGCACCGGCGGCTTCTTCCGTCGGCCCAGCATCACATCCGCTCCGGGGCGGAGATCCCGAGCAGCTCCAGGGCCTCGGCGATCGTCTGCTTCGTCAGCAGGGCCAGGGCCAGGCGCGACTGCTCGACCCCCTCGCCCTCGGCGCCGACGACCTGGCAGTCGCGGTAGAAGCCGTGGAAGTCGGCGGCGACCGCGGTCGAGTAGGCGCAGACGCGGTGCGGCGCCCGGCGGGCGGCCGCCTCGCGCACCTCGTCGGGGAACTCGAGCAGGCGCTTGACCAGCTCGCGCTCGGCCGGCTCGAGCGGGGTGCCGGGCGTATCGACGCCGGCGCCGGCTGCCACCTGCCCCGGGTCGGCCTCCGCCTTGCGCAGGATGCTGGCGATGCGGGCGTGCGCGTACTGGACGTAGTAGACCGGGTTGTCGTTGGACTGCCGCCGGGCCAGCTCGAGGTCGAGGTCGACTTCGGTGTCGTGGCTGCGCCAGAGCATGAACCAGCGGGTCGCGTCGGCGCCGATGTCGTCGAGCAGCTCGTCGAGCCCGACGAACTCTCCGCTGCGCTTCGACATCTGCGCCCGCTCGCCGCTTTCGACGATGTGGACGAGGCGCATGATCAGCGCCTCGAAGCTCTCGACATCGGCGCCGAGGCCGCCGATCGCCGCCCGCAGCCGCGCCACGTAGCCGTGGTGGTCGGCGCCGAGGATGTCGATCAGGCGCTGGAAGCCGCGCTCCAGCTTGTCCCAGTGGTAGGCGACATCGGCGGCGAGGTAGGTCGGCTCGCCGTTGGCGCGGATCAGCACCCGGTCCTTGTCGTCGTCGAAGCTGGTCGTGCGCAGCCAGAGCGCGTCTTCGCTGCGGTAGGTGTGACCTTCCCGCTCGAGCTGGGCCAGCGCCGCGTCGACCTCGCCGCGGCTGTAAAGGTCGCGCTCGGAGAACCAGTTGTCGAAGCGGACGCCGAAGCGCTCGAGCGTCGCTCGCACCCCCTCCAGCACCAGCTCCACCCCACGGCTGCCGATCGCCTCCGTGTCACCGGCCTCGATTCCCTCGGCGCCGATCCGCTCGCCCAAGTCCTCGACGTAGGCGCCTTCGTAGCCGTCCTCGGGCGGCTCTTCGCCGCGCATGCGGGCGGCGATCGAGGCGGCGAAGCGCTCGATCTGGCCGCCGGCGTCGTTGACGTAGAACTCGCGCTCGACCTGGTGGCCGACCGCCTCCAGCAGGCGCACCAGCGAGTCGCCGTAGGCGGCGTGGCGGCCGCCGCCGATGTGCAGGGGGCCGGTCGGGTTGGCCGACACGAACTCGACCAAGATGCGCTCGGGCGCGGCGGTCGGCGAGGAGCCGAGCCGCTCGCCGTCGGAGGCGAGGCTGGCGATCGCGCGCCGGTACCACTCGTCGGCGAGGAAGAGGTTGACGAAGCCCGGCCCGGCGACCTCGACCCGCTCGACCGCGTCCTCGCCGAGATGCTTGCCCAGCTCGACGGCGAGCCGGGCGGCGACGTCGCGCGGGTTTTCGCCGAGCGGGGCGGCGAGCAGCATCGCCGCGTTGGAGCTGTAGTCGCCCAGCTCGGGCTTGGGGGGACGCTCCAGCGTCGGCTCGGGCCCGGTCGGCTCGCCACCGCGCAGGGCGAGCGCCGCGCGCTCGACGGCGGCGCGAAGCTCGGCGATCGGGTCGGTGGCGACAGTCATCGCGCCCATCGTATGTAGGGGCGGCGAAGTACGCTGGCCGGCGTGCGCGTTGCCGCGATCAGCGACATCCACGCCAACCTTCCCGCCCTCGAAGCGGTCCTGGAGGCGACGGAGGCGGCGGGGGTCGAGGAGACCTGGTGCCTGGGCGACGTGGTCGGCTACGGGGTCGAGCCCGACGCCTGCGCCGACCTCGTGCGCGAGCGCTGCGACGTCTGCCTGGTCGGCAACCACGACATCGCCGTGCTCGGCGCCCTCAACGTCGCCTCGTTCTCGGAGGCTGCCGCGGTCGCGGTCGAGTGGACCCGCGCCAACGTCGCCGAGCGCACCCTGGAGTTCCTGCGCGAGCTCGAGCCGAGCGGCGAGCGCGGCGGCTTCGGCCTCTTCCACGCCTCGCCCTGCGACCCGGTCTGGGAGTACGTGCTCTCGCGGGAACAGGCCGATGCGGGGATGGCGGCGAACCCGCTGCGGATCGGGCTGATCGGCCACTCGCACGTGGCCCTCTTCTTCAACCGGCCCGACGGCAGCGAGGACGGCGGGGAGACCCGCGCCGGAGAAGCCGGCGACGGCGCCCTGCTCGACCTCGCCGAGGGCGCCTGGCTGGTCAATCCCGGCAGCGTCGGCCAGCCTCGCGACGGCGACCCGCGCGCCGCCTGGCTGGAGCTGGACACGGAGGCGATGACCGCCCGTTTCCACCGCGTCGCCTACGAGATCGGGCGTGCGGCGGGGCCGATTGCGGCCGCCGGGCTGCCGAGCCGGCTCGCCGCTCGCCTCTACGCCGGCAAGTGACCCCGAATTGCAGGCAAAACCTGCCCAGGAGGGCGTTCTCTAGACTCGCTGCGATGCGTCAGCTCGCCGCCTGCACCCTTGCCCTCGCACTTGGCGTGGCGGCCGCGATCGCGCTTGCCTCCTGCGGCGGCGGCGAGGACGCGAAGCTGCTGCCCGGGGCGACGGCGGCCGAAATCAGCGAAAACCTCGACACCGTGGCCCAGCTGGCGAGTGAAGGCGAATGCGTCGGGGCCGCCAACGCGGCACAGCAGGTGACCCTGCAGGTGGACGCGCTGGCCGGGGTCGACGCGAAGCTGAAGCAGGCGCTGGAACGCGGCGCCGCGAGGCTCGACGAAGTGGTCGCGACCTGCGAAGAATCGACAACCGCGGCGGTCGCCCCCTCGAGCGAAGCCACGGAAGAAACCTCGAAGGTTCCGCCGGGCCAGGAAAAGAAGGAAGAACGGGAACGGGAACGGGAAGAGGAAGAAGCCGAAGCGGAAAAGCCCGAATCCCCGACGACGACCGAAACGACCCCGAGCGAACCTCCGACAACACCGCCGAGCGAAGGCGGCGGCACCGACGCGCCCGGCGGGGTCAGCCCCGGCACCGTGGCCCCCGAAAGCGAATGATGGCGAGCGGAACCCTCTCGGGTCGCTACGAGATTGGCGACCGTCTCGGCTCGGGCGGGATGTCGAGCGTGCACTGCGCGACCGACCTGACCCTGGAGCGCACGGTCGCGGTGAAGATCCTCGCCGAGCACCTCTCCGACGACGAGCGCTTCGTCGCCCGCTTCCGCCGCGAGGCGCTCGCAGTGGCCAAACTGATCCATCCCAACATCGTCCAGGTCTACGACACCGGCATCGACCAGGGGCGCCACTACATCGTGATGGAGTACGTCGAGGGGAGATCGGGGGCGCAGATCCTCCAGAAACACGGCCCGCTGGACTCAGAGACGACGGCCGAGATCGGCGCCCAGGCATGCGCCGGGCTCGGCTACGCGCACCGGCGGGGGATCATCCACCGCGACGTCAAGCCCGGCAACCTGATGATCGTCGGCGGCCCGGTGGGCGGCGGCGAGATGACGGTCAAGCTGACCGACTTCGGCATCGCCCGCGCGGTCGAACAGACGCGGATCACCCAGGTCGGCTCGGTTGTCGGCACCGCCGCCTACCTCTCGCCCGAGCAGGTGCGCGGCGAGGAGGCGACCCCGGGAACCGACGTCTACGCGCTCGGCGTCGTCCTCTACCAGTTCCTCACCGGGCGGCTGCCGTACGAGGGCTCGAGCCTGGCCGAGCTTGCGGTGCGCCAGCAGAACGAGAGCCCGCTGCCGCCGAGCACCTACAACGCCGAGGTCTCCGAGACCCTGGGGGCGGCCGTGCTGCGCGCCCTCGAGGGCAACCCGGCGCGCCGCTACGCCAGCGCCAGCGAGCTGGCCGGCGGCCTCCAGCTGGGGCTCCAGGGCGAGGACGTCACCCTGCCGCCGGGAGAAGGCGCAACCCCGACCAAAGTCCTCGGCAGCGAGACCGCCACCCGCCGCCTCGACCGCACCGCCCAGACCGAGTACCGCCCGGCGCCCTCGCAGACGAGAAGGCCCGCGGCACGGGTCGCGCCGCCGCGGGTCGCTCCACAAGCTCCCGCGCAGCAGAAGCGCAGCGCCTTCTCGCGCTTCGCCGGGTTCGTAATGGCGCTGGTAGCCCTGGTCCTAATAGCCGCCGCCGTAGCAGCAGCCGTCATCTACACCACGGACAAGGCAACAGGAGTCCACGCCACCGAAGTGGCCGGCAACACCGTCGACAAGGTCGTCGAAGAATTCAAGGACCTGGTCAAAAAGAACACTGAATGACGACGCCTACGCGCCCCAAGGCGGTGCGCTTGCGAGCACAGCATCCGAGTATTCCTCGAACCGCTCCGCCTCGATCGCACCGCGGGCGTGCGCCATCAGCTCGTGCAGGTAGGTGAGGTTGTGGAGGCAAAGGAGGCGGACTCCGGTTAGCTCCTCGGCGCGGGAGAGGTAGCTGAGGTAGTCGCGGTCGTGGTTCTGGCAGGCCGGGCAGGGGCAGCCGTCGACCAGCGGGCTGCGGTCGCCTTCGTGGCCGGCCTTGCGCAGGTCGAGGCGGAAGCGTTTCTCGGGG
>Ga0055487_10000013_pt1 | contig 15296 bp, 12 predicted proteins | sample RushMan_ThreeSqC_FD_57940 | JGI IMG/M metagenome (GOLD analysis project Ga0055487, IMG submission 57940) | Wetland microbial communities from San Francisco Bay, California, USA, that impact long-term carbon sequestration - RushMan_ThreeSqC_D2 | ecosystem: Environmental > Aquatic > Marine >...
GATGGCATTTCGGGGCCTCTATGAGCACAGTCTCGATTCCAAGGATCGCCTCACCGTTCCCTCCAGGTTCCGGGCAGCGCTGTCGGATGGAGTTGTTCTCTCCAAGGGCTTCGACCCCTGCGTCTGGGTGCACACGACCGGCGAGTTCGAGCAGCTCTCCGACCGCTTCCTCTCGCCGCACAGCCCCTTCGGGCGCGACGCGCGCCAGCTTCGCCGCCGCTTCCACGGCGGCTCTTTCGACGAGACCCTCGACTCCGCCGGGCGCATCCGGGTGCCGAAGCCGCTGATCGAGCACGCCGGCCTCTCCGGCCCCTGCGTCGTCATCGGCGCCGGCGAGTACCTGGAGATCTGGAACGCCGAGGCCTGGGCGAAGCAGGAGGCCGAGCTGGACTCCGCCGCGCCCGAGATCGCCGAGGGGCTGGCCGCGAATGGGGCGTCTGAGTGAGATGGCGGTCCGAGCTCACCACGCCCCGGCTGCCGGCACCACGTACGTAAGCGCACACTCCTTCTATATGCCCACCGAGCACAAACCCGTCCTCGCCGCCGAGCTGGTCGACCTGCTGGCGCCCAAGCCCGGCGAGGTCGCCGTCGACTGCACCTTCGGCGGCGGCGGCCACGCGCGGCGGCTGGCCGAGGCGATCGGGCCGGCGGGCACGCTGGTCTGCATAGACCGCGACCAGGCCGCCGAGCCCCGCTTCGAGGAGTTCGCGGCCGAGGCCCCCTGTTCCACCCGCTTCCTCGGCGCCGACTTCGCGGCAGGTCTTCGCATGATCGGCGGCGAAGGCATCCAGCCAGACATGGTCTACATGGACCTTGGGATGTCCTCGATGCAAATCGACGCCTGGGAGCGAGGCTTCTCCTATTCCTACGAGGCGCCGCTCGACATGCGCATGGACACCCGCCAGAAGCTGAGCGCCGCCGAGATCGTCAACGAGTGGCCCGAGGCTCGCCTGGCCCAGGCGCTGCGCCGCTTCGGCGAGGAGCGCTACGCCGGCGGCATCGCCCGTGAGATCGCCCGCCGCCGGCCGCTGGCGACGACCTCCGAACTTGTCGACGCGATCAAGGCCGGAATGCCCGCCTCCGCCCGCTTCGGCGGCGGCCACCCGGCGAAGCGAACCTTCCAGGGGATCCGGATCGCCGTCAACGGTGAGCTCGACTCGCTCGAGGACGCATTGCCGACGGCGTGGGCGATGCTGCCAACGGGCGGCCGCCTCGCCGCGATCTCCTTCCACTCGCTCGAGGACCGCCGCGTCAAGCGCTTCCTCGCCGAGCGCGCCAAGGGCTGCATCTGCCCGCCCGAGCTGCCCGTCTGCGTCTGCGGCCGCGAGCCCGAAGCGGAGCTGTTGACGCGCCGCGCGGTCGCTCCCGGCCCCGACGAGGTCGCCGCCAACCCGCGCTCCAAATCAGCCCACCTGCGCGCCGCGGTCAAGGTCGCCGAGAACGCCGAGGCGGTCGCCTGATGGCCGCCGCGGCGACAGCGCGAAGGGCGCCGGCCCGTGCCCCGGTTCGCAAGAAGGCCCCGGCGCTGAGGGTCGCACCCGCGCGCAAGCCGTCGCGCCGGGCGCCCGCGCCGCGCCGGCCCGGCGGCCACCTGATCCCGATCGCCGTCGGCACCGCGACCGCGGTCCGCCACCTTCCCGACTCGAGCCTGATGGTGCGGATGACCCGCGGCCGGGCCTGGATCGGCGTGCTCGGCCTGCTCCTGGCGGGGATCGTCGCCCTCAACGTCTTCACCCTCAGCCTCTCCGCCTCGGCCGGTCACATCGACCAGAACATCCAGGCGCTCGATCAGGAGAACTCGTTCCTCCGCAGCCGCGTGGCCCAGCTCTCCAGCTCGGCGCGGGTTCACCACGACGGCCAGGCGCTGGGGCTGCTCGGCGCCGCCACGGATCGGATCGGCTACCTCACCGCGGGCCCGCACGACGTCGTCGTCGCCGCCCAGCGCCTGGCTGCGGCCGGTTCGGGCTACTAAGGCGACATGCGCGTAATCGAGCGAAGGATCGGCCTCCTCTTCGCCGGTTTTCTCCTCTGCTTCGTCGTTATCGTTGGCCGCGCCTTCTGGTTGCAGGGGGTGCAGGGATCGAAACTCGCCTCCGAAGCGATCAGCCAGCAGACGCAGTCGATCGTGCTGCCGAGCTTGCGCGGGACCGTCCTCGACCGCTACGGCAACCCGCTCGCCGCCTCCGAAGACGCGGCGACGATCTTCGCCGTGCCCCGCGAAGTGCGCAAGCCGGCGCTGGCGGCCGAAAAGCTGGCGCCGATCCTCGGCCTCTCGGAGGCAGAGATCCTCGGAGAGGTGACCGCCGAATCGAGCTACTCCGCGCTCGCGCGCAAGGTCGACATGCACACGGCGCAACGGATCGAACGCCTCGGGCTGGCCGGGATCGGCGAGGATCCCGACAGCAGGCGCGCCTACCCCCAGGGCGAGCTCGCGGGGCAGGTGATCGGCGCGGTCGGCGCCGAAAACGAGGGCCTGACCGGGCTCGAGGGCAGCGAGGACTCGGTCCTCAGCGGAACCGACGGCGAAAGGCAGGTCGTGATCGACGCCAAGGGCGAACCGATCCGGCTCGAAACCGGGCAGGAAGCCGAAGACGGGAAGGACATCAAGCTGACGATCGACTCGGCGATTCAGGCGAAGGCGGAGCAGGTCCTGGCCGGGGTGGGCGAAACCTACGCGCCCAAGGGAGCGACCGCGATCGTGATGGACCCGCGCAGCTCCCAGATCCTGGCGATGGCGAACTGGCCGCCCGTCGACCCGACCGAGCTCTCCAGCGCCAGTCCCGAAGACCTCCTCAACCGGGCCACCGGCTTCACCTACGAGCCCGGCTCGACCTTCAAGGCCTTCACCGTCTCGGCCGCGCTCGAGGAAAAAATGGTGACGCCGCAGACGACCTACACCCTGCCGCCGGTGCTGCACGTCGCCGACCGCACGATCGAAGACGCCGAGGCCCGTCCCACGGTCACCCTCAGCGTCGCCCAGATCCTGGCCGAGTCTTCCAACGTCGGCGCGGCAACGATCGGGCTCGGGCTCGGCAGCACCCGCTTCAGCCGCTGGATCGACCGCTTCGGCTTCGGCCGCCCGACCGGGGTCGAGTTTCCCGCGGAGGAGCGGGGGATCGTGCCGGCGCTCGACGAATACTCGGGCTCGACCATCGGCAACCTGCCGATGGGCCAGGGCCTCGCGGTGACGCCGATGCAGATGATGGCCGGCTACCAGGCGATCGCCAACGGCGGCATGCTGCGGCGGCCGCAGCTGATCGAGAACGTCGGCGGGGAGCCGGTGCACGAGCCCAAGGGGCACCGAGTGATCGAAGCCGGCGTTGCGGCCCAGGTGCGCGAAATGCTCGAGGGAGTGCTGGAAGCGGGCGGTACCGCCTCGGCGATCAGCGTCCCCGGTTACACCCTGGCGGGGAAGACCGGCACCGCCCAGGTGGCGGAAGGCGGCGCCTACTCGGAGACCAAGTACGTGGCGTCGTTCATCGGCTTCGCCCCGGCGCAGGACCCGCAGCTGCTGGTCTCGGTGATCGTCGACCAGCCGCAGGGGGACATCTACGGCGGGTCTGTGGCGGCACCGGCGTTCGGCCAGATCGCGGCTTATGCGTTGCCTTATCTCGGGGTGCCTTCGCAGTAGGGGCGTCGGGTGACCCCTCCCAAAACGCGCGGCGGAGCCGCGCTTGAGTGTTTTGGGAGGGGTCACCCGACGCCCTTCTTAGAATCCGGGCCGTGAGATTGGATGCGCTGACCGCGGAGCTTTCTGGATCCCGGATCGTTGGGGATCCCGCCGTCGAGGTTGGGGCTCTTGCTTATGACAGCCGAAAAGTTGGGGCCGGGACGTTGTTCTTCTGCGTGCCCGGTGAAAAATCCGATGGGCATGATTTTGCTTCTGCCGCGATCGAGGCTGGGGCGGCTGCACTGGTGGTCGAGCGGGAGCTCGACGTGGATGTGGCGCAGGTGGTTGTGCCTGACGCGCGGGCGGCCATGGCTCCTTTGGCGGCTCGGTTCTGGGGGGACCCGACCGGCGAGTTGCGCGTCATCGGGGTTACCGGGACGAATGGGAAGACGACGACGGCCTTTCTTATCCGCGAGGTGCTCGAGGCAGCCGGGATCCAGTGCGGGTTGCTGGGGACGGTGCGGCAGGTGGTCGGTGGGGAGACGGAGGAGGTCGAGCGGACCACGCCGGAGGCGATCGACCTCCAGGCCACTTTCCGGCGGATGCTGGATGCCGGGGACCGGTCCTGCGCGATGGAGGTGTCCTCACACGCGTTGCAGCTGCACCGCTGCGACGCGATCCACTTCGAGCTGGCGCTCTTCACCAACCTCACCCAGGACCACCTCGACTTCCACGGCGACATGGAGAGCTACTTCGCCTCGAAGCGCAAGCTGTTCGAGATGAAACCCACGGCCGCGGTCGTCAACGTCGACGACCCCTACGGCCGCCGCCTGGCCGAGGAGTTCGCCTGCGTGACCTTCTCAGCCACGGGCGCCGACGCCGATTACGTCGCCCACGCCGTCTCCTTCGACGCCACCGGTGCCAGCTTCACCGCAAACCCCCCGCCGACGGGCCTAAAACACACCGTATACGGGGTTAATCGGCCCGTCGGCGGGGAGGTGGGGGTGCGGACGGGGTTGCCGGGGCGGTTTAACGTGGCGAACGCGGTTGGGGCGTTTGCGGCGGCGACCGAGATGGGCGTCTCGCCGGAGGCCGCGGCCGCGGGGCTAGCTCGGGCCGAGCGGGTGCCGGGACGGTTCGAGCCGGTCGACGAGGGCCAGGATTTCGCGGTCCTGGTCGACTACGCCCACACCCCCGACTCGCTGGAGAACGTGCTGGCGGCGGCACGCGAGCTGACGACGGGACGCTTGATCGTGGTCTTCGGCGCCGGTGGCGACCGCGATCGCGAGAAGCGGCCGCTGATGGGCCGGGCCGGGGCGGAGCTCGCCGACCTCGCGATCGTCACCTCCGACAACCCCCGCTCCGAGGACCCGGAGGCGATCATCGCCGAGGTCGTCGCCGGCACCGCCGACCGAGCGAGCGTCGAGGTGGAGCCGGACCGGCGGGCGGCGATCGCCCGGGCGCTCGAACGCGCCGGGTCCGGCGACACCGTCGTCATCGCCGGCAAGGGGCACGAGCAGGGCCAGGAGTTCGAGGCCGGCCGCAAGATCCCCTTCGACGACCGCGTGGTCGCCCGCGAGGAACTGCGGAAGCTGGCCGCGACATGAAGTTGACGGCGGCGGAGATCGCGGCGGCGATGGATGCCGATGTCGCCGCGGAGGGCGGCGGGGGCTCGCCGTCGCGGGCGACGGTCGATTCCGGCGCGACCGAACCGGGCGACCTCTTCTTCGGCCTGCGCGGCGAGCGCGTCGACGGCGGCAAGTTCGCCGGGGAGGCGATCGGGAACGAGGCCTGGGGTGTCGTCGTCAACCCCGCCGCGTTGCGGTCGTATTTGTCCCCGATGTCCGGGGACAAATACGACCGCAACGCGTGGGTCTTCGTCAGCGAGGACCCGCTTGCCGCGTTGCAGGCACTGGCCCGGAGCTGGCGCCGGGCGCTCGGCGCCCGCACGATCGGGATCACCGGCTCGGTCGGCAAGACCTCGGTCAAGGACATCGCGCGGGCGTTGCTCCCGGGCGACGTCCACGCCAACCGCGAAAACCTCAACACCGAGATCGGCTTGCCGCTGACGATCCTCGAGGCGCCCGAGGGCACGAAGACCCTGGTGCTGGAGATGGCGATGCGCGGCCCGGGGCAGATCGCCGAGCTGGCCTCGATCGCCGAGCCCGAGATCGCCGTGATCACCAACGTCGGGCCGGTGCACGTCGAGCTGCTGGGGTCGATCGCGGCGATCGCCGCGGCGAAGGCGGAGGTGCTGGAGGCCCTGCCGGGCACCGGTACGGCTATCGCACCGGTCGACGCGGGCCTGCTCGAGCCGCACCTGGCGGCGGCGCCGAACCTGCTCCGCTTCGGTCCCGGCGGCGATGTCGAGGCGATCGAGCACCAAGTCGAGGACGGTGTCACCAAAGCCCTGATCGGGACGCCGCAGGGACGCCAGGTCTTTCACTTCCCGTTCACCGAGCCCCACAACCTCGAAAACGCGCTCGCCGCCGTGGCCGCCGGAATTGCCGCCGGGGCACCGCCGGCGGAGATGGCCGACCGCGTTGCGAACATAGGCTTTTCACGCTTCCGGGGCGAGCGCCTCGAGATCGGCGACGGGATCGTCCTGGTGAACGACTGCTACAACGCCAACCCAGTTTCGATGCGCGCCGCGCTGAGCCACCTCGCCTCGATCGGCCAGGGGCGTCGCATTGCCGTCCTCGGCGAGATGGCCGAGCTCGGCCCGGATGCCCCCGCCTACCACCGGGAAGTCGGCGAGCGGGCCCGTGCCGCCGAGGTCGCCCTGCTGGTCGGCGTCGGGGAGCCGGCGCGCGACTACGGTCCCGACGAGCTGGTCGCCAGCCCCGAGGAGGCCGCCGAGCTGCTCGCCGCCCAGCTTGAGCCGGGCGACACGATTCTGGTCAAGGGCTCGCGCTCGGCCGGCCTGGAGGGCGTCGCCACGAGTCTCGGAGAGCTGCTCGATGGGTGAAGTCCTGATCGCCGGCATGGCGGCGATGCTGATCTGCATCTTCCTCGGCCCGAAGTTCATCGAGTTCCTGCGGGTAAAGGAGTTCGGCCAGCACATTCGCGAGGACGGCCCGCAGGAGCATCACGCCAAGGCCGGCACGCCGACGATGGGCGGACTGATCGTCTTCGCCTCGATCTGCGTCCCCTACCTCGTGCTCTCCGATCGCGACGCGCAGAGCCTGGCCGTCTTTGGCGTGGCCCTGGGCTGCGCGGGGATCGGCTTCGCCGATGACTTCATCAAGATCGTCAAGCGCCGCTCGCTCGGGCTCTCGGCGCGTTGGAAGATGCTGCTCCAGCTCTTCCTCGCCCTCGGCCTCTGGTGGGTCGCCCGCCACGAGGTCGGCCTCGAGCCGACCCTCTACTTCCGCATCGGCGGCGGCAGCGTCGACCTCGGCCCGGTCCTCTACTTCGTCCTCGTCTTCCTCGTCATCGCCGGGACTTCCAACGGCGTCAACCTCACCGACGGCCTCGACGGCCTCGCCGCCGGCTCCTGCGCGATCGTCCTGCTCGCCTACACCGCGATCGCCTTCGTCACCAACGAGCAGCAAAACCTGGCGCTGCTCTCGGCCTGCCTGGTCGGCGCCTGCATCGGCTTCCTCTGGTTCAACGCCTTCCCGGCGTCGATCTTCATGGGGGACACCGGCTCGCTCGGCCTCGGCGGAGCTATCGGCGCCCTCGCGGTGATGACGCAGACCGAGGTGCTGTTGATCCTCATCGGCGGCATCTTCGTGATCGAGGCGCTCTCGGTGGCGATCCAGGTCTTCTCCTTCAAGAGCTTCCGCCGCCGCGTCTTCCTGATGGCGCCGCTGCACCACCATTTCGAGATGATGGCGTGGTCGGAGACCAAGATCATGCTCCGCTTCTGGATCGTCGCCGCGGTTTGCTCCGGGATCGGGTTCACGCTCTACCAGCAGTCGATCGGTCGGTAGGGGTTTTCGCGTGTGGTGGGGGTGGGGCGGGCGAGCCCCTCTCAGGCTCGAAACCCTCAGGGCGGCATCGCTGTTTGTTGAAGCCTTACCCGGGCTATAGGCCGGGTAAGGCTTCAACGAAGCTTGCGAGAGGTCACGCGGGGCTTGGATCGAAGATATTCGGATGAGCGCGCCGCCGCCTAGGAAGCTACGCCCGGATCTGCCTGCTGGCCCATTTCTGGTCGTGGGGCTGGCGCGGTCCGGGCAGGCCGTGGCGCGGATGCTGGTCGAGAGGGGAATCGACGTGCGGGCGGTCGATTCCGGGCATCCCGAGGGGGCGGCAGGGCTTCGGGAGGTCGGCGTCGAAGTCGTTCTGGATGAGGATGGATTGGCGCTTCTGGAAGGGGTGCGGACGGTGATCAAGAGCCCCGGAGTGCCGACGGAGGCGGCGGTGATCACGGAGGCCCTGGAGCGGGGTATGGATGTGCTGGGGGAGATGGAGATCGCCTGGCGGGAGATCCCGAATCGCTTTGTCGCGGTGACCGGGACGAACGGCAAGACGACCGTGGTCGAGTGGCTCGGGCACGTCTACCGAGCGGCCGGCGAGCCGGTCGCGGTCGCCGGCAACGTCGGCACGCCGCTCTCGTCCCTGGCCGGCGCGGTCGACCCCGAGGCGACGGTGATCTGCGAGGCGTCCAGCTTCCAGCTCGAGGATGTCCTCGCCTTCGCCCCCGAGTGCGCGGTCTTCCTCAACCTCGCCCCGGATCACCTCGACCGTCATCAAGACCTCGGCTTCTACCTGGAAGCGAAGCTGCAGATCTTTGCCCACCAGGGCAACGACGACGTCGCCGTCTACAACGGCGACGATCCGGCTCTGATCGAAACGGACCTCGGCGGTTGCGCCCGGCGGGTCGCCTTCTGCACGGGCGATGGCTCCGATTGCGACGTGACCCTGGCGCAGGGGACGATTTTCCACGACGGCGCGCCATTGCTCGCCGTCGACGAGCTCGGCCTGCTCGGCGAGCACAACGTCGCCAACGCGATGGCGGTGGCCACCGCGGCGCTCTCGATGGGGCTCGACCGCGACGCCGTCCGCGAGGGCCTGCGCAGCTTCGCCGGCGTTCCGCACCGGCTCGAGCCGATCGCCGAGCTCGGCGGGGTGCGCTTCGTCAACGACTCCAAGGCGACCAACGTCGCCTCGGCGACGGTCGGCCTGCGCGCCTTCGGGGGCGGGGTCCACGCGATCCTCGGCGGCAGCGAGAAGGGCGAGTCCTACGAGCCGCTGCTCGATCCGGTGCGCGAGCGCTGTGTCGCCTGCTACCTGACCGGCGCCTCGGCCGGTCGCCTGGCGGAGGCGCTGGCACCGGCGAGCGAGTCGGGAGTCGAGATCCACCGTTGCGCGGACCTCGAGCAGGCGGTGAGCCACGCCGCCGCTGCCGCCCGTTCCGGGGAAACCGTCCTGCTCTCGCCGGCTTGCGCCAGCTTCGACGCCTTCGAGAACTTCGAGCGCCGCGGGGAGCGCTTCCGCGAGCTGGTCGAGGCGCTCTCGTGACGAGCACCGGCGCGAAGGGGAAACCCGCCGGCAAGAAACGGCCGCCAAAGAAGAAGAAAAAGCGCACGGCGGCAACCCCGCCGGCCGAGTACAACCTGCTGCTGACGGCGACCCTCTGCCTACTCGCCCTTGGCGCGGTGATGGTCTTCTCGGCCAGCTCGACCACCCAGGTGCTGAGCGACGGCAACCTCTCCAACAGCACGCTCTTCCTCAAGCGGACGCTGATGTACGGCGCGGTCGGCCTGCTGGTCATGCACCTGGTCGCGCGTCACGGCCTGCTCGCCGTCCGCCGCCTCACTCCGGCGATCCTCGCCGCCTCGTTCTTCGGGCTCCTCGCCGTGCTCGCGATCGGCACGACCACCAACGGCGCCAGTCGCTGGCTCGGCGCCGGCCCGGTCCAGTTCCAGCCGTCCGAGCTGGCCAAGGTGGCGTTGATCCTCTACGGCGCCGACCTGCTCGCCCGCAAACCGAAGATGACCCGCTCCGTCAGCGACCTGATGCCCCTCCTGCTCGTGGTCGGGGCGGCCTGCATGCTGATCGTGGTCGAGCCCGACCTCGGCACGGCGATGGTCGTCGCCTTCGCCACGGGAGCGATGCTGATCGCGGCCGGGGCGCGACCCCGCGACCTCGCCCTCGTCGCTGCCTGCGTGGGCGCCCTGGCCCTGCTCGCCGCCGTGGTCGAGCCCTACCGGTTGGAACGCCTGACCGGCTTCCTGCACCCCAGCGCCGACCCGACCGGGGCCGGCTTCCAGGCGGCGCAGGCGAAGATCGCGCTCGGCTCGGGCGGGTTCCTCGGGGTCGGCATCGGCAACGGCACGGCGAAGGCGGGATTCCTGCCCGAGGCCCACACCGACATGATCTCGGCGGTGATCGGCGAGGAGCTGGGGATGTTCGGCATCGTCGGCATCGTCGGCCTCTTCTCGCTCTTCGGCTACGCCGGCCTGCGCGTCGCCCAGCGCGCCCGCGACCGCTACTCGAAGCTCCTCGTCGCCGGCCTGACCTCGCTGGTGATGGTGCAGGCGACGATCAACCTCTTTGCCGTGTTGGGGCTGGCGCCGCTGACCGGGGTGCCGCTGCCGCTGGTCTCCTACGGCAACAGCAGCCTGATGGCGACCCTGTTCGCGGTCGGGCTGATCCTGGCCGTCGCCCGCGGTCGGACCGCTGGCGCTGGCAAACTGCGCGTCGTCGAGGGCGGGCGTTCGCCTGCCCGGAAAAGGAGCCGGCCGAGCCGTGGAAAGAGCGCCCAGAGTCGTAGTGGCAGCGGGGGGAACCGCCGGCCACGTCGTGCCAGCGATGGCCGTCGCCGCCGAGCTTCGGGCTAGCGGCGCCGAGGTCTCCTTCCTCGGGGCACGTGGCCGGGACGAGGCGGAGACCGTGCCGCAGGCCGGTTACGAGATCGACCTGCTCGACATCCGCGGGATCGATCGCCGCAACCCCGTGCGGGCGGCCGTCGCTGCCGCCAAGGCAGTTGCCGCGGTGGGTGCCGCGGGCAAGGTCCTGCGCCGGCGGGAGGCCGATGCCGTGCTCGGCGGCGGCGGCTACGTCGCCGGCCCGGCGGGGATGGCGGCAGTCCTCTCGCGAACTCCCCTCGTCCTCACCGAGGCCGACAGCCACCTCGGCCTCGCCAACCGGATGCTGGCCGGCCGGGCGCGGCGCGTCTGCCTCTCCTTCCCGATCGCCGGTCGCGACGGCGACCGCTACCTGCTGACCGGGCGCCCGGTCCCCGCCGCGGTGCTCGAGGCCGACCGCGACGCGGCCCGACGGCGCTTCGGCGTAGCCGGCGACGCCCGCTGCCTCCTCGTCATGGGCGGCAGTCAAGGTGCACGCTCGATCAACCTGGCCGCTGTCGAAGCGTTCGCCGAGGACGAGGCGGGCGCCGCCCGCGAGTTCCACGTGATCCACCTCAGTGGCCGCCGCGACCACGGGGAGCTGTCCCGGCGACTGGCCAGTGCCCCTCACGCCGGTCGCTACACCCTGATCGCCTACGAGCCCGACCTCGGCGACGTGCTCGCCGCCTGCGACCTGGTGCTGGCCCGCTCGGGCGGCTCGATCTTCGAGGTGGCGGCCGCGGGGCGACCGGCGATCCTCGTTCCCTACCCGCACGCGACCGCCGACCACCAGAGCGCCAATGCGAAGTGGATGGTTGACGCGGGGGCGGCGGAGGCTGTCGGAGACGCCGAGCTGAGCGCGGAGCTGCTCGGCGAGCGGGTCGGCGCCCTGTTCGGCGACGCGGAGCGCCTGGGGGCGATGGCCGCCGCCTCCGCCGCCCTGGCGCTACCCGACGCCGCGAAGCGCATCGCCGCCGAGGTTCTCGCCGCCGCAGCTTCCGGTGCGCGTTATGTGGGCATGGATGGCATAAGGCGCATCGGAACGTGATGGGGGGGCGGGAGTCGGTGAGCGAGTGGGCTGGGAGGCGGTTGCACTTCGTCGGCGTTGGCGGGGCGGGGATGAGCGGGCTGGCGCTGGTCTGCGCCGAGTTGGGGGCGACCGTCAGCGGCAGCGACCGGGCGGACTCCTCTTATATGGAGCGATTGCGGGCGGCCGGCCTGGCGCCGGTCGTGGGACATGACGCCGCCAACCTTCCCGAGGGCGCCGAGGTCGTCGTCTCGACCGCGATCGGGGCGGACAACCCCGAGCTGGCGCTGGCCGTTGAACGGGGGGTCGAGCCAATCCACCGCGGCGGCTTGCTGGCCGAGCTATGCGCCGAGAAGCGGCTGATCGCCGTCGCCGGCACCCACGGCAAGACGACGACGACGGCGATGCTGGCCTGGGCGCTGCGGGCGCTTGGCGCCGACCCGGCCTTCTTCGTCGGTGGCGAGGTCCCGGGGCTCGAAGGGGGCGGTGAGGCGGTCAACGCCGGCTGGGGCAGGGGCGAGTGGGTGGTGGCGGAGGCCGACGAGAGCGACGCCAGCTTCCTCGAGCTGAATCCCGAGATCGCCGTCGTCACCAATGTCGAGATGGACCATCACAGTCGCTGGAGCTCGATCGCCGACCTGCGCCGGGCCTTCGGCGGGTTCGTCAGCGGCGCCGAGGCCGTGGTCGTCCCGGCTGACGGCAGCCTCGCCGACCTCTCCGAGGGCAAGCGGGTCACCCCGTTCGGCCCGGACGCGCCCGGTCCGGGCGATCTCGACCTGGCCGTCCCGGGAGCCCACAACGTCCTCAACGCTCGCGCCGCGCTCGCCGCGCTCGAGCTGGCGGGGTTCGACAGCGGCGAGGCAGCGACGGCGCTGGCCGGCTTCCCCGGGGTGAAGCGCCGCCTCGAGCTGAAGGGCAGGCGCGGCAGCACCCGCATCTACGACGACTACGCCCACCACCCGACGGAGGTGCGGGCGGCCCTGTCCGCGCTGCGCGAGATGTCACCCGGACGCCTGATCGCCGTCTTCCAGCCGCATCTCTACTCCCGCACCAAGGCCTTCTCCGAGCAGTTCGGCGCGGTGCTGGCCCTTGCCGACGAAGTGGTCGTGCTCGACGTCTACCCGGCACGCGAGCAGCCCGTCGGCGAGCTGGCCGGGGTCAGCGGGCTGGACGTGGCCCGGGCCGCCGCCGACCGGAACGGCGGCGCGCCGGTCAGGTGGCTTGCCGAGGCGGAGGGTGCCGGCGACGCCCTGGCCGGGCTCCTGGATCGCAACCAGGCGCTGGGGGTCGAGGAGCAGGTGCTGGTCACGATCGGCGCCGGCGACGTCTTCAAGCTCGGCGAGGCGCTGGTCGCGGAGGGCTCCCGGTGAGCGCGCCCGCCGGGCTCGAGCGCGACTTCCCGCTGGCCCGGCTGACCACGGTCCGGACCGGGGGCCCCGCCGACTGGTTCGCCCGCCCCGGCACCGAGGCCGAGCTGCTCGGGCTGCTTGCCTGGGCCGGGGGGGACGGCCTTGCGCTCGGCATCGTTGGCTCGGGCTCGAATCTCCTCGTCGCCGACGACGGCTTCCGCGGCCTCGCGCTCAAGCTCGATGGCGACCTCGCCACGATCGAGCGCCGAGATGCCGGCCTGCTCTGCGGCGGCGGCGCCCGCCTGCCCTCGGCATCGGCAAAGGCCGCGGGCTGGGGTCTCGCCGGGCTCGAGTTCGGGGTCAACATCCCCGGCACCGCCGGCGGTGCGGTGAGGATGAACGCCAACGCCTACGGCGGCCAGCTGGCCGAGGTGCTGGAGTGGGTCGATGTCGCCTCGGCGAACGGGGTCGAGCGGCGTGCCCCGGCGCAGCTCGGATTCGTCTACCGCGGTTCCGGCCTCGGCGCGGGCGAGGTGGTCGCACGGGTTGCCTTCGCCCTGCAACCCGACGAGCCCGAGGCGATCAAGACGCGCCTGGAGGAGATGCGGGGGAAGCGGCGCGAGGCGCAGCCTTCCGGGATCAAGACCTTCGGCTCGACCTTCAAGAACCCCGAGGACGAGCGGGCCGGAGGCCGCAGTGCCGGCCAGCTGCTCGAGGCGGCTGGCTGCCGCGGGCTGAAACAAGGCGGCGCGCGCTTTTCCGAGAAGCACGCCAACTTCGTCGAGAACCTGGGCGAGGCGACGACAGCCGAGGTGCTCGAGCTGATGGCCGAGGGCCGTCGCCGCGTCCACGACCGCTTCGGCGTGGTGCTGGAGCCCGAGGTGCAGGTCCTGGGGGAGGTCGAGTGGCCAAGCGGCTGGCATCTCTGAGGGGGCGCCTGGTCGCGGTCGGGGTCGCGGCCCTGCTGGCCGCCGCTGCGTACGTGCTCTTGTGGCGCGACGCGGAAGTCGAGGGCCGTCTCGTCGGCAGCGCGCCGACGGCGATGATCGGCAGCGGCTCGGACGCGGTCGCCGTCGCCGCCGACGGCACCATTCTCACCTGGCTGCCGCCCCCCGAAGAGGGAAGCCTGCCCACCCTGCCGCTGGATGCCCCCCCGGAAAGCGGCCGGCTCGCGGGACCGATGCTGGAACAGGCTCTCGTTCTGGGAGCGGCGCCAAGGGCGCTGCGGACCTACCTGAAGGGGAGCTACTACGGGGAGAGCGGGGTCGACGTCCTGCTGACCTCGGGGGTCGAACTGCGCTTCGGCGAAGCCACCCAGGCTTCCCGCAAGTGGCGGGCAGCTGCCGCCGTGCTCGCCAGCCCCGCCGTCACGAACCTGGATTATGTAGACCTGCACGCGCCCAGGCACCCCGCTACAGGCGGCTCTGGGCATACGCTTCCGCCGATTCCCTAAACCCTCAACCAAAGGGTTAGGTTGGGCAAACCCTCAACTAGCACTTGAGATATCTGCCTTGCACGATGTCGCCCGTCCGTTTGACAGACCCCGCGAAATACCCTACGTTGAGCGAAATTTCCTAGGTAGCAGCGTACCCTTGAACCCTTGAGCATCGCTGTAGCTTCGGATGGAACCAAGGCTCAACTTCAACTAAGGCTCAACTCAAACGCCGATCCAGGTCGGTGGCTGGAGAAATCGGGAGATGGAATCCACATACCTCGCGGTGATCAAGGTGGTCGGCGCCGGCGGCGGCGGCACCAACGCTGTCAGTCGGATGGTCGATGCAGGCATACGTGGCGTCGAGTTCGTCGCCGTCAACACGGATGCCCAGGCATTGCAGGCCTGCGATGCCGACATCAAGCTCTCGATCGGCCAGGAGCTGACGCGCGGCCTCGGTGCGGGTGGTAACCCCGAGGTCGGCGCAGGTGCGGCGGCGGAGAGCCGCGACGAGATCAAGGAGGCGCTGAAGGGCGCCGACATGGTCTTCGTCACCGCGGGCGAGGGGGGCGGCACCGGAACCGGCTCGGCGCCCGTGATCGCCGAGATCGCCAAGGAAGAGATCGGCGCGCTGACGGTCGGCGCGGTGACCAAGCCGTTCGAGTTCGAGGGGAAACGACGGATGCAGCAGGCGCTCGAGGGAATCGAGAAGCTGCGCAACAACGTCGACACCCTGATCATCGTCCCGAACGAGAAGCTGCTGCAGGCGGTCGAGCGGCGCACCAGCGTGCTCGAGGCGTTCCGCCAGGCCGACGACATACTTCGCCAGGGAGTGCAGGGGATCACCGATCTGATCACGATCCCCGGCCTGATCAACCTCGATTTCGCCGACGTGCGCACGATCATGCGCGACGCCGGCTCGGCCCTGATGGGCGTCGGCTCCGCCTCCGGCGAGGCCCGTGCTCTCGATGCGGCCAAGGCGGCGATCACCTCGCCGCTGATCGAGGAGTCGATCAAGGGTGCCACCGGGATGCTGCTCAACATCACCGGCCCCGAGGACCTCGGCCTGTTCGAGGTCAACGAG
>Ga0055487_10000014_pt1 | contig 14752 bp, 17 predicted proteins | sample RushMan_ThreeSqC_FD_57940 | JGI IMG/M metagenome (GOLD analysis project Ga0055487, IMG submission 57940) | Wetland microbial communities from San Francisco Bay, California, USA, that impact long-term carbon sequestration - RushMan_ThreeSqC_D2 | ecosystem: Environmental > Aquatic > Marine >...
CGGCGGAGCTGGGCGCTCTCGCCTCGCTCGGCGCCGCCACGGTCAGCTGCCATCGCCGGCCGCGCGTCTGCGTCCTGACCAGCGGCGACGAGCTGCTCGAGCCCGGCGAGCGGATGCGTCCGGGCGGCGTCCGCAACTCGAACGCCTACTCGGTCGCGGCCCTGGCCAGGCTGGCGGGGGCGGAGGTGGAGGTGGCGGCGCCGGTGGCCGACGATCTCGAGGCGACGCGCGCCGCGATCGAGCCCGCTCTCGGAGCCGACGTGGCGGTCGTTTGCGGCGGCGTCTCGGTCGGCGAGCACGACCACGTTAAGGGAGCGCTCGCCGAGCTCGGCGTCGAGCAGTGCTTCTGGGGCGTCGCCCTGAAGCCCGGCAAGCCGACCTGGTTCGGGGCTCGCGGCGACACCCTCGTCTTCGGGCTGCCGGGCAACCCGGTCTCGGCGATGGTCACCTTCGTCCTCCTGGCGCGCCCGGCGCTCGCCGCCCTGGCCGGCGGTCGGCCGCAGCGGCCACGGACGACGGCGGTGCTGGCGAGCCCATACGAGAAGCGCCCCGGGCGAACGCACGCCGTGCGCTGCCGGCTGGAGCTGGACGAGGGCGGCTGGCGCGCGCACCCGTTCGAGCGGCAGGGCTCGCACGTTCTCACCTCGATGCTCGGCGCCGACTGCCTGGCGCTGTTGCCGAGCGCCGCCGCCAGCCTCAGGACGGGCGAGCGGGTCGAGGTCGAGCTGCTCGATCGGCACTAGCATGCGAGCGATGACCGTCCGCGTGCGCCTCTTCGCCGTCCTTCGCGAGCGCGCGGGAAGCGACACGGTCGAGGTCGAGCTCGGCGACGGGGCGACCGTGGCCGAGGCGCTCGAGGAGCTTGCCGCGCTGCCGTCGCTGGCCGAGCCGCTTGCCCGGATCCCGGTCGGGATGGCCGTCAACCGCGCCTACGCCAGCCCGGAGACGCGGCTCGGGCCGGATGACGAGCTGGCCCTGATCCCGCCGATCAGCGGCGGCGCGGGACCGCACGCGCGGGTCACCGAGGAGCCACTCTCGCTGGAGGCGCTGGCGGCGACCGTGGGCCGCCCGGAGGCGGGTGCCGTCGTCGCCTTCCAGGGGGTGACCCGCGAGGTAAGCCGGCTCGAGTACGAGGCCTACGCCGAGATGGCCGAGGAGCGGATCGCGGCGATCCTGGCCGAGTGCGTCGAGCGACACGGGCTGGAGGCCGCCGCGGCCGAGCACCGCAGCGGCGCCGTCGCGCTCGGCGAGCCCTCGGTGATAGTCGCCGTCTCCGCCGCCCACCGCGAGGAAGCGTTCGCCGGGGCGCGCGAGGCGATCGACCGGATCAAGGCCGAGGCGCCGATCTGGAAGCGCGAGGTCGAGAGCGGTGGCGAGTCGCGCTGGGCGGAGGGAGAGGCGCCGCCGCTGGCGCGGTCGGAGGAGCGCGCGGGATGAGCGAGCGGTTGACCCATATCGATGGCGAGGGGACCGCACGGATGGTTGACGTCGGCGACAAGCGGCCCGGCGAACGCCGCGCCCGCGCCCGCGCCCGCGTTCGCATGAGCCCCGAGACGGCGCGCGCAGTCGAGGCCGGCGACGCCCCCAAGGGGGACGTGCTCGGCGTGGCGCGGCTGGCCGGCATCCAGGCGGCCAAGCAGACCGCCGGCCTGATCCCGCTGGCCCACCCGTTGCCGCTCACCTTCGTCGACGTCGAGGCTAGCGTCGACGCCGGCGAGGGCCTGGTCGAGCTCCTCGCCGAGGCCCGCACCGTCGATCGGACCGGGGTCGAGATGGAGGCGATGACCGCCTGCGCGGTCGCCGCCCTGACCGTCTACGACATGGTCAAGGGCTTGGAGCGCGGGGTGGAGCTTGGGGAGATAGTTCTGCTGGAGAAGAGCGGCGGGCGCAGCGGCCCGTGGCGCCGCGAGGACGGGTAGGCGGTGCGGGCGGCGCTGCTCACAGTCAGCAGCTCGCGGGCGAGCGGCGGCGGCCTCGACGAGAGCGGCGCCCGCCTGGCGGTGTTCGCGGAAGGGCTGGGCGCGGATATCGCGGCGCGCGATCTCGTCGCCGACGACCGTGCCGAGATCGAGGAGCGGCTGCGCCGCTGGGCCGATGTCGATCGCTACGAGCTGGTGCTGACCAGCGGCGGCACCGGCTTCGCCCCCTCGGATGTGACCCCGGAGGCGACCCGAGCCGTGATCGAGCGCGAGGCGCCGGGGCTGGCCGAGGCGATGCGCCTCGCCTCCAGGGACCGCACCCCCCACTGGATGCTCTCGCGAGCGGTGGCCGGCATCCGCGGCTCGACCCTGATCGTCAACTTCCCCGGCAGCCCGCGGAGCGTGCTGCAGGCCGGCGACGCGATCGCGCATGCGCTGCCCCATGCCCTCGACCTGATCGCCGGCCGCGGCGGCAGTCACCGAACGCGATGATCGGAGGCGGGTAAGCGGATGGAGGATGTCATCCTCTTCCTTCACCTGCTGGGCGCGCTGCTGTTCGCGGCCGGGATCGCCGTCGCCGGTGTCTCCTTCGAGTCGGCGCGCCGGCGCGAGCGACCGGCGGAGATCGCACTGCTGCTCAGCCTGGCGCGGGTCGGCGCCCAGCTGGTCGCCTCGGGCGGCCTGCTGCTGCTCGTGTGTGGGTTGTGGCTGGTCGAGCTGGAGGAGATCGGCTTCGGCGCCGGCTGGATCGACGCGGCGATATCCATCTTTGCCGTCGCCCTGGTCCTCGGCGCCCTCGGCGGCCAGCGCCCAAAACGGGCACGCAAGCTCGCCGTCCGCCTGGCAAGCGAAGGCAAGGAGTCCGGCGCTGAGCTGCGGGCGCTGCTCGACGACAGGCTCTCGCGAGCGGCGAACTACGCTTCCGCGACCCTGGTGCTGGTAATCCTGGCCCTCATGGTGTTCAAGCCGTAGTAGCGGCGCTCGGTCCAGTTCACAGCGGAAGGCGGAACCGCTCACCTTGATTTCGGTAGGGCGGCTGCCGCGACCTACGCACACCTCCATGGTGCTGCGTGGACGGAAACACGGGTGCAGCACCGTGCTACACTCGCTTCGTGCCGACTACCCGTCCTCGCCACACGATCACCGAGACCCCGCCGGTCCAGGCGGCGCTCGACGAGTTGCGGGCGAAGCTCGGCGAGGACGAGCGGATCGACTTCGCCGAGCTCGTGACGCTCGGCGCCGAAGTCAAGGTGCGCCGGGTGGCCACCGAGGATGCAGCTACGGCCACAGCCCGTAGGAGGCTGGCCGAGATGATCCGCACCGGCTCATTTCGCTATGCCGTCGATGTCGAGGGGGCCGATGAGGTCAAGCGCCTCGGTCTGATCGCCAACTACGACGCCTAGCGTGCTGCTGCTCGACAATTCCGCCTGGTCGCGGGTGGTTGCCGGCGGGTTGCCGGCCGAACGGGCCGAAGCGGTTGCCGGATGGGTCGAGCAGCGTCAGCTCGCGATCTGCCTTCCCTTCCTGCTCGAGGCCGGTTATTCGGCTCGCGCAAGCGCCGATTACCAGGGGATGATGGATGAATTCGACCTGCTGTTCCCTTGTGTCGAGATAGCAGCCGCGATGGAAGAGCGGGCCTTGCTGACCCAACGCGAGCTGGCTGCTCGCGGCCACCACCGCATAGCGCCGATCGACGTCATGATTGCCGCCTGCGCGCACGAGACGGGCGCGGGTGTCCTGCACTACGACCGCGACTACGACCTGATCGCTAAGCACACTAGCCTGAGCTTCGAGAGCGTCTGGCTCGCCCCAGCCGGAACCCTGTGAGTGCTCGCTGAACGCACGATCGCTCGCCAATCACAAATTCCCTGGCAATCACGTTCATTGAGTAACCGTTCAGTCCCGGGTCCCCCCAGACACGGCTTCGCCACGTCGATCGGATGGCGGACTTGGGCTCAGGCGAGCGCCGGCAGCGGCTGCCCGCGAGAGCGGGCGGTGAGCAGCTCGGCCAAGCGAGCGCCCCTGCAGCGAGCCGTAAGACGTCTCGCCGGTGTTTCGGGGAGAGCCCGAGCGGGTAGACCTGACCTCGGATAGGGAATCGCTCGAGAACGGGAGCGGAACCGAACGGTAGAGAGGAAAAACTTCATGGTTGGAGCGCTAGTCGGGCTGTTGATCATCGTCGCGATCGTTCTGGTCCTGCTCAAGGTCGCAGTTGCCGGGGGAGTTCTTGGCCTAATCGCGATCGTCCTGCTGGTCCTGCTCCTGCTGGGAAGGGTCTGAGGACCGCGTCCGCACCCAGGGGACGAAAAGTCGATTGAGGAGGCCAGCCTGCTCGCCACTCTCAAACGGACACTGAGCGAGTTCCGCGAGGACAATCTTGCCGATCGGGCCGCCGCGCTCACCTACTACGGGCTGCTCTCGCTCGAGTCGATCGCCTCCAACCAGAGCGCCGCCGGCTTTGCCTTCGTCCTCGGCCTCGCGGTCGCGCTGTGGTCTGCCTCCGGCTACGTCGGCGCCTTCATCCGTGCCTCCAACGTGATCTATGTGACGGCGGCGATTTCGGCTCCTACGACAAGACCTACGGGACGCTCGGCGGACTGGTCGCCCTGCTCGTCTGGCTTTGGATCGGCAACCTGGCGATCCTCTTCGGCCACCAGCTGAACGCCGAGCGCGAGCGCGGCCTCGAGATCGCCGAGGGCGACCCGCGGGCCGAGGACGAGATCCAGGCAGAACCGCGCGAGGAGGCCACGGGCTAAGCGCGAGCGGGGTGGATCTCGAGATCGACCATCATGGACCTTGCTACGAACGAGGGATCGGACATTCCGGCAGCTAGCGGCGACCTGACGCTCCTGCGAGAGGAGGAGCTGTGGGAACGTTTCGTGCGTGATCACGAGCCTGCGATCCGCGAAGAGCTGGTGCGCCGCCACATCGAGTTTGCCAAACGCCTGGCCCTGCGCTACCGGGGCGCGAGCGAGCCGTTCGACGATCTCGTCCAGGTTGCCAACCTGGGCCTGCTGAACGCGGTCGATCGCTTCGACCCCGGCCGGGGAGTGCCGTTCACGGCCTTCGCCTCGCCGACGATTCTCGGCGAGCTCAAGCGGCACTTCCGCGATCGCGTCTGGACGGTGCGGGTGCCGCGCGGCTTGCACGACCGGATGGCCGAGGTCGACAAGGCGATGACCGATTTGACCAAGGAGCTGCAACGTTCTCCCTCTGTCGGCGAGATCGCCGAGCGTCTCGGAGTCGAGCAAATCGACGTGCTCGAGGTGATCGAGGCAAATCACAACCGCCGCCCCCTCTCACTGGACCACCCGATCGGCGGAGAGGACTCCGACGAATCGCCACCGACCGAGTGGATCGGCCTGGAGGACGAGGGATTCGACCTGGCCGAGGGACGCATAGCTCTCGAAGCCGCCCTGCCTTATCTGGATGAGCGCGAGCGGCTGGCGCTCCACCTGCGCTTCGTCGAGGACCTGACGCAGTCGCAGATCGCCGAGCGCATCGGCCACTCGCAGATGCACGTCTCGCGCATCCTCCGCGGCGCCCTGGCTCGGATCCGGGATCAGATCAGCGAACAGAGGCGAAGCGGATGACCATGTACTCGCCGTCCTCGCCCCGCTCGACGGTGAGCCCATCGGCAAGTGTCTCGAGTGAGCCGCCGACATCGGGAACCTCCAGCTCCTTGCGGATGCGGCTACCCGCACCTGCCTCCATCGGCCCCAGTCGCAGGCCGATGCCACGCTCGTCCTCGTCGAGGTCGAGCCGGATGCGGCCGTCGGAGAACCCCTGGGCGGCCGCGCCGGAGAGCGCGTCGGTTACCAGGACCGCGTCTGAGATGCGGTCGACGGGGAGGTCGCGCCGCGCGGCCAGGGCACCCACGATTCGCGCCAGGACCGGGCTGAGCAGCTCGGCGCGGTCGACGGTCAGCTCGGTGGAGGCGGACGCGTAGGGCTTGATCTCGACGGGGTCCTCTTTCCCACCGCCGCGCAGCGGGACTCGCATCGTGACCTCTGTGCCGCGGCCGATGCCGCCGGAGATCGCGAAGCTGCTCGAGAGTGCCGCAATCAGCGATAGGCCGAGGCGCAGGCTGTCGCGCCCAGGGTCCGCCTGGGGGCGGATGCCGACTCCCTGATCGCGAACGACGATCGTCAATCCCTCCTCGTCAGCCTCCACCTCGACGCTGAGCGGGCCGGGCTCTCTCTCGTAGGCATGAAGGACGACGTTCATGCTGGCCTCGGTGACGACGGTCTTCAGGTCTGCCAGCCGCGGCTCGTCGATGCCGAGCTCCTCGGCCAGCCCGGCAAGCGCGTGGCGGACGATGACGACGTTCTCCGGCCTGGCCGGCACCACCATCTGCAGTTTCGTAGGTCTTGATTTGCTTGCCGGGGTGGCCGAAGTTGTTGTCATGATGAGTGGACGCGTTGCGCGGGGTATGAGCATAGTGCGCTTCCAAGGCTCGCTTACCCTCTTCGCGCCAGCGGTAACCGCGGCCAGCCGGATGGCGGGTGAGTTTCCTGCGGTAGGATTAACCGGTGATTCCCGCCCCTTTCGAGATCGGCCGAGAAGAACTCGACGAGGGCATCCGGGCGATCGTGGTTCGCGGCGAGCTGGATATGAGCACCGCCCCGGGACTGGAGGTGGAGCTCGAGCAGGCCGTCGCCGAGCCGGCCGGCTCGATCATCCTCGACCTCACCGATTGCGAGTTCATCGACTCGACCGGCATCGCCCTGATCGTGAACGCCTGGCAGAAGCTGAAGGAGGGCGACGACGGCGGCCTGGTGCTCTGCTGCGGCAACCACCAGGTCCGGCGGCTGCTGAGGCTGACCGGGGTCGAATCGTCGATCTCGCTGCACGAGGAGCGCGACGCCGCTCTGGCCGAGTTGCGCGCCCTAAAAACCGGAAGCCGCTGAAGTTGCAGGACTAGCTGGCGCCCTGCGCCGGCTTGCCGGAGGCGAACGCGGCCACCGCCTGGTCAGGGTCGGGGAAGACGGTGCCTCGGGTGAAGTGCCCGCTGCGGATCGCCCAGATCCAGGCCACCGGGACATTGCGGATGCCGAGCTCACGGCTGCGCACGTAGACGCGCCCTCGGACCAGGACGCGCTCGCCGCACACCTCCGCCACGTCCATCGCGATCTGCAGGTCTTCCCAGACATCGGCTATGTCGGCGAGGTAATCGCGAAGGCCGGTCCGGCCCTTGTAGGGCGCCTCGCGCCCGGCCGCTTCTGCCGTCGCCGCGGGGAAGAACTCCATCGAGTCGTCGCAGAGCTCGACGATGCTGTCCTCGTCGCGGTGATTGAAGCTCTCGAAGAGGCGCTCGATCATGCCGCGCTCCACGGGGTCGATCTTGCCGGGAGGGCTGTGGAGGCCCGCCTGGGAATCCGGCCCGATCGCCATCGCTGCGACATCGTCCTCGAGTGGCCGCTCCGTGAAGGCACGCAAAGCGATCTCGAGCCGTTGCAGCGCGAGAACCGAGTTAGCGGCGCCGCTCAGCTCAGCTCGCATCCGCGCCTCGCCGAACCGTTCGCTGGCGCCCCGCGCCTCGGCGATCCCGTCGGTGACGATCACCAGTTGCTGGCCCGGTTCGATTTGGGTGTGTTCGATCCTCCACTCCGCCTTCTCGAAGGCGCCGAGAATGGGGCCCGGCTCGATCCCCTCACCCATCTCGCTTACCGCCTCGCCGTCGACCAGCAATGGCGGGGGGTGGCCGGCGACCACAAGGCGCGCCGGCTGGGCGTGGTCGTCGCCGAGGGTGATCGTGGCGAGGCTGCAGAGGGCCGAGTCGCCGTGCGCCAGGAGCGCCCGGTTGAGCGCACGCAGGGCGCCCAGCGGGTCGTCGGTAAAGACTGCCGCGGTGCGCAGGGTGTAGCGGGCGATGGCGGTGATCGAGGCCGCCCGTGCGCCGCGCCCGGTGACGTCGCCGACCGCCAGCATCCAGCCGCCCGGCACGCGAAAGACGTCGTAGAAGTCGCCACCGACCTCGTTCTCGGCCCCGGCTGGCTTGTACATCGCGGCGATCGACCAGCCCGGGATACGCGGTAGCGGCGGTGGCAGCAGGCCGCGTTGAAGCGTTTCGCCGATCTCTGCCCGGGCCCGCTCGGCCTTCTCAAGACCGGCGAAAAGGCCGGCGTTGTCGAGCGCGAGGGCAACGCGGCCGGAGAGGATCGAGGCGAAGTGGGCGTCCTCGCGCCGGTAGCGCCGGCCCGACCAGGCGACCCCAAGGGTCAGCGCCCCGGCGACCCCGCCCCGAGCCTGCAGGGCGACGGTGATCGCCGAACGCAGCCCGAGGCTGCGCAGGAACTCCAGGTCGCCGTCCTTGTCGTGGGCGAGTCCGCGCAGGTCCTCGTCAGAGGCCCGTTCGTAGAAGCGCGGCGCGGGCGACGGGTCCCGCCCCTCGCGCAGCCCCTCTGGCGTCGACGGTGCCCGCGCGGCCAGCCCGCGCTCGACATCGGGTCCGCTGCCAGGGCCGACCCGAACCGCGGCGCGGCGGGGGACCCGGTCCTCGCCGATCAGGTCGATCATGCAGAAGTCGGCGAACTCCGGCACGAGGACGTCGCAGATCGCGTCGCAGGTCTGCTCGAGCGAGTGCGTCGGGTGAGAGGCGGCGGCGATCTCGGCCAGCATGCGCAGGCGCCGCCGCGCCTGGCGCTCCCGCCTGCGCAGGACGACGAGGGACACGGCAAGGGCGCCGATTGCCAGCACCGTTATCTCGACCCAGGGCACCGGCCGTCACTCCCCTCATGTTGAAGCCTCTACTAAAAAACAGTAATCGGCCCGGACTCTGTTGTCCAGTGCAAGCGACGGGAAGACCTGACCGCGCAACTGCCCGGCCAGCGCGGCGTTTGCACACCCGCGCCGCTGGGTAGATCATTCTCCATGTTGCTGAGGGAGGAAAAGGTGGGAACGGCGGCACCGGCTGGGCGAACGGCGCCATCTCTCGCTCGTACTATTCAGGCCCTGCGCAGGCTCCGCGGATCGCGGCCGATTGTTGCTTCGGGACGCGGAGCGGCGACCGAAATCGATATGAATGCCCCGTGGGGACTGAGCGGCAATACGACCTCGCGCTCTTCGGGGCGACCGGATTCACCGGCGGCCTGACGGCACGATACCTCGCCGAAAACGGCCCCGACGGCCTGCGCTGGGCTCTGGTCGGTCGCAATCGGGGCAAGCTCGAGGCTGTGCTTTCCGGGGTCGAGGGGCTGCGCGGATCCGGGGTGCCGGTGCCGGACCTGCTCGAGGCCGACGCGGCCGACGCGGTCGCGCTGGCCAAGGTTGCCGAGGCGGCAAAGGTCGTGGTCACCACCGTCGGGCCCTATGCCCTCTACGGGGAGCCGCTCGTCGCCGCCTGCGCCGCGGCGGGCACCGATTACCTCGACCTGACCGGCGAGCCGGAGTTCGTCGACAGGATGTGGCTCGGCTATCACCAGCAGGCCAAGGACAGCGGGGCGCGCCTGATGCACTGCTGCGGCTTCGACTCGATCCCGCATGACCTCGGCGCCTACTTCACGGTCGCGCAGCTGCCCGAAAGCGTGCCGTTGACGGTCAACGGCTACGTCCGCGGCGGCGGCCAGTTCTCGGGCGGGACGTACCACTCGGCGATCAACGCCTTCGCCCGGGCACGGCAGACGATGGCCGCGGCGCGCAGGCGGCGGGAGGCCGAGGCGCGGCCGCCGGGACGGAAGGTCCACTCAGCGCCTGCCCGGATTCGCCGCGACCCTCGGCTGGGTGGCTGGACGGCCCCCTTTCCGACCATCGACGGGCCGGTCGTCCGCCGCTCCGCCGCCGCGCTGGAGCGCTACGGGCCGGACTTCAGCTACGGCCACAACATCGTCGCCAAGCACCTCTACACGCTCGCGGGCGGCGCCGCTGGCGTTGCCACCGCGGCCCTGCTGGCGCCGATGCCTCCGACTCGCAAGCTGATGCTCAAGGCGAAATCGCCGGGCGAGGGGCCGAGCGAGGAGGTGCGGGCGAAGAGCTGGTTCAAGGTCACCTTCGTCGGCGAGGGCGGGGGAGAGCGGGTCGTCACCGAGGTCTCCGGCGGCGATCCCGGCTACGGCGAGACGGCCAAGATGCTCGCCGAGTCGGCCCTCTGCATGGCCTTCGACGAGCTGCCGGAAACCGCCGGCCAGGTGACGACCGCGCAGGCGATGGGCGACGCGCTGCTGGCGCGCTTGCAGGAGGCCGAGATCGCGTTCCGCCTGCTCGAGCCCGCTGACTGAAATTCGTCGCAGATTTGCAGCACTTTCGCCACACCTGACCCTTGACCGGACTGCGCCGCTGCACGACGATGGGCGCGTGCAAGACCCCAACCACAAGGGCAACGTCGCCGATCTGGCGATCGCGACCGAGGCGGCGCGGCTCGGGCTGTCCGTGCTCAAGCCGCTGACCGAGCACGAGCGCTACGACCTGGCGCTGGGAATTGGCGACCGGCTTCTCAGGGTCCAGTGCAAGTGGACCCACCACGATGGCGACGTTGACTTGCTTCCGGCGGCGATGGTCACCGGTCGGCACATGATCCACCTGCGGACATCGGCTCCGCGGAACAACCAACGAGCCGCGATAAACTTTGCCGCTGACTACGAACTAGGGGCTGTAGCTCAGAGGAAGAGCGACGCGCTGGCAGCGCGTAGGTCGAGGGTTCGAATCCCTCCAGCTCCATCTCCGGCGGGATTGATCTTTCCGGATCAGGACGGGTTTCCCGACCTTGACTCAACGGTTGGCATGGACGAGTTCTACGCAAAGCTCGCCCAGTACGTCCGCCGCGCCGAGGCGGGTAACGAGACTCTGGTTACCCGTTGGGGCAGGCCAGTCGCCCGGCTCGGCCCCGCAAAGCTCAAATAGCCGCGCCCGTCTGCCGATGAGCTAGCGATGAACGCCGCCGCCAACGAGACCGTCTCGGCAAACCAGCACGTCTTCTCGCACGGGATGGAAGACACGCGAGCGGCGCTGGATACCTGGAGGGAGCGCAACTGGGCCGTCCTCCGTGGCTGGCTCGCACTGAGCGTCGCGATCGCCTTCACACTGCTGGGCGCCGTCTGGGTCGTCGCCAGCCTGCTCACCCCCGACATCACGCCGATCCACTTGCCGGGGCTGACCGAACCGTCTGAGCCCGCCGACCTGCTGCCGATCCTCTACCGCAACTCGCTGGTCCTGGCCCTGCACGGGACCGCCTGCATCGCCGGCTTCATCGCCGGCGCCTCGATGCCGATCGCCGCCGCGCAGCGCACCGGATTCTCCCGCTGGGTCCACGTCAAGGCGGGCGAGATGGCGATCCTCTTCGTCTGCGCCGTCACCCTCTTCTCGCTCTCCACCCAGGCGCTCTACCTCGGCTTCCAGGGCTCGACGATCGCCTTCCAGCTGCACATCCCGATCGGAGTGTTGCTGTTCAGCGTCCTCCCGCACGCGATCCCCGAGCTGGCCGCGCTCTTCCTGCCGCTCGCCGCCTGGCTGATCGCCAGCCGCCGCGGCGAGTGGAGCCAGCTCCTCGCCGCCACCTTCGTCACCGTCGCGATCGCGATCCCCGTGCTGATCGTCGCGGCGATGGTCGAGGTCTACGTCTGGCCTCACATCTTGGAAGCTCTCTCGCCGGTCGCCTGACGGCCGGCCGGGCACGCTCGTAAGATCGCGCCTCATGGCCGGCTACGACCCCAAGGCAACAGAGCGCAAGTGGCAGCAGGTCTGGGCTGAGGAGAAGACCTGGGAGGTCGCCAACCCCGGCCAGCCCGGCTTCGACCCGGACAAGTTGAAGTCGTACGTACTCGAGATGCTGCCCTACCCCTCGGGCGAACCCCACGTCGGCCACCTCAAGTGCTATGCGGTCGGCGACGCGATCGCCCACTTCCGCCGCCGCCACGGCTTCGAGGTGATCCACCCGATGGGCTATGACTCCTTCGGCCTGCCGGCGGAGAACAACGCGATCAAAACCGGCGAGCCGCCGCGGGTCGCCACCGAGCGCTCGATCGAGTCCTTCCAGCGCCAGTTCCGCGAGTGGGGCATCTCGATCGACTGGTCGCGCGAACTGGCGACCCACACGCCCGAGTACTACCGCTGGACCCAGTGGATCTTCCTACAACTCTTCGAGCACGGCCTCGCCTACCGCGCCGAAGCCCCGGTGCAGTGGTGCCCCAAGGACGCGACCGTGCTCGCCAACGAGCAGGTCGTCGACGGGCGCTGCGAGCGCTGCGGAACAGAGGTCGTGCAACGCAAGCTCTCGCAGTGGTTCTTCAAGATCACCGAGTACGCCGAGCGCCTGCTCGCCGACTTCGAGCTGCTCGAGTCCTGGCCCGAGCACGTGATCACGATGCAGCGCAACTGGATCGGCCGCTCCGAGGGCGCCGAGGTGAGCTTCCGCTGCGAGGAGCTGGGCCTCGACTTCCCCGTCTTCACCACCCGTCCCGACACCCTCTTCGGCGCCACCTTCTTCGTCCTCGCCCCCGAGCACCCCGAGCTCGAGCGCCTGGTCGCCGGCACGCCGGCCGAGGACGCCGTGCGCTCCTACGTCGACAGCGCCGCCCGTGAGTCGGCCGAGGATCGCGGCGCCGAGGACCGCGAGAAGACCGGCGTGGCGCTCGGGCGCAGCGTCGTCAACCCGGTCAACGGCGAGCAGATCCCGATGTTCGTCGCCGACTACGTGCTGATGGAGTACGGCACCGGCGCGATCATGGCCGTCCCCGCCCACGACGAGCGCGACTACGCCTTCGCCAAGGCCTTCGAGCTGCCGGTCCGCCGCGTGATCGAGGGGGAGGACCCCGAGGTTTCCAGCGACGACGAGGGCCTGCCCTACCCCGGCGACGGACCGATGACCGCTTCCGGCCGCTTCGACGGCGTGGGCAACCGCGACGCCTATGAGGAGATCGTCGCCTGGCTCGCCGAGGAGGGCCGCGGCGAATCGTCGATCAACTACCGCCTGCGCGACTGGCTGGTCTCGCGCCAGCGCTACTGGGGCGCGCCGATCCCGGTTGTCTACTGCGAGGACTGCGGCAAGGACGGCGAGGCCGCGATCGTCCCCGTCCCCGACGAGCGGCTCCCGGTCGAGCTGCCCGAGATCGAGGACTACGCGCCGCAGGGCAAGAGCCCGCTGGCCGCCGCCGAGGACTGGGTCGCGACCGAGTGCCCGCGCTGCGGCGGCCCGGCCCGCCGCGAGACCGACACGATGGACACCTTCGTCGACTCCTCCTGGTACTTCATCCGCTACCTCGACCCGGGCAACGCCGGGGCCGCCTGGGACCCGGCCGCGGCCGAGCACTGGCTGCCGGTCGACCAGTACATCGGCGGGGTCGAGCACGCGATCCTGCACCTCATGTACGCGCGCTTCTTCACCAAGGCGCTCGCCGACTGCGGCGTGCTCGACGTCCAGGAGCCCTTCGCCAACCTCTTCGCCCAGGGGATGATCACCCGCGATGGGGCGAAGATGTCGAAGTCGCGCGGCAACACCGTCAGTCCCGCCGAGTACGTCGAGCGCTACGGGGCTGACACCGCCCGCACCTACATCTGCTTCATGGGCCCGCCCGAGCGCGACGCCGACTGGGTCGACGAGGGAGTCGAGGGCGTCAACCGCTTCCTCACGCGCCTCTGGCGGCTCTGCGAGGAGGTCGAGGCGATGCCGGCGGAGGCGCTCGATCCCGCGTCGGCAGAGGGCGACGCCCGCACCCTGCTGGCCAAGGCCCATTGGGCGATCGACAAGGTCACCCGCGACTTCGAGCGCGGCTTCCAGTTCAACACCGCGATCGCCGCCGTGATGGAGCTGGTCAACGACTCCTATCGGCTCAAGGACGGGCTCTACAGCTCGGCGAGCGGCACCGCCGCGGTGCGCTTCGCCGCCGCCACCGCCGCCTCGCTCGTCTTCCCCTTCGCGCCGCACCTTGGCGCTGAGATCTGGGAGCGCCTGCAGGGCGGCCGGGTCTGGGAGCAGCCCTGGCCCGAGGCCGATCCCGCGCTGCTGGCCAGCGACACCGTCACCCTCGTCGTCCAGGTCAACGGCAAGCTGCGCGACCGGATCGAGGCCGCCGCAGACGCGCCCGAGGACGAGCTGCTGGCGCTCGCCCGCGCCAGCGAGAAGGTCAGCCGTCACCTCGACGGCAAGGAGGTCGTCAAGGAGATCGTCGTGCCCGGCAAGCTGGTCAACCTCGTTGTCCGCTAGGACATTTGGTACAAAGCGCCCGTGCAGGTCAGGAGACTCAGCGAGGCGCCGGTGGAGGAGTGGCACCGCCTGCGCGCCCATGTGCTCATGGACGCCGGCGAACTCGGCTCCCGCAATCTCTCGGTCACCTGGCTGCTGTTGCCGGCCGGCGCCGAGCAGTCGCTGAGCTCCCACGAAGAGGCCGAGCAGGTGTACGTGCTCGTCCGCGGGTCCGGCACGATGTCGGTTGCCGGCGACACGCAGCGCGTCGGCGAGGGCGACCTGATCCTGGTGCCGCCCGCGACCGACCACTCGATCGCCAACGACGGCGACGGCGAGCTCGCCTGCATCTCGGTGCAGTCGCCGCCCGTAGCCGCTTCGGAGCTCTACAGCGATCAATTGGCAGAGGTCTCGGGCTACGACGACGACTGAGTCGCGATAAGCGGCGCATCTCGGGGTCCCCGGTCGCTTGCGTGCAGAGCACGCCGCGCTCCCTGCGTCCCCCGACCTGCTTGCTTCTCGCGACTCAGTGACGTTTGAATTTCTCTTGATTTAGCGCACCACAGGTGCGTCGGGGCCGGTCAGGGTCTGGGGCATGCCGGACCTGTCCCGCTCGCAGATCGCTGTTTACGGCGCCGTTGCTGTCGTCCTGCTGCTGCTCGGGGCGCGGGCGATTCGGGCCGAGGGGAGTGGCGGGCCCGGGTACCAATCGGGTTCG
>Ga0055487_10000015_pt1 | contig 14740 bp, 12 predicted proteins | sample RushMan_ThreeSqC_FD_57940 | JGI IMG/M metagenome (GOLD analysis project Ga0055487, IMG submission 57940) | Wetland microbial communities from San Francisco Bay, California, USA, that impact long-term carbon sequestration - RushMan_ThreeSqC_D2 | ecosystem: Environmental > Aquatic > Marine >...
ACCGCCAGCAGCGCGCCGGCAAAGCTGGCCGAGGTCCAGATCAAGACCCCGGCTGCTATCAGCGCCGCAGAGGGCAGCAAGCCGAGGAGGAAGATGGCGCCACCGATCGCGATGTTCCCGGTGATCTGCTGTCCCCAGCGCTCGCGGAAGAGGCCGGCCGAGCGTTTCAGGGTCGAGAGAGCGCCGGTGCCCTCGATCGCGATCACGGGGACGGCGAGAAAGGTGATCAGCGACCACCCGACCGCCAGCAGCCGCCCGGCGATCTGGCCCAGGGCGCCCTGGTTCTCGATCGCGCTCAGAACCAGCCCGACGACGGTGGAGACCGCGGCCCAGCCGGCGATCTGTGAGAAGCGGCTGCGGGAGACGGCAAGACCGTCGGCAACGGTTGCCTCGCGACCCTGGAAGATCATGTCCGCGGCCGCGGCCAGGCCGACGCTGAAGTAGAAGCCGACCACCGCGAGCAGGTAGAAACCGATCACCGCCAGCGGGCCGCCGAACGCAGCCTCGCCGTCTGCGATCAGGTAGATGCCGGGACCGACGACGATGATCGCCGTGACGATCGTGGCCGCCGCGCCATACAGCGGAAAGCGCATCAGGTCTGGGTTCTCGCGCAGGAGCCCCCAGCTTTTCTTGGTCAGCGCCCAACCGCGTTTGATTCTGCTCATCGCTGCTCTCCTTCCAGGGACCGCTCGACGATCGGCCTTTGCATCACGCCTCTTCCCTCGAAGTACTCCCACTCCTGCTCGCCGAGCTCGGTTGCCGGCGGATCCGCGTAGATCCACTCGCGCATGATCCGGTGCCAGTTGCGCTCCGCCCGCAGCTGGCCGAGGACGGCGACCACGCCGATTTCCATCCGCCGGCCCATCAGCTCGTCGGCCGGCAGCGACTCGCGGCGCATCAGGTCGTAGTACTCCGAGCGCGGGTCGTTCGTCGATTCGATGATCTTCATCACCCGGCGGGCGCTGATCTCGATCTCGCGGTCCTCGAGGAACCAGCCGCTGACCGCCATCGTGTGCTCCATCAGCCGTTCGGCGTCGAGCTTCGAGGGGTTCTTGACGAAGCCGAGGTCGTGGAAGGCCTGGCGCAGCCGCTCGGGGTCGTTGTGGAAGGCGGCGTCGATCGCGCGCTGCTCGAGCACGATCTGCTCGTGGTCGAGCTTCTTCGTCATGCCGAAGTCGAGGAAGGCGACGCGGCCGTCGGCCATCAGGATGTAGTTGCCCGGGTGGGGGTCGGCGTTGAAGTGCTGCAGGTGGTAAATCGAGCCGAAGCTGCCGCGGAAGACGATCTCGCCGAAGCGGCTGCGCTCCTCGTCGGGCAGCTCCTTGACCTGCTCGAAGCCGAGCCCCTCGACCAGCTCGGTCACCAGCACCCGCCGCCGCGAGAGCCGGGTGATCACTTCCGGCACGTAGATGAAGGGATGGTCGCGATAGGCGCGGGCGAAGGAGCGCTGGTTCTGCGCCTCGTACTCGTAGTCGAGCTCCTCCATCACCCGCTCGCGCAGCTCCTCGGCGATCGCCTTGGCGTCGAGCCCCGGAGCCAGCGCCCGGGCGAGGCGGACGATCGTGCCGGCGTTGCGCAGGTCGGCGTCGAGCGCCTCGGCGATGCCGGGGTACTGGATCTTGACCGCGACCGCGCGCCCGTCGAGCAGCTCGGCCCGGTGCACCTGGCCGATCGAGGCAGCGGCGAAGGCCTCCTGCTCGAACTCGGCGAAGATCTCGGCGAGCGGCTCGCCGTCGTACTCCTCATCGAGCACCTTCTCGACCTTCTCCCAGGGCATCGCCGGCGCGTCGGTGCGCAGCTTCGCCAGCTGCTCCTGGTAGATCTCGCGGTACTCGTCGGGAATGAACTCGGTGTCGATGAAGGAGGCGAACTGGCCCAGCTTCATCGCCGCGCCCTTCATCTGGCCCAATGCGCCGACCATCTTCATCGCCGTCTCGATGTGGCGCTGCTCCAGCCGCTCCTTGCTGTCCTCCTCCGAGCGGCCGACGTTGGTCGCCTTGGTCCCGGCGTAACGGGCACCCTGCATGCCGACGATCGAGCCCAGCTTCGCCGAGCGGCGCACCCGTCCCTTGGGGATCTTTGAGCCCTCGGCCACGTGCGAAGGGTGCCACACGCGCGCTTTCTCTATCCTCTCCCGTCCGGATGGCCCGTGGACGCGAAAAACTGAAGGCTGCACCGCGCAGCGACTTCGGCTCGAGGACCTCACGTCGCCTGCGGCGCGAGGGCCTGGTGCCCGGCGTCGTCTACAGCGGCGGCGCCGAGGCCCGCGCCTTCCAGGCCCCCGAACGCGACATTCGCGGCGTGCTCGCCGAAGGCGCCGCCCTCTTCGACATCGAGATCGAGGGCGCCAAAGCCGTCCCGGTCGTGGTCAAGGAGCAGCAGCACCACCCCGTTCGCGGCAACCTCCAGCACATCGACCTGCAGGAGGTGCGGCTCGACGAGGCGATCCAGGCCGAGGTCACGATCGAGCTCGAGGGCACTGAGACGGCCCCCGGCGTCAAGGGCGGCGGCGTGCTCGAGCACGTCACCCGCGAGGTCACCGTCGAAGCGCTGCCGGCCGAGATCCCCGATCAGCTGATCGCCGACGTCTCGGCGATGGAGATCAACGACACCCTGCAGCTCTCGGCCCTGGTCGTGCCCGAGGGCGTCACCCTCGTCGCCGACGATCCCGACGATGTCACGATCGCCACCCTCTCGCCGCCGCGCGTCGAAGAAGAGCCCGAGCCGGCCGTCGAGGAGGAGGCCGAGCTGGTCGGCGAGGACGGCGAGGCGCCCGCTGCCGAGGATGGCGGCGACGGCGACGGCGACGGCGGCGGCGACTCGGGCGACTCCGGCGGGGAGTAACTCCTGTCCCTCTTTCGCCGCCGAGCCGAGCGCGGCGAGGGCGAGCAGCAGGGCGACCGCATCCTGGTCGTCGGCCTCGGCAACCCGGGCCAGAAGTACGCGGAGACCCGGCACAACGTCGGCTTCGAGGTCGGCGCCGAGCTCTCGCGCCGCTGGGACCTGCCGCGGGCGAAGAAGAAGTTCGGCGGCCTGATCGCCGAAGGGCGCGCCGGCCCCGGCGGGCCGCGGGTCGCGATCCTCTTGCCGCAGACGATGATGAACGCCTCCGGCGACTCGGCCGGCCCGGCGCGCGGGGCGCTGAAGGCGCCGCTAGAGCGCGTCGTCATCGTCCACGACGAGATCGACCTTCCCTTCGGCGAGGTCAAGGTCCGCCTCGGCGGCGGGCTCGCCGGGCACAACGGGCTGAAGAGCCTCAAGCGTGGCCTCGGCGACGCCGAGTTCTGGCGCGTCCGGGTCGGCGTCGGCCGTCCCGACTCGACCGACCCCGAGATCGTCGCCGCCTACGTGCTCTCGCGCTTCCGCGAGCCGCGCGAGCAGGTCGCGGCGCTGATCGAGAGCGCCGCCGCGGAGACCGAGCGGCTGGTCGAAAAGCTGGACGAATAGATTCCAACCCGTGAGCGCGGCGACCGAGGCGACCAGCTACGAAGTCAACGAGCAGGGCGTGGCCGTGCTGCGCCTGACCCGGCCGAAGTCGCGCAACGCGATCGACACCCAGATGCTGGTCGAGATGCTCGAGCACCTGGCGGTCGCCCGCGACGACGAGGCCGTCCGCGTCCTCGCGATCAGCTCCGCCGACCACATGGGGCTCTCGGCCGGCGCCGACATCAAGGAGGAGCTCGACGAGCAGGGCCAGGTCCGCCGGATGCAGCTCTTCGCCGACGTCTACGACGCGATCGTCGCCTTCCCCAAGCCGACCGTCGCCGCCTGCCATGGCGACGTGGTCGGCGGTGGCGCCGAGATCGCCGTCGCCTGCGACCTGCGCGTCGGCGGCGCCAACCTGCGCCTGCGCTTTCCCGGTGCGGCGCTGGGGGTGCCGGTCGGCCCGGCCCGCCTGGTCACCCTCTGCGGCCTGGCGGCGGCCAAGTACCTGCTGCTCAGCTCGCGCACCGTCGGCGCCGACGAGGCGCTGCGCCTCGGCCTCGTCAACCGCGTCGCCCCGGCAGCGGCGACCGAGGAGTCGACCCTGCAGCTCGCCGCCGAGGTCGCCGCCCACCCGCCCGAGGCGGTTTCTCGGATGAAGCGGATGCTGCACGAGTGGGACGACGTCGAGGGCCGCTCGTCTCATGAGGGCAAGGGCCAGGTTGAGTGGCAGCGCAGCGGCCCCGGCCTGCCGTACACCGGTTAGGCCGTCGAAGTAGCCGCCGCCTCGCCCACGCCCGCCGCGATCGCCATGATCGAGACCTGGGGGTTGACCCCGGGGCAGCTGGGGAGGACCGAGCCGTCGGCGACCCAGACGCCGTCGACGCCGCGCAGGCGACCTTCGCGGTCGACTGGGTGCCGGGACGGGTCCGAGCCCGCGGCCACGGTGCCGCTGGGGTGGAAGGCGGCGAGCCGCAGGCGGCGCACGTCGAGGCGCTCGACGGCGCCCTCGATCTCCGACTTTGAGCGCACGGTCGGGGCGCCGCCGCCGATTTCGACATCGTTGGCGCCGGCGGCCAGCATCACCCGCGCCATCGCGCCGACGGCGATTGCGAGGCGGCGCTCGTCGGCCTTGGCCAGGCGGTAGGAGACGATCGGCACGCGGCCGCCGAAGACCCGTCCCGAGGGCGCGTCGGCGATCATCGCCCCCAGCGTTGCCGTGTTGGCGGCGCGGTCGAGGCGGCGCAGCAGGTGGGTGCCGTAGCCGGGCGCGGAGACGGCGCCCATCCCCAGCGGGGTCGAGGTCGCCTCGAGCAGGACGCCCTCGCGCTCGTGCAGCTCTTCGATGCCGACGCTCTGCATCACGCCCTCCCAGGGCACCACTTCCTCCTCGAAGCTGGCGGTGATCCCGGTCGCCGGATGGATCGAGAGATTGCGCCCGAGGCGAGGGTGGCCCCCGAGGCCGCTGCGGCGCAGCAGCGGCGGGGTCGGGATCGCGCCGGCGGCGACGACCACCAGCGGGGCCGAGATCCGCACCTCGCTGCCGTCCGCCCGCCGTCCCGCCACGCCCACGGCCCGCCCGTCCTCGACCAGCACCTGGCGGACGTGCAGGCCGGAGACGATCCGCGCCCCCGCCTCGCAGGCCTGCGGCAGCGCGTTCAGGTGGACGCCTCCCTTGGCGTTGTTGGGGCAGCCGATGGCGCACTGGCAGGCGCCGCGGCAACCGGGCGCGTTGCGGCGCAGCGGCGCGCTCTTCCAGTCCAGCGCCGCGGCGCCCTCGAGCGAGAGTTCGCCGTTGCGTCCCAGCACCTCCATCGGCGCCGGCGCGACCCCGATCGTCGCTTCGACCTCGGCGACCCTGGGACCGAGCAGCTCGGGATTGGCGAGCGCCAGGCCGTGGTCCTCGTGCCATGCCCTGGCGACCGGGGCGGGGGGCCGGTAACAGGTGCCCGAGTTGATCACCGTCGTGCCGCCGACGGCACGGCCCAGCGGCAGCGCGATCGGCGGGTTGCCGAAGGCCATCGTCGTCCCCGCGTCGCGGTAGATCGAGGCGAAGCGGTCGAGCGGGTGGGCGTTGCGGATGCGGTCGACCGTCCAGCGCTCGCCTTCCTCGACGATCACGGTGTCGAATCCCGCCCGGGCCAGCGCCCGCGCCGCGAAGGCGCCGCCGGCGCCGGAGCCGACCACGATCGCGTCGCAGCTGGCGGTCGCGGGCCACTCGGTCGCGGGGACGAGGTTCATCGCCCCGTCGGGGCGCGAGGGCTCGTGGCGGGTGCCGACCGTGGCGATCTCCTCGGCGAACTCGTCGGCGCCGTGGGCGAGCATGACGATCGACTTGACCGTGTCGAGCGCGGGGGAGCCGCCGCGCTTGACGAACTCCGCCAGCAGCGCTTCGCGCCGCTGCGGCGAGCCGGCGCCCAGCCGCCGTCCCGTACGCGCCAGCGCGAAGGCCTCGAGCCCGACCAGCGCGGCGCCCAGCCCGACCCGGGAGATAGCGGGCATCCGGTCGACCATCCGCCTGGCGACGCTCGCCACCCGCTCGGAGTCGGGGCCCCCAGCCTCGGGCGGCAGGATCGCTGCCGCCACGTCTCCCAGCGCGGACATGGCGGCAGATACTAGGTTGTTCACAATGAGCTTCGTGATCGACCCGCCGCTGCTGGTCGCCTCGGGCGCCGCGATCGAGGCCGTCGCCGGTGAGGACGAGGTGGCGGCGCGCCGGCTGCGCGGCGCCACGGTCGGCCTCTTCGTCGGCATCTCGCTCGCTCTCTACGCCAACGCTCCCGGCCTCGCCGGCATCTGGCGACCCTTCGGCTCGCGCTCGGGACGGGAGTTCATGCTCACCTCCGGCCTCGCCCAGGTCGACGAGCGAAAGATCGCGCCGCGGCAGCACGCGGCAGCCCTATCGCTCTTCGCTCTGTATCCCCTCTGGGTCCGCCTCGGCGGCGCCCTCGTCCGCGCCGTCCGCTCCTAGCGCCGCGGCACTAGCTCGCCCAGCTGCTCGCGTCGAGCGAGGCGCCACCGCTGAACTGCTGGCGGTGATCCAGGACGTGCCCGGCGACCTCGTCGCAGCGGGCGACCCGGAGGTCCTCCGGCCTGTAGGACGCGACCCGGTCCAGCAATGCCTCGAGGTTGGGACGGCCGAGCCAGTCGAGCATCACCGGGTGCAGGACGATCGCCATGTACCCGCGCTCCCGCGCCAGCCGCTCGATCTCGGCCGTCAGCGATTCGAGCAAGGTGGGGGCGTCAACCGGGTCGGCGGAGCCGGTCATCTGCTCGCGCGCCCGGGCCAGTGGCGGCAGCGTGCAGGTCGCGTCGACGTGGCGCCACTGGAAGGGCAGCACGGCGATCCCGTCCTCCTCGCCCGCCCCGGCGCCCGCGGGCGAGCAGTAGCGCAGGCCCGCCCCGCGGAGGACGTCGAAACCGCCGTCGCCCAGCAGGCCGCCCGGCGGCCGCATCCCGGCGACCTCCAGTCCCAGGCCGGCGAAGGCGGCCAGGCCCCGGTCCAGGTTCTCGGCCTGCTCGTCTGCGCTGAGCGCGTCCCACCGCTCGTGGCGCCAGGCGTGGTAGCCGACCTCGTGGCCCCGCGCCGTGATCTCGCGCAGCAGGCCGGGGTAGAGCTCGGCATTGATTCCCTCGACGAAGAAGGTCGCGCGCAGGTCCCTGGCGGCGAGCAGGTCGAGGATCTCGGGCAGGACCCGGGTCGCGGTGAAGTGCCGCCCGGGCTCGGCCGCCGTCGCCCCCGCCTCGATCTCCGCCGCCTCCCCCAAATTGTCGAAGGTCAGCGACAGCACCCCCACCTCCCCGCCGACGGGCCTAAAACCCCTCATATAGGGGACGTTTTAGGCCCATCGGCGGTCATTCGCGCAGGGCCGGGCTCCAGCGCTCCGGCTCTTGCTCGGCCTGCTCGCGGGCCCAGCGGAAGTGGTGCTTGGCCGAGGCGAGCAGGATCGGGAAGTTGAGCATCCCGGCGAGGGCGAAACGCCTTGCGCCGGGGCGGTTCGCCGCCGGCAGGCTGAGGACGCTGCAGACGAGCCAGAACCAGAGCACCGCGTTGTAGGCGGGCAGCTGGTCCTCGCGCAGGCCCTCGGCTTCGTCGAGCATCGGCAGGCCGTTGTGCAGGGACCAGGGCCAGGCCTTGAAGTGCACGGCGACGCCGGAGACCCCGATCCCGGCGCTGAGCGCGGTCAGGCGCCGCGCCAGCTCGCCGTCGCGGGTCGCGGCGGCGAGCATCGCCGGGAAGTAGGCGCCCCAGAGGGCGCAGGCGCCGCGCCGCCCGAGGAACGGCTCGAAGACGAGCCCGACCCCGGCACGCGTCTCGAAAGCGTTGTGGGCAAGCAGCCCCAGGGCCGATCCAAGCGCAGCCAGGCGTCGCAATCGCATCGTCGGCAGCGTAGCCCGAATCGCCAAAACCCGGGCACGCCCGGGTTGGCGCTGCGTGACAGTCTTCGGAGCGTCGATGTCCCTTCGTCCCCTGATCGAGATCGCCAGTGAAAACGAGCGCGTCCACGCGCTTGCCGGACGGGTGCGCGAGGCGGCGGCCGGGGGAGAGAAGGTCGACGTTCCGGCCTCGGCGACGCTGCGGCCGCTGCTGCTGGCGGCGCTGCTCGACGACGACCGCGGCCTCGCCGGCCGGCCGGCGCTGCTGGTCGCCGCCGACGACCGCTCCGCCCGCGACCTCGCGGCCGGCCTCAGCGCCTACCTGGCGCCGCGCCGCGTCCGTCTCTATCCCTCCCGCGGCACCGGCTTCGCCTCCCACCTGACCCCGCCTCCCCACCTGATCGGACTGCGGATCGACGCCCTCGACGCGCTCGGGGCCGAAGCGGACGCGATCGTCGTCGCCAGCGCCACCGCACTCGCCGAGGCGGTCCCCGACGCCGCCCTGCGGCCCGCCGGCCTGGCGATCGCCATCGGCGAGGAGATCGACGTCGCCGATGTGGCCCGCGACCTCGCCGCCGCCGGCTACGAGCGCGTCGACCAGGTCGAGGAGCGCGGCCAGTTCGCCGTCCGCGGCGGCATCCTCGACGCCTTCGGCGCCACCGAGGACCGCGCCGTGCGGATCGAGCTCTTCGGCGACGAGGTCGAGTCGATGCGCTGGTTCTCGACCTTCACCCAGCGCTCGCTGGGCGACGCCGAGCGGGTCGAGCTGGCGCCGGCGGCAGAGCTCGACGCCGAGCACCGCGAGCTCGCCGAGCTGGCGGCGATGGAGGCGGAGGAGGAGGGCCGCCAGGCGCCGAGCCTGGCCGAGCTGCTGCCGGTCGAGCGCTTCGGCCCCCCGCTGGACCTCGTCCCCGAGGCGGCCACGGTGATCCTCGCCGCCGCCGAGGAGATCGAGCCGGCGCTGCGCGACCACTGGGAGGACGCGACCACGGCGATGCACGCCGATGACGCCCGCCACCTCTACGTCGACGTCGCCGCGCCCCTCGCCGAGCGCGCCGCCCTCTCCTTCACCGCCCCAGGCGCCACGGACCCCCCGCCCGCCGGCGGCGAGGGCGACGAGGCGTTTCGGGCCGCCCGCGCCGAGTCGCCGGCGCGCAGCGTCAAGGAGGCCGAGGCCGAGCTGGAGAAACAGGTCCGCTCGGGATACCGCACGGTCGTCGCCTTCGACGACCGCGGTGAGGCCGAGCGAGCCCGCTACGGCCTCGAACGGCTCGACGCGACCCTGCTCGAAGGCGGCCACGTCTCGCCCGAGCCCGGGCTGACCTTCGCCGAGGCGCGCCTGCGCGAGGGCTTCGTCAGTCCCGAGCTGCGCCTCGCCGTCTACCCCTACCGCCGCCTCGTCCACCGCCGCCGCGGCGCCGAGGCTCGCGCCCCCGGCGCCGGCCGCACCCGCCTCGCCTTCAGCGAACTGCGGGTCGGCGACCACGTCGTCCACGAGGACCACGGCGTCGCCCGCTTCGCCGGCTTCGAGACCCGCGAGGTCGGCGGCATCACCCGCGACTACCTCTACCTCGAATACAAGGGCGAGGACCGCGTCTACGTGCCCACCGACCAGCTGGCGAAGCTGAGCCGCTACGTCGGCGCCGGCGGCGAACCGACGCTCTCCGCCCTCGGCGGCAAGCGCTGGCAGAACCTCAAAGCCCGGGCGCGCAAGGCGGCCGGCGCGATCGCCGGCGAGCTGCTCAACCTCTACGCCGAGCGGCGGACCCGCAAGGGCCACGCCTTCGGCGCCGACGGCGAGTGGCAGATGACGATGGAGGCGGCCTTCCCCTACCGCGAGACCGCCGACCAGATCGAGGCGATCGAGTCGGTCAAGGGCGACATGGAGGCCGAGCAGCCGATGGACCGCCTCGTCTGCGGCGACGTCGGCTTCGGCAAGACCGAGGTGGCGCTGCGGGCGGCGGTGAAGGCGGCCGCCGACGGCAAGCAGGTGATGATGCTGGTGCCGACGACGATCCTCGCCCAGCAGCACTTCGGCACCTTCCGCGAGCGGCTTGCCGACCTGCCCTTCGTCGTCGAGGGCGTCTCACGCCTGCGCAAGCCCGCCGAGGTGAAGGCGGTCCTGGCCGAGTTCGAGGCCGGCAAGGTCGACATCCTGATCGGCACCCACCGCCTGCTCTCCCGCGACGTCCGCGCCAAGGACCTCGGCCTCGTCATCGTCGACGAGGAGCAGCGCTTCGGGGTCAAGCAGAAGGAACTGCTGCGGCAGCTGAAGCTGAAGGTCGACGTGCTGGCGCTCTCGGCGACGCCGATCCCGCGCACCCTGCAGATGAGCCTCGCCGGGCTGCGCGACATCTCGACGATCGAGACCCCGCCCGAGGGGCGCCGCCCGGTGCGCACCTACGTCGGCCCCTACGACGAGAACCTCGTCGCCAAGGCGATCCACCGCGAGCTCGAGCGCGGCGGCCAGGCCTTCTTCCTCCACAACCGGGTCGACTCGCTGCCGGAGACGGTCGAGCGGCTGCGCGGCCTCGTCCCGCAGGCCCGCTTCAGCGAAGCCCACGGCCAGATGGACGAGACCCAGCTCGAGGAGACGATGCTCGGCTTCCTCCGCGGCGAGGCCGACTGCCTGGTGACGACGACGATCATCGAGTCCGGCCTCGACATCCCCAGCGCCAACACCCTGATCGCCGAGCGCGCCGACCAGCTCGGCCTGGCCCAGGCCTACCAGATCCGCGGCCGCGTCGGCCGCTCGCGCGAGCGTGCCTTCGCCTACCTGCTCTACCCCTCGGCCGAGGCGCTGAGCGAGGAGGCGGCGGCCCGGCTCTCGACCCTCGCCGACCACACCGAGCTCGGCTCCGGCTTCAAGATCGCGATGCGCGACCTCGACATCCGCGGCGCCGGCGACCTGCTCGGCGAGGAGCAGTCGGGCCACGTCGCCGCGGTCGGCTTCGAGCTCTACTGCCAGATGATCGACGAGGCGGTCGGGTTGGCCCAGGAGGCGGCCGGGGAGGAGGAGGCGCCCGAACCGGTGCGGCTCGACGTCGCCGTCGACGCCTACCTGCCGGCGGCCTTCATCCCCTTCGAGGCGGCCAAGATCGACGTCCACCGTCGCATCGCCGCCGCCCGCGAGCCGGGCGAGCTGCGGGCGATTCGCGGCGAGCTCGACGATCGCTTCGGCAAGCCGCCGGTCGAGGCCGAGAACCTGCTCGAGCTTCAGCGTGCCCGGATCGAACTCGGGCTGGCGGGTGCGCGCAGCGTCGAGTTCCGCGGCGGCCGCCTCAGCGTCACCGGGGTGGAGCTCGACTCCGTCGCCGCCGCCTTCCTCGCCGAGAAGGTCGAGGGGGCGCTGTACGAGTGGCGCGAGAAGACCGCCGCGCTGCGCGTCCCCGACGAGCCGGAGGCGAGGCTCGCCGCGGTCCTGGCGATGGCGGCGGCGATCAGGGACGCGCGCGCCCAGGCAGCCGCCGCGGAGCAGAGCCTGGCCGGCTGAGAGGGCCGTCCTCCGCTCCCACCGGGAATTTGATTTATGCTGCCGATCTGGTGGCGTCGACTGAACGGCAGAGGAAAGAGGCGGGGCTGAGGCGTCTTGCCCTGGTTGGATTCGGGGTCCTCCTCGTGCTCCTCTTCGTCGGCATCGCCATCGCCGAGGGCCTGGGCGACCCTGACATCCCCTCCGGTGCGGTCGCCATCGTCGAAGACGCGCCCGAAGGCACCGGCACGATCACCCAGGAGCAGTTCGACCGCGCATTCGTCCAGGCCGCCGCCGCGGCCCAGATCAAACCCGTGCCCAAACCGGGAAGCGAACAGTACGACGGGGTCAAGGAAACCGCGCTGGGCGAACTTTTCGATGCGATCTGGCTCCAGGGGCAGGCGGCGGAAATGGGCTACACGGCGAGCCCCGGGGAAGTCGCTGCCGAACTGAAGAAACTCAAAGCACAGTCCTTCCAGTCGGAAAAGGAATACAACGAATTCCTCAAGGAAGCCCACTACAACAAGGCCGACGTGCTCAAGCGGGTCAAGATCCAGATCCTCAGCAAAAAAATTCAGGAACAGATCCAGGGTGACGCGCCGGAACCCAGCAGCGGCGAAATCGAAGATTTCTACGAAGAAACCAAGTCGACCCAGTACACGACGCCGGAAAGCCGCGATATTCGCATCGTGGTCAACAAGGACAAGTCCAAAGTCGAAGCAGCCAAGGCGGCACTTGTGAAGGAAGATTCGGTGGAAAACTGGGAAAAGGTCGCCAAGAAGTACTCGAGCGACCCGGCCACCAAGAACAAGGGTGGCCTCCAGTCCGGGCTGAGCGAAGGCGGGGTCGCCGAACCTCTGAACGGCGCGGTCTTCGCCGCCAAGCAGGGCGATCTCGAAGGCCCGCTGAAGGAATCGCGCGGCTTCGTCATCTTCGAAGTCGTGAAGATCGCCCCGGAGAAGGTCCAGTCGCTCGAAGAAGCGGATTCGGCAATCGAAAGCCAGCTTTCCGAACAGATGGCGCAGCAGGACTTCGCGCGCTTCCTCCGCAATTACAACGGCACCTGGGGCTCGCGCACCTTCTGCGCGCCCGAGTACACGATCGAACGCTGCGCCAACTTCAAGGGCGACGGACGGTCGCCGGAAGCCAACCCGGCCTGCTACGAAGCCAATCCGGAAGAACCCGCGGAAGCCTGCCCGGCGCCTGTGCTCCAGGTCAAACCGGCGATGCCCGGCTCCGTCTCGGTGCTGACCCCGGAAGGGGAACAGCTCGCCCAGCGACCCGTCCCGATCGAAGCCGAAGCGGCAGCGCCCGAAGGGCTGGAACTGCCGCCCGGGGTCGAAGCGGCCCCCGAAGGCAACTAGCTCCCGCCGGAGTCAATAAACTGCGCCGCCCTGTGAGCGGCATAGTCTCGATCCACGCCCGCCAGATCCTCGACTCGCGCGGCAACCCGACCGTCGAGGTCGAAGTTGCGCTCGAGTCGGGTGCCCGCGGGCTGGCGGCGGTCCCCTCCGGCGCCTCGACCGGCGAGTTCGAGGCGGTCGAGCTGCGCGACGGGGGCGAGGCATGGGCCGGCAAGGGCGTCAGCCGCGCCGTCGCCAACGTCAACGGCGAGCTCGCCGAGGCGCTGGCGGGGCTCGACGCCGGCGACCAGGCGGCGCTCGACGCGAAGATGATCGAGCTCGACGGCACCCCGAACAAGGGCAGGCTCGGCGCCAACGCGATCCTCGGCGTCTCCCTGGCGGCGGCCAAGGCCGCGGCGATGGTTGCCGGCGAGCCGCTCTTCCGCTACCTGGCCGGGCTCTACGGCGGCGACGAGCCGCGGACGCTGCCGCTGCCGATGATGAACGTCCTCAACGGCGGCGCCCACGCCGACAACTCGGTCGACTTCCAGGAGTTCATGGTCGTGCCCGCCGGGGCGGGCAGCTTCTCCGAGTGCCTGAGGGTCGGCACCGAGGTCTTCCACGCGCTGAAGAAGAGTCTCGCCGCTGCCGGCCACTCGACCGCGGTCGGCGACGAGGGCGGCTTCGCCCCCAACCTGGAGTCCAACGAGGCGGCCCTGCAGGCCGTGCTGGCGGGCGTCGAGGCCGCCGGCTACGCGCCGGGCTCAGATGTCTTCATCGCCCTCGACCCGGCCGCCAGCGAGGTCTTCGAAGGCGGCGCCTACGTGCTCGAGCACGAGGGCCGCTCGCTCTCGCCGGAGGAGATGGCCTCCTACTGGGAGGACGCCTGCTCGCGCTACCCGATCGTCTCGCTCGAGGATGGCATGGACGAGGAGGACTGGGACGGCTGGAAGCTACTGACGGAGAAGCTGGGAGACCGGGTCCAGCTGGTCGGCGACGACCTCTTCGTCACCAACCCCGAGCGGCTGCGCCGCGGGATCGAGCTCGGGGTCGGCAACTCGATCCTGGTCAAGGTCAACCAGATCGGCACCCTGACCGAGACCCTGGAGGCGATCCGGATCGCCACGGAGGCCGGATACACGTCTGTGATTTCGCACCGCTCCGGCGAGACCGAGGACACGACTATCGCCGACCTCGCCGTGGCCACCGGCGCCGGCCAGATCAAGACCGGCGCCCCCTCGCGCTCGGACCGCGTCGCCAAGTACAACCGCCTGCTCCGCATCGAGGAGGAACTCGGCGGCGATGCGGTCTTCCCGGGCTTGCAGGCGTTCCGTCAGCGGTCCGGTTAGTGAAGGAATGCGGGGCCCGACCGCGTAGGAGCGGGCATGGCCCCGCGTGCGCAGGCGAGGAGAAGGCCCGCGGCCGGACCCAAGCGCCGTCCGGCGGCCCGTCGGCGCCCCGCAGCGCGCAGCGGCGCCAGTCGCATCAAGTGGGACCGGGTCGGGCGCATCGCCCTGACCCTGGTGCTCGCCGCCGTCCTCTACTCCTACCTCAACCCGGCGATCGAGTTCGTCAAGACCTACACGACGACGACCGCCGCCAAAGCGCAGTTGCACGAGGTCCAGGACGAAAACACCCGCCTGCACTGGCGGATCCAGCACACCGACGACCCGATCTACCGCACCGGCGAGGCCCGCGCCCAAGGCATGATCGCCCCCGGCGAGACCCCAATCGTCGTCAACGGCCTCTAACCCCCAACCCCCACCCTTCCGGTGCGCCTTTTGCACCCTATGGGTACATAAAGCGCACCGGAACGAGAAAGGTGGCCGGTGGTTAGCTTCGGGACGTACGCTTTCGGGGTCCTGGCGCTGGTCGTGGTCGGGCTCTCGGTTGGGTTCACGGCGCACCGGCTGCGCCAGAAGCTCATGCCCGACTGGGACGGTGCCCCAGCTCGCCTCGTCGAGGCCGTTACAGCTCTCGCTCTGCTGATCTGGCTAGGCGAGCTGCTGGGCACGTTCGGGCTCTTCTATGGCTGGGTTCTCGTTGGTGCGTCGCTGCTGCTTGCGGCTTTGACTGGAGCGCTCCTGCCGGCGGGGCCTGTCGCCGCAGGGGACCCACCACCCCC
>Ga0055487_10000016_pt1 | contig 14725 bp, 15 predicted proteins | sample RushMan_ThreeSqC_FD_57940 | JGI IMG/M metagenome (GOLD analysis project Ga0055487, IMG submission 57940) | Wetland microbial communities from San Francisco Bay, California, USA, that impact long-term carbon sequestration - RushMan_ThreeSqC_D2 | ecosystem: Environmental > Aquatic > Marine >...
CTGCACCGCCTCGGCATCCAGGCCTTCGAGCCGGTGCTGGTCGAGGGCAAGGCGATCCAGGTCCACCCGCTCGTCTGCCACGCCTTCAACGCCGACTTCGACGGCGACCAGATGGCGGTCCACGTGCCGCTCTCCTCCGAGGCCCAGGCCGAGGCGCGGATCCTGATGCTCTCGGCGAACAACATCCTCTCGCCGGCCCACGGGGCACCTTTGGCGACGCCGACCCAGGACATGGTTCTCGGCATCTACTACCTCACCTACGGTCCCGACGCCGACGAGCTGGCGAAGCTCGACGAGCAGCTCAAGGCCGGCAAGGGCGCCAAGAAGAAGGGCGCCGCGCCGAAGGTCTTCCGCTCCGCGCAGGAGGCCGAGCTCGTCTACGAGAACGGCGGCTGCAAGCTGCACGACCAGGCCGAGTACCGGCGGGCCGGGCACGAGCACTTCCTCACCACGGTCGGCCGGATCATCTTCAACGAAAAGATCGAGCGGGCGCTGGCGGAGGCGCTCGGGGACGAGTTCGACCCCGAGCAGTTCGAGTTCGTCAACCACTCGCTGAAGAAGCGCAACGTCAACGAGATGGTCTTCGACCTGGTCGAGGCCTACGGCGCTCCCGCCGTCTCGCAGGTGCTCGACGCGTTCAAGGACCTCGGCTTCCACTACGCCAGCCAGGCGGGGATCACGGTGTCCAAGAACAACGTCGTCTCGCCTCCGGACAAGGAGCAGATCCTCGAGCGCTACGAGAAGCAGACGGCCGCGATCCAGGGCCAGTACAACGACGGCTACATCACCGCGGAGGAGCGGCACGAGGCGGTCACGTCGCACTGGAACGAAGCGACCGACGAGGTCGCGCAGGCGATGGAGGACAACCTCGACGAGCTCAACCCGATCTTCATGATGGCCAACTCGGGCGCCCGCGGCTCCTTCAAGCAGATCCGCCAGCTGGCGGGGATGCGCGGCCTGATGGCCAACCCGAAGGGCGAAATCATCGAGCGGCCGATCAAGGCCAACTTCATGGAGGGCCTCTCGGTCCTCGAGTACTTCATCTCCACCCACGGTGCCCGCAAGGGACTCGCCGACACGGCGCTGCGCACGGCTGACTCGGGTTACCTCACCCGACGCCTGGTCGACGTCGCCCAGGACGTGATCGTGCGCGAGGAGGACTGCAAAACCAAAGATCACATCGAGATGGCGATCCGCAAGGACGACAACTCGCTCAACGACAACCTCGTCGGCCGCCTGGCGGCGAAGAAGCTCGAAACCAAGCGTGGGCGCGACCTGCTCAAGCGCAACCAGGAGATCACCCTGGCCGACGCCGAAGCGATCGCCGAGGCCTTCGGCGACGAGGAGATCAAGGTCCCGGTTCGCTCGGCGCTCAAGTGCGACGCCGATTCGGGCGTGTGCCGCGCCTGCTACGGCATTGCCCCCGCGACCGGCTCAACCGTCGACATCGGCGACGCGGTCGGGATCATCGCCGCCCAGTCGATCGGCGAGCCCGGGACGCAGCTGACCATGCGCACGTTCCACACCGGTGGCGTCGCCGGCCAGGACATCACCCAGGGCCTGCCGCGCATCGTCGAGCTCTTCGAGGCGCGTAAACCGAAGGGCCTGGCGCAGATGGCCGAGGCTGCCGGAAAGGTCTCCGTCGAAGAGTCCGACAAAGCGCTGAAAGTGATCGTGATCGAGCCGAGCGGCGAGGAGCACTCCTACAGCTTCCCGCCGCGGACCCGGCTGCACGTCGCCGACGGCGAAAAGGTTGAGGTCGGCCAGCAGCTCAACGAGGGCTCGCTCTACCCGGCAGACCTGCTGGCGATCCGCGGCCGCACCGATGTCGAGCTCTACCTCGTCGCCGAGGTGCAGCGGGTCTACCGCGCCCAGGGCGTCGACATCAACGACAAGCACATCGAGCTGATCGCCCGTCAGATGCTGAAGAAGGTGCGGATCGAATCGAAGGGCTCGACCAGCCTGCTGCCCGGCCAGCTCGAAGACCGCGGCGCGCTGAAGCGACTGAACAAGAAAACGAAGGAAGAAGGCGGCACGCCGGCAAAGGCCGAGGAGGTAATCCTCGGCATCACCAAGGCCTCGCTCGCGACCGAGTCCTTCCTCTCCGCTGCCTCGTTCCAGGAGACGACCAAGGTGCTCACCGACGCTGCCCTGGAGGGCAAGCGGGACAAACTGGTGGGACTGAAGGAGAACGTGATCATCGGCAAGCTGATCCCGGCCGCGACTGGGCTGAAGCACTACCGCACGCTCGCGGTCGAGCCCGCGGTGCCGATCGAGGCGCCGGGCGACGATGGCCTGCTCGACGAAGAAGACCTCGCGGCCGAGCTGGGGCTCGACGGCGAGGAGACCCCGGTCGAGAGCTTCGGGCCGTCGTTTGCCGAGGAGCTCGAGGAGCTGGCGCACGAGATCGAGCAGACCTCCGAGGAGAAGTAGGGAGAGCAGAGGGAGGGTGCCTCCCGCCCTGACAAGCGCCGGCCTGATTAGGCCGGCGCTTTGAGTATCCGCCAGTTCGGGAGGCACCCTCCCTCTGATCTCCTGCCAGTCCCTCGCCAGTTAAGCGGGGGGGCGTCCCTGGGCTTCCGGTGCGCCTTTTGCTCTCCATAGGTACATAAAGCGCACCGGAAGCCTCAGGTCCCTGGCCGGGTGGCCAGTTTGAATAGATTTTGGGCATGACTGCTGCTCAGAAGGTTTGCGTGATTGGGGCCGGGTCTTCGGGGATCGCGGCTTGTCAGGTGCTGAACGCGCGGGGGATTGCTTTCGACTGCTTTGAGAAGGGGTCGGAGGTGGGGGGGAACTGGCGGTTTGAAAACGACAACGGGATGTCTTCCGCTTATCGGTCCTTGCACATCAATACGTCGCGGGGGCTGATGGCGTTCGCGACCTTCCCGATGCCGGACGACTATCCGGACTACCCGGATCACTTCCAGATCGCGCGCTACTTCGACGACTACGTCGATCACTTCGGGCTGCGGCAGAGGATTCGCTTCCGCACCGAGGTCAAGAGCGTCGTCCCTGTCGAGGGGGAGTGGGAGGTCGCCGTCGAGGGTGCCGACGGGGAGGAGACGAGCGAGCGCTACCGTGCGGTCCTGGTCGCCAACGGCCACCATTGGGACCCGCGCTGGCCCGAACCCGCCTTCCCCGGGGCGGAGGAGTTCGAGGGCGAGCAGATCCACGCCCACCACTACCGTGAGCCCGACGTCCTGCGTGGCAAGCGGGTGCTGGTGCTGGGCATCGGCAACTCGGCAACCGACATCGCGGTCGAGGCCTCCCGGATCGCCGACAAGACCTTCCTGGCGATGCGCCGCGGCGCCTACGTGATGCCCAAGTACCTCAACGGCAAGCCGACCGACGAAGCCGCTTCCAGGGTCCTGATGATGATGCCGCTGCCGGTGCAGCGCTTCGTCCTGGCGCGGATGCTGGGCATGACCGCCGGCGATATGACCGCCTACGGCCTGCCCAAGCCCGACCACAAGCTGCTCGAGGCCCACCCCACAGTCTCGGCAGAGCTGCTCTCACGGCTAGGTCACGGCGACATCGCGGTCAAGCCGAACATCGACCGCTTCAGCGGCGGCGCCGGTGTGCGATTCGTCGGCGGCAGCGAAGAAGAGGTCGACCTCGTCGTCTACTGCACCGGCTACAAGATCACGCTCCCGTTCTTCGACGACGGCCTGATCTCTGCCGAGGACAACCGTTTGCAGCTGTACCGCCGTGTCGTCCCGGTCGAGCACCCCGGCCTCTACTTCATCGGCTTCATCCAGCCACTGGGGGCGATCATGCCCCTCGCCGAGGCGCAGGCCGAGTGGGTTGCCGACCTACTCGGGGGGCGAGGCACACTGCCCTCTCCAACCGAGATGCGAGCCGAGATAGCCGAGGCCGACAGGAAGATGCGAAAACGCTACCTGGCCTCCAAGCGCCACACGATCCAGGTCGATTTCCAGCCCTACCTGCGGGAGATCAAGCGCGAGCGCAAGCGGGCTGCGCAGAGGGCTTGATGGGGGAGGGGCGGCTGCCTCTCGGACGGACAAATCACGAGCTAATTAGCTCGTGATTTTGAGTATCCGCCAGTCCGGGAGGCGCCCCGCCCTCCTATGACACGCGGTCTGGCTGCCTGTGCGTGCGGGAGCTTGGACGCCGCTGCGTGGGAGGGGCACCCCGCCTCCTCCCCATGGCACCGCTGCTTGGGCCATGTTGGGGTCCGCGCGGCCGTATCGGTTGAGGGCGCCAGCGTCCAAAGCCACCGTCGGAGCTGTCTTCCGCTTCCTCGGTCTCAGGGGCCTTGCTGGCCCACCAGACCAGCCAAAGCGCACCGAAGACCGGAATCTTCAGCACCACCAACAGAAAGACAATCGGCCAAACCCCCTCCACGACCCCAGTCTACCTGCCGCCGATGGGCCTCAAACGTCCCATATACGGTGGGTTTTAGGCCCATCGGCGGGTCGTTAGAGGTTGGCGGCCCAGGATTCCAGGGTTGCTACGTGGGCCTCCTCAATGCCGAGGTGGGGTTCGGTGGGGACTAGGAGGGTTGGCTCGGGTCGGGCTTTGGCCCACTCGAAGCACTCGTCGTTGAAGTTGTCGTCGATCCAGGCGATTGGCCGGCTGGCGGCGTACTCGTCTATGGGGCCGAGCTTCCAGTGGGCGGAGCCGAAACGGGCAGCGCCGCCGAAGGAGATGTGGGGAAGCTCGGGCAGGCCGAGGAGGTTGGGCAGGTAGTCGTTGGCTTTGTCTTCCCAGCCGGTCGCCCAGACCAGCTCGAAGTGCTCGCCCAGCCGCAGCAGCCGGTCACCGGCGATCAGCGAGATGCAGTGCACCATCCCGTCGACCAGCTCGAACTTGGCCGTGGCCCGGTCCGGCGCCCGCTCGAAGCCAAAGAGCGAGATCACCCCGTCGACATCGACCGCGAGGATCGGCCGGCTCACGATGTTGTCCCTACCAGCGGTAGTGAGCGAAGGCCTTGTTGGCCTGGGCCATGCGGTAGATGTCGTCCTTGCGCTTCCAGGCGCTGCCCTGCTGCTGCTTTGCGTCGAGGATCTCGCTGGCGAGGCGCTCCGCCATCGAGTACTCGCGGCGGTTGCGGGCGTAGTCGACCAGCCAGCGGATCGCCAGGGTCCGGGCGCGCCGGGCCGGCACCTCCACCGGCACCTGGTAGGTGGCGCCGCCGACGCGGCGGGAGCGGACCTCGAGCGAAGGAGTCAGTTGCTTGATCGAGCCCTCGAGCATTTCGATCGGGTCTTCGCCAGAGCGCTCGCCGACGATAGCCAGGGCGTCGTAGACGATCCGCTCGGCGACCTGCTTCTTGCCGTCGCGCATGACCTTGTTGACCAGCTGCTGGACGAGCCGGTTGCGGAAGCGCGCGTCGGGTTCGACCGGACGGATCTGGGCTGCGGACCGGCGTGGCATCAGGAGGCCTTGACGCCGTAGCGCGAGCGCGCCTGCTTGCGGTCGGAGACGCCGGCTGCGTCGAGGGTGCCGCGGACGACCTTGTAGCGGACGCCCGGCAGGTCCTTGACGCGACCACCCCTGACCAGCACCACGGAGTGCTCCTGCAAGTTGTGGCCCTCGCCGGGGATGTAGGTGGTGACCTCCATCCCGTTGGTGAGTCGCACGCGGGCGATCTTGCGCAGGGCCGAGTTCGGCTTCTTCGGCGTTACGGTTGCGACGCGGGTGCAGACGCCTCGCCGCTGCGGCGCGGCGACGGCCTTCTTGCGTCCCTGCCCCGACTTGAGTCCGGGCGTCGTCGTCTTCTTCTTCGGGCGCTTGCGGCCCTTCCTGACAAGTTGATTCGTATTCGGCACGGCCGCGCATAGTAGAGCAGACCGGCAAGGACCAGCCCCGCCGCTGCCGCGACCTCCGCATAAAAGCCGTCCTCGAGCACCGCCGTCGCGCCTGAGAAGCGGGAGGGCTGGCTGCCGGCGTCGAGCCCGGCGGGGAGGTCGACGAGCCCGATCGTGGCGAAGCTGAGCAGCCCCAGGGCGACGATCACGCGACCCAGTCCGCGGCGTCCGCTGCGCATCGTCATCGCGGCAATCGCCGCCGCAAGGAGGGCGATCGGGACCAGCAGGTAGGCATGGGCCTCGCCGGCGGTCCGTTCTGCCACGTCCGGCGGGGTCGCCGCCGCCAGGCCCGCGTAGCCCGGCTGGCCGATCTCGACGCTGCGGTAGGTGATGAACTGGGCGACGATCAGGAGCGCGGCAGAGGCCAAGGCCACCGCGGCGATCGCCCGCCGCGGCGTGAGCACGGCGCTGGCACGCGTGGCCGCAGCGGTCAGCGCGGCGCCGGCCCGGCGCAGTGCCCGTTCGCCGCGCGAGAAGAGGCGGAGGACGAAGACGGTCGCCGGGCGCAGCCGCTTCCCGAGCGCCTGTGCAACCCGCACGGCCGCTGTCCGCAGCCGGCGCAGCTGACGGATCGCCAGTGACCGCAGCTTCTCGATCCGGCGGGCCACCGCCCCGTCGGCCCGGCGGGTCGCCTTGGCGGCACTCGAGAGGACCGCGCCGATACGACGCCGCGCCGCTGCTATCATCGCGCGTCGCTCAGGCAGTCTTTTTGAAGTTCGCTTCTTTCGCTTCGCCGGGCCCGACAGGGCCTTTTTCATGCGCCGATCCCGGCTCTTGCCAGATCGGTTGCGTTTGTCCCGTCCCCGTTTCACGTTCAAACCCTTACCTTAAGAAGAACCATGCCACGTTCATTCCCCCTAGAAAAAACGCGCAACATCGGGATCATGGCGCACATCGACGCCGGTAAGACGACGACGACCGAGCGCATCCTCTACTACACCGGCCGCACCCACAAGATGGGCGAGGTCCACGAGGGCGCCGCGGTGATGGACTGGATGGAACAGGAGCAGGAGCGCGGGATCACGATCACCTCCGCCGCCACGGCCTGCGAGTGGAAGGGCCACCGGATCAACATCATCGACACGCCCGGCCACGTCGATTTCACGGTCGAGGTCGAGCGCAGCCTGCGCGTCCTCGACGGCGCGATCGCGGTCTTCGACGCGGTCGCCGGGGTCGAGCCCCAGTCCGAGACGGTCTGGCGCCAGGCCGACAAGTACAAGGTCCCGCGCTTCGCCTACATCAACAAGATGGACCGCACCGGCGCCGACTTCTTCAACTCGGTGCAGACGATGACCGACCGGCTCGGCGCCAACCCGCTGCCGATCCAGCTGCCGATCGGCAGCGAGGACAACTTCAAGGGCGTCGTCGACCTGATCGAGATGAAGGGCCTGGTCTGGACCGACGAGCTCGGCGCCGAGTACGACACGATCGAGATCCCCGAGGACCTGCGGGAGCAGGCCGAGGAATACCGCACCCAGCTGATCGAGGCCTGCGCCGACTACGACGACGAGCTGATGGAGGCCTACCTGGCGGAGGAGGAGATCCCGCACGAGCGGATCGCCTCCTCGCTGCACCGGGCCTGCCTCGACACCAAGGTCACTCCCGTCCTCTGCGGCACGTCGTTCAAGAACAAGGGCGTGCAGCCGCTGCTCGACGCGATCGTCGACCTGCTGCCCTCGCCGCTGGAGGTGCCGCCGGTGACCGGCGTCGTCTCCGCGACCAAGGGCCAGGCCGAGGACACCGAGGACGAGCGCCCCGCCGACGACGACGCCCCCTTCGCCGCCCTCGCCTTCAAGGTGATGACCGACCCCTACGTCGGCAAGCTGACCTACTTCCGCGTCTACTCCGGCAAGCTGGAGAAAGGCGGCCGCGTGCTCAACGTCAAGACCGGCCGCACCGAGCGGATCGGGCGCCTGCTGATGATGCACGCCAACAGCCGCGAGGAGATCGACGATTGCTACTCGGGCGACATCTGCGCCGGCGTCGGCCTCAAGGACACGGGCACCGGCGACACCCTGGCCGCCCCGGACGCGCCGATCGCGCTGGAGAGCATCGAATTCCCCGAGACCGTGATCGCGGTCGCGATCGAGCCGAAAACCAAGGCCGACCAGGAGAAGATGGGCAACGCCCTGCAGCGGCTCGGCGAGGAGGACCCGACCTTCAAGATCGAATCCGACGAGGAAACGGGCCAGACCCTGATCCACGGCATGGGCGAGCTCCACCTCGAGGTGATCGTCGACCGCATGCTGCGCGAGTTCAAAGTCGAGGCCAACGTCGGCAAGCCGCAGGTCGCCTACCGCGAGACGATCCGCAAGGAGGTGAAGAAGGTCGAGGCGCGCTTCGTTCGCCAGACCGGCGGCCGCGGCCAGTTCGGCCACGTCGTGATCAACGTCGAGCCGGCCCCCGGCGAGGGCTTCGAGTTCGTCAACAAAATCAAGGGCGGCGCGATCCCCGGCGAGTTCATCGGCCCGGCCGAACAGGGGATGAAAGAGGCGCTGGAAAACGGCGTCAAGGCCGGCTACCCGATGGTCGACGTCAAAGTCGAACTGGTCGACGGCTCCTTCCACGACGTCGACTCCTCCGAGATGGCCTTCAAAATCGCCGGTTCGATGGCGATCCAGGACGCCGCCCGCAAAGCCAACCCGGTGCTGCTGGAGCCGGTGATGGCGGTCGAGGTCGTCACTCCCGAGGACTTCCTCGGCGACGTGATCGGCGACCTCTCGCGCCGCCGCGGGAAGGTGCAAGGCCAGGACCAGCGCGGCAACGCGCTCGCCGTCGAGGCCTTCGTGCCGCTCGGCGAGATGTTCGGCTACGCCACGGAACTTCGCTCGATGACTCAGGGTCGAGCCACTTACACGATGCAGTTCGAGCGTTACGAGGAGGTCCCCTCGAGCATCGCCGAGGAGATCGTCGAGCATCGCTCGGGCGAGCCGGTCGGAGCCACTTCTTGATTCTGGCTATATTTCCCAGGTTCGCCCGCAGGCAGACAACTGAACCCAATTTCGAAAGGTAGAGCGAGAGAGATGTCTAAGGAGAAGTTCGAGCGCGACAAGCCGCATGTGAACGTCGGCACGATCGGTCACATCGACCACGGAAAGACGACGCTGACGGCCGCGATCACCAAGACGCTCTCCACCAAGGGCGGCGCCGAAGCGAAAAGCTTCGAAGAGATCGACAACGCTCCGGAGGAGAAGGAGCGTGGGATCACGATCGCGACCTCACACGTCGAGTATCAGACCGACAACCGGCACTACGCCCACGTCGACTGCCCCGGCCACGCCGACTACGTGAAGAACATGATCACCGGTGCCGCCCAGATGGACGGCGCGATCCTGGTGGTCTCCGCCGCCGACGGCGTGATGCCGCAGACGCGCGAGCACATCCTGCTCGCCCGCCAGGTCAACGTCCCGCACGTGGTCGTCTTCCTCAACAAGATCGACCAGGTCGACGACGACGAGCTGATCGAGCTGGTCGAGGAGGAGGTCAAGGACCTGCTCAACGAGTACGACTTCCCCGGCGACGACACGCCGATCATCAAGGGCTCGGCGCTGAAGGCGCTGGAGGGCGACGAAGAGGCTCAGAAGGCCGTCTTCGAACTGGCCGACGCGCTCGACTCCTACATCCCCGAGCCCGTCCGCGAGCTCGACAAGCCTTTCCTGATGCCGATCGAGGACATCTTCTCGATCACCGGCCGCGGCACCGTTGCCACGGGCCGCGTCGAGCAGGGCATCGTCAACACCGGCGACGAGGTCGAGATCGTCGGGATCAAGGACACCACGACCACGGTCGTCACCGGGGTCGAGATGTTCCGCAAGATCCTCGACGAGGGTCAGGCCGGCGACAACATCGGCGCCCTCCTGCGCGGCACCAAGCGCGAGGAGATCGAGCGGGGACAGGTGCTCTGCAAGCCCGGCTCGATCACGCCGCACACCAAGTTCAAGGCCGAGGTCTACTGCCTGAAGAAGGAGGAGGGCGGCCGTCACACGCCGTTCTTCTCCGGCTACCGGCCCCAGTTCTACTTCCGCACGACCGACGTGACCGGAATCGCCAACCTCCCCGAGGGGACCGAGATGGTGATGCCGGGCGACAACGTCGAGATGACGATCGAGTTGATCCAGCCGATCGCGATGGACCAGGGCCTGCGTTTCGCCATCCGCGAGGGTGGCCGCACAGTAGGCTCGGGGGTCGTCTCGGAGATCATCGAGTAACCAGCCCGAATCAGGGGCGGGCTTCGCCCGCCCTCGCCGCTTTCGCGGCGAGACAATTCAAAAAGAACATACGACCGGGGCGGCGCCCCACCATCCAAGGGGCGGCGCCCCTTCGGCGCGGTAAAGGCCGCGCAGGAAGAACAAGAGACAAGCATCAGACAATGGCAGCGATAGCAGCACAGAAAATTCGAATCCGGCTCAAGGCGTATGACCATGACGCCATAGACCGGGCTGCCCGCGAGATCGTCGAAACCGCGGAGCGCACCGGAGCCAGCGTCTCGGGCCCGGTGCCGCTGCCCACCGAGAAGAACGTCTACTGCGTGATCCGCTCCCCGTTCAAGGACAAGGACTCGCGCGAGCACTTCGAGATGCGCACCCACAAGCGGCTGATCGACATCCTCCAGCCCTCGCCGAAAACCGTCGACTCGCTGCAGCGCCTGGACTCGCTTCCGGCCGGCGTCAGCATCGAGATCAAACTCTAAATTGCCATGGCCGCGATTCTGGGAAAGAAGCTGGGCATGACGCAGGTCTTCGGCGATGACGGCACGGTCACCCCGGTGACCGTGATCGAGGCCGGGCCCTGCAAGGTGACGGCGGTGCGCGAGCCCGAGCGCGATGGTTACACGGCCGTGCAGCTCGCTTTCGGCGAGGTCAAGCAGGGCAAGATCAGCCAGGGCGAGGAAGGGCACCTGAAGAAGGCCGGCGCCCCGCCGATGCGCCACCTGGTCGAGTTCCGCGACGAGGACCTCGGTTCCGAGGAGGCACCGAAGATTGGCGATGACGTAACCGTTTCCATCTTCGAGGCCGGCCAGAAGGTCAAGGTCTCGGGCACCTCCATCGGCAAGGGCTTCCAGGGTGGGATCAAGCGCCACAACTTCAGCCGCGGCCCGGTCTCACACGGTTCCCACAACGTCCGCGCGCCGGGCTCGATCGGCGCCAGCACCTTCCCGGCCCGCGTCTTCAAAGGGATGAAGATGCCCGGCCAGATGGGCAACAAGCGCGCCACCCAGAAGGGCCTCGAAGTCGCCCAAATCGACGCCGAGCGCAACCTCCTGCTGATCAAGGGCTCCGTGCCCGGTTCTCGCAACGCGGTGGTCGAGGTGAGAAGCGATGGCTAAAGCCACCGTTCTCGGCAAGACGACCAAGGCCGAGCTGCCGAAAGAGCTCTTCGGCGAGCCCTTCCACCACTCGCTCGTCCACGAGACGGCACGGGCCGACCTCGCCGCCCGCCGGCAGGGGACGGCCTCGACCTTGAGGCGAGGCGAGGTCTCGATGACCGGGGCCAAGGCCTGGCGCCAGAAGGGCAGTGGCCGCGCCCGCGTCGGCGCGCTCAGCTCCCCGACCCGGTTCGGCGGCGGCGTCGCCTTCGGTCCCAAGCCCCGCCACTACACCGTCAAGGTCAACCGCAAGGCTCGCCGAAAGGCGCTGCGCTCGGCCCTCTCGACCCACGCCGAGCGCGACAGCGTGGCGCTGCTCGACGCCGGCACCTTCGCGACTCCCTCGACCAAGACCGCTGCGGAGGCGCTCGAGAAGTGGGGCGCGAAGCGGGCGACCCTGGTCGTGCTCGCCCCCGACGAGGGTGGCGCGGCGAAGAGCTTTCGCAACATTCCCCGGGTTCAGGTCGCCGAGGTCAGCGCCGTCGGCGTCGCCGACGTGATCGGCGCCGCTTCGCTGATCCTCTCCGAGGCTGCCCTGGCGACGCTGAAGGAGAGGCTGGCCTGATGGACGCGCGCACGACGATCATCCGCCCGGTGGTCTCCGAGAAGAGCTACGCGCTGATCGGAGAGGGCAAGTACACCTTCAGGGTCGACGACCGCGCCCACAAGACCCAGATCGCGCACGCGATCGAGGAGATCTTCGACGTCAAGGTCGCCGCCGTGCGCACCTCGCGGGTGCGACCGAAGCCCAAGCGTCGCGGCCTGCACCAGGGCAAGACGCGGGGATGGAAGAAGGCCGTCATCCAGCTCGTCCCCGGCGATCGGATCGAGCTGTTCGAGGGCGCAGAGACTGCTTAGGGAAATAGGGATGCCGAACCGAAAAACAAAACCAACCAGCCCGGGACGCCGCTTCGCGACGTACCCACTGCGCGAGCAGCTGACCGCGTCGACCCCGGAGCGCAAGCTGACCGAAGGACTGCGCAAGTCGGGCGGGCGCAACGCCAACGGCCGCGTCACCGCGCGCCACCGTGGCGGGGGGGCGAAGCGGCGCTACCGGCAGATCGATTTCAAGCGTTTGCGCGATGGCGTGCCGGCGAAGGTCGCGACGATCGAGTACGACCCGAACCGCAGCTGCTACATCGCGCTGCTGCACTACGCCGACGGCGCCAAGGGCTACATCCTCGCGCCCTCGGCGATCTCGGTCGGCGATCGGGTTCAGTCCGGGCCGGGGGCCGACATCCGCCCCGGCAACGCGCTCGCCCTCGGCGAGATGCCGACCGGCACGATCGTCCATAACGTCGAGCTGATCCCCGGCCAGGGAGGCAAGCTCGGCCGCGCCGCCGGGACCGCGATCCAGCTGGTGGCGAAGGAGGGCGAGATGGTCACCCTGCGGTTGCCGTCCTCGGAGATGCGGCTGGTCCGCGCCGAGTGTCGGGCCACGGTTGGGACGCTCTCCAATGCCGAGCACCAGAACCTCACCGTCGGCAAGGCCGGCCGCAACCGCCACAAGGGCAAGCGCCCGCAGACGCGCGGCGTCGCGATGAACCCGGTCGATCACCCGCACGGCGGCGGCGAGGCTCACCACACGCCGGGCGGCCATCCGGTGACCCCGTGGGGCAAGCCGACGCTCGGCTACCGCACGCGTAAGAAGGGCAAGCAATCCGACCGCTACATCGTCCGCGGCCGTCGCCGCGGAAAGAAGAAGAGGTAGGCAATGGGCCGTTCGACGAAAAAGGGACCGTGGGTGGAAGCCGCGCTGATGAAGCGGGTCACCGCCATGAACGATTCCGGCAGCAAGCAGATGCTGAAGACCTGGTCGCGCAGCTCGACGGTCTTCCCCGAGATGGTCGGCCACACGATCGCCGTCCACGACGGCCACAAGCACGTGCCCGTCTTCATCTCCGAGTCGATGGTCGGCCACAAGCTCGGGGAGTTCGCTCCGACGCGAACCTTCCGCTCGCATTCGGGAACGGGTAAGGGTGAGTAGCGTGGCCAGCGAGATCGTCGTCAGGGCGAGCTCGCGCTACGTGCGAGTGGCGCCCCGCAAGGCACGCCTGATCGCCGACCAAGTGCGCGGCCTGCCGATCGAGAAGGCACGCGTCCTGCTCGAATTTTCGCCCCGCGGCGCCGCCGAGGACATCCGCAAGCTGATCGATTCGGCCGCTGCCAACGCCGAGAACAACCACGACCTCGTCGCCGACGAGATGCGGATCGCCGAGATCACCGTCGACGAAGGACCCACCCTGCGCCGCTTCCGCCCGCGCGCCCAGGGACGGGCCTCGCGAATCAACAAGCGAACCTGCCACATCGCGGTCGCTTTGAGCCCGGAAGACGAGGTCTAAGAGAAGCATGGGACAGAAGATCCATCCCGGCGGGTTTCGCGTTGGCTACATCCAGAACTGGAAGTCAAACTGGTTCGAGGAGAAAGACTTCGCCGACACCCTGCAGGAAGACCTCCAGATTCGCGACCACATCGAAGGGAAACTCGCTCACGCCGGCCTCTCCAAGATCACGATCGAGCGCCACGGCGAGATCGCGGTCGACATCCACACGGCCCGCCCGGGAATAGTCATCGGCAAGTCGGGCAGCGAAGTCGACGCCCTGCGCAAAGAGCTCCACAAGCTGACCGGGAAACCGGTGAAGGTGAACATCCGCGAGGTCAAGCGCCCCGAGCTCGACGCCAAACTGGTCGCCCAGTCGATCGCCGAGCAGCTGCAGAACCGGGTTGCCTTCCGCAGGGCGATGAAACGCGCCCTGACCTCGGCGATGCGCTCCGGCGCCAAGGGCGTCAAGGTCCAGGTGTCGGGACGCCTCGGCGGGGCCGAGATGGCACGGACCGAAGGATATTCCGACGGCCGCGTGCCGCTGCACACGCTGCGGGCGAACATCGACTACGGATTTTTCGAGGCGCGCACGACCACCGGGCGGATCGGAGTCAAATGCTGGATCAACAAGGGCGAGGTCATGCCCGAGGGCTTCCGCTCCGACCAGCTCACCGACGAGGGCGACTCGGCCCCGAGCGGCGGTTCCCGCGGCGGCGGGCGCGGCGACCGTGGCCGTGGCGGCCCCGGTGGCGGAGATCGCGGTCGCGGTGGACGCGGTGGCGGCGATCGCGGACGTGGCGGACGCGGAGGAGGTGGTCGCTGATGCTGATGCCGAAGCGGGTCAAGCACCGCAAACAGATGCGCGGCCGGATGCGCGGCAACACCAAGGGCGGCAGCACCGTCGCCTTCGGCGAGTACGGCCTCAAGTCGCTCGATCGCGCTTGGATCACCAACCGCCAGATCGAGGCCGCTCGCGTGGCGATGACCCGCAAGATCAAACGTGGCGGCAAGGTCTGGATCAACGTCTTCCCCGACAAGCCCTTCACCAAAAAGCCCGCCGAGACCCGGATGGGCTCGGGCAAGGGCAACCCCGAGGGCTGGGTCGCGGTGGTCAAGCCGGGCAAGGTGATGTTCGAGCTGGCCGGCGTGCCGGAGGACCTCGCCCGCGAGGCGCTGCGGCTGGCCGGGCACAAGCTTCCGGTGAG
>Ga0055487_10000017_pt1 | contig 14225 bp, 15 predicted proteins | sample RushMan_ThreeSqC_FD_57940 | JGI IMG/M metagenome (GOLD analysis project Ga0055487, IMG submission 57940) | Wetland microbial communities from San Francisco Bay, California, USA, that impact long-term carbon sequestration - RushMan_ThreeSqC_D2 | ecosystem: Environmental > Aquatic > Marine >...
GATGGAGCTGGCCTCGCGCGACGTCGTCTCCCGCGCCGAGCAGACCGAGATCAACGAGGGTCGCGGCTTCCCCGACGGGACCGTCGCCCTCGACATCACCGTAGTGCCGAAAAAGCGCGTCCACGAGGCGCTGCGCGAGATCGTCCTGGTCGGCAAGGACTTCGCCGGCGTCGACATCACCCGCGAACCGATCCGGATCAAGCCCGGCAACCACTACACGATGGGCGGGATCAAGACCGACGTCGACGGCCGCACCGACATCCCCGGCCTCTACTCGGCGGGAGAGACCGCCTGCGTCTCCGTCCACGGCGGCAATCGCCTCGGCGCCAACTCGCTGCTCGACACATTGATCTTCGGCCGCCGCTCCGGCGCCGACGCGGCGGCGCGGGCGAAGCGGACCGACGGCTCGCGTCCCTCGAAGGCGGTGCTCGAGGCCGAGCAGGCGACGATCGAGAAGATCTCCGCCCGCGAGAAGGGCTCCGGTCGCCGCATCTCCGAGATCAAGCTCGACCTCGGAACGATCATGGACGCCAAGGTGGCGGTCTTCCGCGACGAGGCCGGGATCCGGGAGGCCCTGGAGACCGTGCGCAAGCTCAAGCAGGAGGCCGAGACCGCCTACATCGACGACAAGGGCTCGATCTTCAACCAGGACATCCTCGGCGCGATCGAGCTCGGCTACATGCTCGACAACGCCGAGTGCACCTGCGTCGCCGCGCTCGAGCGTAAGGAGAGCCGCGGCGCCCAGTACAGGACCGACTTCCCCGAGCGCAACGACGAGGAGTGGCTCAAACACATCGACCTTCAGCAGGGCGACGACGGGCCGGAGATCTCATACTCAGAGGTGACCATCACGCAATGGGAACCGCAAGAGAGGACCTACTGATGGCCGAGTACACGCTGAAAGTCCGCCGCTACCAGCCCGAGTCGGGCGAGGCGGCCTACTGGGAGGAGTTCCAGGTCGAGCTCGACCCCTCGCTCTCTGTCCTCGACGGCCTGCTCCAGGCGAAGGACCGCGACGACGGCTCGCTCTCGGTCCGCTGCTCCTGCCGGGCGGCGATCTGCGGCTCCTGCGGGATGAAGATCAACGGCCAGTCCGGCCTCGGCTGCAAGACCCAAGTGGGTGAGGCACAGGAGCTGGCCGAGAAGAAGGCCAGCGTCAGCCCGAGCTCCGAGGCTCCGGTGATAACCGTCGAGCCGATGGGGAACATGCCGGTGATCAAGGACCTGGTCACCGACATGGAGTCGACGCACTGGACCAAGATCCGCCGGGTGACGCCCTGGCTGCTGCCCCACGGCGAGCCGCCCGAGCGCGAGTACGTGGTCGAGCCCGAGTCGATGATCGACATCACCCAGTCGATGGCATGCATCCAGTGCGGCGCCTGCGTCTCCTCCTGCCTCTCGATGGAAGCCGACCCCGACTTCATCGGCCCGGCCGCGCTGGCAAAGGCCTACCGCTTCGTCGGCGACCCGCGCGACGGCGAGACCGTCGAGCGCCTCCACGACCTGGCCGAGGACCCGCACGGAATCTACGACTGCACCCACTGCTTCAGCTGCATCGACGCCTGCCCCAAGGGCGTGGCGCCGATGGACCAGATCATGCGCCTGCGCCGCAAAGCCGGCGAGGAGGGGATCGAGGACCCCAACAACGGCCACAACCACGTCAACGCCTTCGTCAACATGATCGAGAAGAAGGGCACCAACGACGAGGCGCTGCTCGTCCAGGAGTCGTACGCACCGGGGATCAAGGGCAAGCTGAAGCCGAGCAAAGCGGCGATCAAGGGACTGGTCGAGTCGCTGCCGACGGTGCTGCGCGCGATCAAGACCGGCAAGGCGCGCTCGCTGCCGAAGCTGATCCCCGGCGTCCACCCGAAGCTGCCCGGCGGCGCCCAGGACGAGGTCAAGGCGATCTACAAGCACGCCGAGGAGCACCGTGAGGAATTCAACCTCTACATCACGGGCGAGGAGGACGTCGAGCCCGAGCCCGACGAGCCGACTGCGGCGACGATCGAGGCGGAGGCGGCCACGGCCGCGGAAAGCGAGGAGTCATGAAGCTTGCCTACTGGCCCGGCTGCGTCTCGCGCGGATTCACCACCGAGCTGCACGGCTCGATGGCGTTCACCGCCGAGCGGCTCGGGATCGAGCTGGTCGAACTGGACCGGGCCAACTGCTGCGGCGCCGGGATCATCGCCGAGCACAACCAGGAGCTCGCCGACACCCTCAACGCCCGCACCTTCGCCCTCGCCCAGGAGACCGGGCTGGCGATGATGAACATCTGCTCGACCTGCCAGGGCGCCCAGTCAGAGTGCCAGCAGCGACTCGACGCCGATTCCGCCTACCGCGCCCACATCAACGAGGTGCTCAGCGGCCAGGGCCTCGAGTACGTCAAGGGCAAGGACGGCTTCACCAACAAAAACTTCCTCTGGCTCCTGGTCGAGGACTACGGACTCGACAGGCTCGCCGAGAAGGTCGTGCGACCGCTCTCCGGGCTGCGCGTCGGCCCCTTCTACGGTTGCTACGTGGTCCGCCCCAAGGAGCGGCTCGGCTTCGACGAGTTCCCCGATCGCGACATCTACCTGGAGAAGGTGATCGAGACGCTCGGCGGCCAGGTGGTCGAGTACGACGGCGCCCGCAAGTGCTGCGGCTTCCCGGTGATCACGACGAGCCGCGAGACCTCGCTGCGCCAGAGCGGCACCCACGTCGGCGACGCCCTAGACGCCGGCGCCGACTGCCTCGTCACCCCCTGCCCGCTCTGCCACCTCAACCTCGACATGCAGCAGCCCGAGGCGGCCAAGGTCGTCAACCGCGACCTCGGCCTCGCCGTCCTCCACCTTCCGCAGCTGGTCGGCCTGGCCCTGGGAGCCGAGCCGAAGCAGCTGGGGATGAGCAAGCACATCGCCTCGACCAAGTGGGTCGAGGACAAGCTCTCCGCGGTCGCGGCCTGATCCTCTGATCTGAAGCGTGGTAGGGCCGGTCCCCGGGGGTCGGCGGACGCGCTTCGCGCTGAGTGTCCGGCGACCCCCGGGGACCGGGCCTTTCCGGTTCGGACGGGGGTCAGGTCGCACGAGACAGGGTCAGACCACACAAGGTTCTCGCTGGAAGCAGAGTGGATGTTTTGCATCTAAAGTGAAGCTTTATCTTCCCATATAAGGTTAATGCTCTATATTTGAAGCTCTATGGATAAGGTGCTTCTTGGTTCGGATCGGGCGGTGCTGGAGGAGTTGGGGCGGCGGCTGCGGGAGGCGCGGCTCGAGCGGAACTCGAGTCAGGCCGAGGTCGCGGAAGACGCCGGCATCGGCAGGGTCACGCTGCAACGGATGGAGGCCGGCGAGTCGCCCTCGCTAATCAACTTCATTCGCGTCCTGCGCGCGCTCGATCTGCTCGAAGGCCTCGAGCGGCTCGTGCCGGAGCCGGGACCAAGCCCGATCGACGAGGTCGAGCACCGCGGGCGGCGGCGGCAACGAGCCGGGTCCCCGCGGGCGGCCGATCGCCGCAAACAGGGCAAGGGCTGGCGCTGGGGCGATGAAGGCGAAGGGGGCGACGCATGAACGGCCTCGCCGAGGTGCTGCTCTGGGGCACCCGAGTCGGCGCTGTCTCGCTGCCTCCCGGGGAGCAGATCGCCACCTTCGAGTACGACCCGGACTTCAGCGAGAGCAGGGTCGAGCTCTCGCCGATCGAGATGCCGCTGGTCGCCGGGCGGCGCTACCGCTTTCCCGCCCTCGCCGAGGAGAGCTTCGGCGGATTGCCGGGCCTACTCGCCGATTCGCTGCCCGACCGCTACGGCAACGCGCTGATCGACGCCTGGCTCGCCACCCAGGATCGCGACCCCGGCGGCTTCGACGCGGTCGAGCGCCTCTGCTACATCGGCCGGCGTGGGATGGGCGCGCTCGAGTTCCGGCCGGCGACGGGACCGCGCCCGACCAAGAGCCACGCCATCGACGTCGCCGCTCTCGCCGAGCTGGCGAACGAGGTGCTGGCCAAACGCGCCGACCTGGTCGCCTCCCTCGCCAGGCCCGAGCGGAGGCAGGCGCTGAAGGAGATCCTCCGGGTCGGCACCTCGGCCGGTGGGGCACGAGCCAAGGCGCTGGTCGCGCTCAACCAGGAGACGGACGAGGTTCGCGCGGGGCAGCTGGATATCGATCCCGGCTTCGAGCACTGGATTCTCAAGTTCGACGGGATCGAGGACAGCACTCGCGACCTGGGCGCCTCGCAGGGCTATGGCGCTATCGAGTGGGTCTACTCGCAGATGGCCGCGAAAGCCGGCATCGAGATGAGCGAGTGCCGCCTGCTCGCGGAGAACGGGCGCCGTCATTTCATGACCCGCCGCTTCGACCGCACCGCCGGCGGCGACAAGCTGCACATGCAGTCACTGGCGGGCCTGGCCCACCTCGACTACCGCCAGCCAGGAGCCAACGCCTACGAGCAGGCCTTCCAGATCATCCGTCGCCTCGGCTTGCCGCGCAGCGCGGTCGAGCAGCAGTTCCTCCGCATGGCCTTCAACGTCGTCGCCCGCAACCAGGACGACCACGTCAAGAACATCGCTTTCCTCATGGACCGCGACGGCCGCTGGTCGCTCTCCCCCGCCTTCGATGTCGTCTACGCCTACAACCCAACGGGCCGCTGGACCTCCGAACACCAGATGTCGGTCAACGGCAAGCGCGAGGGGATCACCCGAGCGGACCTGCTCCAGGTTGCCGAGTTGGCCTCGGTTAAGCGCGTCCGGGCAGAAGAGTTGATCGCACAGGTGAAGGATGCAGCCATCGGTTGGAAGAAGCTGGCCGAAGAGGCTGGGGTCGACGAGGAGCGCGCGTCGGCGATCCAACAGGCGCACCGCGTTCCCCTGTAGGGTTAGCCTCGGTGAGCCGGGAAGCCTGGTCGGCAACACTCGCCGTCGACCCCGAAAGGCCCCTTTGGCCATAGCCGTAGCCACATTCCTGATCGCCCTGGCGATCATCGCCAGCGAGAAGATGCACCGCACCAACGTGGCCCTGCTCGGTGCCGCAATCGTCGTCCTCTTCGTCGGCGACTTCTCCCAGGAGATGGCGATCGAGGCGGTCGACTTCAACACGATCGGGCTGCTGACCGGGATGATGATCCTCGTCTACCTGACCCAGCAGACCGGGGTCTACGACTTCGTCGCGATCCGCGCCGGGCAGCTCTCGGGCGGGCGCTCGTTCGCGGTGACGATGAGCCTCGCCGGGACGACGGCGCTGCTCTCCGCCTTCCTCGACAACCTGACCACGATCCTGCTGATCGCGCCGATCACCTTCCTGCTCGCCGACGCGCTCGACATCGAGGCGGTGCCGCTGCTGATCATCGAGGTGATCGCCTCCAACATCGGTGGCACCGCGACCCTGATCGGCGACCCGCCGAACATCATCATCGCCGGCGCCACCGGGCTCAGCTTCAACGCCTTCATCGCCAACCTGGCGCCGATCGTGATCGTCACCTTCGCCGTCGTCATCCCCCTGCTCTACCTCTTCTTCCGCCACCGCCTGCAGGTCGAGGAGCACAACCGCAAGGCGGTGATGGAACTCGACGCGCTCGCCTCGATCCGCGACTGGCCCGAGCTGAAGCGGACCGGTCCCGTCCTCGTGCTCACGGTGCTCGCCTTCTTCGCCCACCAGGCGCTGCACATCGAGCCGGCGACGGTCGCGCTGGCGGGCGCCGCGGTGGGGCTGCTGGTGACGCGGATCGAACTGGAGAAGGCCCTCTCCAGCATCGAGTGGACGACGCTCTTCTTCTTCGTCGCGCTCTTCGTCATGGTCGGCGCGCTGGAGGCGACCGGGGCGATCGGCCACGTCGCCGACGCGGTCAAGGACATCACCGGCGGCGAGCGCACCGCGGAGCTGATCGGGATCGCCTGGGTCGCCGCGCTCGGCTCGGCCGTGGTCGACAACATCCCCTTCACCACGGCGATGATCCCGGTCGTCAAGGATCTTCAGAGTTCGGCCGGGGCGGGTGGCGACGACGCCTACTGGTGGGCGCTGGCGCTGGGCGCCTGCTTCGGCGGCAACGCGACGATGATCGCCGCCGCCGCCAACGTAGCCGCCGCCGGGATGGCCGAACGAGCGGGCACCCCGATTGGCTTCTTCGCCTTCATCAAGGTGGGTCTTCCGGTCACAATCCTCTCTATCGGCCTCGCCACCGCCTACATTGCGATCCGCTACATCTTGATCTGAGGAGAGTCATGACAGATTCGATATTCAAGAGCACGCTTCGCGAGATCGAGCCCCTTGGCGCCGACGAGCTGATCGGCCCGGCGGCGCGGCGGGTGATCGACGTCGGCCTGCCGGCCCTGCCCGCCGTCGAGAAGGACGGCAGCTTCGCCGGCATCTTCGGCGAGCGCGAGTTCATGGCAGCGCTCTTCCCCGGCTACGTCGGCGAGCTGGCCACGGCGGCGATGATCTCGCGCTCGGTCGACGAGACGATCGAGCGGCGCGGCCACTGCGCCGAGGAGCCAATTCGCAACTGGCTGACTACCGACCACGTCGTGGTCGAGGACGCCTTCTCGGACACGCAGCTGGCCGAGATCTTCCTCCACCACCGGGTGCTGATCGTCCCGATCGCCACCGCGGGCAGCGTCCACGCGGTAATCACCCGCCACGACTTCTTCTGCGAGCTGGTCGGCCGCTTCGGCACGATCGCCGAAGACGTGGGCAGCTGACCCGTCAGAAGTTAGCCGACACAAAGACCGCCGCAAACGCGGCGAGGATGCCGGCAAGGCTGTAGATCATCGAGTGCTGCAAGGCGTCGAAGCGTTTCTCGAAGCGGTCTTCCAGGCGATTGAAACGCGCGTCGACATGGTTTTCGAATTTGTCGAAGCGTTCATCGACCTGCTCAAACCGCTTGTCGACTTGCTCGAAGCGCCGATCGACCTGCTCGGCGAAGCGGTCCATGCGATCGTCGTTCCAGTTCACTTTCTCTACCTGCTCCATGGTCGGAGACGCTAACAGACAAAATGTTACAGGTGGCGCGGGAAAGTGTCGCGGACGGATGATCGAGCGGGTGCGTACGTCAAGCCCACAGCGCCGAAACCGGCCAGGCCGCCAGGCGCTCTCCGAACGGGACGACTCTCCCTCCTGCGTAGAGCACTACCCCTCGCGCAAACCGCTCCCCGACCGTGCGCTCAAGCAGCTCGAACCGCCTGAAATCACGGGCCTCGACGGAGGCGGCGGCCTTGACCTCGATCGCGGCGATCCGCCCATCGTCGGCTTCGACGAGGAAGTCGATCTCGGTGCCCTTGCTGGTGCGGTAGTAGAGGACATCGGCGCCGGCTAGTGCGGCGGCCTTGACCAGCTCCATCCCGACGTACGCCTCCAGAGCCAAGCCACGCGCGGCGGCGTCCTCGAGCAATCGCTGGCGGTCGAATCGCAGCATTCGGCAGAACAAGCCCGAATCGCTGACCAAGAGCTTTGGCGCCTTGACCAGGCGAGGTCCCAGGCGGTTGTGCCAGGCAGCCAGGCGGCGGATGAGGAAGACCCGCTCGAGCAGCGCCAGGTAGCGATCGATTGTGCTGTTGGGAATACCGAGGTCCTGGCTCAGGCCGCTCTTGTTGAGGGGGCCGCGCGAGCGCGTGGCGATGGCGGTGAGCAGCGCCGGCACCTGCTCGAGGCGCTCGATGTCGGACATCGCTCGCACGTCGCGCTCGACGATCGTGGCCAGGTAGTTCGAGAACCAGGCCTGGCGCCGCTCGTCCTCGTCACGAGCGACGACCTCGGGGAAGCCTCCCGTCAGCAGCTGGGAAACCAGCTCGCCGAGCGGCAGCTCGGCGGCCGGCGGGGTCGGGTCGTCGCCGAAGAGAAGGTCGAGAAGCCGCTTGTCGGGCCGGCCGTGCAGCTCGGCTGCTGAGAACGGCCAGAGGGTGAGAACCTCCATCCGCCCGGCCAAGGCGTCGGCGACGGAAGGGACGAAGAGGACGTTCGCGGACCCGGTGAGCAGGAAGCGCCCCGGGCGTCGATCGCGATCGACGGCAGCCTTGATCGACCTGAAGATCTCGGGCGCGCGTTGGACCTCATCGAAGATCACCGGGCCGTCGAAGCGATCGACGAATGCGACGGGATCGTTCCGGGCACCGGCAAGCTCGGTGGGATCATCGAGGGTGATGTACTCGGCGATGTGGCCATGCTCGGCGAGGCTCGTGACCAAGGTGCTCTTGCCGGTCTGCCTACCGCCGACCAGGGTCACCACCGGCGTGTCGCCAAGCGCCGCCAGCAGAGAAGGTGTGATCGCCCTTTGCAGCATGGGTACAAATTTACCACACCGTGGGGAAATATCCCCCACGGTGTGGGGAATTCGTACCCAATCAGCCGAGCAGGTCGCGCTCGATCAGCAGCTCGGCGACCTGGACCGCGTTGGTGGCGGCGCCCTTGCGCAGGTTGTCGCCGGCGACCCAGAGGTTGAGCGTGCGTTCCTGGTCAGGATCGCGCCGGATGCGGCCGACGAGGACGTCGTCGCGGCCGGCGGCGTCGATCGCCATCGGGTAGGCGCCGGCCGCCGGGTCGTCGACGACGACCACGCCGGGGGCCTCGGCGAGCAGGGCGCGGCACTCGTTAGGCGAGAGGTCCTCGCGGGTACGCAGGTTGATCGACTCCGAGTGGCCGCTGACCACGGGCACGCGGACGCAGGTCGCCGAGATCGCCAGCTCATCGCCGGCGCCGAGGATCTTGCGGGTCTCCGCCATCACCTTGCGCTCCTCGGTCGTGTAGTCGTCGCCTTCGGCGAAGACCTCGACCTGGGGCAGGACGTTGAAGGCGATCCGGTGCGGGTAGACGCTCGGGGCCGGCGCGTCCGAGCCGGCGAGCACCGCCCGCGATTGCGACTGCAGCTCCTCGATCGCGCGCTGGCCGGTGCCGGAGACCGCCTGGTAGGTGGAGACGACGAGGCGCTCGAGGCCGACCGCGCGGTGGATCGGCGCCAGCGCCATCATCGCCACCATCGTCGTGCAGTTCGGGTTGGCGACGATCCCCTTGTGCGAAGCCGCGGCCTCGGGGTTCACCCCGGCGACGACGAGCGGCACGTCATCGTGCATCCGCCAGTAGCTGGTGTTGTCGACGACCACGGCGCCGGCCTCGACCAGCTGCGGCGCCCACTCGGCGCTGACCGACCCGCCGGCCGAGGAAAGGACGACGTCGAACCCCTGGATCGTCTCCGCGGTCAGCGGCCGGCACTCGAGCACCGTCCCGTTCCACTCGATCTCCCGCCCGGCCGAGCGATCGGAGGCGAAGGCGACAACCTCGGCGGCAGGAAACTCCCGCTCCGCGAGCACCCCGAGGATGGTCGACCCGACCGCCCCGGTCGCGCCCAGCACCCCGACTCTGTAGCCGTTCCCAGCCACTCAGCCGCTAACGGTCGGGCGGTGCTCGGAACCGGCGGGGTCTTCGGGGCGGACCGCATCGACGCCGAGGTCGAAGGCCTTGTGCAGGACCTGGACCGCAGTCGGGACCTGGTCGGCGGAGATCACGCATGAGATCTTGATCGGGGAGGTGGAGATCATCTCGATGTTGATTCCTTCGGCGCCGAGGACCTCGAAGACTTTGGCGGCGACGCCGGGGTGCGAGCGCATGCCGGCGCCGATGATCGAGACCTTGCCGATCCGGTCGTCGGTGCGAACGCCCTGGCTGACCTCGCCGAGCGCGGCGATCGCGTCGGTGGCGGTGCGCAGCTCGGAGCGGTCGATCGTGAAGGAGAGGTCGGCGAGCTCGTTATCGCCGACCGGCTCGTTCTGGATGATCACGTCGACGTTGATCCCGGCCTCGGCGAGGGCGGTGAAGATCTTGCCGGCGACGCCGGGCTCGTCGCGGATGCCGACGAGGGTGACGCGCGCCTCGTCATCGGTGTGGGTCACGGCTGTTACGAAAGGTTGCTCCACGGTCTCCTGCTCGGCCTCCGCTTCGGTGACGACGAGGGTACCGGGACCGTCTTCGAAGCTGCTGCGGCAGTGGATGCGAACGCCATGGTTGCGGGCGTACTCGACCGAGCGCAGCTGCAGCACCCGCGCCCCCGAAGCCGCCATCTCGAGGGTCTCCTCGTAGGAGGCGAAGGTGAGCTTGCGGGCGTCGGAGACGATGCGCGGGTCGGCGCTGAAGACCCCGGCGACGTCGGTGTAGATCTCGCAGACATCGGCTTCCAGCGCCGCCGCCAGGGCGACGGCGGTGGTGTCGGAGCCGCCGCGGCCGAGCGTGGTCACGTCGCGGCTCTCGGTCGATACCCCCTGGAAGCCGGCGACGAGGACGATCCGGTCCTCGCCCAGCGCCTCGCGGATCCGGTCGGCCTTGACGTCGATGATCCGCGCCTTGGTGTGGGAGGAATCGGTGACGATCCCGGCCTGCGAGCCGGTCAGCGAGATCGCCTTGTGGCCCATGTCGTGGATCGCCATCGCGCAGAGCGCGCAGGAGATCCGCTCGCCGGTCGAGAGCAGCATGTCCATCTCCCGCGAGTCCGGCCGCTCCGATATCTCCAGCGCCTGGGCGACTAGCTCGTCGGTCGTCTTTCCCCGCGCCGAGAGCACCGCGACGACGCGGCTGCCCCCCTCCCGCGCGGCGACGATCCGCCGGGCGGCGTGCTTGATCTCCTCGGCTCCGGCGACCGAGGTGCCGCCGAACTTCATCACGACTGTCTTCGATTCGCCGTCGGGCATGGACGGTTGAGGATAGGTGACGGTGCGTCGCCCGCTTGGCCTGGGCGCTACTCGCCGCCGAGGTTGCCGAGCATCGCGTGCTCGGCCATCCGGATCAGGCCGAGGGCCATGTGCGGGCGCATGTCGCTGGTCCGCACCCGCACGTGCGAGCCGTGCGGGCCGACGACCTCGACGATCGTGCAGACGTCGCCGATCTGGCAGTCCTCGCCGTAGTCGGCTTCCAGCGCCTCCATCTGCGCGGTCACGACCTGTCCCATCTTGCTCTGGTCAATAGGCATCGTGGTTGCAGACTACATGCGATTGCGATTGCGCCAAACGAGTCGCGGCGCGGCGCGGGCGTTCGCGGCCGGCTAGGCGAAGGCCTGGGCGGCGCGGCGGCGGAGGTCGGCGTTGAGCATGCCGGTGACCTCGCTCGGGCTGTTGCCGGCCGAGGGGACGGCGTCGCCGATCAGGCCGCTGGCGCGGAAGCCGAAGAGGGGTGCGTCGAAACCGACCTCGCGGATCTTGCGGACCAGCTTGACCGCGCCGGCGGTGTCGGCGCCGGGGCCGCAGAGGACGATCGCAGTCGGGTCGAGGGCGCGCAGGGCGCGCTCGAGACGCTCGTCGCCAAGCTCGTTGGAAAGCATCAGCACGCGGAAGCTGGCGCGGCGCAGGGTCAGGTCGAGCGCCTGGGCGTGGACCGCCTCGGCGTCGGAGCCGTTGCTGGAGTCGAGCAGCAGGATGCCGGCGGGGCGAGAGGCGGCCGAGGCGAGGCGGCGGGCGCCGTGCAGCCACCCGGTCGCCCAGCGCGAGGCGAACTCCAGCTCGGCCTCGCGATCGGGGTCGGCGGCAAGCTTGTCGACGGCCGGCAGCAGCAGCTCCTCGACGGTGCGCTCGAGCGGGCGCAGCGCCAGGCTTTCCTCAACCGCGCGGTCGGCGGAGTCCTCGTCGAAGCTCTCCAGCGCTGCCAGCAGGTTGCCGTCGCTGGCCGGCGCGTCCTGGCGCTGGCGCGCCAGCTCGATCGCCGATGAGATGTTGCCGGTCTGGGCGAGGGCGTCGCGCAGGGTCTGAAGCTCGACCAGCTCGTAGTTGCGGTGGTTGCCGACCGTGCGCTTCGGCGTCGGGTAGCCGTAGCGGCGCTCCCAGCTGCGCAGGGTGTTGGGGCTGACCCCAAGGACTTCGGCGGCGGCGTTTGTTCGTATTCCTGGCATCTGAGTCGAGTTCGGTGGCTTGCCCAGCAGTGTTCGCCGGACGCCGGCATTCTCCCACGCGAAATCCAGGTTTACGCAAGTTATGGACAGATTTATGGAATCTGTCAGCGATCTTGCAAGTCGCCGACGCCCACGGGCTGGCCCACCGCGCGCGCCCGCCACATCGCCTCGTCGGCTTTCCGCAGCAGCTCCTCGGCGTCGGTTCCATGCTCGGGGCAGGCGACGACACCGGCCGAGATGCCAATCCGCAGCCCCCCCGCCGCCTCGAGCTCGTCGAGCAGCGCCAGCAGCCGGTCGGCCATCTGCACGCCCTCGACCGTGGTCAGGTTCGGTGCCAGCACGCAGAGCCCGTCCTGCCCGAGCTGAAAGGTCTCGTCGACGAGGCGGACGCTGTCGCGCAGCGCCGCGCCCACAGCTGCCAGCGCGGTCTCCTGCCCGCCGCTCGGGTCGCCGTTGCGCGATCCCGGCCCGTCGACGTCGAAGACGACGAGGCCGAAGGGGTGCCCGTAGCGCTTGTTGATCTCGATCAGCTGGTTGAGCCGGCCGCGCATCTGCCCGGGCTGGAAGCGACTGGCGCGCTCCTCGGGCTGGACCTCGGGACGGGGCTGGGCGGCCAGCGCGGCGATCGCGGTCGCCGTCACCGAGCCGAACTCCTCGGCCAGCTTCTGCGCCGCATCGGCAAAAGGCTCGACCGCCGCGCCGGGCATTTCCTCGCGCAGCTTCGCCAGCAAGGCGGCCTGCAGCGATGACACCTCGCGGGCGACCTCGCCGGCCGGGGAACCGCCACCCGACCCGCTCCCGTTAGTCGTCCGCGTCGCCACGGAGAGACCTTGCCGCACGCCACGGACGCCAGGACCGCAAAAGAACGCTATTTGCGGGTTGACAATCGTCTAGAAAAATCGTCCGCCAGCTGCCGTGCCGTGAGTCGACCCACCCCATGGGTGGCTAACTCACGGCACGTCCGGTTGGGCCTAGTCGAGGGTGCGGCGACCGGCGAAGGCCTTGCCGAGGGTGACCTCGTCGGCGTGCTCGAGGTCGGCGCCGACCGGCAGGCCGCTGGCGAGACGGGTGACGGCGACCTGGCCGCGGAGGCGGTCGGCGATGTGCAGCGCGGTCGCCTCACCGGTGGTGGTCGGGTTGGTCGCGAGGACGACCTCGCGCACATCTCCGTTCTCGACTCGCTGCACCAGCTCGGCGATCTTCAGGTCCTCGGCGTCGACGCCGTCGATCGGGGAGAGGGCGCCGCCGAGCACGTGGTAGAGGCCGCGGTACTCGTGGGTGCGCTCGATCGGGATCACGTCGGCGGGTTCCTCGACCACGCAGATCGTCTCCCGGTCGCGATTGGAGTCCTCGCAGATGCGGCAGCGCGGACCCTCGGAGAGGTTGAAGCACTGCTCGCAGAGGCCGACCTTCTCCTTCACCTCGCGGATCGCCGCCGAGAGCGCCGCCGCCTCCTCGTCGGGAGCGCGGAGGATGTGAAAGGCAAGCCGCTGTGCGGTCCGCTGCCCAATCCCAGGCAGCCGCGATAGCTCCGCAACCAGCCGGGCCAGCGGCGCCGGCCCCTCGGCGCTCACGACACTCCGTTCCGGTGCGCTTTATCCCCGTATGAGAGGGCAAAGGCGCACCGGAAGCTCGTCGCGCTCACATTCCCGGGAGGCCCATGCCTCCGGTGATCCCGCCCATCTTCGACTCCGCCAGCTCCTGGGCGGCGCGCAGGCCCTCGTTGACGGCGGCCTGAACCATCTCGGCGAGCAGCTCGGCCTCCTCGGGGTCGATCGCCTCAGGGTCGATCGCGATCTCGCGCAGGGTCAGGTCCCCGCCCATCTTCACCTTGACCATGCCGCCGCCGGCGCTGGCTTCGACCACCTCGTCCTTGAGCGCCTCCTGGGCCTGCAGCATCTCGCTCTGCATCTGCTGCGCCTGCTTCATCAGGGCGTTCACGTCGAAGCCCCCTGGCATTCCGCCTCTGGCCACCTAACCGACCTCCTTAGCGTCGAACTCGCTCTTCAGCTTCTCCACCATCGCATCGTGGTCGACCTCGGCGCTCGGCGCCTCCTCCGGCTCGGGCGCCGCCTCGCCCTCCAGCAGCACGTAACTCGGCCGCAGCCTCTCGCCGAGCACCGCCTCCAGCGCGGCGGCCATCAGCTCCCGCTTCTCCGGCGTCTCGGCCTTCTTCTTGTTGAAGGTGAGCTCAGCCGGGAACCCGACCCTGAGCCCCTCCTCGTCCAGGCTCACGGGTTTCGCCCCATCGAAGGTCGCGGCGAGGGCGGGACTGGTCTCCCGCAGCTTGTCGAGAACTGCCGACCAGGTTGACTGGATTTCGCTCAAGGTCAGGGGGTGCTGGCCCGTGTTTCCCGTCGATGGGGTGGGCTGGCCCGCGGGTCCTGTCATGGCAGGGG
>Ga0055487_10000018_pt1 | contig 14056 bp, 14 predicted proteins | sample RushMan_ThreeSqC_FD_57940 | JGI IMG/M metagenome (GOLD analysis project Ga0055487, IMG submission 57940) | Wetland microbial communities from San Francisco Bay, California, USA, that impact long-term carbon sequestration - RushMan_ThreeSqC_D2 | ecosystem: Environmental > Aquatic > Marine >...
AGATCCCCAACCTGTTCAACGTCCTCCGCGGCGAGATGGCGATCGTCGGCCCGCGACCGACGATCCCCGCCCAGGTCAAGGACTACACGCCGCACCAGGACCGCCGCCACGAGGTTCGCCCGGGGATCACCGGCTGGGCCCAGGTCCAGGGCCGCGCCGGCATTCCCTGGGAGGAGCGGATAGAGCTCGACGTCCACTACGTCGACCACCGCAGCGCCACCCTCGACGCCCGCATCCTCGCCAAGACGGCCTCGCTCCTGGTCACCGGCCAAGGCCTGGCCCCCGACTGACCCCCAACCACCCGAACTGCATCAAATTTTCAATCGGACCGATTGAAAATTTGATGCAGTTCGGGACTGGCATAGGGTTTTCGGCGTGAGCGAGCGACCCGAGGTCTCATTGCGACCCTTCGAGCCAGGCGACGCGGCTGCCGTGCACCGCTGGTTCAACAACCCGGCGGCGACGGCGTCGCTGATGGAGCAGCGGGACTCGTTCTCGCTGGAGGACGCGGAAGGCTGGGTTGGACGGGCGATGTCCGGCTCGGGCGAGGATCGCAAGTACGCGATCGTGGTTGAGGGCTACGAGGAGCCCGTCGGCTTCACCGCCCTCTACGGGCTCTTCCGCCAGACAGCGCCGGAGCTGGGCGCGCTGATCGGCGACGACGTGCGCGGCAAGGGGGTCGGCCGCCGCGCCGAGGCGCTCACCCTCGCCAAGGCATTCGACGAGTTCGCCGCCCACCGCGTATACGGTCGCATTCCGGCCCGCAACGAGGTCGCGAAGAAGACCGTCGCCGGCCTCGGCTGGAAGCACGAGGGGACGATGCGAGCCCCCCTGCGCCGCGACGGTGCGCCCGCCGACGACTGCGAGATCTGGGGAGTCCTCCCGGACGAGTTCCGCGCCGCCGCCGCGGACCTGCTGGCGTGACCGCTCCCCCGCTCAGGGTCGAGTTGTTCGAGGATCGCGGCGAGGCGGCGACCAGCGACGATTTCTTCCGTTGCCGACCCTTCCTCGACGCAGAGGGGGTCACGCACACCCTGCGAATCGCCGATGCCGGCAGGGAACTACTGGCGCCGCTGGTCGTCCGCGATATCGACGGCGGCCCAGAGCGCGACGCGATTTCGCCCTACGGCTACCCGGGATTCGCCGACGCTTCCGACATCGACCACCCTGGAGAGGGGTCAATGCCGGGCGCGCGGGTCGACCCCACGGCTGTCGACTTTGGTCCAGCGGGGATCGTCTCCGCCTTCATTCGCCACCGGCTTGCCGACCCGCCCCTGGCCGGCGCCGCCGAGCGCAACGTCGTCCAGATCGCCGACCCCGGCCTCCCTCCAAAGACCCGCGGCAGCGATCGCAACCAGATCAACAAGAATTTTCGCCGTGGCTATCTCGTGCGGATCGTCCCCGGCCCCGAGACGACCGCCGCCGACCGAGCCGGCTTCCTCGTCGCCTACGAGCAGACGATGCGCCGCACCGGTGCCGCCGAGCGCTACTTCTTTCCCGCCTCCTATTTCGACCGCATCCTCGAGTCCGCCGCCACCTGGCTCGCGATCGCCGATGGCCCCGAGGGAGGGGTCGCGGCAGCCTCGATCGCGGCGCGCAGCGACGGCTTCATCCACTACTACCTCAGCGGTAGCGCCGACCCGAGCCTGCGCGACTCGCCGATGAAGAACGTTGTCGCGGCCCTTGTGGAGTTCTCGGGCGAGCAGGGCCTGTCACTCAACCTTGGCGGTGGCATTTCGCCCGGCGACCGGCTGGAGGAGTTCAAGCGCGGCTTCGCCAACCGGGAGCAGTCGTGGCACACCTCGGAGATCGTCTGCGACGCGGACGCTTACGCACGCCTATCGGCCGGTCACGAGTCCGGCGGCTTCTTCCCCGCCTACCGGGCTAGTTGACGGTCGGTTCCCGCGGCGTCGGCGCCTGCGGGTTGAAGGTGTAGACCGGCTCGCCGCCGTACTTGCCCCAGGTCGCCTTGCCGAAGTCGCGGATCGCGTCGAGGGTGATCTGGCCCTTGTATTCGTTGCAACCGAGCAGGTTGGTCCAGGCCGTCGCCGCCACCGCGTAGGGCATGTTCGTGTTCGGGAAGATCAGCGTCCCTCCCCACATCGTTTCGTAGACGCCGATCAGGTCCAGCTGGTCGCTCTCGGGCAAGTCGGGCGAGTACTGGATCTCCAGCCGTCCGTGCTCGAGCGTGTGGACGAGGTTGATTTCGCCCGGTGTTCCGCTGTAGGCACCATCGGCCTGCTGGTAGGGAGGTTCGACGTGCGCACCCGAGGTTGGTGGGTTGGTTTCGTAATTCGGCGCTGGCGCCGCCTGGGCGATGTGTTCGTGACCCTCGTCTTTGAGCTTGAGCCGCAGGTCGCAGTCGGCCTTCTTCGCCGCCTGCTTGAGGTTGGAGACCTCGACCGCTTCGGGCTTGTTCCCGGACCGCTTGTCTATCTCGACCCCGTTCGTCTGCCCGGTGCCCATGTCGACGTGCGCTTCGCCGCTGTCGTTCTTGGAGGCCGAAGAGGCGATCACGGCAATGATCCCCACGACCACAGCCAGCCCGACCACGCCGGCCACGCCGTAGCCGATCATCAAGCGTCGGCGCTCTGACCCCTGCTGCTTGCTTTCGCGCTCCTGCCGGGCCTGGCGGAGTCGCTCCCTCTCTTCCTCCCTGCGGTTTGCCATGAGGCGCGGCGTATTTTACTCAGAGAGACTGCGCCGAGTCGTCCGCACCGGTATAGCGACGCTCCCAGGGCCGGGCAGCACGAAGCGCGCCGAGCACCGCTCGCGTCGCCGGCGCCCGGTTGAGCGCGTAGAAATGGATCCCCGGTACGCCGGCGACGAGCAGCTCCGAGCACTGCTGCGCGGCGTAGGCGACGCCAAGCTCGAACTCGGCCTGCTCGTCACCCTCGGCACCGCGGAACGCCTCCTCGAGCCGCCCCGGAATTGAGGCGTCGCAGAGCTTGCAGATCCGCTCGGTCTGGGCGAAGCTCGCCACCGGGATCACCCCGGCGAGGATCGGCACCTCGATGCCGGCGGCCCGGGCCGCGGCGACGAAGTCGAAGTAGACCTGGTTGTCGAAGAAGAGCTGCGTGATCAGGAAGGAGGCGCCGGCCTCGACCTTGGTCCTGAGGTAGGCGAGGTCGGTCTCCAGGTCGGGCGCCTCTGGATGCACCTCGGGGAAGCAGGCGCCGCCGACGGTGAAGTCCCAGCCCTCGCCGATGAACGCGGTCAGCTCGGCGGCACTGCCGAGGCCACCCTCGGGCTGGGCGAAGCCCGCCTCGCCGCGGGGCGGGTCGCCGCGCAGGGCGAAGACGTTCTCGATCCCGGCAGCGGCGATCTTGTCGAGCGTCGCCGAGAGTCCGCCGGTCGTCTCGCCGACGCAGCTGAGGTGCGCCATCGTCTCCAGGCCCAGCTCGTCCTTGAGCGCCCTGGTGATCTCGACTGTCCCCTCGCGGGTCGAGCCCCCGGCGCCGTAGGTGACGGAGACGAAGTCGGGTCCGAGCTCGGCCAGCGAGCGCGCCGTGTCGAAGAGCGCCGCGGTCGCCTCCGCCGTCTTCGGCGGGAATAGCTCGACCGAGAAGGTCGGCCCGTCGGTGGCGATGATCTCGTCGATGCGCACCGGGGCAGGGTAGCTACGCCGGCGTGCTGCGGCGGTCAACCCGCGCCTGGAAGATCGCCTCGATGTCCTCGAGCCGCTTGCCCTTCGTCTCGGGGACGAGCTTCCAGCAGAAGCCGAGCGTGAGCAGGCCGACGCCGCCGTAGATCCAGAAGGCGCCACTGCGCCCGGCCGCGTCGATCAGCAGCAGGAAGGTGAGCGAGACGACGAAGTTGGCGATCCAGTTCGCCATCGTCCCCACCCCGGCCGCCTTGCTGCGCACCCGCAGCGGGTAGATCTCGGCGTTGAGCAGCCAGAAGATCGGGCCGAGGCTGATCGCGAAGGAAGCGACGTAGGTCATCAGGCTGACGATCGCCACCACCGAGGAGAGGGTGCTGCCACCGCCGCCGATGAAGGCTGCGCCGAGGGCGAAGAGAGAGAGCGACATGCCCGAGACGCCGATCATCAGCAGGGTCCGGCGCCCCGCCCGGTCGAGCAGCCGCAGCGCGACCACGGTCATGCCGACGTTGATGATGCCGACCCCGACCGCGGCCAGGATCGACCCGGCGGAGGAGTCGACCCCGGTGAATTCGACGATCGTCGGCGCGTAGTAGATGACCGTGTTGATCCCGGTCACCTGTTGCAGGATCGCCAGGCCGACGCCGACGACAAGCGCCGCTTTGACCAGCGGCTGCAGCAGCTCGCCCCACGCCCCCGGCTTCTGGTCGAGACCGTCCTTGATCTCGGCCAGCTCGCGGTCGATCTTGTCGGGATCGTCGACGCGGATCTTCGCCAGCGTCGCCCTCGCCGCGAAGTCGTCGCCGCTCATCACCAGCCAGCGCGGGCTCTGCGGCATTTTGACCATGCCGCCCGCGAGCGCCAGCGCCGGGACGACGCCGAGCCCAAGCATCCAGCGCCAGCCTTCGATCCCGTCGAACGCAAGGCCGACGAGGTAGGCGATGAGGATGCCGATCGTCACCGCGAGCTGGAAGAAGCTGACCAGCCGGCCGCGGCTCTCGGGCGGCGCGACCTCGGAGATGTAGACGGGCGCCGCCGCCGAGGCGAGCCCGATCGCGACGCCGATCACGACTCGGGCGAGGACGAGCACCTCGACCCCGGGCGCGGCGGCGCTCGCCAGGGCGCCGACGATGAAGACCGCCGCCGCCAGCAGGATCATCAGCCGCCGCCCGTAGCGATCGGCGGCCGGGCCGGCGAACGCGGCGCCGGCAACGGCGCCGATCGGCACCGCGGCGACGACGAGGCCCTGGGCGAAGCTGCCGAGGTCGAAGTCGCTCTTGATGAAGAGCAGCGCCCCGGCGATCACGCCGGTGTCGTAGCCGAAGAGCAGGCCGCCGAGCCCGGCGATCGAGGCCGTCAGCACCACGTTGCGCCGTGCCCTCCCGCCGGACACTTCAAGCCCGTCCTTCATCCCACCCGAACGTAGCGGTGCTTTCGGACGAGCAATTGCCGGAGTTTGCGGGAACGTATTCGTCGCCCCCCTGGCGCCGCCGCCGAGGGCGCGCTAGGTTCGTCCTGCGACTGGGAGAGACGGGAAGCCGCGGAAGCCAAGCGGGGCACCGTCTCGAAGGTGGCGTCACGAGCTTCGGGTGCGAAGGCTACGCACCGGCAGGCAAACGAGCGCCATCCCCAGTCGCGTTTTCTTTGCCCTACGGCCCGGTCGTGTCCGACTGCCTACGTAGCTTCCGGTCCAGGTCGTCGAGAACCTGCCCTCGGCCGCCCCGCGTGCCGGGACGCATTGGGGAGCAGGGCGTCGCCGCGAGCCCCGGACAGCCGCAGCGACTAGCCCGCCCGCTCCCGCACATGTCAGGATTGTCGCGATGAGCGAGGGGCTTCGCTACGAACGGGTCGGGGCGGCGGCGGTCCTCACCATCGACCGGCAGCAGCGGCGCAACGCGATCGACGGGGCGACCGCGGAGCAGTTCCGGCAGGGCCTGAGCGAGTTCGAGTCCGACGCCGAGGCGCGGGTGCTCGTCCTCACCGGCGCCGGCGGGGTCGCCTTCTGCGCTGGCGCAGACCTGAAGGCGATGGACCTCGATGTCGACCACCCGGGCGGGCCGATGGGACCGACCCGCGTCACCCCCTCCAAGCCGGCGATCGCGGCGGTCGAGGGCTGGTGCCTGGCCGGCGGGGTCGAGCTCGCCCTCTGGTGCGACCTGCGGATCGCCACAACGGGGTCGACCTTCGGCCTCTTCGAGCGCCGCTGGGGAGTCCCCCTCGTCGACGGCGGCACCCAGCGGCTTCCCAGGATCGTCGGTATGGGCCGCGCCCTGGAGTTGATCCTTACTGGCCGCCCGGTCGAGGCCGAGGAGGCCCACAGGATCGGCCTGGTCAACGAGGTGGTCCCCGCCGGCAAGCACCTCGACCGCGCCCTGGAACTCGCCGAGCGGATCGCCAGCTTCCCCCAGGAGACCATGCTCGCCGACCGCCAAGCGGCAATAGAAGGCTTCGGTCTCCCCCTGGTCGACGGCATCGCCCTGGAGCACCGCCTCGGCCGCGAGACATTGCACGTAGCCGTCCGCGGCGCCAAGCAATTCGCCGAAGGCGCCGGCCGCCACGGAAAGGGCGTCTGAACGGGAAGCCCCTCCCCGGTCTTCCCGCCCGAACTACCTCTCGCGCGTCACCCGGCGCATCTCGTCCTCCGCTTCCTCCGGGCCTAGATAGGGCATCAGCACGGCGAAGAGGAGGTCGGGGAGGATGCGCTGCAGGTCCGGGCCGCGGCCGGCGCGGATCTCGTCGAAGATCATCGAGGTGGCGCCGCCGATCGCGAAGCGGGCCGTGTCGGACGGCAGGCCCTCGCCCTGGCTCGAGTAGTCACGCCCTTCCTCGAGGAAGGGCGTGAAGCGCGCCAGGGCCGCTCGGTAGCGCGCCCGGGCGTCGTCCCCGGCTGCGGTCACCTCGACCATCGCCATCCGGGCGATGTCTGCCTCGGCCGCGAGCAGCTCGACCAGGGCGCCGATGCCGGCCGCGATCCGCTCCGGCCAGGGTTCGCCCGCGGCCGATTCGAAGGCGCTGGTGACGTGAGCGACGAGGACGTCGATCACCGCGTCGTAGGCCTCGAGGAAGCAGGCCGACTTGTCCTCGAACATCTCGTAGAAGGTCGCCCGCGAGACCCCCGCCACCTCGATCACGTCGGTGACCGTCGTCGCCTCGTAACCCTTGGCTGCGGCAACCCGAACCATCGCCTCCAGCAACCGCTCGCGCTGGGAGCGAACCACGTAGGCGCGGGGCAAGCCATGACGACCGCCGGGCAGTCGATCTGGATTCGAAGTAGATGGCGAATCCATGCACTCAGCGTAGGGCAGGGGGGGCGGACTGTCCAACGTCTTCGCAGGCAACCGCCCAGGTCCCTCCGCTGTGTCCAACCGGGCCCTCTATGTACCTACACTGCGGAAATGAAGATTGGGATTGTCGGCCTTGGATACGTCGGCCTGCCGCTTGCGGTTGCCTTTGCCGAGGCCGGGGACGAGGTGGTCGGGCTCGATACCGACTCGCGCAAGATCGAGGCGCTGAAGCAGGGCCGCAGCCACATCGAGGATGTTCCGGATGCCGCCCTCGCCCCTCTGGGAGAGCGACTCAAGGTGACCCCTAACCATGCGGACCTGGCTTCCTGCGAAGCGATCGTGATTTGCGTCCCGACCCCGCTGACCGGCTCGCGCGAGCCCGACCTCACCTATCTGCTCGAATCGGCGACGGCGCTGTCCGGCGTGCTCCAGCCCGACCAGCTCGTCGTGCTCGAGTCGACCACCTACCCCGGCACGACGCGGGAGCGACTGCTGCCGATCCTGGAGGAGTCCGGCCTCTCCGCCGGCCGCGATTTCCACCTCGCCTTCTCGCCCGAGCGGATCGACCCCGGTCGCACGGACTACACCCTTCGCACCACGCCGAAGCTCGTCGGCGGCATCACCCCAGAGAGTTCGGAGCGTGCCCGCGCCCTCTACTCGCGGATCTGCGACCAGGTCGTCGTTCTCAGCACGCCGGAGGCGGCCGAGCTTTCCAAGCTGCTGGAGAACATCTTCCGCTCGGTCAACATCGCCCTCGTCAACGAGATGGCTCAACTCTGCGACCGGCTGGGGATCGACATCTGGGAGGTCGTCGACGCCGCATCGACCAAGCCCTTCGGCTTCATGCGCTTCGATCCCGGCCCCGGAATGGGCGGCCACTGCCTGCCGGTAGATCCGTTCTACCTTGCCTTCAAGGCCCGCGAACACGACTTCTACCCCGAGTTCATCGAGCTCGCCGGAAAGGTCAACCAGACCCAGCCGGCATTCTGCGTCGAGCGGATCGCGCGCGCCCTGAACGAAGCCGGCAAGCCGGTCAAGGACTCGAAGACTCTCCTCCTCGGGGTCAGCTACAAGGCCGGCGTGGGCGATATCCGTGAGTCGCCGGCGCTCGTCATCGCCAAGCGACTGGTCGAGCTGGGCGCCGACCTCTCCTACCACGACCCCTACGTCCCCCACGTCGCCGAACTTGGCCTCGGCTCGGTCGACCTGGCGGATGCGCTCGCCGAAAGCGATGTCGCCGCGGTCATCACCGGCCACCCGGGGATCGACTACGCCGATGTGATCGCCAGCGCCCCGCTGGTTGTCGATTTCCGCGGCGTCACCCGCGGGATCGAGGCGACCAACGTGGTCAGGCTCTAGCCGACTGCATCTCCTGCTCGGCGGCGTCCGCGCCGAAGTAGGGCAGCACGGCGAAGTACATGAACTCGGGCAGCAGCTCGCGGTAGCCGTCGTTTGCCCCCGTCGCCAGGCGAGCGTGGACGACCGCGTGGATGCCGGCGATGATTCCCTCCGGGGCGATCGGCGGCGGCGACTCGGCGTCGCCGGCAGTTGTCCTGGCCGCGTCGATGAAATCGACGATCCGTTTCATCACCACGGAGCGCCTTTCCAGCGCTTCTGGCCCCGCCGCATGAACCTCGACGATCAGGGCGCGGCCGAGAGCGGGCTGGTCGTCGAGCGCTTCCAGCAGCGCTCCGAGGCCCGCCCGGAGCGTCCCCTGCCAGGTGTCCTCAGTGGCCGTGGCGGCGTGGACCTGGGCTTCCAGCCGTTCGACGCCGAAGTCGAACGCCTCCAGGTAGCAGGCGTCCTTGTCGGCGAAGTTGTCGTAGAAGGCCTGCCGGTAGAGACCGGTCGAATCGAGCACGGTACGCACCGAGGTGGAGTCGTAGCCGCACGACCCGACTGACTGGAGCATCCCCTCCAGAATCCTTTCGCGCTTGCTTGGATTCACCGGCTTGAGTGTGGAAGCGTGGGAGGAAATGTCCTCCGCTGCGCCGGCTTCCTCGGTCCCTGCCAGAACCTTGGTTGCGGCCTGCTCTCCCATCGTTATCCTTCCTCTGCTCGATCGGGGGAACCGCTTGTCTAGACCTCGGTACTTTATCGGTATTCCGCCGATACGTCCAGCTTGGCATTGGAAACCGCTGTGGGTACTCTCGATCTTGTGGCCGAACGCGCACCCCAGGCGACCAGAATGCCGCCGGGCAGGCACCCACTGCCGCGGGAGTTCATCACGCGGCACCAGCGAGCCCGGATCATCGCCGCCCTCGCCGACGAGACGGTGGTGAAGGGCTACCGGGCCGTAACCGTCGCCGACATCGTCCGCCGCGCGGGGATCGCTCGCAATACCTTCTACGAAAATTTCTCCTCCAAGGAGGACTGCTTCCTCGCCGCCTCCGAGGACGCGGTGAACGAGGCCCTGCGCCGGGTCGTCGATGCCGCCAGCAAGGTCGACAGCTGGCCCGCGCGGGTCAACGCCGGCCTTGCGGCCTTCCTCGAGTACGTCGCCGCCGAGCCCGCGCTGGCCCGCACCTGCATCGTCGAGGCGCTCTCGGCCGGCCCGGCCGCGGTCGAGCGCTACGAGCGCTCGATCCAGGCCTTCGTGCCCCTGTTCCGAATGGGGCGCAAGGTCTCGCCGAAGGGCAAGGACCTGCCGGAGACCCTGGAGGAGACGATCGTCGGCGGCATCTTCTGGATCCTCTACCAGCGCATCATCATGGGGCAGACCGAGCAGATCGAGGACCTGCTGCCGGAGCTGGTCGAGTTCTCGCTCACTCCCTATCTGGGCGCCGAGGCGGCTAAGCGGACCTCAGCCGAAGCGCCACCCAGCACGGGCTAAAAGGCAAGAGGCGGGGACTGGGGGCCCAATGACCTAGTGCTCGACGTAGAGACACCCGAGCGCACCTCCGAGTCTGAGCGAGGGCGCATCCTCGGCGCTCTGATCGAGATCGCCGCCGAGCGCGGTTACGCTGAGACCACGGTCGAGATGATCCTCCAGCGAGCTGCGCTAGGGAGGTCCAGCTTCGACCATCACTTCCGCAGCAAGTACGACTGCTTCCTCTCCGCCTGGCAGGAGATCAACGAGACCTGCATGCGCGAGATGCTCGAGGCCTACAACAGCTGTGAGGATTGGCCCGACAAGCTTCGCGCGGTCGCCTGCGAGATCGTCGAATCGTTGCGCGGCGACCTCAGCCGCGCAACCTTCTCGGTCGAGGTGCTGGCTGCCGGCGATGCCGCCCGCGCCCGTCGCGACATGACCATGCGCGTGGTCGCCTCCCTGATCGACGCCGGCCGCAACGAGATGGACGATCCCGAGTCGGTGCCCCATACGACCGCCGAGGCCCTCGCCGGCTCGGCCTACGGGCAGGTCTACGCCAGGGTCGTGGATGGTCGGGCCGACGAGTTGCCGGAGCTGATTCCGCAGCTGATGTCGGTCGCCGTCATGCCCTATCTAGGTATTGAGGCGGCAATGTCTGAGCTAAGTCGTGGCTTCGAGCCTCCAGCGCGATATCGTCGGTCTGTGGCCAAACGCAGTTCCTCCCCCAAGTCCCGTGACTCGGCGGGTTCCGCCGAGGACTACCCGCCCGAGCTCTCGCGCCTGCCTCCGGGCCGGCACGGGCTGCCGCGCGAGTTCGTAGTCCACAACCAGCACCAGCGGCTGGTCGCCGGCCTCGCCGAGGCGATCGCCGAAAACGGCTACGCGGGAACGACGATCGCCCACATCACTCGGCACGCCGCCGTCTCCCGCCGCACCTTCTACGAGCACTTTTCCAGCAAGGACGAGTGCTTCGTCGACGCCTACGACACGGTGATGACCGAACTGCGCGATCGCGTCTCCGAGGGCTTCGAGGAGGCCGACGACTGGGCGCATGCGGTGAAGGCGGGGATCGGCGCGATGCTGGCCTCCCTCGCCGCCGAGCCGCACCTCGCCCGCCTCTGCATGGTCGAGGCGCTGGTCGCCGGCCCGGTCGTGGTTGAGCGCTACGACGCCGCGATCCAGAGCTTCGTCCCCTATTTCAAGGGCGGCCGCGAGGGCCGCCCGCCCGAGGTCCTCGCCCGCCTCTCGCCGACCACCGAGGAGGCCCTGGTCGGGGGCATGGTCTCGCTGATCTCCCGCCGCATCATCGCCGGCAAAACCGAGGACCTGGAAGAGCTTCTCCCCGATCTGGTCGAGTTCACCCTCACGCCCTACCTGGGCAGCGAGGAAGCCGCCAAGATCGCTTTGGCCAAGGACTGAGCGCTACCGGCAGGCGCGGCCCGCCCGCCGATACGGTCCCGCAACGATGCCTTGGAAGCGCCCGCCGAAACGCCGCGTACGCGCGATCCGCGACCGATTGAGGCAGATGTACGGGCGGCCCGTCAACGAGCCCCACGGCCACCCGATCGCCGAGCTGATCAAGACGGTTCTCTCCCAGCACACCAACGATCGCAACAGGGACCGTGCCTTCGCCGCCCTGCGCGAGCGCTTCCCCACCTGGGAGGAGGTTCGGGACGCGCCGGTCGACGAGATCGAGGCCGCGATCCGTCCCGGCGGGCTCGGCAAGTCGAAGGCGCCGCGGATACAGGCGATCCTGGCGCAGCTGGGCGAGCCTCCCGACCTCGACTGGATTGAGACGGCGGCGCGCGAGCGGTCGCTCGAGTACCTGCTCTCGCTGCCGGGCGTGGGCCGCAAAACCGCCGCCTGCGTGCTGATCTTCACCTGGGGCATCCCCGAGATCCCGGTCGACGTCCACATCCACCGGGTCGGCGGGCGGCTTGGCCTCTTCCCCGAGAAGGCGCCCTTTGAACGGGCCCACGACGAGATGCTGGCGGTCGTCGACCCCGAGGATGCCTACGAGCTGCACATGAACCTGATCGCCCACGGGAGGGCTCTCTGCCGCCCAAAACCGCGCTGCGGGGAGTGCGATCTGCGGCGGCTGTGCCCCTGGTACCGCAAGAACGGCGGGGGCGCCAGTAGTATGCGCGCCGCCGGTCGGCGGGAGCTACCCGGGGGACCGGCAAACACCGCCAAATGAGCAAGCGCACCTTCATCCTCTTCGGCCTGCTGGTCCTCGTCCTCGCGGCGCTGATCCCCTGGCTCGTCTTCCGCTCCGACGGCGACGCCGCCCGGGGCGCCCAGGAGGTGCCCTCCGACCTGACCAGCGGCCAGAGCCTCTTCCAGACCAACTGCGGCACCTGCCACGCGCTCTACGCAGCCGGCACCGACGGCAACTACGGCCCCGACCTCGACGAACTGCTCGCACCGAGCGGGGTGCCGAGCGGGCCGACCGCGGACCAGACGATCGAAGCAACCGAAGGCCGTGTCCTCAACGCGATCGAAAACGGCGTCGACAGCAGCACCACTCCCGGTCGCATGCCCGGCGGCATTCTCAATCAGCAACAGTCCGAAGAAGTCTCCGCCTTCGTAGCTCACGTCGCTGGCGAGTAGCGCCGACGGGTTCTTCGCTGCCGACGCGGTCTGGGCTCTACCACGGAGACTCACCGCACTTCACCGCGTCTGAAAGGCGTTGGGGGCGGGGTCCCCGGGAACTCCCGGCCGAAGGCCGGCCCGGGGACCCCGCCCCCAACGCCCCTACTTACGCAGCTGAAGCGAGCTGTACAGCCCCGCGTGGTCGGAGTCCCAGAAGCCGTTTACGGGCTGGCGGCCGGTTACGTAGGAGGCCTTCAGCTTCACCTTCTTCGGGTCTCGGGTCATCACGTGGTCGACCTGGTGGTCGAAGTCGGCGACACTGCCGCCAGCCCCCTCCGCCAGCAGGCTCGAGTTGAGGCAGCAGCTGAGCGGTTTGCCGGTGCTGCGCTCGCGCATCCCGGCGGCGAGCAGGGTTTCGTAGGCCTGCCGGTCTCCGGGTTCGACGGTGTCGTCATCGGAGTTGAGATCGCCGAGCAGGATCACCGGCAGCTTGGTCGTGGTAGGACCGCCAGCGGCGACCAGCTCTCCGGCCTGCAGCGCGCGGATGCTCGGCACCTGCGTCGCCGGGTCGAAGGCCTCGAGGTGGGTGTTGACGAAGCGGAACAGGTGGCTGCCGCGGACCTTGGCGTCGATCGCGGTCCAGCCGCGGGTGACCGAGAGGTTGACGCCGGAGACGGTCACCTGCAGCAGGTTGGCGAAGTGTCCCGCCCGGGCACGCTTGAAGGTGACGCCGGCGCCGTTGCGGACCAGGATCACGTCGCGCATCGTCAGCCGGCCGTTGATCTCGGCGTTGGGGATCGCCCCGTTGGGACCGTCACCGGCAACGCCGTTCTCGTTCCCCGGAGCTTCGAAGTCGAACTCGTCCTGGGAGACCGCGACCCGGTACCGCGGCTTGCCCTTGCCGTTCTTACCCTTTCCCTTGTTGAGCCGGGCGAGCAGTTCGGAGAGGTAGTCGTAGCGGACCGCGGTCGCGGTCGGTTTGGCGCCCGAGTTGAGGAAGACTTCGAGGCTGGGCGGCCCGGTGCGCCAGAGCGCCACCTCCTGCAGGCCGACGAGGTCGGGCTCCTTCTTGAGAATCTCCCGGGCGAGGCCCTTGGCCCGCGTCGGGAAGTTGTTGGCGGTCACTTCGCGCAGAATCTGGCCGGTCGCTTCGGTGAAGGCACCGAGGCCTTCGGCGGAAATCGCCGGAGCGAGATCGGCGCCGAGGTAGAGGTTGCGCGTCATCGTCCTGACTTCCTTGGCCTTGCTGGTGCCGCTCTTGGCCTTGCCATGACCGTCATTCGCCTTGGCCGCGGCAAGGGCCGGGACCAGGGCAAGGACCAGGGTGGCGACGAAGGCAAGCGGGACGACGGTTCGCCGGATTGCTGCGCGCGCGTGATTCAAGTTGTCTCCTCTTCGTAGGCGACCCACCGTGGGAACGGGGGCCGGATCGTCGAGGCGCCTCCCTACTCGCAAACCCACTATACGCCGGAACGATTTGCAACGCGGTAGGAATCTGCCATACTGACGCTTAGATTTCTTAGGCAGACAGAACTAGACCTGGAGGTACTTGATAGTGGGTAAGACGATCGGAATCGACCTGGGCACGACCAACTCCTGCGTCGCTGTGCTGGAGGGTGGCGAGCCTACCGTGCTGGAGAACGCCGAGGGCGGGCGCACAACGCCTTCCGTCGTCGCCTTCACCGAGGGCGGTGACCGGCTCGTCGGCACCGTCGCCAAGCGCCAGGCGGTGATGAACCCCGAGAACACGATCTTCTCGATCAAGCG
>Ga0055487_10000019_pt1 | contig 14053 bp, 12 predicted proteins | sample RushMan_ThreeSqC_FD_57940 | JGI IMG/M metagenome (GOLD analysis project Ga0055487, IMG submission 57940) | Wetland microbial communities from San Francisco Bay, California, USA, that impact long-term carbon sequestration - RushMan_ThreeSqC_D2 | ecosystem: Environmental > Aquatic > Marine >...
CCGTAGCGCTTGAGCGCGACCGCGATCGTGCGGGCGCCGCCGCGGAAGCGGCCGAGCCGGTAGCCAGGCTTGAGTCGCAGCCGCGTTCCCATCGCTGGGGCGTTGCGGTTGGAGCTGTCGCCGGCGCAGTGCGAGGCGGGGTGGACCCAGGCGTCGCGGGTGCTGTCGAAAGTGACCCGGATCGCGTGGTTGACGTGGCCGGCGGCGACCTCGTCGTAGCGGACCAGGCCGGGGAAGATCGGCAGCCCGGCGGCGTCGGCCGAGGTCCACGAGTCGGGACGGCGGGCGGCGGAGCGCAGGTCCCAGCGCGCGCCCGAGTCGGCGTTCCAGTGGGCGTGGCCTCCCCGCTTGAAGAAGGCGCGGTAGAGCTCGTAGAGGACGCAGCGGGAGCGGTCGATGACAAGCACGTGGCGGTCGCCGTCGCTGCCAGCACCGCCCTCGACTGGGGCACCGCGGGGAATCGGGAACGGCCCGCGGTCGCTCTCGCTCCCGTAGGCGGTGTAGTGGACCGGCAGCTTGCGCTGCCCGGCACCGACGACGGCGTAGGGGAAGCCGTAGGAGCGTGGCGAGCCGAAGTCGGGATGGAGCCGGTCGCCGCCGTGGGAGTCGATGTAGGCGATGGTCGCGGCCGAGTTGCGGGCAATCGGCGCCCGGGAGATGTCCTGGTTCCAGGCGGCCTCAGTGGGCAGGGACGGGGCGGTGGCGGCGAGACCGGCCGGCGGGCTGGGGAACACCGGGCAGCCCCCCAAGACGGGATAGGCCCCGAGCGCCCCAGCCGGAGCGGCAACCCCCACAGCGGCCACGAGGGAGACAAGCGCAGCAAGTACCCAGCGCATCCGACACCGATCCCCCTGGAGCGTGGCCAATGCCGGCTACGCCCCATCGCTGCGCTCGCGCAGGTGCAGGCGCCCGATCTCGAGCTCCTCGACCGTGAGCTTGCCGACGCTCGCCCGACCGATCGCCAGCCGGCCGACGCCAAGCCGCCCGATCGCGAACCCGCCCACTGCAGCAGCTCCAACGGCCAGGGCACCGACTGCCATGGCGCCACGCGTCCGAGCCCCGGTCGCGGCGATCGAGCGGCCCATCGGCGACAGGCTCGGAAAGCGAGACTTCCGCATCGCGCCACCGTAGCGCGACCGGCCGGCCAATAGCCACTCAGCACGCTAGATTGATCGTTGCGCGGTGGACGTAGCTCAGCTGGTAGAGCTCCTGGTTGTGGTCCAGGCGGTCGCCGGTTCGAATCCGGTCGTCCACCCCTAGCTCTGACAAAACCTTTCGCTTCCGGCCGAGGCACATGATCGGATGCGTGGGTTGACCCACTCAAGACCACAACGCGCAAAGAGGAAGCGCGAAGAGGCGATCGCCGAGTGGAACGGTGTCGGAACCGGGATGGATGACGCAACCGCAACGGAACTGGTCGCCCATGGCGTCACGAAGTTTGGCGAGGGACCGCCAGTCTCGGGCGGACAACGAGGCCTTCGACTTGACCTCGATCGCGACCACCTCGCCCGCGCGATTCTCGAGCAGCAGGTCGATCTCTTCACGCTCGCGCCGGTAGTGGAAGAGTCGCGCTTCGGCGGAGGCCCATTCGGCATGCTTCGCCACCTCCATGGCAATGAAATTCTCGAGAGCCATGCCGGTCACCCGATCGTCACCCAGAAGCCGCTCTTCGTTGGCTCCGAGTAGATGCAGGAGCAAGCCGCTGTCGACCAAATACACCTTTGAGTGACGCACCTCCCGCTGTCTGAGCCCGGGTCGCCAGGCGGGGATGCGCTTGACGAGGAACGTCGCTTCGAGCAAACCCACGTATCGCTCGACGGTTCTGTGGTCAAGGCCGATCTTGCCGCCGATTGACGCGGGCACGCAGAGCGCAGCCGCCTGGGTGGCCAGGAGGCGGAGCAGCCTCGGGATCTCGTGCAGCTTGTAGGCGTCGGCGATGCTCTCCAGGTCGCGCTCGATCGTCATGCGGAGGTAGCTCTCGAACCATTGGGAGCGGGGGCGACCGCTGCGAAGCCGTGCCTCGGGATAGCCGCCGGACGCGATCCGGTCGCGGAGGGCGTCGCGCCCTACGGTCGCTCCGGCGATACGTGGCGGCTCTGCGGCGAAAAGAGCATCGACGAAGTTCGAGACACTTCCCTCTATCTCAGATTGAGCCAACGGCCAGAGGGTTACGATCGCGGCTCGTCCGGTCAGGGCGTCGAGCACGCGGGGGTTGCGGAGCAGGTTCGCCGATCCAGTCAGGAGGAACTGCCCGGGCGACATATCGCGATCGACAACCGACTTGATGGCCAGCACGAGGTCTGGGCCGCCTCGCTGGATCTCATCGATGAAGACAGGACGCTCAAGGCCGGCTATGAATCCAACGGGATCGTCAAGGGCCGCGTTGCGGGGTGCTGGGTCATCGAGGTCGACGATCGTCGCGGAGCGATCTCCCGTGGCAATCTGTCGCGCCAGGGTGCTCTTGCCGACCTGGCGCGCACCGAGCAGAAACACGACTCTGGTGGTCTCGAGGGTCGCGACGATTGCCTCTCTCTCGCTGCGGGCGTAAAGACCAGGCCCTCCCGTGTTTGCAGGGGTCGGCATTTTCAATTGCGTATTTTGGCATATTCATCGGCGTAAAAATCGCAGAACCACTTTGCACGGCGTTTCTCGCCCGATCAGGGTCGCCAGCGGCCTGCGAGGTCGTTCTCGCCACCGCAAGACGCTTGCGGCACGTCGCGCTACCGCGCCAGCGAAACCGGGTCAGCGGCGATCCGCGCCGCCGGGTTCGACTTGTATCTCGCCGAGGACCCCTAGCTCTGACAAAAACCTTCGCTTCCGACCGATGCCGATGATCGGATTGGGGAATGACCAAGGGGCGAACGAAGCGGCCACCAAAGCGCGCCCGGAAGATCGTCGCGCGAGGAACCCCGGCAAGCTGGGAAGTCGCATGGCATCCGAAGGCGCTCGATGAGAAGAACGCGATTGAGGACACCGCTGAACGGGTGGCGATCGCGCATGTGAGCGAGAAGCTGGAGGTTGACGGCCCGGCCCTGCGGAGCCCGCACCAGAGCGGCGTCATGGGTGAGGAAGGGTCTGGCTTGCGAGAGTTGCGCCCCCGGCGGGGTAGGAGCCGGTGGCGACCGCTCTATCGCCGAGCCGACGAGGCGTTGTTCGCGATTCTCTCCATTGGCCCAGAGGCGGAAATCGACAACGCCGGCTATGCAAAGGCCGTGCGTCTTGCGAAGCAGAGGCTCAAGCGACTGGAAAAGGCCAAGGAGAAGGAGTAGCCTGGATGTCAATTACAAGCTTGTTATAGGAGTTTCGAGGCTCGAACATGGCTGATCAACTCATATCGAACGACGACGTTCTCGCGGAGGAGCTTCGCGATCCCGAGTTCCGCGCGGAGTGGGAGCGGACGGCGCTTGCCCGGTGGCTCGCCGTCGAGGTTGCTCACTACCGCGCCGAGAACGACCTCTCACAGCGGCAACTGGCGGAGCGACTCGGCGTCCACCAGTCCGACGTCGCTCGCATGGAGACCGGCGAGCACACGCCCACCTTGGAGCGCCTGGTCAGGGTCGCCAGCGGCTTGGACATCGAGCTGATGATCGACATTCGCCCGGAGAAAAAGAAGGCCCAGCTGCCCAAGAAGCGAGCGCTCGATGCAGGTTCGTTTGCCCTGGGCGGCTGCGAGGTCGTTCTCGCCACCGCATAGACGTTTCCTGGGGGGGCTGGCGCTGAAACCGCGATTGTGTCCCAGCGCGCTACCGCGCCAGCGAAACCGGCCCAGCGGCGACCCGCGCCACCGGGTTCGTCTTGTGTCTCACTGAGGACCCTGAAAACTCCTGCCAATGAGACTATTCGCGGGCTCCGCGTAGAGCCCGAGGGTCTCGGCAGGGGCACAAAGGGGCACGAGCGCTCGACGCGGGATCATTCGCCCTCGGTGGCAGTGAGGTTGTTATCGCCACTGCATGGAGCCTCGTTAGGACCTGGCGCTAAGGCGCCAGCGAGGAGGACCGCGCCAGGTCACCGAGCACCCGCAGCCGCGTCGCCAGCACCCTTTCGGCGACCTCCGGCGGTTGCTCCTCGACGGCCACGCAGGCCGCGTCGCAGCTCTCCACGGAGGCCCGCGCCGCGCGGGCGAGGCGGCGCGCCTCGACGGCGTCGGGCGCCTCCAGCGGACCCCGATCGGCAAGTACCTCGATTCGCACCAGCGCTTCGACTGCGTCGTCCTGCGCGGCGTAGAGCCGCTCGACGCGATCGGGGCCGAGGGCGCCGAGCAACTGGGGGAAGAGGGATCGCTGCTCGTAACGGAAGTGCGGTTCGGCGACGGCCCTGGCCTCCCGCGCCAGCGAGCCGATGCGAGCGCCGTCGCGGCGTTGGGCGGCCTGCTCCAGCTCGGCGAGCAGGCCGAGTACCTGGCGGTGTTCGGCGTGCGCAACGGCCTCCAGCTCCCGAATCGGCGAGGCGGGTTCGCCAGCGCCGTCGCCGGCGCCGGCGGGCTCGATCCGCTCGATGTCGGGCAGGCGCCGCTCGAGCCACCGCGGTAGCCACCAGACGCGCGGACCCAGCGCCCGCATGATCGACGGCAGCAGCACCACCCGGATCACCGTTGCGTCGAGCACGACCGCGAAGGTGAGGCCGGCGCCGAACTGCTGCAGGGAGGCGATGTCGGCGGTGGCGAAGGCGATGAAGACCGAGCTCATGATCACCGCCGCGCCGGTGATCACGCCAGCGGTGTTGCGCAGCCCGTGCTCGATCGCGTAGATGTGGTCGTGGGTCTGCAGCCAGGCTTCGCGCATGCGGGTCAGCAGGAACACCTCATAGTCGATTGAGAGGACGAACATGATCGTCAGCACGCCGGCGGCCGAGATCGAGTCGATGTAGCGGGGACCGGCAAGCAGGTCGAGCTCGAAGAAGACCTGCAGGGCGCCGAACGCCGCCGCGATCGTCAGCAGGTTGAGGGCGACGGCGACCAGCGGCAACAGCAGCGCCCGCAGGACCAGTATCAGCATCAGGGTCGCGACCAGCGAGAGCGAGCCGACAAGCCAGGGAATCCGGGCCATGGTGGCATCGGTGTAGTCGGCGAGCGACTGGGCGCCCCCGCCGATCTCTGCCCTGACATCTCCGGCGCGGGCGAGCGCCGTCAGCCTCCGCCGCAGGCGGTCGCTGAGCTCCTTCGTCGCCTCGGCGCTCGGACCCGAGGCCGGCACCACCAGCATCCGTGCTGTCTGGCCGCCCCCTTCGACGTTGACGACCTGGGCGATCCGTTCGCGCGTCGCCGGCACGGTTCCGTCGAGCGCAGCCAGCATCAGGTAGCCGGAGTCGATCGCCCGCGGCGAACGGGCTTGGAGCTCGCGGTAGTCATTCCGGTAGCCGTGCAGTACCACCGCGTAGTGGCTCAGTGGCCCCTGCGGTTTCGATAGCCCGGCGGACAGCCGCCCGGCCCGGCCCTGCCCGGCGCGCAGCCCGCCGGCGAGGCGTTCGGCGCCGGCGGCGACCGCCCCGAGACCACCGGCGAGGCGCGCGCCGCTGCCGCGGCCCTCGGCGAGGCCGCGGTCGAGCCGTCGCCCCCCGCGTGCCAGGTGGCGCAGCCCCCGGCGCAGCGAGCGGCCCCCCTGTTCGGACCTCCGTGCACCTACAGCCACTTCGTCGGCGCCGGAGCGCAGCTGTCCGACGCCGTCGGCGAGCTGTTCGATCTGCTCGGGCATCGCCGCGAGGGAGTTGACCGAGCTGGCGAGCCGCTGCTCGATTTCGACCACCGCCGCCGCCAGCGAGCTGGGAACGCCGTGGGGAAGCGCGACCTGGCCATCGGCCGGGATGGCGCCCGGCGGGACGCCGACCAGCGCCGCCGCTTCGCGGATCGCCGCGACGAGTTCGTCGTAACGCGGGTCTTCGCTGCCCACGGTCATCTCTTCGAGCTGCTCGAGCGCGTTTTCGAGGCGGTCGGCCGCCATCTCGGTGGGGACGCGGAGCGATTCGATCCAGGCCGACCAGGTGCGCAGCTGGGCCGCGAGCTCGCCAACCTGCGCCAGCGAGCCCTGCAGCGCGTCGTCGAGCCTGTGGACGCCGCGCGCCAGCCGCGCCGCGCCCCGGCCGAGCCGACCTTGACCCCGGACCAGCTCGTCGGCGCCCCGCAGGGCACGATCGAGCCCTGCGGAGAGCCGGCCGGCGCCCTCGCTCGCCCGGTCGAGCCCGGCTTCGAGGCGCCGGGCGCCGTCGACTGTCGCGCCTGCGCCGCGGGCGATAGACGCCGCCCCGTTCGTTGCCGAGCCGAGCCCGGCGCGTAGCTGCGCAACGCCGTCGCTCGCCCGGCGAAGCCCGCCTTTCAGCCCGGCGATGCCGCGCTCCGCCGCCGCCAGCCGCTGCGGCGCCGTCCGGTAGGCGCGGCGGCTCTTTTCGAGCGCCCCGGCGGCCTCCGCCAGGGACGCGGGGCCGATCACGGCGGCGACGCCCGGATCGCGGGAGACGCGATCCTGCCAGCGTGAGATCGCCTGTAGTCGCCCGGGCTCGGCGATCGTCCCCTTGCGAGCCGTCACGACGACCTCCATCGGCGCCGCCCAGCCGGGGCCGATTTCGCGGCGCAGCGCTTCGAAGCCCTGCCGGGTCGGGTCCGAGCGAGGGAGCTGACCCGGGTCAGGCGGGCCGATGCTGAGCGCGCCCGCAGGCGCGGAGATCGCCAGCATCGGCAGCAGGATCAGGGGGATCGCGATCCAGGGTCGCGCGATCAGCCCTCCCGCTAGGTCGAGCAGGCCGGACCCCCGGCCCACCGAAGGCAGGCGCCAGCGGTCGAGGTGCGGCGCCAGCACCCGCAGCAAGGCTGGCAGCAGGGAGATCGCCAGCAGCACGCTGAGCAGGGCCGACGCCATGACCCCGGCGGCCACCGAGCCGAGCATGTCCCCCGGGGCGACCAGCGCCGCCGTCAGCATCGCCAGCGCCAGCGTGCCGCCGGCGAAGACGATGGTCCGGCCAGCGGCGCCCGCCGCGGTCGCGATCGCGGCGTCGGTTCCGGCACCGCGATCGCGCTCCTGGCGGAGGCGCGAGACCATCAGCAGCGCGTAGTCGACGCCCAGCGCCAAGCCCATCATCGAGGCGACCGCGACGGCGAGCGAGTTGATCGGCATCGCGTAGGTGCAGAGCAGCAGCAGCCCACGCCCGGCGAGGACCGTGGCGGCGCCCATCAGCAGGGGGATCGCTGCCGCCACCGGACTGCGGAAGACGAGCAGGAGCACGATCACCAGGATCGGAGCGACCAGTAGCTCGGCATCGTGGGTTGCTTCGAGGGCGTCGCGCTGCAGGGCGGCCCCGATCGCCGCGAGGCCGCCGATGTGGGCGTGGACCGGTGGCCGCACGTTGGCGCTGACGATCCGCTGCGCAGTCGGCACGACCTCGCTCATCGCGGCCGATTCGGGCCGTTCGAAGTCGGCGACGACCAGGGCCGCCCCGGCTCGTGGCCGCAGGACGCGCGTCTGCTCGCCGGCGTCCCACGGCGACATCGCCCGCACCCCGCCCGCGCGGCGCAGCGCCGCCGTGAGGCGCCGGCCTTGGCGGTCCACCGCCGCGGGGGGGCCCTGGAGAAGGACGGTGACCGGCACGGAGTCGCCGAACTGGCGTCGCAGCATCGCCTCGGCGCGGGCCGACGGGCTGTCCGGGACGAGCAGTGAGGTAGGCGAGAGGCGGTTGGCGACTCCGGTGCCGAACAGCGCCAGCACGGCCACGATCGCCAGCCAGCTCACCAGGACCAGCCGGGGACGGGCGGTTGGGCGGTGCATGCCGGCCATCGCCTAGCCCACTCCTCGGTTCCCTCGAGACCGGAGGCCGGTCGCGACGAGCGTCGCTGGGGTTGCCTGGGGAAGCATGGACGCCTTTCGATTCGGCGTTTCAACCTATACATACACCTGTATAGATCTATACGGGTGTATATTAGGGCGGAAGATGAGCGAGGATGAGTGAGTACGGTCACAGAGAGCGCCTGCTGGAGGCCGCGATCGTCTGCCTCCAAGAGAGGGGCTACGCGCGCACCACGGCGCGGGACCTGGTGGCCGCTTCGGGCACCAACCTGGCCTCGATCGGCTACCACTTCGGATCCAAGGAGCGACTCCTCGACATCGCCGTCGGCGAGGCATTCCAGCGCTGGCTGAAGCCGCTGGTCGCGCTCGCGGCCGATCCCGGCCCGGCGACGCCGCTCGAGCGCCTGCAGCTCAGCCTGGCCGGGGTGGTCGACTCGCTGGAGGAGAACCGGACGCTGGTCGCCGCCTGCCTGGAGGCCTGGGCTCAGATGCCCCGCTCCGAGACCCTGCGCGCCGAGCTGGCAGCGAGCTACGACGACTTCCACCGCGCGATCGCTGCGACCACCCGCGACGCTTTCGCCGAGGTCGGCGCAACGGACATCGACGCGGAGGCGCTGGCGACGTTGATCATCGCCCTCTTCGACGGCTTGCTGGTTCGCTGGCAGCTCGACCCCGATGACTCCCCGGACCCCGAGCGTCTCACCGCGGCCGCGCGGGCCGCTCTCGCGGCGCTGGCCGCAGGAGCGCTCAAGGGAACTGGGAGCGGCTAGGTCGAGGTCGGCGCCACGGTGCACTGCCAGGCGAGCGACGGACAAGCGCTCCACTAGATTGGATCGGCACCATGGATGCTGTCGAGGACCGATCGGGCAGGGAGGGCGAGTTCGCGGTTGCCGCGAACGATTGGTTCCGCGTTGCCCCGCTCGAGCCCGGAGTTTGGTTGGTCGGCGAGCCCGGGCACGTCAACAGCTGGCTCATCCGAGGTGAGGAACGGGCGCTCCTGTTCGACACCGGGCTCGGGCTCGCGGACATCTCGTCGGCAGTCGCGGGCGTCTGCCCGCAAGAGCCCGAGGTCGTCAACTCACACGTCCACTTCGACCACGTCGGCGGCAACGAGCTCTTCGCCGAGACGGCGATGCACGAGCTGGGCCCGAAGTGGATCGAGGCGGGTTGCGACCCGGCCCAGCTGCGCGCTTATCCCGCGCTGATCCCGGCGATGGAAGCGGCATACCAGCAGCTGCTGGAGGCCGACCGCAGCGAGTTCTTCCTGATCGGGCCCGACGAGGAAATGCGGACCTGGCCGGCCGAGGGGATCGCCGCCCGCGGCTGGCGGGTCGAGCCGCCACCGCCGGCGCGACTTCTGGTCGAGGGCGACGAGATCGATCTCGGCGGCCGCGCGCTGCGCGTGCTCCACACCCCCGGCCACGCCCCCGACCAAATCTGCCTGCTAGACGAGCGCGAGGGCATCCTCTGGGCACAGGACCAGGCCTACTACGGCCCCCACCTGGTCTACGAGCCCGGTGCCGACCTCGCCGACTTCGTCGCCACGGCGCGGCGGCTCGCCGAGGACCTGGCCGGCTCTCTGCGCACCGTCTACACGGCCCACTGCCTGCGCCCTACCGTGCCGCCCGCCTTCCTCGGCGAACTTGCCGACGCCGCCGAGCGAGTGGCCGGGGGAGAGGTCGGCACCGCTCCCAGCTCTGGATTCTTCGGCGAGCCGGTCAGGGCCGCCGACTTCGGCCACTTCTCGATCCTGATCCGCCCCGAGGACGCGCCGTGAACATCGTCCCGACTCAGCGCGGACGCGAACACGCATCCATTCTCACCCGCCCGCGTGATCGCCGCCACCCGGCCTCTGCATAGCATCTGTGCTGTGGCTGGGGGAGCAACCATCGATGAGCTGGTCGTCGCCGACAGGCCCAGCGCCTGGTCGGCGCTCGGCTTCCAAGTCGACGAAGACACCTGCGTCCTCGGCGAGGTGCGGATTCGCCTGGCGGGCGCGGACGCCGGCAAGGGGCTGGTCGGATGGTCGCTGCGCGACGTCGAGGCGACGGAGTTCGACGGCCTGCCGACGACCGTGTCGGACCGCCCGCCGCCGAGCGAGGCGCCCGATCACCCCAACGGCATCGCCGCGGTCGACCATGTCGTCGCGATCACGCCCGCGCTCGACCGCACGGTCGCCGTGCTCGAGCGGGCCGGCTTCGACCTGCGCCGGGTGCGCGAGGAGCCGACCCCCGCCGGGGCGCCGCGGCAGGCCTTCTTCCGCCTCGGCGCGACCGTCCTCGAGGTCGTCCAGGAGCCGGCCGAGCTGGTCGAGCAGCAGGGCGCCGACCGGCCCGCCTTCTTCTGGGGCCTCGCTTTCGTCGCCTCCGACCTCGAGGCGACCGTCGCCCAACTTGGCGAGGCCGTCGGTGAGATCCGCCCCGCCGTCCAACCCGGCCGCCGCATCGCCACCCTCTGCCGCGCGGCCAGGCTCTCGGTCCCAATCGCGCTGATCACGCCGAGCTAGAGTCGTCCGATGCGGCCGCCGAACCTCCTCCTGCTGGTCACCGACCAGCAGCGCCAGCCGCGCCACTGGCCCGAGGACCCGGCCTGGCTGGCCGAGCTGATGCCCAACGAGGCCGAGCTGGCGAAAACGGGGCTGAGCTTCCGCAACGGCTTCTGCAACACCGCGATGTGCTCCCCGAGTCGCGCCACCCTGTTCACCGGGCTCTATCCGGCGCAGCACGGCGTCACCCTGACCCTCACCGCCGCGGACCTCAAGCCCGACCCGCGCCACGGGCCGGCCGTCGCCGCCAACCTCGCCAGGCTGATGCGACGGAGCGGGACGCCGCGGGGCCGGGCGCTGCGGCAGTTCGCCAGCGGCGCGATCGGGCTGGGACCGAAGGGCGGGGGAGAGCCGGAACTCGACCCGGACACGCCCAACCTGGCGAGCATGCTCGCCGCCGCCGGCTACACGATCGGCTACAAGGGCAAGTGGCACCTGACCCAGCCGGTAGAGGCGAGCGGCTGGAGCGATCGCGACAGCGAGCGGCTGGAGTCCGCTTACGGTTTCGCCGGCTGGGAGCCCCCCGACGCCGGGGAGAACGCCAAGGCGGAGAACTTCGGCGGCGGCAACGCCGGCTCGCTGGGCGAGGGCTGGGACGAGGTCTACACCCGCCAGGTCGAGGCCTGGCTCGGACGCGGCGACCTGCCCGAACCGTTCTGCCTGGTCGTCTCCCTGGTCAACCCCCACGACGTGCTCGGCTACGCCTCCTCTTATATGGAGGGGGGTTACGACGCCGCCGAATTCCGCGACACGGGCGTCGAGCTGCCGCCGACGATCGACGAGAACCTCTCCGCCAAGCCCGCCGTCCACTCGCTGATGCAGATGGGCATGACCGCCTACCTCGGCCCGTTGCGCGGCCGCCGCGCCCAGCTCGACTACGTCAACTTCTACGCCCACCTGCACCGCCTGGTCGACGCCAAGATCGGCCGCGTCCTGGCGGCGCTGGGCGATCCGACGGACCCGGCCTCGCTGCGCTCGCGCACCGTGATCGTGCGCTGCTCCGACCACGGCGAGATGGGCCTCGCCCACGGCGGCCTGCGCCAGAAGGCCTTCAACTCCTACGAGGAGACGATCAACGTGCCGCTGGTCGTCTCCAACCCGGTGCTGTTCCCGCGACCGGTCGAGACCGATGCGCTGGCCTCGCTGGTCGACATTGTGCCGACGATGGCGACCCTGGCCGGCGCCGAGGCCCCGGCCGGGGCCCAGGGCGCGGACCTCAGCCCGCTGCTGGCGCGCAACGCCGCCCCGGAGCGTGAGGCGCTCGGCAAGGCCGGCGTCGAGTTCGGCCCGATCGTCGAGCACCCGGCGCCGGCCGGCTCCGTCCGCGACAGCGTCCACTTCACCTACGACGACCACCAGGCCGGCACCGCCCGGCCCGAGGCGCCGGGCCAGCCGAACCGGGTGCGCTCGGTCCGCGAGGCGCAGATGAAGTACACGGTCTACCTCGACCCGAACGGCCGCGCCGCCCCCGAATACGAGATGTACGACCTCGGGCGCGACCCCCACGAGCAACTCAACCTGCTCGACCACCGCAGCGGCGAGCCGCGCCAGGCCTCGGCTCGGGCCGAGCGCGACCGTCTCGCCGAGGTGCTGCGAGCACAGATGTCCGAACTCGGCACCGACCGCCTGGCACCCTGACCACGCCCGGCTCGCTGCGCTGCCCCCCGGGGATGGCTGCCGATGCGGGCTCGCCTCAGCGCTTGATCACGTTGTGAACGTCGATTACGTCCGGCGTGCCGGGCTCGATGCCGACGTCGGCGAGGATCGGCATCAGGCGCGGGCCGAACGCTTCCCACTGCTCTTTGGAATCCCAGATCTCGCTGACGCGGACCTCGCCGTCGGAGCCGAAGCAGAAGTGGGCGTCGAGCCCGTCTGGGGGGAAGTTGCCTTCTGCTTCCAGGCGGCTGATCGTCTCGTCGTACTGGGCGAACGTCGTCGACGATGCGGGGGTGAAGCGGACAAGGATGCTCATTGAGGTCCTCCTCGTTGGGGTCTTTCGACCTTACCGGGGATGGCCAGGCTCAGTAGCCGGTCCCGGTCTTGACCTGCTTGCGCTCGTTCGGGTGGGCGCCGCCCTTCTCCCCAAGGGTCTTGCAGGCCTGGGCGATGTCGCCGGCAAGCCGGTCGACCTGCTCGCGGCTCAGGGTCTCCTTGACCAGCGCCCGCAGGACCTTCTCCTTCTCGGCGTTGGGAGGGAGGGTGTAGGCGGGGAGCATCCAGCCGCGCTCGGCCGAGAGCTGCCAGGAGAGGTCGAACTCGTCGTAGTTCTTGCCCTCGACCAGCTTGAAGGCGACCAGCGGCAGCTGCTCTTTGCCGGCGCCGATCAACTCGAAGTCGCCCAGCTCTTCGAGCTTGTCGGCCAGGGCTCGGGCGTTCTTCTGCATCGCCTCCATCACGTAGGTGTAGCCCTGGCGCCCGAGGCGGACGAAGTTGTAGTACTGGGCCAGGACCATCGCCGCGCCGGTGGAGAAGTTGAGGGTGAAGGTCGCGTCGGTTTTGCCGAGGTAGTTCTCGTAGAAGACGAGATCGTCGGCCAGGTCGGATTCCTCGCGGAAGATCAGCCAGCCGACGCCGGGGTAGACGAGCCCGAACTTGTGTCCGGAGACGTTGATCGAGCGCACCTGCTCGAGCCGGAAGTCCCACTCCGAGCCGGGATAGAGGAAGGGCCAGACGAAGCCGCCGCTGGCCGCGTCGACGTGCAGCGGCACGTCGAGTTCGCCCTCTGCCTTGAGGTCGACCAGCAGCTCGTTGATGCCGACGATGTCGTCCATGTGGCCGGTGAAGGTGGTGCCGAGCACCGCCGCCACCCCGATCGTGTTCTCGTCGACCAGCGGCTGCACGTCTTCGGGTCCGATCGTGTACTTGCCCTCCTGCAGCGGCACGATCCGCGGCTCGACGTCGAAGTAGCGGCAGAACTTTTCCCAGACGACGTGGACGTCGCCGCCGAAGACCAGGTTCGGCTTCTCGACCGGGAGCGAGGCGGCTTCACGCCTTTGCTTCCACTTCCACTTCAGCGAGAGCGCGCCGAGCATGATCGCCTCCGAGGAACCCTGGGTGCGGGTGCCCGTCGTCTCGCCCGGCGCGTGGTAGAGGTCGGCCAGCATGCGCACGCAGCGCTGCTCGATCTCCGCCGAGATCGGGTACTCGGCGTGGTCGATGAAGTTGCGGTAGAGGTTCTCGGTGATGATCCGCTGCGCCTCCGGCTCCATCCAGGTGGTGACGAAGGTCGCCAGGTTGCGCTGCGGGTCACCCTCCAGGGCGAGTTCCTCGCCGACCAGGCGCATCGCGTCGAGGGCCGACATGCCGCCGTCCGGGAAGTCCTTGTCGGGAGCGTCTTCGGTGAGGAAGCGGTTGCCGTAGAGCAGGGCGGAGTTCTCGTCGATCGAAGGCTTGGTCATTGGCTCACTCGTTCCGGTTCGGGGGGCGGGGCTCGCCGGCATTCTTCCAGGCCGGGTCGGGCCAGCTCAAGCCGCACGCCAATACTGCCGATTGTTCGTGCCATGAGAACGCTCGCTTCGCCTGCCGGAGCCCGTCGCTGGCTCGCCGTCTCGCTGATGGCCCTGGCCGCGGCCCTGCTCGCCCCCTCGGCCGCATCGGCTCTGACCTTCAAGATCGTCAACGAAAGCGGCGTCGCCCCCGAAGACGTCTACGTCACCGTTGCCGGCGAAGCCGGTACCTACGACGTTCCGGGAATGACCAACGATGTCCCGGTGCAGCTGAGCACGATCCCGAGCCAGAC